>WNGN01005575.1_pt1 | contig 11859 bp, 9 predicted proteins | sample 5400561 | NCBI WGS metagenome assembly WNGN01 (sample SAMN13153379, study PRJNA577476) | soil metagenome | isolation source: 115 cm soil or saprolite under Garry oak tree replicate 2 | place: USA:California | collected 2016-06-15
GCTGGGCCGCGCCGCCATCGCGGTGAACCAGGGCTTGCCCGGCTACCTCGTCGGCCGGCTCGAGTTGCGCTTCGACCTCGCCGCGATGACCGTCGGCGTGCTCGGCATGGCGTTCAAGGGCGGGTCGGACGACGCCAGGTCGAGCCTGGCCTACCTGCTCGCGGACCTGCTGGCGGCCAAGGCGCGCGAGGTGTTGTGCACCGACCCGATGGTCGGCGGCGACCCCGACCTGCTGCCGCTGGACGACGTGCTGGACCGGGCCGACCTGCTGGTGATCGGTGCGCCGCATCCGCAGTACCGCGAGCTGCGGACCGACAAGCCGGTCGTCGACATCTGGAACCTACTGCGTCAAGGAGTCCTGGCATGACCAAGCCGCTCGTCCCTGCCGAGCTTGTCCCCGCCCAGGCCGGCCCGGGCGAGCTGAGCGGCCCGCGGATCTCGATCGTCATCCCGGCGCGGGACGAGGCGGGACAGATCGGCCGGGCACTCGACCGGATCCTCGCGGCGGTCAGATCCCGGTGCGAGATCATCGTCGTCGTCGACTCGGCAAGCGACCCGACCTGGGAGGAGGTCCAGGCCAGGACTGTCACCGAGCCGAGGATGCGGTGCCTGGTCAGCGAGTTCGGGCCGGGTCCGGCGAATGCCATCAGGTACGGCATCGACCAGGCGCGCGCCGGCGTGGTGGTGGTGACGATGGCCGACAACAGCGACGACCCGCGGCAGATCGACGAGCTCGCGGCGCTGGTCGAGCGCGGTGCCGCCGTGGCCGCGGCCTCCCGCTACACCAGGGGCGGCGGCCAGATCGGCGGTCCGATCGTCAAGGGCCTGCTGTCACGGCTGGCCGGCCGCTCGCTGCAGCTGCTCGCCCGGCCGGGGACCAGGGACGCCACCAACTCGTTCAAGGCCTACTCGACGTCGTTCGTCCGCCAGGTCGGGATCGACTCGCGGCACGGCTTCGCGATCGGCATCGAGCTGACCGCCAAGGCCCGCCGGCTGCGCAGGCCGGTGGCCGAGGTTCCGACGATCTGGCTGGACCGGCAGGATGGGCGGTCCGCGTTCCGCGTCCTGGCCTGGATGCCGTCGTACCTGCGCTGGTACCTGTTCTGCTTCGGCCGCTTGCTGACGGCCGACGGGCTCGCGGCCCGCTGCTCGCATCACCGGCGGCCGGGCCGGGCCCGGGTCGCCGAGACCAGCCGGCCCGCAGCCCACATCCCGGCCCCGGCCGCGCGCGTGCCGGCGCAGTCGCCGGCGACGGACTGGGCGACCTGGCACGTCATCGATGCGGACCACGCGCCGGCCGGCCCGCGCGAGTCGCGCGGAGCGGCGTGACGCGAAGCGGCGCAGCCGGCCGGGTGCTCGTCACCGGGGCGGCCGGCTTCATCGGCGGCTACGTCGTTTCCGAGCTGCTCGACCGCGGCTACCGGGTGACCGGGCTTGACAACCTGTCCAAGTACGGTGACGGCCGGCCGGCCGGCCGGGGCCGTGCTGGCCCGGGGGGACGACCCCTCGCAACCTCCCGCCGTCCCGGCTGCCGGTTCGTCCGCGGCGACGCCCGCGACACCGGCCTCGTCGCCGAGCTGCTGGCCGGCTGCCAGCACTTCATCGCGGCGGCCGCGATGGTCGGCGGCATCGGCTACTTCCACCGCTACCCGTATGACCTGCTGGCCGCCAACGAGCGGATCACCGCGGCGGCGTGCGACGCCGCCATCGCCGCGCACCGGCGCGGCGAGCTGCGCAAGGTCACCCACGTGTCGTCGTCGATGGTGTACGAGAACGCCGACAGCTGGCCGTCACGCGAAGGCCAGCAACTGCGGGTACCGCCGCCGACGACCGCCTACGGCTTCCAGAAGCTGGCGGTCGAGTACTTCGCGAGGGCGGCCTGGGACCAGTACGGGCTGCCGTTCACGATCGTGCGGCCGTTCAACTGCGTCGGCGCGGGGGAGGCCAGGCCAGGGACCGATGTCGGCCTGGCCACCAGTCACGTCGTCCCTGACCTGGTGTACCGGGTGCTGACCGGACAGGATCCGCTGCACGTGCTCGGCTCGGGCCGGCAGCTGCGGCACTACACCTACGGCGGTGACCTGGCCAGGGGCATCGTGACCGCGATGGAGCATCCCGCGGCGGCCGGCGAGGACTTCAACCTGTCCACCGACCGCGGCACCACGGTCACCGAGCTCGCGACGCTGATCTGGCACAAGATCAACGGGCCAGACTCGCCGCCCAGGCTCGTCCACGACCAGCCGTACCCCGATGAGGTCATCGACTGGGTACGCGACGCGATCGCGGCGGGGCCGATGTGACCGCCAAGCAGACCCCCGCTCGCCGCAGGCTGGCCAGGCGGCCGCCCGCCCGCCGCGGACCCGGTCCAGGGCGCCCGCGAGTCGGCGCTCCGAGGATCCCGGTCAGCGTCCCGGCCGCGACGATACTGGCGTTCTCCGCTCCCGGGCTGCTGCTGCGCCGCGCCAGGCAGGCCGGCAGTGAGCCACCGCGGCCCAGGCGCCCGCGGAAAAGGCTGCCGCGGATCCGGCGACCGGGGATCCGGCGACCGCGGATCCGGCCGGCTGCCATCGCCGCCGGCCTGCTCTGGGCGGTCACCGGCGTCACCCTGTTCGCCGTCTACCTGCACGTCGCGCGCACCGCCGCGGTCACCTCCGACGGGGCGTCCAACGTGCTGCAGGCCTGGGACATGCTCCACGGCAACCCGCTGTTGCGCGGCTGGCAGCTCTCCGACGTGTCGTTCTACCCGACCGAGCTTGCCGAGTACATGCTGATCGAGGGGCTGCGCGGGCTGAGTCCCGACGTGGTTCACGTGGCGGGCGCGATGACGTACTCGCTGCTCGCGCTACTCGCCGCGCTGCTTGCCAAGGGCCGGGCGACCGGCCGCGAGGCGATCGTCCGCTGCGTGCTGGCGATCGGCATCATGCTGGCGCCCCAGCCAGGCACCGGGATCTACGTGCTGATGGGGTCACCGGACCACATCGGCAGCACCGTGCCGGTCCTGCTGACGTTCTTGCTGGTCGACCGGGCTCCGCGACGCTGGTACACGCCGATCGGCGCCTGCCTGCTCCTGACCGTGGGACTGGTCGCCGACGGCATCGTGCTGTTCACCGGGATCCTGCCGGTACTCGCGGTCGCCGCGCTGCGGACCTACCTGGCCAGATTCCGGCACCGGCGGCGATGGCGTGACTTCCGGTTCGACCTTGCCCTCGGCGGCGCGGCGGCGGCGGCGATCTGGCTGGCCCGCACCGCGCTGGCGATGATCGCCGGCAATGGCGGCTTCCGGCTGTGGCCCGTCGCGCCCACGCTCGTTTCCTCCGCCGACCTGGCCCGCTCGGTCACGGTGACCGGCCGCGGGTTCCTGCTGCTGTTCGGGGCGAACTTCCTCGGCGATCGCGTCGGGCTGGTCGCCGCGCTGGCCTTCGCGCACCTCGCCGGCCTCGCCCTAGCGGCCTGGGCGACGCTCGCGGGACGGCTGACCCGCACTCGGCTGCTGCCCGCGCTGGCGGTGGTGCTGGCCGGCTACTTGGTCAGCCTCGGCCGGGACGTGATCCAGCCGCCCGCGCAGCCGCCGAGCGCCGAGCTCGGCGACTGGCTGGCCGCGCATCACCTTGTCTACGGGCTGGCCGGATACTGGGACGCCAACATCACCACCTTGGACACCCGCGGCCGCGTCGCGCTCCGTCCGGTCCTCGCGCACGATACCCAGATCACCAGCGACTACTGGGAGGTCAGGTCCGACTGGTTCAACCCGGCAACCAGCTACGCGAATTTCATCGTCCTTGTCCCGAGTCCGCCGGGATTCAATCGCTACCCGACGGTCGCCTCCGTTCGGCACACCTTCGGACAGCCATTTCGGATTTACTACCTCAACGTCCACCTCAAGAATTACACAATCGTTGTCTGGAACAAGAACCTGCTGGCTGACCTGGTTCGCGGCGGCCCGCTGCCGCCGCGAACCAGGTCAGGACCGACGCCCGCCAGGCCATTGCCGGCACCGCCCGGCGAGTAAGGACGGCCCACGCCAGCCCGGCCGGTAGGCTGACCACCTCGTGACTTGACAGCCTTTATGACTTACAGCACCGCGCTCTCTCACCGAAGGACACCCATGCGACGCCTGACCGCAGCTCTCCTCGCCCCGCTCGCCGTCACCGCGGCACTGGCCGGATGCTCGTCATCGCCCACCACGACCAGCACCAACCAGTCGGTCAAGGTCACCGGGGCGGAAGGCAAGGCACCGACCGTGCACATCCCGGCGCAGAAGGCGGGCAGCAGCCTGGTGACCAAGACCCTGGTCACCGGACACGGCCAGAAGGTCACGTCTGGGGACTCCTACCTCGCCAACTTTGACGTCTTCCGCTGGCGCGGCAAGACCAACAAGCTGCTCTTCTCCAGCTTCACCAGCACGCCGCAGGTGCTTCCGGTCACCATCGGGCTCACCGGCCTGCAGAAGGCCGTCACCGGCCAGCGGGTCGGCAGCCGGGTCCTCGCCGTGCTGCCGCCCAAGTACGGATACGGCACGCAGGGCAATGCGCAGATCCACATCAAGTCCACCGACACGCTGGTTTGGGTGGTCGACCTGCTGCACGCGTTCCCGGCGACGGCGAGCGCGACCGGCAAGCACATCACCGATGGCGGCGGCAGCCTGCCGACCGTTCACGCCGCGGCCGGCGCCGCACCGCAGATCCAGGTCCCGAAGACGTCCCCGCCCAGCAAGCTGCTCGTCAAGACGCTGATCCAGGGGACCGGCGCGCCGGTGAAGGCCAAGCAGTCGATCGTGGTCAGGTACGTCGCCTCGATCTGGCGGACCGGCAAGGAGTTCAACAACAACTGGCCGTCGGCGACGCAGCCGACCGCGCCGCCGAGCGTGTTCACGCTCGGCCAGGTCATCCCGGGCTGGAACACTGGCCTGGTTGGCGTCCCGGTGGGCAGCCGGGTGATGCTCGTAGTGCCCCCGGCGGAGGGCTACGGGAGCAAGGGCAACGCCCAGGCAGGCATCAAGGGGACCGACACGCTCGTCTTCGTGGTCGACGTCCTGGCGGCCACCTAGCTGAGCGCGACGGCGGCGGCGTGCCGCCCTGCCGCCGCCGCGGCCAGGAAGTACGCGAGGTCGGCGTCGAGGCCGCGCCCCATCGTGGACAGCGGCACCGGGCAGGCAGCGAGCGCCTCCCGGAGGCCGTCCACGCCGACCCTGACCAGGTTGTGGCGTGCCGCCAGCGGCTCGGCCGCCGCGGCGACCCGCGCGCCGAGCTCGCCGGGTAGGTCGGGCACCACCACGTCGGCCCTGGCCAGCGCCACCCGGCCGTAGGCGGTCAGGCTGTGATGCGAGATGCCGCGGTGCCGCTCGCGCGGGTCGGCCGCGCTGATCCGCAGCGAGGCGACAGGCCGACCGCCGAGCACGGCGGCCGCGTTCACCGCCTCGCCGCAGGCCACGCCGGAAAATCCCCACCGGGTGCCGGTCCCCAGGTTGCCCGGGCCCTGCGAGACCACCACGAGCCCGGCGCCGAGCACGTGCCTGGCGGCGAGCAGGCCGCTGTGCAGGGTGACCGCTTCCAGGTCGCCGCCGAACGCCTGGCCGACCGTGATCGTCCCCGCCAGCCAGCCGATCTCGCGCAGCGCCGCCGCGGTGCGCGAGAACCAGATCGGCAGCGCGCCGCCGTCCGGCATGACATAGACGACCCTGTCGGCCGGCGAACCGGCACCGGCCGGCGCGAGCCGTTGAGCGTAATAACCGGCCAGCACCGCGGGCAGGGCCGAGTGCAGGTCGGCGACCACCACCGGCATGCCGTCCAGGTCATCGGCCTCGCGGAGCACCTCGTGGTGGGCAGAGCCCTGCTCCTCCGCGCCATGCACGGTCACCTGTTGCGGCGTGTACCTGGCCTTGACCAGGTGCCCGGGTCCTGGCGGGTCGGGCGGCAGCCGGCCGGGCACCGCGACGACCAGCGCGTAGCCGCCCGTTCCGAGACCCAGGTCCAGGGCGCCGGTGTTGAGCAGCACCTCGTCGCCGGGCTCTGGCCGGCCGGTGAGCCTGGGGTAGGCGAGCGCGCGCACCTGCGCTCCCGACACCGTCACCTTGAGCTCGACCGCGCCCGGCCGCTCCCGCCCGACCGCCGTCACCGTTCCCCGCCGCCACCTGATCACGGTGGCAGGTTAGCGGCACGTGGTGCCGAACCTGCCACAATCCGCCGAGCAAGCCGACACACGCGTTATCGTCGAATCCGAACAGGCAGTGCGGCTAGGGGTGGCGATGTCAAAGCAGAAGACCGAGCGTCTGCTCAGCCTGGTCGTCTGCCTGCTGTCGGCGCGCCGGTACCTGACCGCGGGCCAGATCCGCGACGCGGTGCCCGGCTACCCCGAGGCGTTCGACGCGTTCAAGCGGATGTTCGAGCGGGACAAGGACGAGCTGCGCGAGCTGGGCATCCCGCTGGAGACCGGGACGAACGCCGGGGCCGACGAGGAGATCGGCTACCGGATCTCGCGGCAGGCCTACGAGCTGCCCGAGATCAGGCTCGAGCCCGACGAGGCGGCCGTCCTCGGCCTCGCCGCCCGGGTCTGGCGCCAGGCCGAGCTGGCCGGGGCGGCGGCCGGCGCCTTGCTGAAGCTGCGCGCGGCCGGAATCGACGCCGAGGAGACCACGCAGCCGGGGATCGAGCCGAGGCTGCAGACCGAGGAGGCCGCGTTCGCGCCGCTCTGGCAGGCGGTCAGGGACCGGCGGCCGGTTACGTTCGGTTACCAGGCCGCGGGCCGGGCGACGCCGCAGCGCAGGAACCTCGAGCCCTGGGGCGTGGTGAACCGGCACGGCCGCTGGTACGTGGCGGGGCTCGACCGGGACAGGGAGCAGGAGCGGGTGTTCCGGCTGAGCCGGATCGACGGCCCGGTCACCTTCACGGGCCCGCCGGGGTCGGTCACCGTTCCGGCGGGCACCGACGTGCGCAACCTGGTCCAGGCCTGGGACGGGGCGCCGCCGTCGGTCAGGACGGCCGTGCTGCGGATCAGGCCGGGGACCGGCTACGGGCTGCGCCGCCGGGCGAGCTCGGACCGGGGCGGCCCGGACGGCTGGGACCTGGTCGAGGCGCCGTTCTCCGACGCCGCCTGGTACGCCGACTACATCGCCTCGTTCGGCGCCGACGTCGTGGTCATCGAGCCGGTCGACCTGCGCGAGGCGGTCATCCGCCGGCTGAAGGGAGCGCTGGCGTGAGCCGGGCCGGCCGGCCGGGGACTGCGACCGACCGGCTGCAGCGGCTGCTCGCGCTGGTGCCTTACGTGGTCAGCCGGGAGGTGGTCGGGCTGGCCGAGACCGCGGCCGCGTTCGGCGTCACCGAGAGCGAGCTGGTCGACGACCTGAACATGCTCTGGTGCGTCGAGCTGCGGTCGCCCGACCCGTACTGCCCGATCGACCTGTCCTACGAGAGCGGCGAGATCATGGTCAGCCAGGCCGAGTCGATGGACAGGCCGCTGCGGCTCGGCACGGACGAGGCGAGCGCGCTGCTGATCGGGCTGCGGATGCTGGCCGAGCTGCCTGGCCCGCAGGACCGGTCGGCGCTGCGCAGGACGATCGCCAAGCTGGAGGCCGCGGCCGGCGAGGCCGCCGCGGCCAGCGCCCAGGTCGCCGTGCACATGGACGGGCGGGCGCCCGCCGACGTCCAGGCCCAGGTGGCCGACGCGATGCGGCAGCGCAGGCGGCTGCACCTGTCCTACTACGTGCCCGGGCGGGACGAGGCGACCGAGCGGGATGTCGACCCGATGCGGCTGCTGCTGCTCGAGGGCAGGACGTACCTGGAGGCATGGTGTCGCAGGGCCGAGGCGGTCAGGCTGTTCCGGCTTGACCGGGTGCTCGGGCTGACCGTGCTCGACGTCGCGGCCGAGGTTCCCGGCGAGGCGAAGCATGTCGACGTGGACTCGGGGCTGTTCCGGCCCTCGGCCAGCGACGTCAGGGTCGAGCTCGAGCTGTTGCGGGCCGGGCACTGGGTTTCCCAGTACTACCCGTGCGAGCAGGTCACCGATCTCGGGGACGGGCGGCTCAAGGTTGTGCTGCGGACTCCCGATACCGGCTGGGTCAGGCGGCTCGCGCTGCGGCTCGGCGAGGACGGCAAGGTCACAGCGCCCGAGGGACTGGTGCGGGAGATCGAGGAAGAGGCGACCGCGGCGCTCGCGCAGTACGCCTGAAGCGGGCAGTTGCGCCTGAGGCGGGAGTTTGGGGCAGGATGATGGCGGACCATGGCCCGCAGTGTTGTACTGGTGGGCAGTGTCGTACTGGTGGGCAAGGCGGCCGCCAGCGCCGGGTCATGCGCGACCGGCTCGCCTGGTCACGCATGTAGAATACGGTGCGGGCAATCTGGCGCCTCGTCGGTGACGAAGTACCGCTGACCCGACGCTAGTACGCCTCCCGAATGGATTGGGGACCATCATGTTCGATCCCAGCGCACCGCACATCATCATCCTGCTTGTGGTGGTGCTGCTCCTGTTCGGCTCGACCAGGCTTCCTGGAGCTGCCCAGGCGCTCGGCAAGTCCATGCATATCTTCAAGAAGTCGGTCAAGGGCCTCGACGAGGACAAGCAGGCCGATAACGCTTCGACCACGCACGCCACGGTCGTCCCGCCCGCGCCACCTCAGCCGCTGCCCAGCCCACCTACCCAGTCGTCGCCGCAGCAGGCACAGATCGACGCCCTCCAGCGGCAGCTCAACGACCTGCAGCGGCAGTCGGCGGGTGACGGCCAGCAGGGCAGCGGCTCGGCCCCGGCCGGTCAGCAAGACACCCGGTCGTACTGAGCTCAGGGACGGTGATGTCCGCCCCGCAGGACAGCCCGGCCGCGACAAACGGCTCGGCGCCGGGCGCTAACCCACGCAGGCTACGGCTGCCGCGCAGCCGCCGGGCCGTCGATCCCGAGGCGCGGATGCCGCTGATGGAGCACATCCGCGAACTCCGTAACCGCGTGCTCAAGGCGCTGGTGGTAGTCACCGCCGGAGCCATCGCGGGCTGGTATCTCGAAAATCCGGTCTTCAAATTCATTACCCGGCCGTACTGCAAGCTGCCCGCGGATGTCCGCAACGGCGTGCAGCCAGGGTTGTCAAGGGCAGCGCAGGGCGACGGCCAGAACTGCCATCTCATCGTCACTGGCCTGTTCGACTACTTCTTCCTGCACCTGAAGCTGGCCATCGCCATCGGCATCATCGTCTCCGCGCCGTTCTGGATGTATCAGCTCTGGGCTTTCATCGCGCCGGGATTGCACGCACGGGAGCGGCGCTGGACGTACTTGTTCGCAGGTGCCGTGTTCCCCCTCTTCGCGGTCGGCGGCGCCGTCGCCTATTTCGCCATGACCCGGGGTCTGCACTTCCTGCTCGGCATGCTGCCGCACACCGTCGTGCCGTTCATCAGCGTCACTTCCTACATCGGCTACGGGTTCGCGATGCTGCTGATATTCGGCCTCGCATTCGAGTTGCCGCTGGTCATGGTGCTGCTGAACCTGGCCGGCGTGCTGACGCACAAGCGGTTCGCCAAGTGGCGGCGGATGATCATCTTTGGCGTCTTCGCGTTCGCGGCGGTAGCCACGCCGAGCCCCGATCCGATCAGCATGCTGCTGCTGGCTGTGCCCTGCGTGGCGCTGGTCGAGGCCGCCGAGGTATTCGCCTGGGCCAACGACCGCAGGAAGGCCCGCCGCGGTACCGTCTATCCCGGCTTGAGCCCCGATGAGATCTCTGAATACGGGCTGGACACCGAACCGGTCGCCGCCTCCGACTTCGACGACGTCGAGGCTAGCCGCTAGCACCCGTCGCCGATCGCGGACTCAGCCCCTCGGTCGGCCGTTCAACTACCCAGGACGGCCCGTAGCCTTGTTTTCATGACCAAGCCGGGCAGCGCCGCCAGCCCCGTGAGCCCCGCCGACCGGTATGCGGCCTACATGCGCAATAGGCACGCAGCGGACCCCGGGCTCGCCGCGTTCCAGGGGCTGTACGAGTTCGAGTTCGACGGCTACCAGCTCGCCGCATGCCGGGCGCTGGCCGACGGGCACGGGGTGCTGCTTGCCGCGCCGACTGGCTCGGGCAAGACCGTCGTCGGCGAGTTCGCCGTCCACCTCGCGCTCGCGCAGGGCCGCAAGTGCTTCTACACCACGCCGATCAAAGCGCTGTCCAACCAGAAGTACGGCGACCTGGTCCGCCGGTACTCCGCCGCCCAGGTCGGCCTGCTGACCGGCGACAACAGCATCAACGGCGAGGCGCCGGTCGTGGTCATGACCACCGAGGTGCTGCGGAACATGCTCTACGCCGGCTCGCCCACGCTGGCCGGGCTGAGCCACGTCGTGCTCGACGAGGTGCACTACCTGGCCGACAGGTTCCGCGGCGCGGTCTGGGAGGAGGTGATCATTCACCTGCCCGAGTCGGTCGCGCTGACCGCGCTGTCCGCGACGGTCAGCAACGCCGAGGAGTTCGGCGACTGGCTGACGTCCGTGCGAGGCGGCACCACCGTGATCGTCGACGAGCACCGGCCGGTGCCGCTCTGGCAGCACATGCTCGTCGGCAGCAGGCTCTACGACCTGTTCGCCGGGCCGCTGGCGCATGGCGGCGCGGAGGAGAAGGGGCCGCAGCGCCCGCAGGTGAACCCGGAACTAGTCAGGATCGCCCACCGCGACCCGGCGCCGCTGAGGGACGGAACCGGGCGATACCGGCAGGCCCGCGGCCGCGAGCGCGGGCGCAACGCCGCGGCGGGACGCCAGTCCGGCCGCCGCCACGGCCGGCCGCCCGGCCGGAGTGCTCTCGCGGCCGGCGCGCCAAGGTTCGCGCCGCCGCGACGGGCCGAAGCGATCGCCAGGCTGGACCGGGCGGGCCTGCTGCCCGCGATCACGTTCATCTTCAGCCGGGTCGGCTGCGACGCCGCCGTGCGGCAGTGCCTGGCCGCGAACCTGCGGCTGACCACGCCGGAGGAGGCCGACGAGATCGCCCGCATCGTGGCCCAGCGCACCGCCGACATTCCCGCACAGGACCTGCCCGTGCTCGGCTACGACGACTGGCTGGCCGGGCTGGTCCGCGGCATCGCGGCGCACCACGCCGGCCTGCTGCCGACGTTCAAGGAGGTTGTCGAGGAGCTGTTCGCGGCCGGGCTGATCCGGGCGGTCTTCGCCACCGAGACGCTGGCCCTGGGCATCAACATGCCGGCCAGGACGGTCGTGATCGAAAAGCTGGACAAGTGGAACGGCAGGGCCCATGCCTCGCTGACGGCGGGGGAGTACACCCAGCTCACCGGGCGGGCCGGGCGGCGCGGCATCGACGTCGAGGGACACGCGGTCGTGCTCTGGCAGCCGGGGACGGACCCGGAGACCGTGGCCGGCCTGGCCGGGACCAGGACCTATCCGCTGAACTCGAGCTTCCAGCCGTCCTACAACATGGCCGTGAACCTGGTCGGCCAGGTCGGTCACGAGCGAGCGTCCCGGCTGCTTGAGTCGTCGTTCGCCCAGTTCCAGGCGGACCGGGCGGTCGTCGGGATCGCGCGGCAGGCCGACCGGATCCGCGACTCGATGGCGGGCCTGGCCGCCTGCGACCGGGGCGACTTCACCGAGTACGCGCGGATCAGGGCCGAGCTGACGCGGCGGGAGCGCGTGCGGTCCAAGGACAACTCCGCCGCCAGGCGGGCCGCGGTCATCGAGTCGCTGGCCGAGCTAGGCCGCGGCGACATCGTCGTCGTCCCGGGCGGCCGCCGGGCCGGGACCGCCGTGGTGCTCGAGCCCGCAGCCGGCCAGGCCGCGCCGGTCGTCCTCATGCTGACCGAGCACCGGCAGCTCAAGCGCCTGTCGGCGGCAGAGTGCCCCGATCCGGTGGTGCCGGTCGAGCGGATCGCGATCCCCGGCCGGTTCAATCCGCGCTCGCCG
>WNGN01008217.1_pt1 | contig 11858 bp, 9 predicted proteins | sample 5400561 | NCBI WGS metagenome assembly WNGN01 (sample SAMN13153379, study PRJNA577476) | soil metagenome | isolation source: 115 cm soil or saprolite under Garry oak tree replicate 2 | place: USA:California | collected 2016-06-15
GGCAGCTCGTGTGGGTGGACAGCCCCCAGGAGGCGTTGGATACGGCGCTGATCGCCTATCGGGTTGCGGAAGACCGGCGCGTCTTTCTGCCGTGTGCGGTTAGTTGCGACGGCGCTTTCCTGACGCACTCTCAGGCGCTGGTCAAGATCCCGGCGAAGGAAAAGGTGGATGCGTTCCTGCCCCGCTACAATCGCGGCGAGTTGCTGCTTCATCCCGACAATCCCATCACCGTAGCACCCCAGGTAAACGAAGACTGGCTGATGGAGATTCGTCGGCAGACCGCGGGGGCGATGGAGCGCGCCTACACCGTCATCCCCGAAGTCTACGCTCAGTTCGAGAAGGTCTTCGGCCGCCATTATGGAAATCCGTTCTTCGAGGAATTCGAGACCGAGGACGCGGAGATCGTTTTGGTGGGCATGGGGACGCTCTCGACGCCGGTGAAAGTGGCCATCCGGGCGATGCGTAAGGAAGGGAAGAAAGTCGGGTTTGTGCGCGTGCGCTGGTTCCGGCCGTTTGCGGCCGAGGAGCTGGCCAAATGCCTGGGACGGTTTTCCGCAGTGGGGATCATCGACCGCGATTTCTCCCTCGGCTCGCCGTATCTGAGCGGTGTCCTGGCCACTGAGGTGCGCGCGGCGATGTATCCGACTGCGAAGCGGCCGCCGATGCTGGACTTCATCTGCGGCTTGGGCGGGCGCGAAGTTACCGTGCCCGCCGTGAGGCAGATGAGCGATATGGTGTATCAGGCGGCGGCGGGAAAACCGCAACCGTTGACCCAGTGGATCGGGCTGCGCGAATAGCGGTCCGTTCCGTGGAAAGTTTCAACTGCGAAAGAGGAGGGTAGATCGATGGCCACCTTTGTAGACGTTCAGGCCACACAGATGTTGGACCCCATCAAAGGGGTGAAGAAGATCCCGCTCGAGGAGTTCTTCACTTCGGGCCACCGCACGTGTCAGGGCTGCGAGTCGGCCTTGGTGATGAAAATGATGGCCAAGGCGGCGGGCCCCCGCACCATCGTGCTTGGCAGCACCGGATGCATGTATGTGGCGAATACCACCTACTACAGCACGTCTTGGGTCGTACCCTGGATGCACACGCAACTGGGGAGCAGCGGGTCTGCAGCCATGGGCACCGCGGCGGGCCTGAAAGCGCTGATGCGCAAGGGCAAGATCAAGGACGAACCAATTAATGTGATCGCGTTTTGCGGCGACGGCGGCGGGGCGGACATGGGTCTGTCGGCTATTTCGGCAGCTCTCACCCATCCCGACTACAACCTCCTCATCCTGATGTACGACAACGAATCTTACGCCAACACAGACATCCAGCTTTCCGGCAGCACGCCCTACGGCGCACACACCACATTCAGCCCGCCCGGCAAAATGAAGCGCATTATGCATCACCGCTGGAAGAAGAATATGGCCGGCATGCTGGCGGCGGGCCACCCGACGTGCAAATACATCGCGACGGTGTGCATGTCCTATCCTCTGCCGGCGATGAACTGCGTGCGCAAGGCCCTTTCCATTGGCGGTCCCACGTTCATTCATTCCCTTGATCCTTGCCCGAAGGGCTGGGATTATGACCCCTTCCTTTCCCACGAAATGGGTGAACTGGCGGTCACCACGGGAGTCTGGCCGCTCTACGAGGTGGAAGAAGGAGTGGTAAGACTATATGGCAAGACAAAGGAAATCGCCGAAGGCCGGTACCGTCGGCTACCCGTGCGCGATTACCTGCTCAAGCAGGGGCGATTCGCCCATTTCAAGGATGAAGATATCGACTACTTCCAGAGTAAGGTTGACGAGATGTGGGAGAAGTGGCTGATTCCGGGTGTGATCCCCTTCATGAAAGAGGTGGAAGCCGAGAAAACACTCGCCTAATCGGAAAGTGCAAAGAACTGGCACGACGGCCCGCTCCTCACATCTTCGTGACTTTCACAGGGGTGAGATTGACACGAGGACTTGGAAGAGCGTAGATTTCCCCGGGTTGTCCTATCCTCTGACGAATTCTTGAGGAGGTGTAACCGTGGCCGCAGTTCCGGCGGAGCGAAAGGTAGGCATCCAGGCTCTTCTTGACAACCGTTGGGTAATCCTCTTTTTCAGCATCTTCAGCATGGTGGCGGTGGCGAACTATCAGTATGGCTGGACTCTTTTCGTGCCCCCGCTCGTGAAACACTTCAAGGTAGAGACAGCCGCCATTCAAATCACATTCACGGTCTTCGTGCTCCTCGAGACCTGGCTCGTTCCCTTCGAGGGCTGGTTGGTGGATAAGTTCGGCCCCAAGCTACTGGTGATGATCGCAGGCGCTCTGGCCGGTATTGGGTGGTTCGAAAGCGGAAGAGCGGAAACGCTTTCCGGTCTGTATCTTTCGTACGCCCTTTCCGGGATTGGCGCCGGAATCGTGTACGGTACAGCGGTCGGCAGCGCTTTGAAATGGTTTCCCGACCATCGCGGGCTCGCGGCAGGACTGACGGCGGCAGGATTCGGAGCCGGCTCGGCCTTCACCGTGGCGCCCATCGCCAACATGATCAACGCGGCCGGATACCAGCACGCCTTCATCTACTGGGGCGTCATCCAGGGTGTTGCCGTCGTCATCGCGGCATTGTTTCTCAAGTCCCCGCCCGCCGGCTGGCTACCGGGGACTTGGACGGAGGCAGCGCGCGGCGAGGAAGTAAAGAAGCGCCAAACCGCGGTGGACTTCTCGTCCGGCCAGATGGCTTCTACGCCTCACTTCTGGCTGATGTACGTGATGATGACGATGGTCGCCACAGGCGGCTTGATGGCTGTCGCCCAACTCAATCCCATGGCGGTTGACTTCAAGGTGGACAAAATCCCAGTCAGCCTTCTATGGCTGACCATGCCGGCGCTGACCTTTGCTCTCTCTGCTGACCGCTTGGTGAACGGCGTCTGCCGCCCCTTCTGGGGTTGGGTCTCCGACCACATCGGCCGTGAGAAGACCATGACCCTGGCCTTCGGCCTGGAAGCGGTGGCCATCTTCATCCTCATCAAGACGGCGCACAACCCCTTGATGTTCGTCATCTTCAGCGCCTTTACCTTTTTTGGTTGGGGTGAGATCTTTTCACTCTTCCCGGCGACTGCCGGCGATTTCTTCGGGCGCAAGCACGCCACCGCCAATTACGGCTTCCTCTACACCGCTAAGGGCACAGCCTCCGTGTTCGTGCCAATCGGATCCGCGCTGGCCGCCGGCAGGGCTTTTGACTTCCGTGCCGACATCTTGCTGGTGCTGGGCGGCGCCTTAGTCTTGTTTGCGTTGTTCCTGGCGCCTACCGTGTTCCGCCTGCAGCTCGGCCGGACGGCCAAGGGCATTGTGCTCGCGGTGGCCGGGGCGCTGGTGATCTACGGAATCATGCTCACCGTGTTCCCCAAGGTTTGGACTCCCTTCGCCGCCAAGTTCACGCTGCCGAAGGCCGGATGGGCGGGGGTCTTCGCGGTCGCCATTGCCTTCGACGTGATCGCCGCTGCGCTGGCCTTCTTTGTCCTGCGCCGGATGAAGGTGCCAGTGCAAAAGATGGAGTAGGGATTCCGACAACAGCTAATCAACACGCGCTTTCATTTCCTTCCTGAAATCTGCCGAAAAAAAAGAGGAGGCGGTCCAGGTCGAGCCGCCTCCTCTGTGTGTCCCTGGTTGGGGACCCCGGCTAGCCCGACGGAGGAGGGCCGGCCGGTTTTGTGTTGGCCTGTTCGTTCAAACACGGCCGCTCTCCAAAAGTTGCGATAAGGAGCCCGCCGAAAGCGGCTACAATGCCGGGCAGAGGCATACCTCCTGAGGGAAGAGAATTTGTCGCGCCGAGATGAAGTGACTCCAACCGACGTTCTGGCGCACCTCGCCGGGGCGAAGTCGCCGGCCAGTGTGCGTTCTATAGCCGAGGCACTCGAGTTGCGCCATGCCGCGCGACGCGCCCTGAAGAAGGTGCTCGCCAAACTGAAGCGCCAGGGCGAGATAGAAGAGCTTCCCGGCGGCCGCTATCAACTGGCCGGCCGAAAACCTGCGCGTGCCGCGCAGCATGCCCAGCGCCTGCCACATCCTGCTGGGACTCCGGGCGCGCCTTCTTCTCCCCGCAGCGATCCTCAGCTGATTACCGGCCGCTTCGTCGCGCACCGGGATGGCTACGGATTCGTCGTTCCGCAAAAACCCATTCCGGAGATGGACGGCGATTTGTTCATCGGCCGCAATGCCACCGGCGATGCGATGCACGGCGACCGCGTCGTTGCGCGGATTGAGCGGCGCAGCCGTTCCGCTGGGGGCACAACCGCAGCCCGCGCCGAAGGCCGCATTGTTCGCATCCTCGACCGCACGCATCCCACGGTCGTCGGTTTATTCCGTTACGGCGCGCACGGCAATACCGTGTTGCCCTACGACGTGCGCCTGCTCCACGAAATCATCATCCCGCCGGGACACGAACTGACGCCCGCGCTGCGCGCCAAGCTTGGCCTCCTGGAAGATCCCGGATCGATGCACGCAGGACGGCGGCACAGGCCCGGGCGGCTTCCCGAACTCGATGGCGCCGTCGTCAATGTCGAGTTGATGCGCTTTCCCAGCGGCGGCGTGGCTCCCTCCGGGCGCGTGCTGGAAATCCTCGGACGCCCGGGCGAACTCGGCGTGGACGTCGAAATCATCATCCGCAAGCACCATCTCCCGCACGTGTTCTCCGGGGAAGTCGAGGAAGAAGCGAACCGCGCTGCGCAGCCCGTCCGCCAAGAGGCGCTTCGAGGACGAGAAGACTTCCGCCATCTGCCGATTGTCACCATTGACGGCGAGACAGCGCGTGACTTCGACGATGCCGTTTACGTCGAGAAGCGCGCCAACGGCGGCTGGCACCTGCAAGTGCACATCGCCGACGTCGCCCATTACGTTGCCCGGGGCAGCGAACTCGACCGCGAAGCCCGCCTCCGCGGCACTTCCGTCTATTTCCCCGACCGCGCCGTTCCCATGCTGCCCGAGGCGCTTTCCAACGAAATCTGCTCGCTCAAGCCCGAAGAAGACCGCTTGGTGATGAGCGCGCTCATGGAGTTCGATGCCGCCGGCCGGATGACTTCGGCGCGTTGCACGCCGGGCGTGATCCGCTCCGCCGCGCGAATGACTTACACCAATGTCTTCAAAGTCGTGGAAGGCGATCCGGAGATGTCGGCGCGCTATGCCTCGCTCGCGCCGCACTTCCGGAACATGCGCGAGCTGGCGCTGCTGCTCAACGCGCGGCGCGTCGAACGCGGCTCGATTGACTTCGACCTCCCCGAACCGATCATTGAGTTCGACGCCCAGCAGCGCATGGTCAGCATCGGACGCAGCGAGCGCAACATCGCGCATCGCCTGATCGAAGAGTTCATGCTGGCCGCGAATCAGGCGGTGGCTTCTTATCTCGACCGGCGCGGCATCGCCTCGCTGCACCGCGTTCACGAAAAGCCAGACGCCAAAAAGGTGCTCGAGTTTGAAGAGTTGGCGCACGCTTTTGGATACACCCTCGGCATCCCCAACCTCACCGAGCAGAAGATGCCGGTGCGTCACGGGCGCGTGCCGTCACCGGCGCGGCCCGGGCGGCCGGACTCGCTCGGCCACGGACGCGAGCGGCCGATGCGTGTTTCCCTGCCGGGAGCGCTCGATCTGGACGTGCGCCCCGAACATTATCAGCGGCTCACGCGCCGGCTCGCCGGGAAGCCGGAAGAGCGCATCGTTTCGTACTTGATGCTGCGCTCGCTCAAGCAGGCGCGCTACACCGCCGATTCGCTCGGGCACTTTGCGCTGGCCTTCGACCAGTACACGCACTTCACCTCGCCGATTCGCCGCTATCCCGACTTGATGGTTCACCGCGTGTTGAAATGGGCGCTCGAGAATCCGGACGCGCGTCCGGTGGCGCGCGGCGCGCATGCGCCGAATCCGGCGGGCACGGTGCTGGGACCTTATCGCCGCGTGGAACTCGAGGAAGTTGCCGCGGAATCTTCCGAAGCCGAGCGGCGCGCCGATGCCGCAGAGCGGGAATTGATGGATTGGAAGACGGCGCAATTCATGGAAAGCCATCTCGGCGAAGAATACGATGCGCTGATTATTTCCGTGCAGAAGTTCGGATTTTTTGTCGAGCTGCTGGAAATTTTTGTCGAGGGACTCGTGCCGCTCACCGCGCTGGAAGAAGCCGCGGGCGGACGCTGCGTCTATCGCGACCGCGACCATGCCATCGTCGCGCTGGGCGCTCCCGCCGGACACCGCGGAAGCCGCCGGACGGCGAAATCCGCCCCCGGCGGAGCGGGGCGCGTTTGGCGTCTGGGCGACCGCATCCGCGTGCGCGCCGAGCGCATTGATCCCATGCGCAGGCGCGTGGAATTCGCCCTGGCCGATTTCTAACTTCGCGCGCGCCGAAATTCCTTATTTCTTGATGGCTTCGTCGGAGAAGATTTTTCCGTCGCGGATGTGGATGATGCGGTGCGCATGCTGGGCGATGTCGTGTTCGTGGGTGACCAGGATAATCGTGTTGCCCTGGCCGTGCAGCCGCGCAAACACACCCATGATTTCCTCGGCGGTCTGGGAGTCCAGGTTGCCGGTGGGCTCGTCGGCCAGCACGATGGAGGGGTTATTCACCAGCGCGCGGGCGATGGCCACGCGCTGACGCTGTCCGCCGGAAAGCTCGTTGGGCTTGTGCATCATGCGGTCGACGAGGTCCACCATTTCCAGGGCTTTCTTGGCGCGCGCGATGCGCTCTTCGGCAGGCGTGCCGTTGTAGATGAGCGGCAATTCGACGTTGTGCAAGGCCGTGGCGCGCGGCAGCAGATTGAAAGTCTGGAAGACGAACCCGATTTCTTTGTTGCGGATGGAGGCCAGCTCATCGTCGTCCAGGTCGCTCACCAGGCGGCCCGCCAGCCAATACTTTCCCGACGTTGGCGTGTCCAGGCAGCCGATCAAATTCATCAAGGTGGACTTGCCGGAGCCGGAGGGTCCCATGATGGCGACGTATTCCGCCTTGCGAATCTGCATGTCCACACCGCGCAGCGCTTGCACCAATTCCGCTCCCATCTCATAGGTCTTGACCAGGCCTTCGGTCTTTATATTGATGCCGTCCGCGACCAGGTCTTCGCGGAACGAATCCGACGCGGGTGTTTCGACGGGCATTCACAAGCTCCTTGAATCCGGCTTCAACGCGGCCTAGCTCTTTTCGTCTTCGGCCTTCTTGGGGAACGGAATTATCCACTTTCACCGTCGTGTTCGGGCGCAAGGTGCGCAGGGCTTTGTAGCTGCCGGTAATGATTTCGTCGTCCTTTTGGAGCCCCTTGGTCACTTCGATGTCCGTGACGCCGCTGATCCCCGTTTCCACCGGCACGAACACGGCTTTGCGTTCGCGAACCACGAAGACGCCCTGGATTTCCTGTTTCTTCGGGTCTGTGCCCGGCGGGGGAGGAGGCGCGGCGGCCAGCGTCACGCTGCCGTTCGATTTGCCCGGCTGCTTCGCAGCTTCTTCCAGGTCTTTACGCGTGCGCACGGCCAGCGCCTGGATCGGAATGGCCAGCACGTTTTTGCGCTCGGCCGTGCGGATCTTGGCCGTGGTGGAAAGACCGGGCCGCAAACCGGCCGGCGGATTGTCGAGCGTGACGACCACTTTGAAGTCTTTGGCTTCCTGCGTGCCCGTAGTCGTTTGCGTGGTGGCCAGGCCCGAGCTGCGCAGCACGGCTTGCGTGCCGACCTCGGTTACATGGCCCTTGAAGGTCTGGCCGGGCATGGCGTCTATGGTCACGTCGGCGTACTGTCCGTTGCGCACGTTGACGATGTCGGTCTCGTCCACTTTTACTTCGGCGGTGACCACGGACATGTCGGAGATGGTCATCAGGAAGCTGCCGGCGGCGTTCTGAATGCCGGGGACCACGTTTTCTCCCACGCGCACGGCGATGAAACTGACCACGCCGTTAATGGGAGCCGTGTAGGTGGTCTTGCGCAGAACGTCTTTTGTGCGCGTGAGCATGGCGCTGCTCTGTTCGTGCTGCGCCCGCGCCCGCCCCATCTCCGCCTGCAACTGAAGGATCCGGGCGGAGCTGGCGTCGGCTGCAGCGACGGCGCTGTCGTACGCCGCTTTGCGCGTGTCGTAGTCGGACTTAGGGATCAGGCCGTCCTTATACAAGCCCTGGCCGCGCTCCCAGTCGAGCTTGGCGCGCTCGAGGTCGGCTTTTCGTTGCGCCAAGTCGGCCTGGGCAGCCTTGTAGTTGGCGTCGGCGGAAGTCACCCCGGCTACGGAGGAATCCAGGGCGGCGAGCTGGGCCTGGACGTCGGCGCCCGGCTGGATGTTTTCGAGACGCAGCAGGACGTCGCCCTTCCTGACCTGGTCGCCCTCCTTCACCACGATTTGGGTGATCTTGCCGATGCCTTCACCAAGGACGTTGGAGTAATCCCGGGGCTTAATCTCGCCCGAGGCGGTCACTTGAGAAGTCAGATCCTGCGGCTGCGCCTTGCTGGTCTGCACCGTCACCACGCCTTTGTTGGCCTGCTTGACGCTGTACAGGACGATCCCGCCCAGAACGGCTGCGGCAGCCACGCCAATCCCGACCTTTTTCCATGTCTTCATTGTTTCAATTCCTCGACCTCTTTATGATCCCTGGCGATTGCCAGACGCAACCCCACACCAGACCCGTCACTTGTGTATACGGCGCAGAGGGTCGAAAAGTTTCCCGGTAACTCCGCGTGGGCTTTCGGGGGCCTTGCGGGTTCGCCGCGAAGAGAACTGGCCGCTCGCGGGAGGACAAAGCTCGTGCCGCGCACTTCCTGGAGCACTGACTTCGGTTCCCGTTGAGCCATTGTAAAGCGTTTCTCATAAGAAGGAAAGCGTTGGACAGGGCAAGTGTCCTTGAGGTTAGACGCACGAACTTGGGATTTGTGCCCCGGCGAGTGAAGGCGGGAGGAGGCTCCGGGCGCCGCTGTCAGCGCCCTGCCTCCCAGATGGCCACCGCCATTCCGCCGGACTCGTTGAAGAAGTGCTTGATTCCCTTGCGCGTTTCCCACCAGTGGTCCGGGTCGTACTCAGAATCGCGGGCCGACGCGACGCGGATCTCGATAGCCGCGGGAAAAACGTGCCGGAAAATGTATCGCGCGCGCCGCGTGTGATAGTTCGAGGTAACAATGATCAGCCGGTTCCATTTGCGCTCCGTGGCGAGCGACACCAGCGCCTGCGCTTCTTCGCGCGTGTTGTCACCGCTCTCGGGAAAGCGCACCACGGCGTCTTTTGGGATACCGCGATCGGTGAGGTCGTGCGCCATCAATTCGGCAACCGACGCGTAGGGACGCAAACGACGCCCGCTCGCCACGATGCGCGGCGCCCAGCCCGCGCGGAAGAGTTCGGCGGCGCGTGCGGAGCGGTCGGCGTTGAAATTGTCGTCGCTGAGCACAACAATCGTATCGGACTTCGCCAGCGAGTCCTCGGCGATGCACAGGCCTCCCGCAAAGCGCAGCAAAGGATGGCGCACCAGATAGACCAGCCCGCAGAAGGAAAGAACCAGAATCAGGACGATGAGCTTGGAGATGATGCCGCCGCGTTCGCGGGCTTTCATGCGTTTGGGTCCAGCTTGCGCAGATGCTCGGCAGCCTGCTCGGGAAGCAGGGCGTTGAAATAGACCTCTTTGATGCTGTAGGACTTGCTGCGCGTCTGCACGATGGGGAGGATTTCGATGTGCCAATGAAAATCATCCGCCAGCGTGTTCCAGTAGCCGGCAAGCTGCCCCTTGGGGCTGCGCGTATTGGGAGCGGTGTGCACGACCATGTGGTACGCCACCGAAACTTTTTCCAGCCTCCGCAGGGTCCGCCCCAGAAGCGCCGCAAAATGCAAGCGGTTCGCGCCCGCCCCGGGCGACTCGAACAAATGGTTGTGCCGGCGGGGCAGCACCCAGACTTCATAGGGGACGCGCGCTGCATAGGGGCACATCGCCGCGTAATCACCTTGGGTGTCCACGATGCGTTTTCCGTCCCTCTCTTCCTGCCGCAGAATGTCGCAGAACACGCAGCGCTCTTTTTCCCGGTACCATTCGCGCGCGGCGCGCAGCTCGTACTTGATGCGCCGCGGCACGAAGGCCGTAGCCGTCAGCTGGGAGTGCGAATGCGCCCACTCCTCCCCGGCAAGTACGCCATGGTTCTTGAAAACGGTGACGTACTTGAACCGCGGGTCGCGTTTCAGGTCCGTAATGCGGTGGGCATAGGCCGCGAGGACCCGTTCAATCTCTTCATCCTTGAACTGTGCGAGCTGCCGCGTGTGGTCCCGGGTCTCGATGATAATCTCATGAGCGCCGATCGGTTGCATGCGGTCGAAGATTCCCTCGGCCTTCCGCCCCGTATCGCCTTCGATGTGGTACAGCGGATCCAGGTGAGCCACGACGCGCACCTGCCAGTCTGCCTCCGAGGGTATGGCCAGGATGGGAGGGCCCTTGGCGCAAGAATTAGGACACAGCGGGCAGCCTTCGCTGGCGGCGGGCGTCTCCTCGCGATGGCCGACGACCACCCAACTGCGAGTGATGGGATCTTTGCGGAGTTCCATTCCGTGGGGTGTCAGCGCGTGTAGCGCGCCGGTGTAGGCCCTTCCTCGAGGCGGTGACGGTCCCAGATGGCTCCTTCTCGGGAGTAGTGGGCCATCTCGAAATCCTGAGTCAGCTCGAGGCAGTCCGTCGGGCAGGCGTCTTCACACAGCCCGCAAAACATGCAACGCGAAGTGTCGTAGGTAAAGAAAGTGAGGACCTTCCGGCGAGTGGCGTCGTCGCGCTCCCACCCGACCACAATCAGGTTTTCCGGGCACGCCAGCGCGCAAAGGTTGCAGGCGATGCACAGCGTCTCCCCCGTCTCCGGGTTCTTGTTCAGACGCGGCGCGCCTCGATAGCGTTCGGCCACCATGGGCCGCTCGAGGGGATACTGCTCGGTATAAATGTACTTGGGATGCTGATAGCGGAACGTCACCGCCATCCCTTTTAGAAAATCCCATTGAAAAATGCGGCGCAGAAGCTCCTTCATAGCAGTTAGTTTGTGGCCCGGACAGGGAATTGTCAAGACGCGCCGCAATCTGTGACTTGTGACTCGCGATTCGCGACTCGTGTTATTCTCGCGCCATGGCGGCGAGCGACATCGAATTCATGCGGCAAGCGCTCCACGAAGCGCGAGCGGTGGCGCAGGCGGGCGAAGTGCCCGTCGGCGCGGTGCTCGTAAGCGATGGCCGCGCGGTGGCGTCCGCCGGGAATCAAACAATCCGGGATTGTGACCCTACAGCGCATGCGGAGATTGTGGTGCTGCGGGCCGCGGCCAAGATGCTGGGAAATTATCGCCTGGCCGGGACAACCCTGTACGTGACGGTTGAGCCTTGCGCCATGTGCGCCGGAGCGATGGTCCAGGCGCGGATTGACCGCCTCGTCTACGGCTGCGACGACCCCAAAGGAGGCGCGGTGCGGTCGTGCCTCGAGGTGCTCTCCCACCCGAAACTCAACCATCGTGTCGAGGTGGTGCAGGGCGTTCTTGCCGACGAATGCTCCGCAGCAATCCAGGCATTCTTCGCCGCGCGACGCTGACATCCTCTTTCTTCCGTCGTGCGAGAAGAATAGGTGCCTTCCCGTGAAACCGCCGACTACAAAGTCGCTTTACCCGTGGCGATTTTGTAGTTGTAAATGGCCTGGGCCGCACTATTGCTGAATTGATTGATGCTGGCCAGGGATGCAGTTGCGGGGATCTTGAGCAGACCCGCGGCCACAAAACCGTTAATCAAGGTGGACAGGTTGGCCGAAACTTGAGCCCAATCCACTGTCCCGCCGGACGTGGCGGAGTTGATGATGGAATCTACAAGACGGAGCACGCTGCCAACCGCCAAAGTGGGCCCGGCATTTTGATCCATCGCAACAGTGATCTCGCGT
>WNGN01010354.1_pt1 | contig 11858 bp, 12 predicted proteins | sample 5400561 | NCBI WGS metagenome assembly WNGN01 (sample SAMN13153379, study PRJNA577476) | soil metagenome | isolation source: 115 cm soil or saprolite under Garry oak tree replicate 2 | place: USA:California | collected 2016-06-15
CCGGCCGGGCGCGGGGCCGTTCTCGCTGACCGGCCAGCCCAACGCGATGGGCGGACGCGAGACGGGTGGCCTCGCCCATCTCCTGCCCGGCTACCGACTCGTCGCCGACGCCGCCGCGCGCGAAGCCGTCGAGCGCCACTGGGCGATTCCCGCCGGGCGGCTGCCGTCGAGGCCCGGACGCTCGGCGCTGGAGATCTTCGAAGGCCTCGCCGCCGGTGCCGTGCGGGCGGTGTGGATCATGTGCACGAACCCGGCGGCCTCGATGCCCGATCTCGATCTGGTCGAGAAGGCGCTGCGCCAGGCCGACCTCGTCGTCGTCCAGGACGCCTATCACCCGACCGAGACCACGCGCTTCGCCGACGTCCTCCTGCCGGCCGCCCAGTGGCCCGAGAAGGACGGCGTGATGACCAGCTCGGAGCGGAGGCTCACGTACCTGCCACGACTCGTCGACCCGCCGGGTGAAGCGCTGCCGGACGCCGAGATCCTGACGCGATTCGCTCACGAGATGGGGTGGAAGGAGGGGTTCGCATGCGCAAGCGCGGCCGAGGTCTTCGACGAGTTCGCGGCGCTGACCGCCGGAGCGGTCTGCGATTACTCGGGCGTGAGTCACGCCCGCCTCCGGACGGACGGGCCGCTGCAGTGGCCGGTGCCGTCGACCGACCATCCGGGCACCGCGCGTCTCTACACCGACGGCCGCTTCCCGACGCCGGACGGGCGGGCGCACTTTCTCGCCGTCGAGCACGCCGAGCCGGTCGAGGGGCCGGATGCCGACTTTCCGCTGGTGCTCACGACGGGGCGCGTGCGCGACCACTGGCACACGCTGACGCGCACGGGCAAGTCGCCGGCGCTCGCCGCGCGAACGCCCGAGCCCGTCCTCGAGGTGCATCTGGGCGACGCGCGGCGCGCCCGCATCCAGGACGGCGACTTCGTCGAGATCGCGTCCCGCCGCGGCAAGGCGGTGGCGCAGTGTCGCGTGAGCGCCGCCATCCGCGAGGGCACGTGTTTTCTGCCCTTCCACTGGGGCCGGCTGGCCGGCTTCTACAAGAGCGCCAACAACCTCACCCTGAGCGATCGCGACCCGGTGTCGCAGCAGCCGGAGCTGAAGGCGTGCGCCGTGCGCCTCCGGCGGGTCGCCGAGGCGCCCCTGCTCGGCGAGTCGAGCCGATGAACAAGATCGAGGCGCTCAAATCCGAGCGAGACGGCCTCGACGTCACCGAGGACCTCGTGCGCTTCGCCCGCGAGGGATGGCGCACCATCGCCGACGACGACAAGGAGCGGCTGAAGTGGGTCGGCGTGTTCCAGCGCAAGCCGACGCCCGGCCACTTCATGATGCGCATCCGGATGGCCAACGGCATCCTCACCGCGGCCCAGGCGCGTCTGCTCGGCCAGATCACGAAGGCGACGGGCCGGAACATCGCGGACGTGACGACGCGCCAGCAGATCCAGCTCCGGTGGGTGACGATCGAGGAGGTCCCGGCGGTCATTGCCCGGCTCGAGGAGGCGGGGCTCTCGAGCCTGCAGACCGGCATGGACAACATCCGCGGCATCGTGGGCTGCCCGGCGACCGGCCTGACGCCGCGCGAGCTCTTCGACACCGCGCCGATCGCGGCGGCGTTCCAGCAGATCTTTCTCGGCAACAAGGCGTTCACGAACCTGCCGCGGAAGTTCAACGTCACGATCACCGGCTGCCCCGAGCACTGCACGCCGGGCGAGACCCAGGACATCTCGATGACGCCCGCGGTCGCCACCCGCGACGGGCGGGAGGTCGCCGGGCTCAACGTCGCCGTCGGCGGTAAGCAAGGATCGGGCGGCCCGCGCTTCGCGACGGCGCTCGACGCCTTCGTCACGCCGGAGGAAGCCGCGGAGGTGTGCGCCGCGATCGCGCTGATCTTCCGCGATCACGGGCCGCGCGAGGCGCGGAGCAAGGCACGCCTGGCCTTCCTCGTGGACGAATGGGGCGGCCCGCGGTTCCGCCGGGAGCTCGAGGCGCACCTCGGCCGCGCACTGCCCCCGGCCGGGCGCGACGCGCGCGCAGCCAGGACGACCGATCACATCGGGATCTTTCGCCAGCGAGAGCCCGGCTTGAACTACGTCGGGCTCAAGACGCCCGTCGGCCGGGTGAGGGGTGACCAGCTCGTCGAGCTGGCGCGGCTCGCCGAGCGCTACGGGCGTGGCGAGCTTCGGCTGACGCCGTCGCAGAACGTGCTCATCCCACACATCCCGGACGCGCTCGTGGGCGAGCTGACTCGCGAGCAGTTGCTGCGGGAGCTCCCGTACAACCCCACGGAGATCCAGCGCGGACTGGTCTCGTGCACCGGCACCGACTTCTGCAACCTGGCGCTGATTGACACGAAGACCCGGGCGCTCGCGCTCGCCCGCGAGTTCGAGAGCCGCATCGAGGCCTCCCGCCCGCTGACGGTGCGCTGGTCGGGCTGCCCCGCCTCCTGCGGTAACCACCACACGGCCGACGTGGGCCTGCAGGGCTGCAAGGTGAAGGTGAACGGCAAGATCGTCGACGGCGTTCACGTCTTCGTCGGCGGCCGGGGCGGGCTCGAGCCACGCGCCGGCGAGAAGGTGTTCGCGGACGTGCCCTGCGACGACCTGCCGGAGGTGCTGGACCGCCTGATTCGCTTCTTTCCACGCGGAGACCGAAAGAAGGAGGAAGAGGAGCCATGAGCTCCGGGCTCGTCTCGTTCGTCGGCGCCGGTCCGGGCGATCCCGAGCTGATCACGCTCAAGGGATTGCGTCGCCTTCGCGAGGCCGAGGTGGTCCTGCACGACCGGCTGGTTCCCCACGAGCTCCTCGACGAGGTCAGCCCGGGCGCTACCATCATCGACGTCGGCAAGACTCCGGGCCGACCGTGCGTGGGCCAGGGACAGATCAACTGGCTTCTGGTGGACTGGGCGCGGCGGCGCGAGCACGTCGTCCGGTTGAAGGGCGGCGACCCGGCGGTCTTCGGGCGCCTCGGCGACGAGATCGAGGCCGTCCGGTCGGCGGGGATCGCCTTCGAGGTCATCCCGGGCGTCACCGCGGCGTCCGCGGCCGCCGCGCGGCTCGGCATCTCGCTCACCCGGCGCGGGAGCGCCTCGACGCTCGTCTTCGCGGCGGGCACCGATCAGACCGGCCACCACTCGGCCGCGCTCGACTGGGACCTGCTGGCGCGCGCCGAGGGCACGCTGGTCTTCTACATGCCGGTGGGCTCGCTCGCGCCCATCACCGCGGCGCTCACCATGCGGGGGCGCGACCCGCGCGAGCCAGCGATCCTCGTCGAGCGCGTGGGCACGCCCAGCGAGCGGGTGATCGCGAGCCGGCTCGCTGACATCGCCGAGGAGGGGCGCGCGGCGGGCGTCGCGGCGCCCGCGGTCCTCATCACCGGGCCGACCGTCGTGGCCGCCTCCGTGGCGCTCACGCTTCGCCGAGCGGCGAGCCACGTGGCGGTGTGAGCGATGCCCGACTACTTTCCCGCGTTCCTCGATGTGCGGGGACGGCGGTGCCTGGTCGTCGGGGGCGGCGTGATCGGCGAGCGCAAGGCGCGCGCGCTGCTCGACTGTGGGGCGCGGGTGACGGTCGTGAGCCCATCGGTGACGCCGGGGCTCGCGGCGCTCGTGGCGAATGGCCGGGTGACCCAACGCGCCCGGCCCTTTCTGCGGTCGGATCCGCGGGGTTGCGCGCTGGCCGTTGCCGCGACGGGTAATTCCCGTGTCGACCGCACGGTGGTCGCCGCGGCGCGTCGGTGGCGCGCTCTCCTGAACGTGGTCGACCGGCCGCAGCACTGCGATTTCATCGTGCCGTCAGTGCTCCGCCGCGGCGAGCTCCAGATCGCCGTCTCGACGGGCGGCCGCAGTCCCGCCATCGCCCGGGAGATCCGCCGGCGGCTCGAGCAGCTGTTCGGCCCGGAATACGGTGAGCTGATCGCGCGAGCCGGCGAGGCACGTCGGCGTGCGCGCGCGGCGAGCCGGACGGCCACCGAGCGGATCGAAGCGGGCGAGCGCGTCGCGCGGCTCGCGCTCGCCGGTCGCAAGCCGGTCTAGCCGCGCGTCGCCGCGACCGGCGCCGCGACGACGCCCTCCGCTTCGAGGCGCGCCGCGGCGCGCAAGAGGTGCGCTTCCCGGAAGGGCGGAGCGATGAGCTGCACACCGAGCGGCAGCGGCCCCGCTCCCGCGAGCCCCGCGATGGGGACGGAGACGACCGGCAGGCCGATGAATGACCAGGGCTGGGTGAACACGCCCAGGTGCCCCCGCGTGACGACCTCGACGCCGTCGACGATCGTCGTGCGCGGCGCGCCGATCGGCGGTGCCGGATAGGGCGTGGTCGGCGCGATGACCACGTCCACGTCACGAAAGACCTCCCGCGCGCGCTCGGCGAACCAGGCGCGGAACCGCAGCGCCTGCAGGTACACCGCGGCGGGAATCAGCGCGCCGGCGCGAAACCGGTCGCGAGTCAGCGGATCGAAGTCCTTCGCGCGACGCTTGAGGTCGTCGAGATGGTAGAACGCGCCCTCGGTGGACGTGATGACCGACGCGGCGGCGCGCGCCCGCTGGACATCGGCAATCGTGACGCGGCGGCTCGCCCCGAGCGCGCGGGCCACGCGCTCGACGGCGGCCAGCGCGGCGGGCTCGGCGAGCTGCGCGAAGTGGCCGCCGGCGACCGCGACCCGGAGGTCCGTGATCCCGAGATCGAGCCCGGGCATGGTGGGCTCGGCGGGGCGGTCAGCGCAGACGGGATCGGCGACGTCCGGGCCCTGGAGCGCGTCGAACGCGACGGCGAGGTCGCGGACCGAGCGGGCGAAGGGCCCGACGTGGTCGAGGCTGCCGGCGAAGAGGACGACGCCGGCGCGCGACACGCGGCCGTACGTCGGCTTGAGCCCGAAGACGCCGCAGAGCGCGGCCGGAACGCGGATCGAGCCGTTGGTGTCCGAGCCGAGGCTCAGCGGAACCAGGCCCGCCGCGACCGCCGCGGCCGAGCCGCCCGACGAGCCGCCGGCGATCCGCGAGATGTCGTGCGGGTTTCGAGTCGGCCCGTAGTGCGTGTTCTCCGTCGTGAAGCCGAACGCGTACTCGTCCATGTTGAGACAGCCGACCAGGACGGCGCCGGCACGGCGTAGCGCGGCCACCGCCGCCGCGTCGCGCTGCGCCGGCGGATGCTCCGCGTGGATGCGCGAGCCGGCGAGCGTCGTGACGCCCGCGACGTCGAAGAGGTTCTTGACGGCGAACGGCACGCCCGCGAGGGGGCCGGCGTTGCCGCCGGTGGCGACGATGCGGTCGACCCGGTCCGCGTCGGCGATGGCCACCTCGCCGAGGACCCGTGTGAAACAGTTGAGCACCCGGTCGCGCCGGTCGATCCGCTCGAGGGCGCTCGTCACCACCTCGCGCGCGGACGTGCGGCGGGTGCTGATGGCGTCGACGATCGCGATCGCCGAGGCGTCCGCGCCGACGCTCACGGGCGGAAGACCGGCGCCGGCTCGACGTCGTCGGGCAGCGGGAACTCCGTGAACAGGCGCGCGAAGGTCATGAGCCCCGCGAGCTGCGCGGCGACCGCGGCGGCGCTTCCCGGCTCGAGCGGGAGCCCCAGCAGCGCGGCCAGGCGCTCGACGTCGGCTTCGGTCACGCCGCGCCCCGTGACACGAGGTAGGCTCGCCAGCCACCATACTCAGTGATCTCGCGCTGCCCTTCGCAGAGCGCCGGCTCGCCGAGGATACCCAGGGTCGCAATCGGCGCGCCGCCCCGGGGCACGCGGACCATCGCGGGATGCCGGTCGCCGATCGACCAGAGGCGGTAGTGAGGCCCTGTGGTCGTCGCGCGCGCGAAGCTCGCACCGGCCGCGATCAGATTGCCGTTCAGCTCGAAGCCGCGCATCAGCGTGCCGTTAACCGCCAACCGGATGCTCAAGGTGCTCTCCATCTGCCTCCGAGCGACCGTAACACCGGCATTTCGCTCCGGCAACGGTCGAGACGCTGTTGCCCGCGATATGGGCACTCCGCGACGGATGCCTCTCGCGTGAGCAACGCGCGGCCGCCCTCTCCGGCTAAGTGCCCACCGCAGTTGATGGCAGGCCGGAGAGTCTCCGGGCACGCCGATTGCTCTACCGGTCGGCGCGCGACGATGAAGTCGCGCTTCTCCGGACAATGGCGCCCGGGTGGGGCGCCATTGCTGTGTCCGGCGGCCGCCTGGGCGTGCGCGCTGCGCACGACGGAGAGCTGGCGGCCCGTGCGCGGCGAATCGAGACGACCAAGGAGGAGCGATGAGCCAAGACGCCGACGATACCGCGACGCTCCTGTCGGCGGCGGCCGAGCAGGCCGACGGGCTTGCGGTGCTCGGGGGCCGCCACGGGCGCCGACAGTTCATCCAGAGCGTGGGGGCCGCGACGGCCGGGGCGGCGCTCGCGTCGGTGTTCCCGATGGCGGCGGCGCGGGCGCTCGCGCAGGCCGAGCCGATGGGCTTCTACAAGAAGCAAGGTCTCAACGCGCAGGTCCTGAAGGCGTCGAGCTGGGCGATGATCCGCGACATCTCGATCAACGGCGAGACCGACGCCACTCACATGCTCTCTCCGATGCCGCTGGCGATCTCGCTCGGTGTCGGCTCGCAGTCGGTTCCGTACGTCATGCCGGCGCTCGAGAACGTCAACGGCCAGGCCATCACGCTTCACGTCAAGCACAAGGGCGTGAAGAGTGCCGCCGAGATGAAGGGCTTCAAGTTCGGCGTGCCCTTCGACTACTCGATGCACAACTTTCTGCTCCGTTACGTCCTTGCCGAGGCCGGCGTCGACCCGGACCGCGACGTCCAGATCCGCGCGGTGCCGCCGCCCGAGATGGTCGCGAACCTCCGCGCCGGAAACCTCGACGGCTACCTCGCGCCGGATCCGTTCAACCAGCGGGCGGTGTTCGAGGAGGTCGGATTCATCTACATGCTCTCCAAGGACATCTGGCCCGGGCATCCGTGCTGCGCCTTCGCCGCAAAGCGCGAGTTCGCCGAGAAGATGCCCAACACGTTCAAGGCGATCCTGTTCGCGATCCTCGACGCGACCCAGTACGCGCGCGATCGGTCGCACCGCAAGGAGATCGCGGCCGCGATCGCGCCGCGCAACTTCCTGAATCAGCCCGTCGAGGTGCTCGAGCAGGTGCTGACCGGCGTGTTCCCCGACGGCCTCGGGACCACCCGCAACGTACCGGACCGGATCGACTTCGATCCGTTCCCCTACCAGTCCATGGCGATCTGGATTCTCACCCAGATGAAGCGCTGGGGCTATCTCAAGGCCGACGTGAACTACCGCAAGATCGCCGAGGAGGTGTTTCTGGCCGCCGGGTGCCGCGAGGCCATGCGGGCCCTGGGCCAGAAGGCGCCCGACAGCAGCGTGGTCAAGCACAGCTTCGCGCTGGGCAAGACCCGCGTCTTCGATCCCGACAGGGCCGAGGACTATCTGAAGTCCTTCGCCATCTCGCGCACGTGAGGCCCGGGGCATGAGGCGCGACCGTCTGCGAGTGATCGCCGTGTCGGCGCTCCTCGGGCTCGCGGCGCTCGTTGTCTGGCAGGCCTTCGCGGGCGGCCAGCCGGCGGGCCGGGGCGTTCCCGGGCCGCTGGCCGTCGCCGCGACGGCGGGCCACATGCTGGCGAACCCGTTCTACAACAACGGCCCGAACGACAAGGGGATCGGGCTCCAGCTCGCCGCGAGCCTCGCGCGCCTCGGCGTCGGCTGGACCGTGGCGTCGGTGGTCGCGATCATGGGTGGGGTCGCGCTCGGGCTCTCCCCCACGCTCTACCGCGCGGTGAATCCGTACGTCCAGGTGCTCAAGCCGGTGTCGCCGCTGGCATGGATGCCCCTGTTCCTCTACACGATCAAGGACTCGAGCCAGTCGGCCATCCTCGTCATCTTCATGTCGTCGCTCTGGCCGACCCTGGCCAACACCGCCTTCGGCGTCGCGACGATCCGGCGCGACTACCTCAACGTGGCGGCGATCCTCCAGCTCTCCTGGTGGCGCCGCCTGGTGACGGTGATCCTGCCGGCCGCCGCCCCGGCGATCGTCGCCGGCCTGCGGATCTCGATCGGCAGCGCGTGGGTCGCGATCGTCGCGGCCGAGATGCTGATCGGCGGCACCGGGATCGGCTACTTCGTCTGGAACGAGTGGAACAACCTCGCCCTCACGAGCGTGATCTTTGCGATTCTGGCGATCGGCCTGATCGGCGTGCTGCTCGATGCGGGGCTCAGCCGCCTCTCGCGTCGGCTGGCGTACACCGAGTGAGCTACCTCGAGATCGATCACGTGACGAAGCTCTTCCCGGCGGCGGAGGGCGGCGGCGAGGTCTGCGTGTTCCGCGACGTGAATTTCAAGATCGAGCAGGGCGAATTCGTCACGATGGTGGGCCATTCCGGGTGCGGCAAGAGCACGCTACTCAACATCATCGCGGGGCTCGAGCGCGCCTCCGGCGGCGGTGTGGTCCTCGAAGGTCGAGAGATCCGACGACCCGGGATGGACCGCATGGTGGTGTTCCAGAATTTTTCGCTCATGCCGTGGATGACCGTGTTCGACAACATCCGGCTCGCCGTTCGAGCGGCACATCCGGACTGGCATCGAACGAACGTCGACCGCTTTGTTCAGCGCTATGTCGACATGGTCGGGCTCACCGGCGCGGAGCGAAAACGCCCGGCGGCGCTGTCGGGCGGTATGCGGCAGCGGGTGGGGCTCGCGCGCGCGTTCTCGACGGAGCCGAAGGTGCTGCTCCTCGACGAGCCCTTCGCCCAGATCGACGCCCTCACGCGGGGGGTCATCCAGGACGAGCTCGTCCGGATGTGGACGGCCAGTCGGAGCACGGTGTTCATGGTCACGCACGACGTCGATGAGGCGATCGTCCTGTCCGATCGCGTCGCGCTGATGACGAGCGGCCCGGAGGCGCGGCTGGCGGAGCTGGTGGACGTGAAGCTTCCGCGGCCCCGAAGCCGTGCCGCGCTCATCGACGAGCCCGAGTACTTGCGGCTCCGCACACACATCCTGCGCTTCCTCGTCCACGGAGCGCGGTCCGGCCCCGGCGAGGAGCCCCGTGGTCTCCCCGAGGACGCGCGAGAGACGACGCGTCTCGGGGACCCCATGGCGCCCCTCACCAGCGCCGCGTCGCAGGCATAGGAATCAGCGGCACCTCGAGGTGGCCGCTCAAGAAGGAGAGAACACGATGGACCGAACAGCAGCGCTCGAGAAGATCCGAAGCGCCCGGGTTGCTCGCGGGATCAGCTACGAAGACCTGGGCAAAGCGATCGGGACGAAGGACCCGACGTACATCGCCGCGGCGCTTCACGGCCAGCACCGGCTGAACGCGGAGGAGGCGAAGCGGCTCGCGGCCGCCGTCGGCATCGACGCCGAGACGGCGATGGCGACGACCGCGATGCCCCTCCGTACCGACTTTCCGCTGACGACGGATCCGTTCAAGTACCGGCTGATGGAGCTCGTCGGTGTATACGGCGACGCGCTCCGGGAGCGGTGCAACGAGCTCTTCGGAGACGGGATTCTTTCGGCGATCGACTGCGTCGTGAAGCTCGAGAAGAAGGGCGAGCGCGGTGTCCTGACCATCGACGCGAAGTTCCTGCACTACAAGGAGTACTGAGGCGTGCCCGAGGCTTGGGCAAACGACGGCGGATGCTCATTCGATGGGCATCGGCGGTGGTGCTGGCAGCGCTAAGTTCCTATCAACGTTGAACGTCCTCCGCGGCACGCGCCTTGCTGCCGCGAGGGGCGCGCGCGACAGCGAAGTCGCACAGGTGGTGGCGCTCGGGGCTGAGCGTTATTTCTTCATGGGGCGACGCGCTCGCGCGCGGCCCGAGGAGGGCACGATCGTGACGGAGTCAATCAAGAGAACGATGCCGTGGAGGATCCTGGCAGCCCTGGTCGTGGCGTGTCTGCTGGCCGTCGGCGGGTGGGTATTCGCCCAGGACAAGCCCGCAGCCCCGGCCGCGCCCGCGGCGTCGGCCCCCGCGCCGGCGGCCGCGCCCGCGCCGCCGTCCAAGCCTGATCCCGCCGGGACGGCAACCGGCGGCATCTCCGACGTCACGGCCAAGGAGGCGGGCAAGCCCACCCTGACGGAGCTCGCCGACTTCGCGGGCCACAACCGCGTCTCGATCAACCTCATGTGGACCCTGCTCACCGGCTTCCTCGTCATGTTCATGCAGGCCGGATTCGCGCTCGCCGAGACCGGATTCACCCGAGCGAAGAACGTCGCGCACACCATGATGATGAACTTCATGGTGTACGCCATCGGGATGACCGGGTACTGGATCATGGGCTTCGCCCTCCACATGGGCGGCCTCGGCGCCATCTCCACTCTGGGCGGCACCGGCGTCCTCGACAGCGAGTTCACCATCTCGCTCTTCGGCAAAGACTTCGGCCTCTTCGGCATGAAGGGCTTCTTCCTGGCCGGCTCCACCTACGACGTCGCCGTCTTCGCGCTGTTCCTGTTCCAGATGGTCTTCATGGATACGGCGGCCACGATCCCGACGGGCGCGATGGCCGAGCGCTGGAAGTTCTCGTCGTTCGTGGTTTACGGATTCTTCATCTCGATGATCAGCTATCCAATCTTCGCCAACTGGGTATGGGGCGGCGGCTGGCTCTCGCAGCTCGGCAAGAACTTCGGGCTCGGCCACGGCCACGTCGACTTCGCCGGCTCGTCGGTCGTGCACATGGTGGGCGGCGTCACCGCGCTCGCCGGCGCAATGGTGCTGGGGCCGCGCATCGGCAAGTACAACAAGGACGGCTCGCCAAATCCAATTCCGGGCCACAACATCCCGATGGCGGCTCTGGGCTGCTTCATCCTCGCCTTCGGCTGGTTCGGCTTCAACCCGGGCAGCACGCTGGCGGCCGGCGACCTGCGCATCGCCGTCATCGCCGTCAACACGATGCTGGCGTCGGCGTCGGGCGCGATCTTCGCCATGTTCTACATGTGGATGAAGTACGGCAAGCCCGACCCCAGCATGATGATCAACGGGATGCTCGCCGGTCTGGTGGCGATCACCGCGCCGTGCGCGTTCGTGTCGAGCTTCTGGGCGTTCGTCATCGGTGCTTTCGCCGGGCTGCTCGTCTGCTGGTCGGTCTTCTACGTCGAGCGCTCGTTGAAGGTCGACGACCCGGTGGGGGCGATCTCGGTTCACGGGACGTGCGGCGCCTGGGGCGTGCTGAGCCTCGGACTCTTCTCCGACGGCACCTACGGCGACGGCTTCAACGGCGTCGAGGGCACGGTGCGCGGTCTCTTCTACGGCGGCGCGAGCCAGTTCGTGGCCCAGGTCATCGGCACGATCACGTGCTTCGGATTCATCTTCATCGCGTCGTGGGTCTTCTTCAAGGTCTACGACGTCCTCTTCGGCATGCGCGTCAGTCCCGAGATCGAGCTGGAGGGGCTCGACGTGCCCGAGATGGGTGGCCACGGCTATCCCGAGGTCCAGGGGCCCGCGACGCTGGTGCACTCCATGGGCGGCTCGACGCCGAAGGCACCATCCATGGCGATGTCGGCCGAGCGCGCGCGGTAGGCAGCGATGAAGCGGATCGAGGCGATCATCAAGCCGTTCAAGCTCGATGACGTGAAGGACGCGCTCACGGCGGCCGGCATCATCGGCATGACCGTGAGCGAGGTCCGGGGCTTCGGTCGACAGAAGGGTCACACCGAGATGTATCGCGGCAACGAGTACACGGTCGATTTCCTGCCTAAAATGAAGGTGGAAGTGGTCGTCCCCGACAGCATTGCTGACAAGGTCGTGGCGCTGATTACTGCGGCCGCTCGGACCGGAAGCATAGGCGACGGCAAGGTTTTCGTCTCGACGGTCGGGGATGCCGTGCGCATTCGGACGGGTGAGCACGGCGAGAACGCACTCTAAAGACGTGGAGAA
>WNGN01002746.1_pt1 | contig 11856 bp, 12 predicted proteins | sample 5400561 | NCBI WGS metagenome assembly WNGN01 (sample SAMN13153379, study PRJNA577476) | soil metagenome | isolation source: 115 cm soil or saprolite under Garry oak tree replicate 2 | place: USA:California | collected 2016-06-15
GTTCGTCCACAACACCACCCTCTCCGACTCCCTCATCGCCGGTGCGGGGATGATCTCCGAAGAGCTCGCGGGCTCGCAGCTCTTCATGGACTACGACGAGCAGGAACAAGCCCGGGGCATCACGATCAACGCGGCCATCGCGTCCATGGTCCACGACTTCGAGGGCGGGCAGTACCTGATCAACCTGATCGACACACCCGGTCACGTGGACTTCGGCGGGGACGTCACCCGCGCGATGCGCGCGATCGATGGCGTCATCATCCTCGTGGATGCGGTCGAAGGGATCATGCCGCAGACGGAGACGGTCATCCGGCAGGCGCTGAAGGAACGCGTGCGGCCGGTTTTGTTCATCAACAAAGTGGACCGCCTCGTGAACGAACTCAAGATTTCGATGGAACAAATGCAGCAACGCTTTACGAAGATCATCACGGAGGTCAACAATCGCATCCGCAAATGGCTGCCGGAGGACTTGGGTGAAAAGTGGATGGTCAATGTGGAGGCCGGCAGCGTCGCATTCGGTAGCGCGTATCACAAGTGGGCCGTCAGCGCCCCTTTCATGAGAAGGACGAGCATCGGATTCAAGGACGTCTACAAGCACTGCCAAGAAGGGACGATGAAGGAACTGGCGAAGAAGGCGCCTCTCCATGGCGTCGTCCTGAACATGGTCATCCGCCACCTGCCGAACCCGCTCGAGGCCCAGAAGACCCGCATCCCGATCATCTGGAAAGGGGACCTGGAGTCGCCCGTCGGGAAGGCGATGATGACCGTGGACGAGAACGGCCCCGTCGGCTACATGGTCACAAAGATCATCGTGGACCCGCAGGCGGGCGAGGTCGCCGCAGGCCGCCTGTTCTCCGGCAAGATCCGCCGCGGCCAGGACCTCTGGGTCATCGGCATGCCGAAACCCCAACGCGCGCAGACGGTGGCCATGATCGTCGGCCCAGACCGCATCCCGGTGGACGAGATCGACGCCGGGAACGTGGTCGCGGTCGTCGGCCTGAAGGACGCGATCGCGGGCTCGACCGTGAGCGACGACAAGGACATGCAGTCGTTCGAGAAGATCGTCCACTACTCCGACCCGGTCGTCACGATCGCGGTCGAGGCGAAATCGACGTCGGATCTCCCGAAGCTGGTCGAGGCCCTCCGCCTCATCGCGAAGGCGGATCCCAGCATCGAGGTCGAGATCAATCAGGAGACGGGAGAACACCTGATCTCCGGCATGGGGGAGCTGCACCTCGAGATCACGATCTACCGCGTGCAGAACGATTACAAGATCCCCGTGACGACGAGCCCTCCGATCGTCGTGTACCGGGAGGGCGTCGGCGGAAAGGGCGGTCCCTTCGAAGGCAAGTCGCCGAACAAGCACAACCGGTTCTACATGGAGGTCGAGCCGCTCGAAGAGAAGGTGGTCCAGGCGATCCGGGCGGGCGAGATCGCGTCCGGGCAGCGGATCAAGGACTCGAAGGTCCTCGCGAAGAAGCTCGAGGAACTCGGCATGGACCGGAACGAGTCGAAGAACGTCGTCTGGATCCAAGACACGAACATGCTGATCGACGGGACGAAAGGCATCCAGTACCTGCACGAGACGATGGAGCTGATCAAGGAGGCTTACATCGAGGCCATGAACCGCGGTCCCCTCGCCGCGGAGAAGGGGATGGGACTCAAGGTCCGCCTCGTCGACGCGAAGCTCCACGAGGACTCCGTCCACCGCGGGCCTGCCCAGGTGATCCCCGCCGCCCGCTCGTCCATCTACGGCGCCATGGTCCTCGCGGGCCGCATCCTGCTCGAGCCGATCCAGAAGGTCTTCATCAACGTCCCGCAGGACTTCATGGGTTCCGCGATCGGGGAGATCCAGAGCCGCCGCGGCGTGATCGAGGACATCAGCCAGGACGGCGAGATCACGGTGATCCACGCGAAGGCGCCGGTCTCGGAGATGTTCGGGTTCGCGTCCGCGATCCGATCCGCGACCCAGGGCCGCGCCCTCTGGTCGACGGAGAACGCGGGCTTCGAGCCGGTGCCGTCGAACCTCCTGGGCGAGGTCGTCCGGGCGATCCGGACGCGGAAGGGCTTGCCGCCGGAGCCGTACGACGCCGCGTACTACGCCGCCTGAGCCGCGATCCGCGGTCTCGACCCGAGATCGGCAAATCCTGAAACCCCGCCCGGACCATGGGTCCTCGGGTCGGATCATGACGACGGATCGGCGGTTCTCTCGTTTCAGCAAGTCCCGAGACACTGCGGCCTTCAGCATCACGGAGATTCCGGTGGGTGGCGTCTGCCTCTCCGCGTTCCTGATCGTCACGGAGGTCGGAGATCCGAGGAAGGTCCTGATGGGCCACATGGACCCGGGCGCGCCATGGGACCATATCGGCGCCCTCGATCCGTCCCGCATCGAGGTGCACTCGCGGGGCTGGATGCTCCCTTCGTCCCACCTCATCTTCCAAGAGTCACCCGGAGACGCCGCCCGGCGCATCGCCCGCGAGCAGATCGAGTTGCCCGATCTTCCACTCTCGGAACCCAAAGTGGTGTCCGAGGCGTACACGCCGAGGCGTTTTCCGGATGCCCCGAGGCACTGGGACATCGAATTCCTGTTCCGGGGCGAACTGCCCGCGGCGGGAGTCCCCCATGCCGCGGCATGGACGGAGTTGGCGTTCGTGGACCTCCGTCGAACGGCGAAATCGGAAATCGCCCGCTCCCACGAAGACGTCATCGAGTCGGCCGGCCTTCGGTTTGGCAGTGACTGACTTGCTTCCGTTGATCGTGGCTCCACCACACCAAACGTAGCCGCGCGAAATCTCCACGATAAGCCATATGTAACCCACACGCGCTCGCGTGGCCGGTGAAGGACGTGGTCGTTGACTTCGAGTTCAAGCGGGAACCGGCCTACACGGTCGCCGCGATCCGCTACGTGGGCCCATTCCGGGAGAATCATCTGCGCAAGGAGTTCAAGGAACTCGTGTCGTGGGCGAACAAGGCCAAGGTCCCCACCGGGAAATGGATCTTTCGAGAGATCGACGGACCGTTCTCCCGTCGACCGGACGACAGGCGGCGATGGGAAGCGTGCCTCGTGATCCGGGGAAAGGCCCGCGGTCGAGGCCGGATTCGGATCAAGAAGATTCCCGCGAGTACCGTTGCACGGGTCGTATTCGATCCCGACGAAGTCTCCGCGCGAGTCGTGTATCACGGCCTGAACGATTGGCTCCGGTGGCGGAAGAAGGACAAGACGATCAAGGGAATCGGGCCGACCCGCGAGGTGTACGCGGGGGACCCGTGGACGAACGCACGGGCTTGGTCCCGCGCCGAAGTCCAATACCTCGTGCGCAAGTAGCGGATGCCGAGCGTCCGTCAACGGAGCGGATCCACGATTATCCCGCGGGTTCTCGACGCTCTTCCATCGTGGCCCGAGTAATTCGAATTTCTCGGAGAAAGTCGTCGCGTCCGCGCAGGGAAGACATAAATAGGACCCAAACTTAAGGTGCGCCCCACGGAGTGGAACACATGCCCGCGAAGCCCCACCTGAACCTCGTGTTCATCGGCCACGTCGACCACGGGAAGTCGACGACCGTCGGCCGGATCCTCTACGACACCGGGAATATCGATCCCCACGAGCTCGAGAACCTGAAGAAACTGGCCGAGCAGATGGGCAAGGCCACCTTCGAGTTCGCCTTCGTCATGGACCAGGTGAAGGAGGAGCGGGAGCGCGGCCTCACGATCGACGTCGCGCACAAGCGCTTTGACACGGACAAGTACTACTTCACGATCATCGACGCCCCGGGGCACCGGGACTTCGTCAAGAACATGATCACCGGCACCTCCCAGGCCGATGCCGCCGTCCTCGTGGTCGGCGCGGCGGAGGGCGTGCAGACGCAGACGAAGGAACACATCTTCCTCGCCCGCACGCTCGGCGTGGAGCAGCTCATCGTCGCGATCAACAAGATGGACGCGGCGAAGCCGCCCTTCGCGGAGGCACGGTACACCGAGCTGAAGGCGGAGCTGTCCACCCTCCTGAAGGGCGTCGGCTACAAGGTCGACAAGGTCCCCTTCATCCCGATCAGCTCGTACAAGGGCGAGAACATCACGAAGGCGTCGACCAAGATGGCGTGGTACAAGGGACCCGCCCTCGTCGAGGCGTTGAACCAGCTCACCGTCCCGCCGAAACCGACGAACCTCCCGCTGCGGCTCCCAGTCCAGGACGTGTATTCGATCACGGGCGCGGGCACGGTGCCCGTCGGCCGCGTGGAGACCGGGCTCCTGAAGGTCGGGATGAAGGTCCACTTCATGCCCGCGGACAAGGTCGGCGAGGTGAAGTCGATCGAGATGCACCATGAGCAGATCCCGCAGGCGGAGCCCGGCGACAACGTCGGCTTCAACATCCGCGGCATCGACAAGAAGGACCTCCGCCGCGGGGACGTCGCGGGTCCCACGGAGAACCCGCCGACAGTGGCCAAGTCCTTCACCGCGCAGATCATCGTGCTCAATCATCCGAGCGTCATCACGGCCGGGTACACGCCGGTCTTCCACGCCCACACGGCCCAGGTGGCCTGCACCTTCGAGGAGATCATTGCGGCCCTGGACCCGAAGACGGGTACGCCGAAGCCCGAGAAGCCCGACTTCCTCAAGACCGGAGATGCGGCCCGCGTGAAGATCCGGCCGACGAAGCCCCTCGTGATCGAGGCCTTCAAGGCTTTCCCGCAGATGGGCCGCTTCGCGATCCGGGACATGGGTCAGACCGTCGCGGCGGGCCAGGTCATCGACGTCGAGAAGGCGAAGTGACCTCACGTCCGCGAGATCCGAGCCCCCAGGTTGACGCATGGCTCAGAAAGCGCGGATCTCGCTCAGCGGCACGGACCCGAAGAAGGTCGACAACGTGTGCCAACAGATCAAGCTGATCAGCGAACGCACCGGGGTCGCGATGGCCGGGCCGATCCCGCTCCCGACGAAACGACTGCTCGTGCCGGTGCGTAAGTCTCCCGACGGCGAAGGCAGTGAGACGTGGGACCGGTGGGAGATGCGGATTCACAAGAGGCTCATCGACCTCGACGCGGACGAACGTGCGCTGCGACAACTGATGCGCATACAAGTTCCCGACGGCGTCAACATCGAGATCGTCCTGCGCTCGTGACCGGCCTATCGTGGTTCGAAATACGATCGGTGAAGCGCGAGCAGGCCGACCGCATCCGCGAGGAAGATCACGAATCCTGCGGCGACGACGCTCGCCGGAACGAGTCCGATCAGCAAGACGATCGGCCCGAATCCTACGACGCTCGCGAACGCGACCGGCCAAGCCCAGAGATGCCGTCGGAGGATGCCGAGCCCTGTCCCGAACGCCACAATCGCCGCAAAGCCGCTCAGGAATCCGTGGCCTGCCGAATCGAACCGGGCCCACAGCATCGCCAGGAGGACGGACACGATCCACGCGGCCGCCGGGGCCATCGGAGACCGGCCTCCGCCTTCCTCGACCGCCGTGAAGACCGCGAGGACCGCGGCACCGACGCCCGCGATCAGGACGGCCCACAGCGGCGCCTCCTGAAGCTTCCCGAAGGCGACTGCCTCGGCCAGGAGGACGAGACCACCGAGGAGCAGGCTGAGGCCGACGAACCATCGGGTGAACCGTTCTCCCGCCGGAGTCAACAAATCCGCATCGGGACTGCGTGGATAAGGCTTGAGCCGAAAACGCCCGACGAGCCGCTACGCCGACCCGGACCGCCGCCGCCGTCGGCGGACCGCGACGTACGCAGAGACGACCGCGATCGCGCCAAGCACGAGCATGAGGAGGCCGAAGTCGAGGGCGGAGATCCCAAGAGGACCCTGCGGGTTCGCTCCGCCGTACGCGAACGGCGCACCCGCCTCCCCCACGTTCCCCGCCCGGTCCGTCGCGCGGAGGCTCACGAAGTGCGGGCCCACGGATGGAGATGTCACGGTCGTCATCGTCGCTCCCGTCGCGACGACCGGTGCCTCGCTGTCGTAGAGGAATTCGACCCGATCGATCCCGGACCCGCCGTCCGATGCAGTCCACGTGATCTGGAGCGTCCCGTAGATCGTTGCCCCGCCCTCAGGGCTCGTCAGGGTGACCTGCGGCGGCGTAACGTCGACCGTCACCGACACGGTCTTTGAGACGTCGTTCCCGGCGCGGTCGATCGCCCGGACCACGACCGAGTGCGCCCCCTCCCCGACGTCCGGGAACGCGTATCCGAACGCCTGGGTGACGGACACGGGAGTGCCGCCGTCCAAGGCGAGCTCGAAGCGGTCGATCCCAGAGTTCGAGTCGGATCCGGCCCAGAAGAGCAGGAGGTCCTTCGTGTTCACATAGCTCCCGGTCGGCGCGATGATCGTCAGGTCCGGCGGCGTCACGTCGACGGCGAAGACGATCGTCTCCGTCGCCACGTTCCCGGCGATATCCTTCGCGACGAGGGTGACGTCATGCCCGCTCTCCGACAGGCCCGCGAGCGTGTGCGAGGTCGCATCGAGGGCGAGGTCGACGGGAGGGGCGGAGTCGATGGACAGTTGGAGGGACGCGAGCCCCGAACCGGAATCGCTCGCGGTCCACGACACGGTGACGACCTTCGTTTTCACGTAGGAGTTGCGCGCCGGCGCGGTGATGGCCAGAGAGGGCGCGTTCGGATCAAAGTGGAAGGGCACGGTGACGTCGACGGAATTCCCCGCCCGATCTGTCGCCGTGACCTGGAGGGCATGATCGCCCGCCTGGAGCGACAGGTCGGTCTCTCCTTCGGCGGTACGGAAGAGGATCGCCGTGGCACCATCGAGGCTCACGGTGACACTTGCGACGCCGGACGAGGCGTCCTGTGCGATCCAGTGGAGCACATTGCGGTTCGTCCATGCCCCGGGCGTGGGCGTCGCGATGAAGAGCTGCGGAGCATGCGAGTCCACGGTCGTGTGTGCCTTCTCGCCGCCGAGGCTCTCGCGACCGTACTTCGTGTGGACCGCGACGGTCGTGAAGCCGTAATGGGTCTCCCCTCCGGTGTAGAACGTGTCGAATGGGATCAACCCGGTCACGGCGCCTTCGTGCTGGGGGTCCCGGACCCCGAACCATCGTCCGTTCGGATTCCAGGGCGGCATGTACAGGGCCCACGCGGATTCGTTCGACGTGCGATAGAACAACTCGGTCCAGAATCTGGCCTTGCCGCCATCGGTCTGGCCTGCGGAGGATGGGCTGCCGCCGGCCGGACTCGACCCGACTGAGGACCCGCCATCATCGTCGTCGCCTCCGGAACCTTGCCCTTGCTTGAACGACGTATACGAAATCGTGACGACCTGAGAGGTCGTGTATTCCGGCAACGGCGCAACGGTCGACGTCGGTGGACCGTGCTCGCCTCCGGTCGCGACGACCGCGGCGGAAGGAAGGAAGGTCGCCGCGGGGACGACCGTGACCAACAGCAAGAACGTCAACACGGCGGCGCTCGTCGCCGCGATCTTCCTCGACGTCGCAACCCCTCGAATAGAGATGAAAGGCGGGGGTAATTAGGCCTTCCGTTCGGTCCGAATTGCTTTGAAAATTGAGAACGTCTCTCTCGAGGAAAATCGACTTACGATCGCGGCGAAATCGGAGACGGACGAACGGTTTCGGCGGGAGGAAACACCCCCGACGAAGGCGGAAAGTTTCATCCGCGGGGCCACGCTGAGGACGCGCGGACGGGCCGGTAGATCAGCGGAAGATCGCCTGCTTTGCAAGCAGGAAGCCCTGGGTTCAAATCCCAGCCGGTCCATCCTATCAAAGGATGAGGCCCCTCGCCCAGTATCCGCTCGTCGCTCGTGTACCTGTGCCGGTAAGAGATCCTCGAGACAGGGACCGAGCTCGAAAGGACCTCATCATTGGGTCGCAAGTTGCACTCGCCATGGTGCTCCTCCTGCTCGTCGTGGTATTCGTTCCTCGGCCCAACATTCGACTGACGGCCGCCCGGTTCGAGGGGAGCCCGTGCAACCAAGTAACGTCGAGCTTTGTCGTGACGGCCTACTTTTCCCTCACGAACACGGGCAAATCCGATGGAGATGTGTTCGTTCGATTGTATGTCGATGGTCCTCGCCGGGCTTCGGAGGACTTCTTTGTTCCCGCGGAGACGACGGTCAACCGCTCGCTGAGTGTCGAGGTGGCGGACTGTACTTCGCATCTCTACACTGTCGACACATGCCTCCCAACACCAAAAGACGCCACGTGCTAGCATGTGGCATAGGCAATGCACTGTTGGGGCTTCGAATGAAATGGGTCTCCATGAGGCCCACTTCGGGGGGGTCGTGGGCCCTGCCCGGCATTACACGGTTATGCAGATAAACGGTGCACGACATGGCCGTTCGGTGTCCGACGTCCTCTCCCGAATTCGGGTCCGACCGGCCACGAGGGAGGACATCCCGGCCCTCGTACGGATCTCGAACACCTCGGTCGCCGAGGACGAGGACGTCGGGTTCGGCACCCCCCGCTCTGAATCCCTCTTTTCAGATGCAAGATGGCTCTCTGCGGTATGGGAGGAGCCGAATCGGGTGCGGGGCGAGGAGCTCTTCGTCGCGGTCCTCGATGACGAAGTCGCCGGCTTCGTCACGACCGAAGACCGCGGAGCCGAGATGGAGCTGATCAACATCGAAGTCGCGAGAGAGCTCCAAGGCCAGGGGGTTGGCACCCACCTCGTGCGATTCGTGGAGGAGCGGGCGCGGCGACTAGGTAAACGTGCGGTGACCCTCGGGACGAGCCGCAATGCCGCCGGAACACCTTGGAAGTCGTTCTCTTGGTGGCAGTCTCGCGGGTACACGGTCACGGGCGAAGAGGAAAACGAATGGACCCAACGGATTGGACCGGGGGTCCGAGAAATCCGGATGCGCAAGGATCTCTGAGAACATACTCGGCCAGAATTTGTGGCGGACGTGGCCGAAGAAGAAGCCTGATAGCAGAGGTGTGCGTCGCGGCGCTGTTCATGTCGCAACCAGGTCCCACTCCGGTCGTTCGGCCTGTGATCGCGCCGATGCGTTGGCTCCTGTATGCGGCCAGCACCTTGGTATTCCTCGCGGGGTTGCAGTTGACCGTCTTCACGGAACAGACGGACACATACTTCGCGTGGACGATTCACCCATCCCTCACGGCCGCATTCCTCGGAGCGGCGTACTGGGCCGCGGTCCCGGTCGAGGTGATCGCGGCTCGCCAAACGATCTGGGCAAAGGCCCGCGTCGCCGTCCCTGCGATCTGGCTCTTCACGACCTTGACTCTCGTGGCGACCCTCCTCCATTTCGGCAAGTTCAATTTCTCGAGTCCGATCGCAAGCGCCCAAGGCGCGGCGTGGTTCTGGCTCGCGATCTATGTCGGCGTCCCGGTGGTCATGCTCCTCATCGGATGGCTCCAAATCCGAACGCCGGGAGGCGATCCGCCTCGCGGGCCCCCTGCGGCGATCTGGATGCGGGCGCTCGTCGTGGGACAGGGCGCGGGGATGCTCGCCTTCGGAGTGGGCCTCTTTGCGATTCCGGACATCATCGCGCCATCATGGCCTTGGACCCTGACGACCCTGACCGCGCGCGCCATCGGTGCCTGGCTCATCGGGATTGGCGTTGCCGCGCTCCATGCAAACCGCGAGAACGATGTCTCGCGAATCCGGCCGATGGCCGGAGGATACACCGCGTTCGCCCTGCTGGAACTCGTCGCGATCGCCCGGTATTCGGGAAACGTAAATTGGAGCGCACCGGCCGCGTGGGTGTATCTCGCCTTCCTGCTCAGCGTCCTCCCCGTAGGACTCCTCACCCTATTCCGACCTCACTGGGTCGAGCAGCGCTGACGGACGATCCGGAGTCTCGGCGCCATCGCCGCGCGTCACACGCCGGTGTAGAGGCGATCCGCGAGTTCCGTGGGGAGGCCGTTGCGCTTGATCGCGGTAGCGACCGCGTCGATGTCGTAGGGCACGCGACGGATCGCGAAGGTGCGGCGGGTCAGGTCGAGGAGCCCCCAGGCGGCCCGCGGGTCCGAGTCCCTCGGCTGGCCCACGGACCCCGGGTTCACCAGGAGGCCGGACCGGAAGGAGCGGGCCATCGGCAGGTGCGTGTGGCCCAGGATCACGAACGGCGCACCCGCCTTCTGGACCAGCGCCTCATCCGGCGTCCACGGGAACACGTATTCGTCGTCGTCCCGCGGGCTCCCGTGGAACATGGCGACGACGCCCTCCGGCATCGTCGTCCGGGTGCGGTCCTCCATGTCCTTCAGATATCCGACGTTCCCGGGCGTGATCTGGATCCGGGTCCATCGGATCGCGGCCGCCGCCAGCTCGTTGAAGCGGAAGGTCTCCGCGCCGAGGGCGGCCCGGTCGTGGTTCCCGCGGATCGCCTTCGTCCGGCGGTCCCGCAGGATCTGCAGGACCTCGTTCGGCCAAGGATTGTATCCGACGAGGTCGCCGGCGACCCAGATCCCCGCGGGCGCGACCCGGTCCACGTCCGCGAGGACCGCTTCCAGGGCGGGCAGGTTCGCATGGACGTCGGCGAGGACCGCGAGGTGCATCCCGCGGCCGATAGACGCGGAGGGCTATATCACGTTCTCAATACGAGGCGAGGAGGAGACGACAATTCGAACAGCGGGAGGCCGAGAGCCGAGACATCTGCGTGAGATCACTCTCCCCGATCGGCTCTCCACGGAGTCCGAAGAAGTTCTTCGAAGGAGCGAATGGCCATCCGGGCTCTTGAATCCGAATCGGGAATGGCCGGCCGAAAGGGTCCAGGATCGATTCGCCCACCCGGATGTTACCCTTAAGTAAGGGTAACACCATCCCCTCTGCATGCAGGTCGGCTGCGGGTTCCGCGTGAAGGCGGTGCACGGTCAGGACTACGTCTACTTCTGGCATTACGAGGATCAGGACGGACGCTCCCGCCAGGTGTACGAGTACATGGGACCCCGCCGGTCCTCGGGGACGGCCTCCCGTCTCACCACGGCCGTGGAGGCCTACTACGCCGCGGCGGGGAGCGACCTGCGCCGTCAGCTCACTGGAGTGCGCGCGGCGATTACGGCCCTCTGATCCGCGTTAGCATGGAGCACCCGTTTCCCTCAATTTCGGGCGTGCGGTCCGGGTGCGCACCTTTAATAAGGATGGGCCCTGTAAGCCGCTCATCCGTGCCCTCAAGGGTTCGGATAGTAGGTAGTGAATGGACGAAGACAGAGGCGGCAGACGAGGCGGCTACGACCGCGGCCCGCGTCAGATGTATGACGCGGTGTGCGCGGACTGTGGCCAAGCCACGCAGGTTCCGTTTAAGCCGGACCCCGCGAGGCCCGTCTACTGCCGAGATTGTTTCGCAAAGCGCCGGCCGCGACGGTTCTAGTCAGGAACGGCAGCAGAGCGTTCGAACCCTTTTCCGTTCGAGCTCCACCCGGTCATGCGGCTGGCGCGGAGCTCTCGTTTTATTATTCCATCCGATCAGAGGATCGGCTCGAGGTCGGCACCCTCCGGGGCCAAGATCCGGACCTCGGGTGCCGGTCGTCGGATTTTCGTCCGGCGAGGCCTCTCGTCCGAGGCCCACACGAGCAGATACGTGATCACGGCGGCCACGAGCCCGTTGTGGTACGCGAGCCATTGCCAGTAATAGGGAGACCACCGGAACACGCTGGACAGGACGAAACCGAAGACGAGGCCACCCGCGAGCGCGGCTCCCGCGACGGCGAATCGCCGCGATGAGGCGTCCTCGGAATCCACGGGGTCCAGAGAGAAAGGATCCTCACATAAAGGCTTCCGAACCAAATGCATTCGCCGCGATTATCGCCCGCTTTGGTCCCCTGGTGGACCGGATTCGGCGGGACCGATCGAAGCCGCCCGACGTCCTGGCCGGCGAGTCTCGGCCGCGAAACTTCGGGAGCAGGTCCGGAACGCCGAGGATGCTGACTAGTGC
>WNGN01003664.1_pt1 | contig 11854 bp, 10 predicted proteins | sample 5400561 | NCBI WGS metagenome assembly WNGN01 (sample SAMN13153379, study PRJNA577476) | soil metagenome | isolation source: 115 cm soil or saprolite under Garry oak tree replicate 2 | place: USA:California | collected 2016-06-15
ATGCCGGCGGTGCCGCGGCCGGATTGCGCGGAGCCGTGTTGGCCAGATCGAGCGGCTCGCCTGCTCCGCGTCCGCCCGGAGCGCCGATTGGCGCTTCGGCCGGGATCGCCAGTTGACCGCCGCCGAGCGCACGCGGCGCGCCGGGAGCCGTCGGACTCTGGCTGGGATCGAAGGCATCGCCCCGGCGCCGGCCCTGGGCCGGCGGAATTCCCTGTGGCGTTCCCGGCGGTTCCTGGACGATCGGCGCCGGGGCGGCGCTCTGCGGATCATACCCCGGCTGGGGCTGGGCATACCCCGGCTGGGGCTGCGGCTGCCGATAGGCCGGGTTCGGCTGCATCGGAGGAGCCGCGGCGATGTTGGGCTGGGCGACAGCGGCCTGACCGCCGGGGGCGGCTGGCGCGCCACCCTGAAGCGACCGCAGGCGATCTTCGAGCTGCCGGTTGCGGTATTGCAACTCCTCATTCTGGCCGGTGAGTTGCCGCAGCTGATTCTCAAGCTGCTGAATCCGCATTTCCGGGTCATCGGATTGCGCCGATACCTGCGAGGACAGCGCCAGCATCGCGGACAGTGCCGCGGCGCGCGTAATTCCATGAAATCTGGATGACATTTTGGCCTTGCGACGAAATCGGCGTGACATCGAAAGCGGATCACATTGAGAGATGGAGTACGCCAAAAATGTGACTGGTTTCCCACATCCGGCGCCCGTCTCCTGCCGCATGGTCTAGTGTTCCCACCGAAACAATCAAGCCGCTTGGTCAACCGGATCGAGCGCCGATTCGCACGGAGACGTGTTCACAAAGGAGGCTGGGCCAGTGCGACTTATGCCGATATCGGCATAACGGTCAAAAGTCGGGCGCAATTCTCCGACTTTTGTAGTGGACTTTTGCGACAGGCTTTCCCTTTGTCTTTCACCGATGCCAGTTCTGTCGCGAAACTCGGGAGTTTTGCAACAGTCGCTTTCATCCCAACAAATCGGACAAGCTATGGTAGCATCGAAAGGTCAGTTGGCTCTGGTTCTGCACCCGCTGCAGTCAGCATCGCGTGGATCTGTCCCCGGTGGTGGGTCTGGTGGTTGAAGAGTTCAATAGCACAGAGAGCCTTTGGCTTCTCGATCCGCGTTGAACCGTCCCCGGGATACCAAACAATCATTCCGTTGAGGTCCGCGTCGAGCAATCGTGCTGCCCACTCTTCGATTTCCTCGTCCCGTTGCAAACGGAGCGTCTTGAAGTCATCCCAACCCGATGGGCTTGTGAGGGAGTGCTTGATGGTTTCCTCTGGGCGCTCGTTCCCCTTTAATCGCTGTAGCATCAGGGCATCAGCCCAATAAATATGATTCAATGTAGCTGCGATCGATTGGAAGAACGCGCCTCGGTCCTTCCAACGATCCACATTCGTGAGTCCATCAGCGGCAGTTACCAAAGAGGCATTCTGCCAAGTATTGTAACGAGCCATAAGTCGGCAGTATTCAGCTAATAACATTTTCTTGGGCTCCATGGTTATTGATGTTGGCTGCTTCCGGCTCCGGTTTTGTCGTTCGAAGCAACGTGAGCATGCGGATTTCGCATCCGCAGCGAATGACGGCTTCGTCCCGCTCGGAGAAACAGCTTTTTTTGGGGGGTGAGGCGCAGCTCGAACCGCTGTCACAGACAGGCAGCGCGTCGGATTTGACCCTATCAAGGATCAGGACGCGCAACGGCAACAAAGGTACACTTCACGGAAGCTTCCGAAAAGTGCGAAACTGCCGATCCGACATACCGACGCCGTAAGTCAGAAAAGGGTCAAAAGCCGAAACTGCCTTGTCGCAAAAATCCCGATTAAAGCGACGATTCCGAATCTGACTTCTGCAGCGTTGCAAAATAGGAATTTTCGCAACGGTTGCAAAGCCCATTCGGGCGTCTGCGATCGAATGCACTTCAGCATAATCTGGTCGCTTATGCCGAATGCCCTATGGCCGACATGGGTATCTACCGGCCATTAAAGCCAACCATGCGGCATAATCCGACTTACGGCATGTACTCGTCAATGGGGTGCGTCTGTTCTTCGACGTGGAGGACGCCAAGCTGGTGCCGGACGGTCCCGTCATGCGGGAAAAGCCGACATTACTGCTGCTTCACAAGCAAACCGCCAAAACAAAACCGGCGCCCGAGGGCGCCGGCGATGAACTTTGCGTACGGCGAACGCTTTAAGAGCTGGCGTTCAAGACCGTCACGGCACGGCGATTCTGCGACCAGCACGAGATGTCGTTACACACCGCAACCGGTCGTTCCTTGCCGTAGGAAATCGTCCGCATCCGGCCGGGATCAATGCCGCGCGATGCCAGATAGGTTCGAACCGACTGGGCACGCCGCGCCCCCAGCGCGATGTTGTATTCGCGGGTACCGCGCTCATCCGCGTGACCTTCAATGGTGAAGGAATAGCGATTGTAGCTCTGCAGCCATTGCGCCTGCTTTTCCAGGGTCGCGATCGCCTGCGGCGTCAAATCGGTCTGGTCGCTCTCGAAGAACACGCGGTCGCCGACATTGACCACGAAATCCTGCTGGCTGCCGGGGGTCGCGGCATTTGCCATGGCGCCGTCGGCGCCGAGGTTCTTGTTCGCGCAGGCGCCCATCGACAGCGCCACCGCGAGCACCGCGGCCAGCTTCAATCCCTGAAGGATTCGCATCTGATGTTTCATTCGGGAGCCTCCACGCTCACGTTTTTCGACTGTTTCCGGTCTACAGGGCGATGGTTAAGCGAACGTTCCGTCAACCTTGATGAGGTGTTGCCAGAACCGACCAAATGCCAGCAAACGGGGAAAAGCAAACGCGATAGTTAATGGTTTGTAAATGTGGCGCGACGGTGAAAGGCAAGCGCGCACGGATATCCGGCCGATGCGGCCGGAACCCGCCGAGCCAAGGCGGCTCGGGGGTGCGCCTTGAAGTCCGGCCGGCTAATTCGGAACGATCGAGGGGCGCTCGAAGGAGGTGACAACCCCGCGTGGCGGCGAATGTCGCTCGCCGGCGCGCTGGAACAGCATCCGCTGCTCGACGGACGTCGAACGCATGATGGGAAAACGGGTCAAGACCTTTTCCCGCACGGCCCGGAAATCGCACGCCATCAATGCCACCTTTTGTAATATGATGGGAATCGGACGCGGTTCGGCGATGGTCTCTTGCAAAAAGACCCGGCGATAAAACGCCTGGTGCTCGGCACGAACGAGCGCGAGCCCCGTATCGGCGTTGAAATATTCGCACGCCATAAAGCCCAACCGCACCGTCAGGTAGGGAAGTTCCGGAAACCGCCGGGCTTTCTCGGGGTCTGCAGCCAAGCGCGACGGATCGACGAAAACTTCGCCCCGATCGAGGCGAGGGTGAAGCACATCGCCGAACAATTCGGTTGCGTGGGACATCCGCCATTCCGGGGTCAGGACGTGGAGGCGGACAGAGCTGCAGAGTTCTCCGTCAACATAAATTCCAAGCGTCCAGGCGTTAGGAGCATCATCATAGGGATCGTAGACGCGCTGAGCCTCTGATGGCGGGATTAATCCGCCATTCAGATAGGCTCTGTAACGCAACGAACAGATGCGATCTCTTTCCTCAGCAGTTTCGACGAGTCGGTAATCGACGCGATCAAGCAGCCCTGATCCCCAAACAGAGTGCGAAGTGCGCGTTTCGACTGCGGACTTCATTTGATACTCCTTACAACTTCCCAGCACTTCCCGGCAACTTCCGCGCGAACGCAGGCGCTGCAACTCACGCGAGCATTAAAGAAGATTAACATCTCCTTAAGGGAATGCAAACGAATCGAGACAATAGAGTTAATCCGGCGGCGCGGAATCCACCCCTGCATCTGACCAATGTGGCGCGAAGTTGCAGCGGCGAGGCAGCTTGATTTTCAGGCGATCGAGCGCGATGGCAGCTCGATCAAGTTGTCGTCCGGCAGGCGCCGGCCGTGCGAAGCATGCAGCAACTGGCGAACGCGCACCGCCGGCACCGGCCGGCTGAACAGATAGCCCTGCGCCTCGGTCACCGTGCCGTCGGCGCTGATCAGTTCCAGTTGCTCGTTGGTCTCGATGCCTTCGACCACCACCGACATTCCAAGGTCGGCACTGAGCCGCGCCACGCCGCGCAACAGCGTCAGCGGACGATCGCTATCGATTCCCTCCAGGAAGGAACGATCGATCTTCACTTTCTGCAGCGGGAAGTTATGCAGATAGCTCAGGCTCGAATAGCCGGTACCGAAATCGTCCAGCGATATCCGCACACCGATCATGTGCAGCTGCGACAGCACATCGTGGGTCAATTGTGTGTTGCGCAGCAGCGACGATTCGGTGATCTCGATTTCGAGGCGGTGCGCGGGCAATCCGGAGACCTCGAGCGCGTAACGCACCTCGCTCAGCACATCGCGCTGATGGAACTGCTGCGGCGAAAAATTGACCGCAACGCTGACGCCTTCCGGCCATTTCATGCATTCCATGCAGGCCTTGCGCAGGATCCAGCGGCCAAGATCGACGATGAGACCCATGTCCTCGGCCACCGGAATGATGTCGATCGGAGAAACCGTGCCCCGCGCCGGATGATTCCATCGCAGCAACGCTTCGCAAGTCGCTATTCGCCCGGATTTGAGATTGACGAGCGGTTGATAGAACAACTCGAACTCCTCATGGGCAAGCGCCTTGCGCAGATCCAGCTCCAGAATGCGGCGAGCCTCGACGGTTTGCGCCATCTCGTCGCGGAAGAAGCAGAACGTGCCGCGGCCGTCCGCCTTGGCGCGATAGAGCGCCATGTCTGCGTTCTTCAACAGCGTATCGGCGCTGATACCCGCGGGCGAAGTCATTGCGATGCCGACGCTGGCGCCGATTTCGACCAGATGATTATCGATCTTGTAGCGCTCGCTGAGGCGGTCGACGATGCGCCGGGCGAGGCCCGCGGCATCGTCGTTGGATGCGATGTTCTGCTGGAACACGACGAATTCATCGCCGCCGAACCGCGCCACGAAATCCTCCGGGCGCAGCATTTCGCGCAGCCTGCCGGCGACGGCGCATAACAGCTGGTCGCCGCAGGGGTGACCCAGGGTGTCGTTGACCTGCTTGAACTGATCGAGATCGACAAACAGCAGCGCCGACAACCGCTCGGCGCTGTGCGAAATCGCCAGCAGGCGCTCGATTTCATCACGGAAATTGACCCGGTTGGGCAGCGCTGTCAGTTCGTCGTAGCGCGCCAGATGGCTGATCCGCGCTTCGGCATCCTTGCGTTCGGTGATGTCTTCCACCAGCACGACGGACCCGCCGCCGGCCATCGGCTGGAATGTCCAGGACAGCGACTGGCTCCTGCTCGCGTCGGGATCGGCCGTGACGAGATCCCCCGCCTGCGAATTCTCGATTTCCGAGAGAATCATGTTTCCGCTCGCCGCCGAGATCGACCCGGAGTCGACGCAGGCGAAGATAATGTCGGGTGCGCTCGCGCCGCGGCGCACCAGATCGTCCGACAGGTTCATCATGTCGCTGAAGCGATGATTCATGACCGCAAGCCGCCCGTCGGCGGCGAACATGCACAGACCGTGCGGCATGTTGTTCAGGGCGGTATCGAACTGGCCGGCCAGCGCCGCCTCGCGCTCGCGTGCCACAAGCGCTTGCATAAAAATTCTGTGCAGGTTGGCCGAGAGTTTAATGAGAGTCACAAGGAACACGGCGGTGACGACCGACATGGCTACGTAATAGGGTGTGCCACGCAACGCCAGCGCGATCGCAGTCGGACCCAAGGCAAGGAGAACCTGCAGCCTAAATATCCACTGCCACCCATAGGCTCTGCCCGCTCCACCCGCGAGGAGTCCGATCGTCACGGACAAGGCAATCATGTGGGCCACAGCATCGTCACTGCTCAACAGAGTGGTGCTGCACCATATTCCGATCGCAATGGCCTGGATCATTGCCCCGATCTGATAGCGCGTCTGCCACAACGCAGCACCATCGGCAGTGAGGGTCGATTTCCGCGCTTGGTAAAGCTGCAAATCGATCGCCCGGAGAACTCCGGCCACGGCGAGAAGCGCGACACATGCCCAGATGAAATCGCTTCCGGTCTTTAGCGCGGTCATGGCCGCGGTGATGGTCGCGAAGACGATGCCCACATGCACCGTGCCGGGAGTTTCGAAGAGCGAATCAATCAACGCCGCGCGAATGGACGGCGACATCCTCTGGTCGGGGTCTGGGGCTTCGCTTGCAAGCTGCATCAGATGCGCGCACGTCCTTTAGGAAGTGCCGTATATTTACCGCTTCCAGATGAAGTCTTCCTGAGGGAACATCGTTACCGAGAAGTTGTTTTTGATCCGGCGTGCCAATATATGCCTGCGAAATCAGCAGGCTAGGCAAGGTTTGCCGGGGAGGACATCGGCGCCGGCGGATCACCGCACCGTGCTACGATAGCAGCGGCGACCATGCCGGATCGGACGCAAATCCGGGGGTTGGAACCCGCTGTTCGTTACGTCCGGAAATATCCACGGTGAACAGCGAAGGTCCGGCATTGCCGCCGGGGTCGCGGAAGAACATCAACACGCGGCCGTTCGGCGCAAAGGTTGGCCCTTCGTTATGGAAGCCGGACGTAAGTATTCGTTCGCCGGAGCCGTCGGGCTTCATGATGCCGATGGAAAACTGTCCGGCGCCCTGCTTGGTGAAGGCAATGTAGTCGCCGCGCGGCGACCAGACCGGGGTGGAATAGCTGCCTTCGCCAAAGGATATGCGTTGCGCGGATCCGCCGGTCGCCGGCATCACATAGATCTGCGGCTTTCCACCGCGGTCGGATTCAAAACAAATGCGAGCCCCATCGGGCGCGTAGGACGGCGAGGTATCGATCGCCGGAGTGTCGGTGAGGCGCGTGGTAGACTTCGAACGCAGATCCATCACGAACAGGTTCGAATTACCGCCCTGCTGCAAGCTCATGATCACGCGCTGGCCATCCGGCGAGAAACGCGGCGAGAACGACATGCCGGGAAAATTGCCGACGATTTCGCGTTCGCCGGTCTCGATTCTGTACAAGTAGACGCGTGGGTCGCCCTGGCCGAATTCCATGTAGGTAATCAACTGCTCGTCACGCGCGGGAGAGAACCGCGGCGTCAGCACCAGATCCGCGCCCTTGGTCAGGTAACGCACATTGAAGCCATCCTGATCCATCAGCGCCAGCCGCTTGACGCGCCGCTCCTTGGATCCGGTCTCATCGACGAACACCACGCGGCTGTCGAAATAGCCCTTCTCGCCGGTCAGGCGCTCGTAGATCTGGTCGGAAATGATGTGTGCAATCCGCCGCGAATATTCCGGAGACGTGAAGTATTGCTGGCCGGCGAGTTGCTGGCCTGTGTTCACGTCCCAGAGACGGAATTCCGCCTTCAGACGTCTGTCGGCCTGGAGGGTCATCCGGCCGGTCACCAGGGCCTGCGCGTTGATGGTCTTCCAATTCTGGAATTGCGGCGCCTTGTCGATGTCGTTGATCTTTTCAATGAAGGCCGCCGGATCGATCGGCGCGAACAGTCCGCAGCGCTTGAGGTTGTTGGTAATGACCTGGGCCACACTGACGCCGACCTCGCCGTCCCCCGGCGTTCCCGCCACAAAATTCGGAATCGCGATCGGAAGCGGCGCAAAGTCGCCCTCGGGGATAATGACCCGCTTCTGTCCGAAGGCGCTGCGTGCAGCTCCCCCTGTCAGCACACCAAGCGACGCCATCCCGGAAATAATCTGCCGGCGGCTCAGGCGGAGCGGCATGTCGTGCAATCCATCTTTGTCGGTCATATTGTTACGAGCTTTGTTTCATGTCTGCGATCGCCAGCAGCAATCACCTTCAAGTCTTTCGTTCGGTAAACACCGGCGCAAAATATTTCCATTCGTCGAAATAGGCGGCGGGCAAATTATACGGCTGGCATTCGATGATCGCGCGCAAGGCACTCTCTTGATAGACGCGAAGATACGGCGTGGCCGGTGTGCCTTCCGGAACCGGCATCCCTTCAAGCGTGCCGTCGCGTTTCAGCTTGATGGCGAAAGCTGCCTCGGATTTCTGAGCCTCGATACCGCCATAGGGCTTCTTCCAGCAGCGCTCGACCTGCGACTGGAATAGCGCGCCCCACGTCGCCGAGTTGTCCGCGGCTTTGCCCTTGGCCAGACCCAGCGCGGCGTTGGAGTTCAGCGTGTCGCCGGTCACGGCCTGCCGGGTCGGATCGCGCTTGTCGAGCAAGGCCGCGATCTTCGACTGATCGAAGGTCCGCTCGGTCTTCGGCTTCGACGGCTGCGGTGGTGGTGGTGTCGCGGCCTGGACCGGCGGCTTCGGCGGCGGCTTCTTCTCTTCCTTCTTCAAAGCTTCCGCGATCGGATCGACCTTGGGCGGATCCGGCTTCTTCTCGATCGGCTTCGGCTCTTCCTTGGGCTTGGCCTCGGCGACCGGCTTCGGCGGATCGGGCTTTTTCTCGACCGGCTTTTCCTCCGGTTTTGGCTGCGGCGGCGGAGCCGTTTCCGTCACGACCGGCGGCTTCTCGGTGATCTTGCCGACGGCGTCTTCGACCGGTTTGGCCTCGGCGACTTTTTCCACCACCGGTTTCGGGTTTTCTTTCTTGCCGGTTTTCACGCCGGCCATGACCTTGGCGAGTTGATCCGACGAAATGATATCGACCGGCAAGGATTCTTCCGGCATCGATTCGAACGCCTTGGACGAGAACGACACCAGTCCCCACCCGATCACGAGGACGTGCAGGGCCACGGACGCCACCAGTGTCTTGTCGACGTTCACCCCTAGGACCCCTGCTCCACCTCGGTGACCAGCGCCAGCCGCTTGAACCCCGCGCCCGACAGCTGCCCCATGACCCTCGCCACGGTTCCGTAATCCGCCTTCTTGTCCGCCCGCATGAATATACGCTCTTCCATGCCGCCACGGGCGTCCGTGATCGCCTTTAATTTCGGTATCAGCTCGTTCATGGCCACTTCGGTGTCGTTGATAAACACCTTTCCCTGAACATCGACTGAAAGCTGCAGCGGGGTCTTGTCCTGCTCCAGGCTCTTGGCCTGGGTCTGCGGCAGATCGAGCGGCACGCCGACCGTCAACAGCGGCGCCGACACCATGAAGATGATCAGCAACACCAGCATTACGTCCACCATCGGTGTAACGTTGATCTCGGCCATCACCGCGCGACGCCGGCCGCGGCGTCCGCCGCCCGGCGAACCTGCCATGTTCCTCGCCATGCTCTGTTCCTCATCACGATGCGCTCATAACATACCGCGCCTCACGCCCGTTCGTCGATCTGGCGCGACAGGATCGCTGAAAATTCGTCGGCGAACCCTTCCAGCCGCTGGGCCTGCCGATTCACCTCGGAGGTAAACTTATTGTAGAAGATAGTCGCCGGAATGGCAGCGATAAGGCCGATTGCCGTGGCAAACAGCGCCTCCGCGATGCCCGGGGCCACCACCGCGAGCGAGGTGTTCTTCGAGGCCGCGATCGACTGGAAGCTCGACATGATGCCCCAGACGGTGCCGAACAGGCCGACGAACGGGCCCGCCGAACCGACCGTCGCCAGCACCAGCAGGCGGCGTTCCAGCCGCTCGATTTCCCGGGCGATGGAGACGTTCATGACCTTTTCGATGCGCATCTGAAGCCCGGCGAAAGAGCGCGCCTGGCTTTCGAACGACCGTTTCCATTCGCGCATCGCCGCGACGAAGCAGGCCGCCATCGATTGCGTCGGCTTGGCCGATAGCGCGCGATAAAGTTCCTCGATCGACTGCCCCGACCAGAACGCCTGTTCGAAGCGATCCATGGCGCGCTTGGTGCGCGCATACAGGAACGTCTTGTCGATCGCGATCGCCCATACCCAGACCGAACAGGCCAACAGCCCCAGCATGACCGCTTTCACGATCCAGTGAGCCTGAAAGAAAAGCGCGATCAGCGATACGTCAGTGGATGCCAGCGGCAAGGCTGTCTGAGCCACGTCGGCCGGATTCATAAGCGGTATCCTCTCAACGCAAGCGTCCCAAATTCTCCGGGAGCAAATGGCTGCCGGTTCCACAGCCGCGCGCCAGACGCAGCGGCAAACGCCAACGCTGGCGCCCTGTTGTGTCGCATGGGAGGCCCGCCGAAGCCGAGGCTTGCATCCGCCGCCAACATGTCAAAACAAGGGCCTATCGGCGCGACCTTACGCCTCTAACCAGACGCCAATCATGGTTAATGCGAGGTTACCAAAGGAGAATTTGGTGCGGCAAAGGGCGGCAGCGGAGGTAACGGACTGCGCCAGAATCGGGCTCCCATAAGCCAAACCGCCCGTCTGCTTTCGCAAACGGGCGGGGATGTGGCCGTTAGGCTGGATGGGCGCATTACGCCGGATGCCGAGCCCCTATGTTTCCGTGACTTACGCCTGGGGCTGACCATCCGAGGGCGGCGGCGTCGGGCGGGTCCGATGCTGCGCCATGAACTGGTCAAACTCTTCCTTGTCCTTGGCGTGGCGCAGGCGATCGGAAGGCGCGGTTGCCGCTCGAGGGCGGACCGAAACCGCCGAAACCGAAGCCGCGACGCTCCATGCGGCCGCGCATCCGCTCCATCTTGTACTGCATCCGCTCCATCTTGTTCGCCCAGCGGTCTTGATGACTCCAACAACCCATTTTTCTGCTCCCGAGTGTGAAAAAAAGAAGGGCAAGGCCGATCGGCCACCAGATGATGAAACCCAATACGGTCACGGCGATCCAGCCGGGGTGCCACGGCGACTCAAGCATATGCGGTCGGTAGTTCTCTTCGGCGGGGCCGCGCCATCGATTGACATCTGCGGTGTAGGCCATTTCCCTCTCCATGACGGCATCACGCCGTTGTGAATGTAAATAACATTTACATACGTAAACCATCCCGGATTTTTGTCAAGCCGGGCACCAGCGGCGCGCTCGAATTTATTTTGGGGTGCCCCAAGGACCTGATGGCGGCACCGGCGGCGGCCCGGGCGGCTTCTGATCCGCTTGGTCTTTTTGGGCGGGCGGCCGACGGTCGGTCGGGAAGCCGAGGCCGCGCAGATAGATCAACACCTCCGCTTCCAGAAGGTCTTCCGCCGACATCGGCAGCTTGCGGCGTGCAGCATCACCACGAGCGAACAGCGACGCCACACCGTGCGACATCGACCAGATATGCAGTGCCATCATCAATGCCGGCGGGCGCGGCATGCCGGGTGGCGCCAGCGCGGCTAAACGTTCGGCGGCGGCCCGGATGATGCCGAAAGCGCGCTCGCTTGCCGCTAACAATGCAGGATTAAGGTCGACGGGAAGCCCTGATTCGAACATCGCGGAATAGAACGCCGGCTCCGCGCGGGCGAACGCGAGATAGGCTTTGCCGACCCGCTCGAACGCCGTGACGGTGTCCGGACGGCCATCGTCCCAGGCCTGGGTCAGTGCTTCCTCGAACTGCTCGAAGCCGCGCTGCGCGATGCTCGAAAGCAGCTCGTCGCGATCGCGAAAATGCCGGTACGGCGCCGCGGGGCTGACGCCGGCCGAACGCGCGGCGTCGGCGAAGGTGAACCCCGCCGGGCCCTTCTCCGCGATCAGCCCGAGTGCGGCCTGCAGCAGCGCCTCTTTCAGATTGCCGTGATGATAGCCGCGCTCGGCGCGGCGTTGTTCCTTGCGCCAGCTCATGTGAAAGGCTTTTACATGAGCCGGCCGCAAAGGTCACTAGCGCCAGTTCCAGCGACCCAGCCCCGAGTCATGCGACGAGACGCTGGCACAAACGTTAACGTCCGTTAACGTCCGGGGCCTGCGCCTTCGGCGCATCCCGGAATGACAATGGATGAACTGCTATTTCTTCGCCACCTGCGCGCGGAGGCGTTGTTCCTGCTCGCGCAATTCGGGCGTCAGCGCCTCGCCGAAATCCTCTGCATC
>WNGN01002750.1_pt1 | contig 11846 bp, 8 predicted proteins | sample 5400561 | NCBI WGS metagenome assembly WNGN01 (sample SAMN13153379, study PRJNA577476) | soil metagenome | isolation source: 115 cm soil or saprolite under Garry oak tree replicate 2 | place: USA:California | collected 2016-06-15
CACCAAGTGCTCCCAGCGCGCCGCCGGCCGCACCAGCTTCACGCCGGCGCTCAGCGCCAGGTTCGAGCGACCTCGCACGATGGCGGCGACCTCCGCGAGGCCGACCCCACCGTCCCCGAGGGCCTCGAGACTCCGCACGTCCGCCGCCACCTCGAGCGCCGCAAGTGGCTCCAAAGCGTAGCGGGCGGCGAGCCGAGGCGACTCGGCCGCCAGCTCCGGCAAGGTCTCCCGCCAGAGCCGTTGGCGTGCCGCACACGACAACCGGTCGACCGGCACCGTCAGGACCGGGCGGTCCCCGTGCAGCACTGCGGCGCCACCGCGGGCGCACACCACCACCGGTCCGGGAAACGCGCGGAATTGGGGAGCCTCGACAAGCGTCGGGCCGTCGGGTGCCGGCAAGCGCGCAATCGGCACCGCCCCGCGCAGCAGGGCGTGGAGCCCGGCCGTGCGCTCGGCGTCGTCCCGAGGATTGTTCGCCGGAAGACTGAATCTGACCGACGCCAGGCCCGCGTGTTGCGCGAGCGCCGCCGCGCGATGCATGGCGACGTTCTCGCTCTCGGCGGCGATGAAGATCAGACGCGGCTCTCCGCCGCGCAGTGCCGCGGCGGCTGTCACGACCTCGGGGGTCGCGAACCACTCCTCAAGACCGTTCACCGTGATCCTGCCGTCCAAGGGCCGGAGCCATGCCGGCCAGACGTCGAGGCCACCCAGCGCCGGCCAGATGGCGTCCGCGACCGAGAGGGTGCGCTCGAAGAAGGGTCCTTCGGCACCGACCACCAGGGCGCCGCTCCGAACCGCAGGGCCCAGCTCGAGCATCTCGCGCAGCACCCGGCGCTCACCGCTCGTCTGGCAGCACAGCTGTGCGGCGAGCCCGACCGTCGCGCGCGGCTCGCCGCGGGGGTGGAGGCTGCGGAGCACGCTCGCGTAGCCCTCGTGCTCCTCCGCCATGCCTGCGAGCAGCAAGAGATCCACTTCGACCGGTGACAACCCAAACGCGTTGACGAGTCGGTCCAGAGGGTGCGACTGTCCGGGCGACTCCAGAGGCCGGCCCCCCTGTTGCCTCGAGTCCCCGGCCGCCTCGGCCATGGCGTGCAGGAATGCGGCTCCGTCCGCGAGCGGTCCCTCGCGTGACGCGGAGTTGCCGATCAGCAACTGCGCGAGGCGATCCGCGATCCCGGCGACGTCTCGACTGAGGCGCTCCGCCGCAGACCGATCCTCGCGCAGAACCGTCACGACACCGCGCGCGTCACGCATACGCGAACCTCACGACGACCCCGAGCCACGGGAGCCAGCCGGGATCGAGATCGAGGCCGGCGCGGCGGACCTCGATTGACACCTCGTCCAGGAGAAGTCGCAGCTCGATCCATCCCGGGTCGGCTGCCACTTCTGCCCGGCGCCGGCACACGCGATCCAGCAGCACGTCTTGAGCCTCGTCGGGCCGTCCTAGGCGTACCCACAGGGCCTCAATGAGGCGGGCACGCAGCGCGTTGATCGCGACCCGTTCGGCCTCAGTGGGCTCGGGCTCGCGCCTCGACGGCGGCTCGTCTGTCGGGCCGAGGCCCGCGAACCCCAGCGCAGCCGGATCGCGGGGTTCGAGGGGGACGAGGGCGAGTGCCAATTGATGCATTACCCAGCGGAGCGAGCGGACGCTCAACGTGGCACTCGCGAGAATCGCTTCGGGGAATCCGCGCTCGACCACAAGGTGCAGCAGAAAAAGCATACCGCCGGCGAGGGTCGTCGCACGACGGCGCACGTCCGGAATGGGGCTTCCGCGTGTGGCGGCGTCGTCATCCGGTTCAACGGGGGCGCGGCCTGGCAGGTCGTGGTGCGTGTCGTCCCTGGCAGCGGGGATGCGGTCCGCCATGGAGCGAGTTACCGCGGACGCATTCGCGGTGGCACGGCTCCCGCCGGTTGCGTCCTGCGGCACGATGGTGATCGCTGGTGTGGCGACTTCGTCGCCCGCGTCGACGGGGGCGCGGCTTGGCAGGTCGTGGTGCGCGTCGTAGCTGATGCTCGCGGGTTCCGACATGCCGCCGGCTGCGAACCAGGCCTCGATCGCCCCGAGCAGAGCGCGCGCCTGTGCATCGCTCGCGAGCAATACCCCGGGATCAGCCTCGAGCGTTCCGAGGACAGCGATCGTCCGCCCTAGCCCCTGATCCACTCGTCCGAGGTTGAGCGTCGCGGCTGCGCCCCGTATCAACGCCGAATCGCCTACGATTCGAATGGCCCTGCGGGCGATCGCAGTGGACGCCGGTGGCGGTGCCGCGTCGGGAATGGCGAGCGATGGGCTCGCGCGCGCGGCCTCCAACGCAGCTCGCGCCACACGCTCCCAGAGCTCGGGGTTCACGGCGCGCAACAGCGGCGCGAGCAGTCCGTTCCTCGCCACCTCCGCCAACACGGCGGGCGCCGCGCGTGCTTCCCGCGCCAGGGTGAGCAGAGCCTCGTCGATCGCCGCCGCCGCACCAGTCACGTGGTCCCTGCGAGGCCACATCCCGAGCTGGCGCCACGCCCACACCCGAGCCCGGTCGCCGGCTGCGACGCTCGCGAGCAGGTCGACGAGGGCGTGGTGGCGCGAGCTGTACCGGACCACCCCGGGGCGCCGCTCGCGAATCATCTGCGCCAGCGCTTCCGCAAGAGCCAGACTCCACACCACGGCGAGGTCCGAATCGGACCGCGACAGACGCAGCCGCACCGTCGCGTGGACGTTGCGGATGCAGATCTCTTCATGCAGCGGCACCGCGGCCCGCTCGAGCGCGGTCTCGAGCATGTCTTCGAGCGCGAGCGCGCAAACTCTATCGAGCCGACCCTGCTCCTGTCTCAAGAGGTTCGGGAGTCGGTAGCGATTCCGGATGCGGCCGATGCGGCACGCGTCCATGTGCTACGCGACCTCCGAGCCGTCGGCGAAGCGGCTCGCTTGCGAAACGGTCCCGTTCTCCGGACGGCCGACGATCGTGCCCCGCCCCAGCACCGAACGGTCCAGTTGGACGGTGGCGAAGCCGCCGGTGGGGCCGATGACGGAGCTAATAGCCGCATGGAGACCGAGGCCGACTCGCATGCCGGCGCCAACGGTGCACATATCGACGATCGTGTGCGCGGGTCGGTGCACGTCGAGGATGTGCCGCACGACGTCCACCTGCTCGCTGTCCAAGGCGGCGGGAATAATCACCGTGAACCGGTGTGCATGGGTCCGGAACGCATCGGCAACGCTGCCCTCAAGGGGACCCTCGCCAGGCTCTCCCACTGCACCCCCGACCCGGAAGCCAGCCCCGAGCACCGAATTCGAGAACGCGGCGCCACCTGCCCCGACCATGGCGCTGCCCAGACCTCGGAGCCGGAAGTGCTCGATCAACACGACATCGACGCCGGTGTAGATGTCCAGGAAGCGCTTGAGCCCGGGAACGGTGCCGCGGAACCGGAACAACCAAGCGGCCTGCTCGATGAGGGCGCGCCGGGCGTCCTCCACACGCCGCCCGGGCCGCGGCGCCCGCGCCCAGCGCTCGTCCAGCACGAGGCCCACGAAGCTCGCGAGCCACGGCAGCACCTCGTCGGGGGCACCGCGCGGGTTGAGCAGTGCTTCGCGATCAACCGCGCGCGCCTCGGTCTCTCCCAGGAATCCCTCGAACATGGCGAGATAGCGGCGGAGGAACGCGGCGACCCGTTCGACGCGTGAGAAGGTGCGCGGCAGGCGCCTGAGATAGTCGTGCGACGGATGCTCGGCCCGCACGCACTTGATTTTTGGTGTGAGCCGAGTGTTGCCGCGTAACTCGAGCGTCACCCATAGGTACCGACCAGCCGCGGCGTCGATCGGCGCCTCGTACGTTTCGAACGGATCGTCCGCCGGCGGCTGCGACCACGGCAGCTCGCGGCCGCTCTCCCGCCGGTGGAGGGGTTGGACGACGTCTTCGAGCCCCGGCACGAGTGCCTTGGGAGGCATGGGCGGCGATAGATCGGGCCGGATGACGGTGGCCTCGAGGACGTTCGGGGGCGGAACCCGGATCAGGAGGTCTTCGTCTTCGGTTTCGTCCAGCGCAATGAAATGCACGCGCACCTCGGCGCCTTCGGGGATGCAGGCGTCGAGAAAGAAGCGCCCCCAGACCGTCTGAAACTGGCCGCTGTCGAGTCGGAACGTGGTGACCCGCCCTACACGCTCGTACGCGAGGCGTGCCAGCACGGCGCCGAAGAATCCGGCCGCGGTCCAGTACCCGATGCGTCGTATTGGGAGTCCCGGCCCACGCGTCGGGTCGCCGGTAGAGGCCGGGGCTTCGGGCATGGCCACGATGCCGAGACCGTCGTATCCCCGCGCGCGCAGCGGCCGAAGCTCCGAGCGCCGGTGCGGGCCGACCTCGTAGCGCAGGAAATCCGCTCCAGGCTGCCGCGCCACGACGAGGACCTCGTCGGACTCCCACTCCAAGTCAGTCGCGAGCGGCTCCTGGAAGTCGTCTCCCCCGCGCTCCGCGCCGAGAAACCAGATGTGGGCATTCGGCATCCCCGCCTTCTCGAGAATCGCCACGGTCCCTCCTGGGGAGGCGGCGATACGCGACGGCGCGGTGCACCCCACCGGGAGCTCGCAGGGCGTGGGGTCGGCTTGGGCCGTCAGCTTGACGACCTGTCCGATTGCGGCCAGCACGGCATAGACCGTCACGCCCTGCGCCGCGAGATCGACCGGTTGCGCGCCGGGTAGCACAACTCTCCGCACCAGCCGTTCGCTCCACAGATCGTAGACCAGAATCCGGTCCGCACCGGACTCGGCCACGAAAACCCGGTCGTTCACGTCCACGGCGAGCCCCCGCGGCGCGGCGAGCGACAGGATCGTCGGGGCACACACAAAGTCGCCTACGGCATCCGACGGCTCCGCCCGCAGAAAATCTTGGGGCTGGGGTTGTTGGTCCCGAGGCAGCAACGGGTCCTGCGCCGCCCAGTGCAGGCGCTCCACGCGCCCCGCCGCCGGGTCGCTGTGGTAGAGCCGGCACTCGTTGTCGAACGCCAACCCCGCGCCTAGTGCCGGCGCCGCGCCACCCGAGTCCGCGGTCGCGGTGGCCCATGCGAGTTCCACCACTCCGGCGTCGCGATCGAGAAACACCTGATCAAACGAGCACCGGAGCCACTGGTCTCCGTCTCGCAACAGCGCGAAGGGCCGCAGTTCGGACATCGGTCAGCACTCCTCCTTGGGCGTCGGGACGGGTACTGGCAGCTTCGGCGGCTTGACGGCGCCGAGCGCTTCGCCCGGCGCGAGCGGGGGGCCTTGCACCACGGTGATCTCCACCACCTCCGGCACTTCCCAGCGCTTCAGCTCGACGCCTTGGGGCGCGGGGGCCCACGCCTTGCCGGTGTCATCCCAGTCCGCGATCGCCAGACCGCGCAGAAACTCCACACCTTCGACCTGGAGCGCTGCCGCCTCAAGTTCCGGCCCGTATACCCGCCGACCGAGCGGCCACCCGCGGCCTTCCGGGCCATAGGGCGGCAGCGGCGCGAGATACTGCCGGACCACCAGCTCCACCCAGCGGCGCACGGCTTCGATGCCATAGCCGTGTTTCACTTCGAGCCCGACGGCCACCGCAACCTTGTGGTACGTAGGTGGGATCACGTAGAGCTCCGTGGTCACCAAGCGACGAACATCGAGCCAGCAGCACACCTGCCGCAGCAGGGTGCGATCGGGCACGGGAGCACTGGGGTGTTTGCGATCGTCCCGCGGCCAGACGACCACGCTGACGACTCCCGCAGCCTGTTCCTCCTTGGTGTGCGGCTCGAACAAGGGGATGCAATCGGCGCGACCGACGCTGGCGCCCGGCGTCGCCAGGGCGAGCTCTTGGAAGTCTCCCGCCGTGACCGCGCGATCATGCCGGCGGATCTCGCCGGGCACGCGGTCGAGCCCCTCGACGATCGACTCGGCGAGAGCGCCACCCCGGGCGGGCAGCGGATTCCAGCCCCTCACCGCCGGAAATGCGTCGAGCTTCGTGATCGCCTTCGCGCCCACATTTCCGTCGGGCCCGCCGCCGTAGCGATAGCTCTTGGCGCGGATCCGTTGGCCGATCTGTGGCGCTTTGCCCTTGACGCCGTTTCCGAACCGTAGCGTTCCCGCCTCCGTATCGAGCACGAAGTGTCGTGAGTCCTCTGCGCTGGCTTCGAATCCGTCCACCGCCTGCCAGTCGACCCAGCGCTCATCTTCCTCCACCTGAATCAGGGCCGAGCCGGCGATCACGGGCGTGTGGACGAGCGAATAGACCTGGTTGCGCTCGCCGCTGCCGATGCCGACGAACTCCGGATTGGCCGTTCTGGTTTGCACGACTTCGGTTGCGTTGATGCCGACGTAGAGCACGCGACCGAGCGAGCCGGCGTCCCGCCGGCTGGCGCGGAGCCAGAAGAGGAGGTTTGCCGCCTGTTCCTTGTCCTCCAGCTCTGGCGGGAAGGCTCCGGTCCCCAGCAGGTACGGGTCTCCCGGGTCGAACAGGCCGAGGTCGGTATACTCATGGGGCAGGCGGATGCGTACGACGCCCTGCTGCGACAGGCCGCGGGTGGTGTCCGCCTCCACGGCCACGCGCAGGTACTGCGGCTCGCCCTGCCGGATGTCGCCCGTAGAAGCTTCCCAGACGATGTCTGGGCCTGTGCTCGCAGGCTGCTCACCAGGACAGGCCGCGACCTCATCGATCGCGACCACCTCCTGGTCGGGAACGAATCCGATGTTGAGCAGGGCGTCGCCCAGTTTCGCGGTGTCGGTGGTCTTCGTCTTCAAGACGGCGATCCACAGGGCGCCGTCGACGGCCGTTTGGAAATTCACGGGCATCGCGCCCGGAGCGCTGGGATCCGTCGGCACCGTGTGGTTCTGGTAGAGGGCAACCTCCTCTCCGGCCTTGATGCCGCTGCGGGCGGCGATCGCCGCGGCGACGGCGTCCTTGGCCTCCCCGGAGGTCGGAGCCGGCGCAGCCGCGCGCGCCACCGCCACGACGCTCAGGGGATACGCCGCGACCTCGGTCAACGTCTCGAACGGTGTGTTGCCCGCCTTCGCCTCGGTCCCCGCGGCAATGAGCGTCGCCGCGCCGGCGGTGGGACCCGTGTCCACCCGCGTGAGGATGATGAGTGCCCGCGCGGCCGCCGCAGGCCGCAGGGGAATCTGCAACAGGTTGAGGAAGGTCAGCCGGGTCGCGTCCGGGATCTGATTGAAGCGGTAGAGGAGGTTTTCCCCGAGAAACGCAAACAGCTCGATGAGCGTGATGCCGGGGTCGCTGGCATTGTGGTCGGTCCACTCCCTCGCGTAGACCGGAATCCGCCGGACCAGCTCGTCCCGCAGCTGCTGATACGACCGGTCATCCAGGATCGGCATCGGGAGCGGCACGCGATTACTCCAGGTAGAACGGGTACACGAGGTTGCCCGGGCGGTTGTCCCGCAGGTGTACATAAGCGATGCGGATGAGCACCAGCGCGGGATCGTCGCCGGGGTCCACGCGCACCTCGGTCACGCGAATGCGAGGCTCGAACGTGCCCAGCGCCAGTTCCACGTCGTGACGGATGAGTGCCCTAGTCGCCGTTGCGTTGGGCTTCATCAGATAGCGCCGCAGCCCGCAGCCGAACGAGGGGCGCATGACACGCTCGCCGGGCTCCGTGTCCAGGATGATCCAGATCGACTGCGCGACCTTGTCGGGTCCCGCGACGTACTCCAGGCGGCCGATCTGCGCTGGCACAATGGGGAACCCCCAACCCTTCCCCAAGAAGGTCAAGGTGCTCACACGTCCGGCTCCGGGTCGACGTGGGGCTCGTACCTGAGGTCGGCAGTGAGCGACGCCGCCTTGGACGTATCCCCTGCGGCTGAGATGTCCGCCGCCATGTTGGCTAGGACGCCAGGCGCGAATTCCTGCTCCAGGCGAGCTGCTAGGTCGGGCCCCATTCCCTGGACCAACGCGTAATGCAGGTCGTGCCCCGGTCCGGGGTTGGGGCTGGGGTCGAACTTGCTGTCCACGCTCGCGGCATCGGGACCGAGCTGCGCATCGAGGTCAAGCTCGGCCTGTACATCTGCTGGAAGACTGACCTCGGGCGGCACGCAAAACCGGAGCTTCAGCAGGAAAAAGAGGCTGAAGAGCAGCGTGACCACCGGCAGAAACAACTTGAATACGAACGTTGCCACGATCGTGACCAGTGGGATAGAGAAGGAACAGATCCGACTCGTTCGCCCCGACCAAGTGATTGCGCCATTCGCGTCGGCCGTCACTTCTAGGTTCGAGTTGGCCGGCGCCACCATCCGGAAGGGGGCGAGCTGGTTCGGCGGCAGCGCGGCCGCCTGGGCCTCCAGCGCGTCCAAGTCGGGAAGCTGCACTGACACAGGTCGTTTGCTCGTGCCCACGAGGTCGAAGTGCGGCGCCAGTCGATACGCCTCTGTGGCGGCGCCCCAGAACAACCGGCCATGGCAGTCGGGTGCCTGGCTGCGCCGAGGGCAGGGGGGATCGTGCCGGCGCACGAAGCAGCGGATCTCGTACTGATTGTCCGGATCGAATCGCGCGTTCCCGAAGTCGTCGGTGTCCGCGCTCCCGGTAGGGACGAGCCCGAAGTAGATCGTGCGGCCGTGCGCGGAATGCTTGGCGTCGCGAGGATCCGGGACGAGCGGGTAGAGCGGGAATACCTGTTCGGTTTTGTGCACTTCGGCCGGTGTCTCTTCGACCGTGTCCCACTCGCCGATGCGGTCGGCCTTCACGCTCCACCCTTCGAGCCGTGTGGTGACGCCCCAGGTTCGCGCCCAAGCTGCGAGCCTGGCTTTCTCGGTGCTCAAGACGGCTGAGGCGCCCATTCGAGTCTCTGCCACAACGGGGTCGAGTCCTTCTCGCACGACGGGATCCAGTCGGCCCAGGACGACGCGCGCTTGCGCGATGTTGGCGAGGATGCCGTGCGCCTGCTTGGCCGCCTGCAGGGGAACCGTGGTCACCCGGCGGCGGCGCACGACGAAGCCGGCTTCGCACACCTGGCTACGCGCCACGCTGGGGAACCCGACCTCATCACAGTGCAGCTCGCACACGACGAGGTAAAACCGCTTGTGGGTGTCCAGGAACAGCTTGCGGACGCCGGTGCTGACATAGGTGTTCTTGGACAACCGGCGCGGTTTTCCCTGATAAGTTGGAGGGACGAGGTCGGGCAGTTTGTGCACATCGTGCACCGTGTCCTCGTCGTCGAAGGCGAGGGAGTGCTGCGGGTCCTTCAGAAACTCCGCCACAAGCTGCGGCGTGTCGTACTTCTGGAACACCGGCCGCGACGTCCGGCCCGAAGACGGTTTCCCCGGATGTTCCCAGCGGTACCACGGACCGGCGAGGATCCACCGGTGCATCACGGTCGCGCTCACCAGATGTTCCCTGCACCGGGCGTGTAAGCCGGCGAAACGACGCCGCTCGAGCACACGATGGTGGTGCAGTTGATGACGCCGTCGAAGGTCGCGACCGGGGCGTGGACGTTGAGAGCGGACGCCGTGATGTCGACGGTGGAGTTCGCCTGAATCTCGATCTGGCCGGCGGCGGTGAACGTGATCACGCAGCCGTTGGCATGCATCAGCTTGACTTCCTGCGTAGCGTCGTCGAGCACCAGCTTGTGACCGCTCTGCATTGACAGCGTGACCTTCGCCGCGCCCGCCGTGTCGTCGAACTCCAGCAGACTCTTCGCACGCGACCTCCAGAGTCGCTTGTTGTTCGGCTGCTCCGGAGCCTGGGGCAGCGCCTCCTTCCCGTTCCAACACGCGCCGACGATATACGGCCGGCGCAGGTCGCCGCCTTCGAAGGCTACCACGACCTGGGTGTCGACCGCCGGGAGGATTTCGATGCCCTGATCATCGTCCGCGTAGGGCGTCAGGAGCGTCGCCCAAGCGCGCACATCGCCGCCGTCCTCGCCCAGCCAGGGAAACTTGATCTCAATGCGGCCCAGGCTGTCGGGGTCCACGACATCGGTCACCAACGCCGGGTACACGCCGAAATACCGCTCGGCCGCCCCGTCGGGGGTGAAGTCACCGATCTTCATGTGTTCTCGCTCACAGTCGCGCGCTCCGCTTCGAAGTGCGTGCGGTGGCCGTCCGTGAGGTCGTACGTGTGGCACACGCGGGTGACGTAGTAGCCCCCGCCGCTGAACGCAGCCCCGACCTGCTGGAGCGTGAGCCGGCTCCCAACGACCATGTCGGGCGTGCCAACGGTGGTCCCGACCACCGTGACGAAGCCGCGCGCGCGGCGGAGCATCTCGGCCCGCGCCCAGGCACGTGCTTCGGATGAGACGAGCGGGTCGGTCCGCACGCGGTACGACACCCGCTCTCCGAACGCCTGCCCGAGAATCGCGACGCCCGTGCGGCCGCCGGTCACTTCGCCCTGCACCGCGTCCGCGCCAGCCTCTTCATCGATCTTGTCTCGCGCCTGCGCGTCGTACCCGCTCACCTTGACCTTGGTGCGCTGGTGGGACAGATCGGCCCGCAGCTGCACGTCGATGAGTTCGTCGCCCTGGACCAGGGTGATCGCGGTTCCGGAGCGGTTGCCGCGCGACGCGAAATGCAGTGTATCGTCCGCGAGCCACAGCTCGGCCTGGATCAGGCGCGCCCGCTCCCGCAGGAACGCGAGGTCGCTCTGATTCCATTGCTGCACGACCTTGTAGGTAGGTCCGTCGGCGGCTACGTCCGCGCCGAGCCCGTGCTCGCCGGCGATAGCCTGCGCGATGTCGCCGTCGCTCATGTTCTCGTAGGTTTTCATCCGTCGGACCATCCGCAAACTCATGAGCTTGTCTTCGGCGAACACCGTCACGTAGGGATCCGCGCCCTCGGTGAACGCGGCTTCGATGCCGCTGATGGGCCCGGTGAACACGACACGCGCATCGTCTGCCGGGCCGATCGACACTTCGAGCAGCTTGCCGAAGTCGATGACCTGGCCGTCGAGATAGAGCTGTTGCTCCTCGGAGGCGCCGGCCTGGGGGCCTTCTGCAATCAAGCGCAGAACGAGACTCCTCATGCCGTCAGTGGCCTCGGTGATCTCGAGGCGCGACACATCCCGGGCGATCTCCCTCTTCACGTCGCCGTCTACCTTGAAGACAGGCGCGACCGATGCGAAGGTCTCAGTCATCGAACCGCTCGGCACGGATCCGCCTCTCGAGCCGCGCGAGATCGTGGAGCGCGCGGCTCAGGTTGGGGAGCCGGCTAAGCGCCTCCGCCAGCTGATCACCACCCGCGGCTTGCGTCTGCTCGGGCTGGATATCGACCTGCGAGGTCATTTCCCCGATCCGCACGGTCATCGGCAGTCCTCCTCGTGTCGACACTGACCCATGCAACCGCACGGACGGGCAGGTCGCCGCCGCTGCTGTGCGGCGGCCGCAAAGGTCCGCGAATGGTCAGCCGGTAGGCGGGTCCACGGCGCTGCGGTAGGATCGTCCGGTTCGAGCACCTGAGTGACGCGACTGCGTGGCCTGAGGGGAATGCGCCCCACGGCCGCGCCCGCGCGGAGATCCGCGGCGCTTCCCACCCGAGGTCGGAGCGGCACTCCTGCACCGAACGAGATGGCGCGCGGATCTGCGAGGGGCGGCGGAGGCGCCGGTGGGGCGTCGCTTTGCACTCCGGGCGCGGCTATGCCCCGCGCTGCGAGCGGTGCCCGTGGTTGGTCCGGGGCTGCCGGGCTCGGCGTGGGGGTCGCGGTGGGAGGGGCGGCGGTGGTGACCGCGGCCGCGCCTGGCGGCAATGAGGCGACGCCGCGGGACGGCATCGGCGCTGGCACACCCGCTCCACCCGGCGGGGTGGCAGGTGGACTTCCGAACGCACGACGCGCCGCCGTGGCGGCGTTCTCGGCTCGCACAATGTTCACCGTTTCGATCGCTGCGCTGACGCCGCCGGCGGCGGACAACGCGAACCCTGT
>WNGN01003817.1_pt1 | contig 11846 bp, 9 predicted proteins | sample 5400561 | NCBI WGS metagenome assembly WNGN01 (sample SAMN13153379, study PRJNA577476) | soil metagenome | isolation source: 115 cm soil or saprolite under Garry oak tree replicate 2 | place: USA:California | collected 2016-06-15
CTCCACCTATCATGACGCGTTCGACGCAGGCCGCGGCCTTTTCTTCTTCTCAATCACATGGGGGTATTGAATAACGCTCCAGGGATATTTGACCCCACGCCCGGAGCAGCGCCGAAGCGCCGGGTCAACCGTAGGCGGACGGCAGGTCCAGGAAAGGTCCATCACAGTCCCGTGCAGACTATGACCTGCGGCTTCCAGGCGGCTTCAGGGTTCCATAACCTTGTCATCGTCTCTGACCTGCAACGTTATGGCTGGCCCGGTGGCGGTCATACGGCCTGTTCATACTCGCGGATCAGCCCGCCGAGGACTTTCCGGTGTCGTATCCGCACCGTCGCCGGGTGGGTGACCGGGGTGTACCGCTCCAAAATGTCGCGATTGCTCGGACCTGCGGGTTCGCTGAGTCGCTCATGCGGCCCGGTGGACTCGTTGATCACCGCCAAGTACCTTCCTGCGCAGTGCCGGTGCCTCCAGGCGTACGACGACCGGCTTGTCATGATCGTGTATCGACCAGACCGGCGGCATACGCGGCCTCCGCGCGAAAGTGGGTCAGGTCTCCGGGTTCCTGGATCGACCGCTCGGCGGTCGCGACCGCCAGCGAGATCTGGTTGAGGACGTAGGCGCGCCGCTTGTCGGTGGTCACGAATCATCGTCTCTCCGGCGCCGCGCCGGCGGATCTCACCGCACGCGAGATCGAGGTACTGCTCGAACGAAGGCGACGGGCAGATCACCCGCACCGCGCCGTCGCCGCTACGCAACGCCTCATCGCCCATGGCGTACTGGCTCAGCTTGCAGAGCAGCGTCGACAGCTCGTTGATGGCCTGGATCGCGGTCTGAAAGTCGAAGATGTGCAGCGACAGCAATGCGACGTCGACGATTTGGATGAAGCCGAGCCCGACATCCTGGCGCATGGTCCGCTCGGGGCCGATCGTGACCGCGGCGGCCAGCGCGCGCGCAAGCTGTCCGTGCTCCGCGACGCGCTGCTCGGGCGAGGTTCGCCATACCCTGGCCAGCGGGGTTCCCTCGACGATGTGATCGCCGATGGTCGGGACCAACCGCACAGTGACCTGGGTGGCATCGGCGACGGCGACGAGCGTCTCCGGGTGAATCGTCTGTACATATCCGCTGTGTCTTGCGCGCACGGCGATAGCCCACGGCGGGGGCATGTCGAACTTCTGCTTGCCGCAGTTGCGTCCGACACCGGGCGGTTCGGTAGCCAGCGTCTGCATCGTGGATCGGCGGCACCTGGCGAGCACGGCGTCGATCTGGAGCTGATGCATCATGTGATCGACGAAGAAGACGAGTACGGCTATGCAGACGAACAACAGCCCGAGTCCGACGGTGACGGCGAGGCGCGGGTACTTGGTTTCCGCTGTCCCGGCCGGCTGTCCGACGATGTACACGCCGGCGCCGTTGTAGATGATCGCCGCGACGAACAGGCCCAGCACGATCTGCGCGGGACGATCGCGCAGGAAGTTGCGCATGAGCCGGGGCGAGTACCGGTTCGCCGCGACCTGCAGTGCGATCATGGTCAGCCCGATCACGAACGCCAACACGCCGACCAGCGTGCCGGCGACCGCGAGCAGCACCTTCTGAGCCTCGTCGGCGTGGCCGCGGAACAGCAGCGGGGCGATCGCCGAATCCGGACCGATGTTGATCAGCGAGAGGAGGCCGCCGACGGCGATCGCGCCGGCCATGAACAACACCGGGATGACCCACAGTGCGCCGCTGAGCTTGTCTCGACGTTGTTCCCAAGGAACTCTCGGCACATTGTGGGGGCCTCGCGGGCAGGGTGTCACCCACGGCCGTTTCAAGATCATGACGTGAGTCCGGAGATGGTGAAGGGGCTGGTCGATGTAGCGGGTGGTTTCGCTGGTGGTCGTGCCATCCGGCCAGGTGGGGTGCGCCAGTGGCGTGGGTCTGAAAGCGGAAGGTCAGCCGTGCCCGGCCGCCGCGAAGCTGCGGCTGATCGGGTATCGAAATTGCGCGGCGCTGCGTTCACAAGCGGCGACGGCACCGGCGCGGGTGAGGAGCGCAGCGATGAGCAAGGTCGCAGGTATCAGTGAGCCCGAGAGCGAGCTAGAACGCCTGATCGCGGAGCTGTCAGAGTCTGGGCAGCTGATCTTTGTCTTCGGCATCGGCTGGTGGACCGCGCACCTGACCGGCGCGGCCACGCCGGTCTTTCGCGGGCCAGCCGACCGGCGCTGGTGGCATGTCGTGCTCGGCGACGACGCGGCCAGCTGGACGATGGACGTGCGGGTCGATGAGATCACCGGGATCCGGTTCGTGCGCGAGCCCTACCCGTTCCCGTCGTTCGCCGGGCGGGAGTCGCTGACTGTGCAGTTCCTAGGTCCAGGCGGGGAGACGGTGCTCTACTGCTACGTGCACGATCTGTATGACGGGCAGCAGATGCGCCCGGAGAAGCTGGACGCCTGGCGGGCGCTACGCGAGCGCTACGGTAATCGCGACGAGTCGCGAGTCGACCGGGGTGCCCTCCTGGCCCCTGCCGCATGAACCGTGGTGACCACCCGGCCAGGGTCCGCTACTGCAGTGACGCAGGAGAACCCGATAACGGCGGCAGCGCCGTTTCAGGACCATGACATGAGTCCGAGAATGGTAAAGGGCCGGTCCATCTTGCGGCTGGCCCAGCGGGTGGCTTCGGTGGTGTCCAACAGCGACGTAGGGGCCGGGGAATACCCCCTTCTCCAGCCCCCACCATCCAGGAAATGACCATGATGAACGCCTGGGACCGCGCCCCTACACGACCATAAAGACCTCCCTCCCGTTCGCCTACATAGGCGGCAAATTCCTCCTCACCACCGCCCAGTACGACGCCAGCGCCATCTCGCAGGTGAGCTTCCAGGCCGCCGCCAGCATCATGTCCTCGGGCACCGACCCAGTCTCCAGGGACGCTGAAGCGGCCGCCGGCTACCTGGTCGCAGACTTCTGCGCCTTGACCCGCGACCAGCCGAACTCGGTCTGCTCCCAGGTACCATCCAGCCTCACCGGGATATCGGCTTCGCCGGGCAAGTGAGTATCGCTAGTTCGGATAATTCAGGTCGAGCCACGCTGGGTGTCATCGATTGCGCCAACAAGTGACCGGCTGCCAGCATGCGCTGCAGCCCGTGACCAGCCCAGGTCGATCAAACGGGCCGGCGAGCGCTGACTAGCAACCTGGCCTGGTCGGCCACCCCGCGCTACCGCTCGCGCAGATCTCCCGTTCAGGCGCGTCCCCCGGCGGCCAGGCTGGTGACCAGGTTGCCGACCATATCGGCGGCTCTTCGCGCGTACCGTTATTGTTGGACGGCTACGCTCCGCGACTACCCTGGGCGCTGCAGCAGGCAACGTTCGCCCGACTGCTATCGCATGGTGACAGTACTCTCCCGGGCGGTGTCCACCCGCGATCCTTGACCCGCTCCGCCACCGGGAACAAGCTGGTGGGGCTCGAGGGCCCAGTCCAGTGCAGCCAGCTGGCGGAGGGAGAAAGCATGCCCCCCACAGCGCCTGGCCAGGGGCCTGGCAACGGCGAGGCCGGCAGCCAGGCCCGGGGCGGCGGGACTCCCCGGGCGGCGCGGCAGTACCGTCCCGGCCGTGGCCGCCACATGGAGAACACGGTCATGAGCGCGCTCGTCGGGGCGGGCCTGGTGCCCCGCTCCTACCTGCTGACCACCCGGGGCCGCAAGACCGGCCGGCCGCGCACCAACCCGGTGGTCCCGGTGGAGCACGGCGGGCGGCGGTGGCTGGTCGCACCGTACGGGCCGGTGTCCTGGGTGCACAACGCCCGCGCGGCCGGGCGGGTGAGCCTGACCCGCCGCCGCGACACCCGCGACTACACCACCCGGGAGGCGTCCCCGGAGGAGGCCGGGCCCGTCCTCCAGCGGTACATCCGCATCGCGCCGTCCACCCGGCCTTACTTCCAGGCCAGCAAAGATTCCCCGGCGGAAGACTTCGTCGCCGAGGCGGACCGCCACCCGGTGTTCGAGCTCACACCGGCCGGTGAGGACCGCCACCGCGGCCACCCTGGACGCTGACGGGGGCAAACATTGCCTGCCGCGGCTTAGCCACCTGCATTGGCACCACGCTGGCTCATCCCAATGCCTGCGCCGCGGGTGCCAGGTGTGCCAAGTGCCAACGAGAATCGTCTTGTCTTACCTGACACGCTTGGCAGTTCTCAGGGGCACAAAGAGCACGGTTTTCTGCCTGGAGCAGACTCGCTGGCAGGGCGACAGCCTGGCTACGGCCGGCGGGGTTCGCCTGCTGCCTGCCCGCGGACGGCATGAGGCGGCGCCGTCCGGCCCGGGGGCGCTGTCCGGCGGCGGGATAGCGTTGAGGCGGGTGGTCGTCATGCGCAGATATCTTGTGGTCGCGAACCAGACCCTGCAGGCCGCCGAGCTGCGGGACGAGCTCGGCACGAAGATCGACGCGGGGTCTTGTTCCTTCTTCGTGATTGTCCCGGACACCAAAGCCGCCGACTATGACGCCGTTGCCGCCGGTGGCGTCCTCCCCCAGCCGGGCATGTGGTGGTGGGCGACGCACTACACCCGCCCTGCCACCGACGAGGAGGCCACCGCGCAGGCCCGGCAGCGGCTGCGCCTGATGCTGGCCGGCCTGGCCGGGCTGGGCGTCCCCGTCGCGGGCGATCTGGGCAGTTCCAGCCCGCTGGAGGCCATGGAGAAGGTGCTCGCCGATCACCAGTTCGACGAGATCATCGTGGCCGCCCTGCCCCGGCGCGTCTCCCGCTGGCTCCACTCCGGCCTGCCTCACCAGGCCGAGCGCCGGTTCGGGCTGCCAGTCACGACCATCATCACCAGTTACTGAGCACCCGGCCGGCCAGCTGCCGGCGCCACGGGCGCCTTTGGGCGGCCGCCGCGCCGGCCGGCCGCCATCGAGGATCGCCGTGCCGTCCCGGACACTTCAGGTCCCCGTCAAGATCACAAGCGAGGCCTTCCTGGAGGACACCGCCAGCGGGGCTGGCGCCTGCTACCCAGCGCGAGCGCGGCAATGGCCCTTCAGTGCCCTCAAGCACGCGTAACGCCGAGTATGAGCGCGAGGATTACCAGGCGCGCATTGCTGGAGATGCGCATATTGGTCAATTCTGTGTCCGGCCAGGCGGCAGAGCCGGCAGCCACCGTGGCCGACCGGATCGGCGGGCATGACACACCCACGGGCGGCGGCCAGCGGGCAGGGCGGGTGCGTCTTGGCGGTGTTCTTTCCGCGAACGGTGGGAGTGGCCGACTCAGAGACGTAAATGATAACCGCCATTCGAGAGGTGATGATTGGGCCGCAGGCCAACCGGCCGGCGCTCTCGAGGAGGCCGGCTTGGCGGTCAGTTCACGAGCCGGCCGATCCGAGGGCGGTGTGGACGGAGCGGATCGCGCTGGCGCCGTCGCCCACCGCGGCGGCGACGCGTTTCATCGACCCGGACCGGACGTCGCCGACAGCGAAGACCAGCGGCTGGCTGGTCTCGAACGGCAGCGGGCGGCGGCCCAGCTCAGCCCAGGTCGCGCCGAGCAACGCGCCGTCTAGGTGGGTGCCGGTGAGCACGAAGCCGTCGTCATCGACAGCGATGTCGTCGAGCCAGCCGGTGGCAGGGGTGGCGCCTATAAAGCAGAACAGGCCCCGGCATGGCTGGTTGCTGTCGGATCGGTCGTCGCCCGGCGCTGCGGTGTGCACGGTGATGGCCTCAAGATGGCCGCCGCCGTGCAGCGCGGTGACCTCAGTGGCGGTGCGCACGGTTATCCCGGCATGAGCCAGGATGCGGTCGGCGAGGTAGGAGGACATGCCGGCGGCCAGGTCATTGCCGCGCACGATCAGGGTGACGGTGTTGCCGTGTCCGGCGAGATACAGCGCCGCCTGGCCAGCTGAGTTCGCCCCGCCGACGACCCCGACCGGGCCCGGACCGCAGGCCCTGGCCTCCAGCTCGGTCGCCGCGAAATAGATGCCCGCGCCCTCGAACTCCGCCCACCGGTCGAGCGGCAGGGATCGGTAGCGGGCACCGGTGGCGATGACCATTGCTCGCGCCTCGATAGTGGTGTCGTCGGTCAGCATGATCCGCAGACGCTCGTGGGTGGTGTCCAGCTGGGCAGCTTGGCTGGGGCTTGCGATACGGGCGCCGAATTTCTGTGCTTGCACCGCGGCGCGGCCGGTTAGCTCAGCGCCGCTGATGCCGGAGGTGAACCCGAGGTAGTTTTCGATCCGCGAGCTGGCCGCAGCCTGCCCGCCTGCGGCAACGGCATCAAGCAGGAGCGTCTTGAGGCCTTCCGACGCGCCGTAGACCGCGGCAGCCAGTCCAGCCGGGCCAGCGCCGACGATGACCAGATCCAGGAGCGGCCCCGTGACGGGTTGGTAGGACAAGCCCAGATGCCCGGCTAGCAGGGCGGGTGTGGCGTGTCGCAGCACTGCGGTCGGGGTGATCACCACCGGGAGATCAGCGCCGGCCGCGGCAACGGCGCGGGCGAGCGATGCACCGGCCGGGGTGTCGATCTCGACCCAAGTATGGGGCAGCTGCTGCCGGGCGGCGTAGGTGCGCAATGCGAGCGCCCCGGCTGACATCTCGCTGCCCAGGATTTCGATGCTCCGGGCAGCCTCACCCGCACGCAGGTGCCGGCGGCGGGCCATCAGGGCCCTCAAGATCACGTCAGACAAGTCCGGATCCTCATCCATCAGCTGCCGGAAAGAGACAGGCGAGATCCGGTGGACCTGTCCTGGCTTGGACACCCGGGCGCTCAGATATGTCGCCTGCCCGGTGAGCAGGCCCAGCTCTCCGACGAACTGGCCCGTGCCGAAACGGGCGACGACGGCCTCGGCCGCCCGCGCGGTTGCGGCCCGGACGACCTCTGCCTCTCCGGAATCAACCAGGATCAGGTCATAGGTAGCCTCGCCGGCACCCCACAGCAGCGCGCCCGATTCCACCTCCTGCGCAGATCCGTAGGCCTGCAGCCGCGCCCACTGCTCATCGCTGAGCGCCGGGAACGCCTCATCGCCGTAGTAGGTCATCGGTTATCGCGTCTTCCGTGCGGCGCGTGCGGCTGCCGTGCGGCGCGTGCGGCTGCGCAAGAACTTTAAACGCGTAGAAATGGGCCGTCAACAGCAACGGCACGTACACCGTCGGAATGATGTATGTAAGGCCGAAGCTGCCCGGATCCTTGATAAGGAAGGGGGCGGTAGCAAAGGCAAAGAGCAAGTCGGCAGCGCCGACGACGTTGAATATCCACACCGGCAGCAAGCGCGGTCTTTCGGCGCGTGAACGCTGCAAGCCGATGAACGCGATATATGCAAGGACGAGGGCGATCAAATCGCCAAACGCGGCGGGGTTGGCGAATCCGGCAGGCAGCTTTCGCGTCACGAGGCCGACAATCAGGAACGTCGTGGCAAAATAGCGGAAGAAGCTGATGGCCGTCAGTGATTTGAGTTGTTGAATTTTTGGCTGGCTTTTCATTTTGGGCCAGATGATTGTGGCGAAGATTGTGAACCAGGCGATAAGCCCGAGGGCCACGCTCATGCCGAAATAGACGATTGTATTCATCTTGTTGTTCTCCTTACCTTTCTCATGTGCTAGCTCCCTTTGAGCCCCGCGCTGTTATCCAGCGCCGGCTGCTGTCAGGCTGCGACCGGGCCGATTTCGACTCCTGCCATTTCGGCGTAGATGAGGAAGCGGAACGGATCTTGCAGCTGGTGCCGCTCCATCAGCCGGTAAAGGGCTTGCTGACGCAGGTCCGCTAGCTCGCGGGACTCCGGATGCCTGGCCAGCCCGGCAGTAATGATCTCCAGGGCGAGCGCGCTGTCGCGCTGGGCTAGCAGGGTCCGTGCGGCCGAGGCGAACGCGTCTGGCCTGCCGCCGGCCAGCAGGTCGAGCGCCGCTGCCCGGTCGGCCGCGTCGACGGGCTCCAGTCCCTGCCCGTCCGGCTGCCAGTACCCGGAGTGCTGGTGGTAGAGCCGCTGCACGAAATGGTCGCGGATGATCAGGTACGGGCCGACGGCCGCAGGGTGCTCGCGCAGCACTTCCGGCAGAACGCTGGCCTTCAGCAGCCTGGTCAGGGTCAGCCCGCGGCCGATGCCGGCGAGCGACCGGTCCCGCAACTCGGTGAGCGCGGCGCGCAGGCCGGGGACGGCGTCCACGGTGAACAGCTCGGTCAGCGTCGTGTGGCCGTGCACCAGCATGCGGGGGCTGATCTCGGCGATGAGCGCGAGCGTGTCGAGCATTCCGTCTGGTGATCCCTCGGCGAAGAAGGGCGCGCCTAGGTAGGGCATCATCACGTCGCCGGTGAACAGGACGCCGCTACCTGGCAGGTAGACCATGAGGGCGTCGCTGGTCTCGCCGCCGGTCGTCGGGTACAGGACGAAGTCCGTCCCGCCGATCGATACCGGGGTGGGCGCGGAGATCAGCCGGCCAGCCACTATCTCCGCAGGCCTGACAGCCGCATCGGTGCTGCCGAACCCGGCGCAGCTTCCGGTGAAGTAGCGGAACGGGAACACGTTCGCGTGCTGCCGCTGCAGCTCGGACGGGAACCCGGCCTGTGCGATCAGGTGCGTGCCTTCGCTGGCGAGTGCGCCGATGCCGCCGGCATGGTCGAAGTGCGCGTGCGTCAGGATCACGTGGCCGACGTCGTCAGGGTGCAGGCCGCCGTCGGCCAGGGCGGCTCTGACGCGGTGTTCGGCCGTCCCGGCGTCGATCGCGACGACACCGCTGTCGGTGCTGACAAAGGCGAAGTCGGCGAAGTCGTAGCCCTGCGCCACCCGGACGCCGGGCGCCACCTCGACGATCCTCGGATAGCCGAAATGGTAGCCGTCGGCCGCGTTCGCCCAGCCGCCGCCGAACTGAAGCCTCGCCTTGGCCGGGGCCGATGACAGGCCCGAATCTGCGGCGGCCCTGGCTGCCCGGTCATGCTGGCCGGTGGCGGCGTATGCCGCGGCCAGGCCGTGGTAGACCGCGCGGATCATGTTGCTCGGGAACTGGTCGCGGACGGCGAGTATGAACTCCAGGTCGGCGACGGCCTGCTCGGCATGGCCTGCCTCAGCCGGTAGCGGCGCGAGCGCGAGGCCGCGATAGTACTGCGCCGGTCCGAGATCCCTGCTGGCGGCGTCGTCCAGCCTGGCCACGCCAGCCGGGATGTCCTCGCCAGCGCGGACCTGGAAGTACCCGGCCAGGGCCAGCGGCAGCACCTGGTCCGGCTGGCTGGCGGCGAGTGCCTCGAAGTAGCTCAGCCCGTCGTGGTCTGCCCCGGTCGCGGCGAGCACGGTCGCGAGCGTGACGAGCGTGGCCCGGTCAGCGCCCGGCCAGCTGGCGGCCACCTTGAGCGCCTCGATGTTCTGGTCCTTGATGATCTGCTGTGACATTGCCTGCTTCTTCCTGTGTTAGCCGGTGGCAGCGGTTACGCTGCGGCTCGTCCGCTGAGCGAATGGTGTCCTGCTGGCCAGAGGGTCCAGCCTTGCGCCCTGAGCGCGGGGCTGAGCGGTGCAGTGCTGGCACAGGTACAGCTGGCCGCCGCGGACTGCGCGGTAAGCCGCGCAGACCGCGGGTCCGCACCGATCGCATGTCTCGTTCATTACGTGTCTCCTTCGCGAGCTGGCAGAGCCGTTTGGGCCCGGTCAGCGCTAGGCCGCGAGCTGGCGCGCCCAGCGCATCCGCTCGGCCGCCGCATCGGGGTGATCACCGAACTCCTGCGCCATCGCCTCGGCGCAGCCTCGCGCGCCGTACCGCTGCCTGGCGAAGCCGATTGCCCGGGCGATCACGTCGGCTGTCGGGGTGTCTGATGGTTGCAGCGCGGAGGCAACAGCGCCTCACACCGCGCCTCACTCCCAGCCGGCTGTGTCAGCACGAGCCGTGTCCTGGCATCCATGTCGCATCGTCTCCTCTGTCGTTCGTGGCCGGCCGCCGCGGCGGAACTGGCCGGGTACGAGACCGGGGCTGTGATCCGGCAGGTTGGCTGGCGAGATCGGCAGGCCTGCGCAGGCGCCTGTGGCCGCGAAGACCCGGTTGCGCTCCAGGAGCGGGTCGAGGTTGCCATCTGCGACCTCCAGTTGTCGTGTGGGTACGTACTGCGGCTGCTGATTGTGGGCGTGCCGTCGGTGCTGCCGGAGGCATGTCCGTTGCTGGTCATCGCGTTGCTCCGTTGCTTGGGCCGGGGTTAGCGGATCACTGAGACGGGGTGCACCTGGGTCTGGGTGTCGTGCGCGCCTGCGGCTGTTTCGGCTTCATCACCCGCCGAGCTTGCGGGCTGGGCGGGCAGGAACAGGACTGCCAGCACGGCCCCTGCGGCGGCGACGGCGCCGGCGACGAGGCAGCCGATGGTGAGGCCGCGCAGGAATGCGTCGGTGGAGGCGTGCTGTAGTGCCTGTCCGAGGACGGGGTGGCCGAGGGCCGCGATCTTGCCGGCGGCCAGGTACGCCGCGCCGACGGACTGGTGTGCGATCGCCGCGACCGGGCCGGGCACGCTCGCGGGCAGGGTGGCGGTGAGGCGCGATCCGTAGATGGATGCGTACACGCTGCCGATCACGGCTACGCCGAGCGTGCCGCCGATGAGCCTGGTGGAGTCGTTCACGGCGGAGCCGACGCCGGCCTTGCGCCGGGAGATGGCGCCCATGATGGATTCGGTGGCGGGCGCCGAGCTCAGGCCCATGCCGAGCCCGTACAGCACCATCTGGGCCGCGATGATGTTGTAGCTGATCGTCGCGCTGGTGGTCGCCGCTACCCAGCCGTAGAACGCGGCCATCGCGACGAGCCCGATGGTGACGATGAGCTTGGTCCCGGCCCGCACGGCGAGCTGAGTCCCGGCCACCGATCCGGCGCCTACCGACAACGCCACCGGCAGCAGGCGCACGCCGGTCGACAGCGGGCCGTAGCCGCGGACGAACTGGAAATACTGGGTCATCAGGAAGATGAAGCCCAACAGGGTAAAGAACGACACCGTCACCGCGCCGCTGGCCGCGCTGAACCGCATGTTGCGGAACAGCCGCACATCGAGCATCGGGTGCGCGGCACGCCGCTCAGCCGCGATGAACGCCGCAAGCAGAACCGCCGAGGCGGCAAAGCCGGCAAGGCTGCGCCCGGCTTCCCACCCGTAGGCCGGCGCCTCGATGATGGTGAAGACCAGCAGGGCCATGGCTGCGGCGGACAGCACCAGGCCGGGGATGTCCAAAGCTGCCGCGTCCGGGTCCTTCGACGCGGGCACGACCAGCGCCACCAAGATCGCGGTCACGGCTGCTACCGGCGCCATGGCGATGAAGATGGACGCCCAGCTGAAGTGCTCCAGCAGCCAGCCCCCCACGATCGGCCCCGTCGCGATGGCCACGCCCGCGATCGCGCCCCACAAGCCGATGGCGCGGGCCCGTTCCCTTCGCTCGGTGAAGACGTTGGAGATCAGCGCCAGCGTCGCCGGGAATGTCATCGCGGCGCCCAGTCCCATCACTGACCGGGCCGCGATGAGCTGCGCCGGGCTGGTCGTGAAGCCACCAGCGAGGCTGGCGGCGCCGAACACGGTCAGTCCGGCCAGCAGCATGCGCTTGCGGCCGAACCGGTCGGACAGGCTGCCGAAGGTGAGCAGCAGCGCGGCGAAGACCAGATTGTAGGAGTCGACGACCCACTGCAGCTGAGTGGTGGTGGCATGCAGTTCGCGCACTAGGGCGGGAAGCGCCACGTTCACCAGGGTGGTGTCCAGGTTGACGAGGAACGCTGCGAGCAGCAGCGCGACGAGGATCATGGGCTTGGATCGCATGGCTGATGGTGTCCTCTCAGCCTGTCGGTATTCCTGCGGATGACCTGGCGATCCTGCATGTGCAGAAGGTTGCCGTGCTGCCCGGCAACCTTCTGCAAATGCAGGATCGCCAGGTCATCCGCAGGAATACCGACA
>WNGN01004841.1_pt1 | contig 11846 bp, 15 predicted proteins | sample 5400561 | NCBI WGS metagenome assembly WNGN01 (sample SAMN13153379, study PRJNA577476) | soil metagenome | isolation source: 115 cm soil or saprolite under Garry oak tree replicate 2 | place: USA:California | collected 2016-06-15
AGCCATCGCCTGGGTGTATGGAACCACGGTGCTCGAACAGCGCTGCATTTTTCACAAACTGCGCAATGTCGCAGACAAGTGCCGAGAGGAACTCAAAGGCGACGCACACAAGGAAACGAGGAAGCAGTTTATGGAGCAGGCCAGTGCTGTCTACCAGGCGGAGAGTGCCGAGCAAGCCAGAGGACGGTTGGCGGTCTTTGCCGATACATGGCGAGCGCGCACACCGAAAGCCGTGGCGACGTTCGAGCGTGATTTTGAGCAGACCATTGCCTACTATGCGTTAGATGAGGTGGCACGCGAACTGATCCGTACCACCTCGCTGTTGGAGCGCACCAACCGAGAGTTGCGGCGCAAGTTTCGCCAGGTGTGTTGCTTTGGCAGTTTGACAGGAGCGGAAGTTGCCATCTATCTCCAGATCAAACGGCTCAATGCTCGCTGGTCGAAGCAGACTTGGTGGGAAATCTCTCACTCGCTCTATTTCGACTTCCTGAATCTCAACCCTTAGCAAGGGATACGCTATCTAGTATCATGGGTGCGTTTCATTTTTTTGCGCCGTCTGCTTGCTTGAGCAGACGAGGGGAAAAAGTTTGTCTTCCCCAGCGATACTGACTCTCCGTGCGACCGGTCTTCTGGCGCGTTGGCTGTGGCGTCGACGGAACGGGTACGGGAGGCGGTTGCGCCTCCTGCTGTTTGGCCTGCTGTTCACGAAAACGCTGCTGCTGCTGGGTGCGACGTTTCAGGTGGTGCTGGCGCTGACGCAGGCGGTGTTGCTCCTGCCAGGACTCTTCCCAGCGCTCATTGAGCAACGCGAGCCGCAGTGCCAACATGGGATTGATGTGCTCGGGTTTCCAATGCATGCCTGGCCCTTTGAGCCGAGCTTGCACCACGAGCTTGTGGCTACTCTCCACACTGCCAGAGCCAATTGGCCAGCCCGCGGCACGGTAGGTCGGATAGTCCATCAGTTCGCGCCGCTTCTGCACGTAGGTCAGCTGCTCCTGGATCTGTGGATAGCGCCTGACCAGGCGCGTGATATGCAGGAGCACACGTGTTGGCCCCTCGTGTTTGAGTCGATGTAAGATGCCATCTACCCACTTGGCAGGCAGATGCCCTCCACCCTCGCGCACCTTGTCTGCCATCTCATAGACGTAGCTGGCTGCATGGGCAAAGTCGAGAATACGCAGTGCATCATGACGATGGCCTTGTACAAACCCCTGGATCCACTCTGCCCCATCCTGGATGGCACAGACTTCCTTGGCTCGCTCGATCCCGCGCCTGCGTAGTTCCGCACTGGCTTGATCAGCAAAGGTGGCGGCGTCGGCCAGGCGTGCAAAGTACGTGATCTGCGTTGTGACGATCTGTTCCTCGTTCTTGCGCGTGCGCCGTTCTACCGCGCCAATCGCCACCACTTTGACCTCGGCCCACACGCCTCCCACTAACGGCACCATGCTCCCGTCGCTGCTCATCGCCATGCGCTCGGAGGCGTGCTCCTCGGGGCACATGCTCAACGGCTGCGCTTGCTGGTTCTGTCCCTCGAGCATGCGCTGCCCCACTGCCAGCGTCTGCCGACGGGCTGTCGAGGCATGCACCACCACTCCCAACATCCTCTCCAGATGCTTGACGGCTCGTCCAAACGGCAGTTCGCTGCTCATGCTCACCAGGGTGTCCTGTGCATGCGGCAACAGATGCCCATCAGGCACCTGTAATTCCTGATCGAGGGGGAAAAAAACCGCCTCCACACTGCGGGCAGGTCACATACGTGCGTTCCACTTCCACCTCCTGGCCCCCATGCGTCTGCCACCTCCGTTTCGCTCGCCCCCGTGCTTGCAGCGCCTGTCCACACTGCTCACATACCAGTCCCTGGCTGGTTTCACTCTCGGCGGCGGCACTGGCTTGGGCTGCTTGTTCGATCATCCGCGCTCGCAGGCGATTCATCTGCTCATCGACAGCGTATTCAATCTCGGCCAGGGTCGCTCTGGGGTGCGCTGCTCTCCACTGCGCCACGGCGGCAAAGATGTCCTCTCCTTGTGCGTTCCAACGCGCTTGTAAGTCTTCGGGCTGCATCTTGGGCTTCTCTCTTCTTGACTCTTGGGACAACTCCTTTCCTCTTCTCCAGTCTACCATCTCTTGCCTCATCCCTACCACTCCTCATCAGCAAGCAAGCGGCGCAAAAAAATGAAACGCACCCACCTGTTCGTGATCGAACCATGAACGCACAATTCGATCATTGGAGTTCATGGCGTCGAACATTCAGCGCAATTACCATGTCCTTGTAAAGAGGTGGTAAATTCACTCAAGGGTGGACAGATTTTGAGCCGAAAGGTTGGAAATTGACGTGAATCATGGGAATTGGCAGTTCGTCTCCAGGCCATGCCGCCGCCGATGGGGCTTCTTCCATTGACACGTGGTAAATTGGGCCTGTGTTAAGATAATGGTAAGGCTTTCCGCAAAAGAGAGAAGAAATGTATGCAGTCTCCAGAGAAGAGTCAAAACATTCATTGGAACTCCCAAGAGAACGTCGGGTCCAATTGCGAAAAGTTCGCAGACCTGGCTGGGAGTCTCACGGGTCAGGATGTTCGGTGAGAATGGTCCAAAGCATTCTGACCGATTTCGCCCACTCGATCTTGGGAGTTCCAATCGAAGCAATTACCAACTTTCCTATTGAGAATGGGAATAAGAGTTATGCACGCAATCTGTGATGTAGCCTCGGATGTCGCGTGGTTTACTTTGGATGTATCAAACGGAGATACTTGTTGTATGAGTTCCATTCAATTTACTATTCTCCCGGCTCCGGAAATCCTCAAAAACGATGTTGAGTGCTTGAGGATAGCTAAATATAGCGGTGAGGAAGCAGTAGCCATAAAGGTCTCTCCCAATGGAGTGCCTGGTATTGTCTTTCACCAGAACAACGGGCGGTCTGCACTTGAACAGATCATCACCCATTCGGGGCGCTCGTCCTGCCCACCTCCCTTATTTCTCTATGGACCAGGGATAGAGCCAAGTGTCATGCATTACAAAAGAGGATCGTCTACGACGATGCAAGTGATTTTCAAGCCGCAGGCCCTCAAAACCCTCCTTGGGATCAACGCCTCGCGACTTTCCAATGGGTGGACAGAACTGCATGAATTTTGGGCCGAGGATCTGGAGAGTCAACTGATGGAAGCCAAGAACGAGCAGGAACGGATGACCTTCCTCACCAGTTTCTTAGTGGCCAAGTTCAAGCAGGAGAAACCGAGAGATATGTTAGTAGAAGAAAGCCTCCGTTTGATCCACCAAAACATGGGTTCTCTTCATGTCAAAGATTTGCTTGACTCCTTGCATATCTCCGAACGCCAGTTTGAAAGACGATTCACCCAGACGGTGGGTCTTTCCCCCCAAGTTTATATACGAGTGAAGCGTTTTAATGAAGCGATACGACTCATCAAAACCGGACAGTTTGAAAGACTGACAGATGTGGCATATGCTCTCAACTTCTCTGATCAGTCTCATTTTATTCGCGACATCAAAGCCTTTGCTGGCATGACTCCCAAAAGCCTTGCTCAACAGGTGGATGACTTCCTCCACGAGCAAGCAGGATATTCTTCCGTCTGACCATGACGGTTTTTTACAATTCTGGAAGCGGGTTGTAACTCTATACTACAACGAGATAGAGTTAGAAAGGTCCTTCGGCGCAATTGGTTGAAGCCGAAGGTCCGATAGAAATGAGGAGGGAACTGTTCATGAGCAAAGTTGTTGTCTTCACGAATCTGACACTCGACGGGGTCATGCAGGCGCCGGGACGGCCGGACGAGGACCGCCGGGGCGGCTTCGAGCACGGCGGCTGGGCAACACCCTACGCCGCGATGGCGCAGGCCGGGAATAGCATGTCCTCTACCGGTGCCCTGTTACTAGGTCGACGGACCTACGAGGACTTCTACGCTTTCTGGCCCAACCAGTCCAATAATCCCTACACAGAGATGTTAAACAACACTCAGAAGTACGTTGCGTCAACGACGCTCTCTGAGCCGCTCTCATGGAGCAATTCCACGCTCCTCAAGGGCGACGCCGCGGAGGCCGTGGCTAGGCTCAAGGAGGAACCGGGCAAGGATCTCTTGATAATGGGCAGTGGAGAGCTGATCCAGTCGCTGATGCGGCGCAACCTCGTCGACGAGTACGTGCTTTTGATCCACCCGCTGGTTCTGGGATCAGGGCGCCGCCTCTTCCTCGACGGCGGTGTATTCGCCGCTCTCCGACTCGTCGCGACTTCGACAACGAACAACGGCGTCGTGATCGCGACCTACCAGCCAGCCTCACCATAGGCCCGGAAGACCACCGAGGTAGCCCCGCATTGAGAACTTCACTCGACTTAGCGGGGCCGCCATCTGTAAGCCGCTGAAGATTGGCATAGTTATATCAATCTGATTGGCCATATCTCTTCCTCCTTAATGCGCCTTTCTCTTCACCTTTTGTGCGAGCTGCTGCTCTTTCTGTAGCTGTTTGCGGGTCTCAACCCACGCTTTGAATATCTCATTCACCTGATTTTCTTCCAATACCATTTTCATTGAAATCGTGGGGGAATAGAAGGTTTCAAAGACGATCCCATTCACTCCTACCGCAATTTGGATAGTGGGATATTTTATCTCTTGTCCTTGTTCTTGTTCTGCCATTTCTCTCCTCCTTACAGAAAATCTATACTGATAGCATACACATCAATCGAACCAATCACGCCAGGCTCTAGCCCATAGGCGTTGAAGATTGCGCCGAAATCGCCTTGTTGCATGCGGTTGGCCTGGTTTGCACTGAGTCTGGCCGTGAAATCCCTATCGCGGCAATTTGTCTTGCCACGCCTGACTGAAGGAATACATACTTCACCATTGATTGAGACGCGCAGGCCTGCCCCTGGTATCTTTCGACACTTTTGGGGGGTAGCTGCTTGCCCAGTTGCTTGTATTGTGCACGTCTCAATCAATGGTGAAGTGGCCTTTTTGTCGATCCTGGAGGGGTCAAAGCGCCGCCTCAGTTTTCAATTGACACTATCGCGCTGCCTATGCTACGATATGAATGATGAAGTGTACAAATGACACCTGGTTGGGTGAGTTTAGTCGTGCAGAGCGCACGGCATGTAGATAGAGAATTGAAGGATCCCGCACATGGGAATACTCCCCATTTTTATCTATGTAACGGTGGCTGTTCTCTTTGGTATTGTGGTTATGGTTCTTACCGCTTTTCTTGGACCTAAGAAACCAACGCCTGAGAAGCTGGCCCCTTATGAAAGTGGCATGCAAGAGATTGAGGCGCCGAAACGGCGCTTTCCTATAAAGTATCTCCTAACAGGCATGCTATTCATCGTCTTCGATATCGAAATCGTTTCTTTCTATCCGCTAGCAATTTTACTTCACCAGATCAAACTACTGGGATTGATTGAACTGCTGATCTTCCTTTTTATCTTGATGGTAGCTTATATTTATGTGTGGCGAAAGGGGGCATTTACATGGGAGTAAAAAACCCCTGGGAACCAGTACAGACATTCTCTAATACCCAAACACCGCGTTTGAAGCGCGAACTACATGTGAAGAACGGGGAGGCGGGCATTCTCACAACGCAAGTGAGTAAGTTGATCGATTGGGGACGCAGTTCATCCTTATGGCCTGCAACATTCGGTCTGGCATGTTGTGCCATTGAAATGATGTCGGCTAGCGCCGACCGCTTTGATATTTCTCGCTTCGGCGCCGAAGTGTTCCGTGCCTCACCGCGGCAGGCAGACCTTATGATTGTAGCAGGACGCTGTTCCATCAAAATGGCTCCCATTTTGCGGCAAATTTATGACCAGATGCCAGATCCCAAATGGGTAATTGCGATGGGTGCCTGCGCCTCCTGCGGAGGTGTCTTTAATAACTATGCGATTGTGCAAGGGGTAGATAAAATAGTGCCAGTGGATGTTTTTATTCCCGGCTGCCCGCCGACACCAGAGATGCTGCTCTACGGGTTTAATGAACTCCAACGCAAGATCCGCGAAGGTATTCCAAATCCTCCTGATCCACAGAAGGCCAGTGGCATGAAGCTACAGGGGCCGATAGGAGAAGAACTGTAACACGAGAAACAAATTCATAGCAGCAGCACAACGATTACGAACGCGATCAATTTTATGTCTCTCATCCAGCTTGCCGTTCTTACCCGTCCTGCCAACGACGCTGGCGAAGCTTGATAGCATCTCTGCAACGACGCTAGCGCGTCTACTGCTTCGCAGTCAGGCGGGACGAAAGGCAACGCCGCTTCGCGCTACCTTGATAGTCATGCTGACAACGCTGCTACGCATCTACCTACGGTCAGTCAGCATGCAAGGAAGTACCTATGGTCAGGCAAGCTGAAAGGAGTAAGGAATATCTAGAGTATGGCTATAACAGCAACTTCGACGGTAGCGATGGTGAGGGAAAAGTTCCCCCAAGCAGTAGTTGAAACAGTAGATTTTCGCGGAGAGGAAACCATAGGCCTTCTGCCCGAACACCTGGTGACCGTATGTGCGTATCTTCTGAAAAACCAGCAATACAGCTTCTTATCAAGTGTCACGGCTGTTGACTGGTTAGAGCGCGAACCGCGTTTTGATGTGGTCTACCATTTGCTGTCTATTCCCAACCAAAGTGAATTGCGCTTGAAGGTGCGAGTTGGACAACCTGGTGAGGAACATCCCTCGGTACCAACGGTTAGTGGCGTCTGGCCTGGAGCAAACTGGTACGAACGCGAAGTATACGACCTCTTTGGTATCATCTTTAGCGGGCATTCCGATTTGCGTCGTATCCTGATGCCTATGGACTGGACGACTCACCCACTACGCAAGGATTATCCGCTCACCGGCTTCGACTTGCCTGAACCTCATTGGGGAGGTCAGGTTCCGTATGATATTGATCCAGGTGTTGGTAGCCAAACAATGCGCACGCCATACAGCCGTGAACTCAATGAGAGTCGCAGCAAATTCACCCAGAGCCAGGAGCCAGGGACAGAGAAAAAGTAGTAATGAGGATGTATGCAGAAGCAGGATGTAGAAACACAATATATCATTGAAGACAGCCTGTCTCTTGAAGACGGGAAGCGCGTCGATACCATGACCATCAATATGGGACCACAGCATCCAAGTACTCATGGTGTGCTTCGTCTCATATTGACCATCAATGGTGAAACAGTTGTCAAGGCTGTGCCTGATATCGGTTTTCTACACACAGGAATTGAGAAGACTGCCGAGGCCAAGACGTATCACCAGGCATTGGTATTGACTGACCGTATGGATTACCTTTCTCCGCTGTGTAGCAATCTTGGATACTCGTTGGCGGTGGAGAAATTGCTGGGTATCGAAGACGAGATTTCTGACAAGATTAAGTATGTTCGTGTCCTGCTTGCTGAGTTACAACGCATCGCCAGCCACCTGGTCTGGTTGGGAACGCATGCACTCGATCTGGGAGCCATGAGTGTTTTCCTGTATTGTTTCCGCGAACGCGAAATGATCCTGGATATTTTTGAAGAGATATCCGGTGTGCGCATGATGACCAGCTACATATGTCCTGGTGGTCTGCAAGCTGACCTGACACCAGCTTTCGACGGCAAGGTACGCGCGTTTACTAGCATCTTCCTTGATCGTTTGCAAGAATATCACGACCTTTTGACGAATAACCAGATCTGGATGGAGCGTACGAAAGGTGTGGGTACTTTGAGCGCACAGGATGCTATCGCCTACGGCGCGAGTGGTCCCGTTCTGCGCGGGAGTAACGTTGTATGGGATATTCGCAAGGCATTCCCCTACAGTGGCTATGAGAAGTTTGATTTTGATATTCCAGTGGGTACGAACGGCGATGTTTATGATCGTTACCTGGTACGCATGCTGGAGATGGAAGAGAGCCTGAAGATTGTAAACCAGGCACTTGAAGGTATGCCAGACGGAGCATATCGAGTTCACGATCCGAAGATCGCGCCACCACCGAAGTGGCAGATAACTGGTAGTATGGAGGCGTTAATTCATCACTTCAAGCTCTATACTGAAGGATATCGTCCGCCCAAAGGCGAGGTGTTTGTACGTACTGAGGCGCCCAAAGGTGAGCTTGGCTTCTACATCGTGAGTGATGGTACAGCCAAACCATATCGTATGCATGTACGCGCTCCATCGTTTGCAAATCTTGAAGCACTGCCGCTCATGATTGAGGGTGGCTTCCTTGCTGATGTAGTAGCAGCGATTGGCAGCATTGATATCGTGCTTGGAGAGGTGGACAGATGATTTCAGAACAGGCAAAACAGCGCATGCGGGACCTGGCGGAACGCTATCCGGTTGCGCGTTCAGCTATAATGCCAGCACTCAATATTGCCCAACAAGAAGAAGGATATATCACGCAGCAAGCATTACAAGCAGTGGCCGAGACGATTGGATTGACTGTTGACGATGTTGAAAGTGTCGCCACTTTTTATACGATGTATTATCAACACCCACCAGGGAAAAAGGTCATTAAAGTCTGTACCAGTATTTCCTGTTATCTCCGCGGCTGTGATGCAGTTGTCGGTCATCTTGAGAAGCGCCTGGGTATAAAACGTGGCGAAACGAGCGCTGATGGCAATTACACGTTAATGACCGCTGAATGCCTTGCCTCGTGTGGCACTGCACCCGTACTGCAGGTAAACGATGAATTTGTCGAGAACATCACACTTGAGATGGCCGATGCATTAGTTGATGAATGGAACAGAGAGTTAGGTGAGGTTTCAGAGATGAATACTCCAGATTCTTCAAGGAGTGATGGGCAGGGCGGAAGCATCAAAGATGTTGAGCCAAAAACAGAGATAAGGTTGTAAAGTTTAAGGACTCGCATAGGATGCCAGAACTCATTATTACAAAAGACATAGATGCGCCTGGATTAGATACCCTCGATGGCTATCGTCAACACGAGGGTTATGAAGCGCTTGCCAGAGCGATCAAAGAATACCAACCCGATCAACTGGTTGAATTGGTCAAGAAATCGGGACTGCGTGGGCGTGGTGGAGCGGGTTTCCCTACCGGTATGAAATGGAGCTTTCTCGCCAGGAACGACAAGACACGCTACCTTTGCTGTAATGCTGATGAAAGCGAACCAGGCACTTTTAAAGACCGCATGATTATGGAGAAAAACCCTCACCAACTAGTTGAGGGAGCAATTATTGCCAGCTATGCCTGCCATGTTGCGACAGCCTCTTTATTTATGTACGCGGTGAACTGGCCCTGGCGGGCCGACAGGTTGAACGGGCTATTGAAGAAGCGTATGCTGCTGGCTATATTGGTAAGAATATACTTGGCAGCGACTTTTCTCTTGATGTCATTTTGCATCGCGGGGCTGGCGCATATATCTGCGGAGAAGAGAGCGCGTTGATGGAGTCGCTGGAGGGAAGACGTGGTTATCCACGATTGAAGCCGCCATTCCCGGCTGTGATCGGTCTCTATGGTGGACCAACGGTCATCAACAACTGCGAAACACTGGCGACCCTCCCGGCGATTGTAAAGAATGGGGCAGAATGGTACGCCTCGTTCGGCACTGAAAGGAGCACTGGAACACGAATTTTCTGCTTGAGTGGACATGTCAAAAAGCCTGGGAACTACGAGTTGCCGTTGGGAACGCCAATTCGTACCTTGATCTATGATGAGCAGTATGGTGGAGGTATCCTCGATGACAGGCAACTCAAAGCTATTATTCCAGGAGGGTCTTCGACATTCATACTTGGAGCAGATAAAGTGGACACTCCGCTGGATTTTGAATCTATAGCGGCGGCGGGTTCAATGCTTGGTTCTGGTGGAGTGGTTGTGATGCACGAAGATACCTGCATTGTCGATGCAGTGTTACGGATGACTGAGTTCTATCGCGATGAGTCATGTGGCAAGTGCACACCCTGCCGTGAGGGAACATACTGGCTAACAGAGATATTGCACCGCATAGAGCATGGTGATGGGAAAGAAAGCGATATAGATCTTCTCATGGATATCTGCGATAACATCAGCGGCAAATCCTTCTGTCCGCTGGGAGACGCTGCTACGAGTTGTATTACTAGTAGTATCAAACTGTTCCGCGAAGAATATGTATATCACGTTCGAGAGGGAAGATGCATGGTGGGTAGAAGGGCTGCCCTGGTTGCTTCATAGGAGGGCCGATACATCGGCGGTAATACGCATCAGCCTAAGTGCGGCAGTCAGGGAGAGTCCTGTCATGCTGAGTGCAACGAAGCATCTCGGCCCGCGCGTAAGATCCTTCGCCTCGCTCAGGATGACAAACTTGGAGGTAGCTTAGATTGATGTATAGTAGGGTCGATACATCGGCACCTACGGTTACATACCATAATCGGCGCAAACAGATAGATAAGCGGTAATTAAAGATATGTCAGAAGAGAAAACAGACGAACTCATACACCTGACCATTGACGATATACCCGTCGCAGTTCCTCCTGGGACACTGGTCTGGGCAGCAGCACAACAGGCCGGGATTGAAATTCCTATTTATTGTTATCATCCTAAGATGCCTCCTTTAGGCGCCTGTCGTATGTGTTTCGTCGAGATTGAGAAGTTGCCGAAGCCTCCGCAGACAGCTTGCACGACACCAGTCAGCGAAGGCATGGTTGTGCACACCAAAACTGAAAAGGTTATCAAAGCGCGCAAGGGCACTTTGGAATTCTTGTTGATTAATCACCCGCTTGATTGCCCCATTTGCGACAAGGGTGGGGAATGCGATTTACAAGATTTCACACTTCGTCATGGGCCTGGTGACACGCGTTTCGATCTGTCTAAGCGCCATTATCCGAAACCAATACCCGTTAGCGATAGAGTAATGCTTGACCGCGAACGCTGTATCTTATGCCAGCGTTGCACGCGTTTCAGTTCGGAAATCTCAATGGATAATGGTCTTGTGATGATCTCACGAGGCTATAAAATGGAAGTCGGCACTGCGCCTGATCACGCCTTTAACTCGATCTTCTCAGGCAACACCGTGGAGATGTGTCCCGTAGGCGCGCTTACAGCTACTGCGTATCGTTTCAAGGCGCGACCCTGGGAATTAAAGCGCATTCCAAGTGTCTGCAATAACTGCAGCGTCGGCTGCAATGCCCGTGTAGATGTGCGTGTCGATAAAATTATGCGCCTGATGTCTCGTAGTAACGATGCGATTGACGATGGCTGGCTGTGTGACCGCGGACGCTGGGGATTCGAGTTCGTCAATAGTCCGCAACGCCTGCGCACACCTCTCATTCGCCGCGATGGCAAATTAGAACCAGCAACGTGGGATCAAGCATTCTATTTGATAGCTTCACGCATGCGAAGTATTGCGGATAAACATGGAGCGAAGGCCATTGGTGGTATTGGCTCGACTCGCACCACAAACGAGGAAGCATATCTCTTCCAGAAGTTACTTCGAGAGGTCATTGGTACACCACATATCGATCATCACCATGGGTACTTCCCTGGTCCACGTGACCAATTGACCGGCAAACCGTGGATGATGACCAACAGCATCGCAGACATAGAGAAAGCTTCCCATATTGTGTTAATCGCTGCTGATCCCTATGAGCGCCAACCCATTCTCAACCTGCGCATCAAAAAAGCGATGAATTCTGGAGCGCAAATTTACATCATCAATGAGAACGAAACGGAACTTGATCGCTTTGCTGTGAGCAAGATTACTATTCCTCAAAACGGAGCGGGTATAGCCGCGAAGATGCTTTTGAAACACGTGTTGAATGACGAAATAGCGAACTCTCACCAGTACGAAGATATGCGAGCGACGATACAAAGCGAGGATGAGGTCATTCGTGCTGCGGAAGAGAACTTTTGGGTTGAAGCAACGGCTCAATTACAGCACCTTGCTGAAACGTTAGTTGGATCT
>WNGN01005417.1_pt1 | contig 11846 bp, 9 predicted proteins | sample 5400561 | NCBI WGS metagenome assembly WNGN01 (sample SAMN13153379, study PRJNA577476) | soil metagenome | isolation source: 115 cm soil or saprolite under Garry oak tree replicate 2 | place: USA:California | collected 2016-06-15
GCTGTCAGGCCACACGAGTGGCGGAGGCCCGCCGTAACCGCCACAAAGCGGAACGCACTGTCGAGAGGGATCGGTCTGGTGCTGCATGGCCAGCCTCCCGCGCACTGCTCGGGCGAAGCGGCGGAATCGATTCCCAGCTGCCCCTTGATGTTGAGCCCCCAACAATAGGTGAGGCTGTCCGTGGCGACACCGCAGGTGTGCAGCGCGCCCAGTCCGAGCGACAGAAACCGCAGGGCCCCCGCGGCCGGCGTGGGAGTAACGCGGTGGTCGTTGGCCGGCTCGTACGGGCCTACGGCGAGCTGGCCGAAGGCGTGCGAGCCCCAACAGAGGGCTTGGCCGGTGTCGTCGAGGCCGCAGGCGTGCAATCCGCCCGCCCGCACGGCCGCAAACACGTGCCCGCCGAGCACGGCCACGGGGGATGCGCGGCCGAACGCGCCGATCTCGGAAAAGGCCCGGCCGTCCGTACCGTCGCCCAGCTGACCGAACTGGTTGCCGCCCCAGCAATACGCGCTGCCCGCGGCGGTGAGTGCGCAGGCGAAATCGCTGCCGACCGCTAACGCCGCAAAGGACCGGCCCCCGCTCACTGCGCCGGGCTGCGCCGCCGAAGTGAACTGCCGCAGCTCCCCGCGCCCCAGCGCGCCGCTGAAGTCCGACCCCCAGCAGTACGCGAGGCCCGCGGTGTTGAGTGCGCAGGTGTGCAACATTCCGCCGCCTATCGCCCGTGCGGGGACCCCAGGATCTCCCGGATCGGCTGCGACTGTGAGCGTACCCGAATCAACCGTTGCGCCGACCGCCACCCAGACGGTGGTACGACCCGGGTTGCGCGCGGAGACCAGCCCCGACGCGTCCACCGTTGCGCGCGACGTGTCGGTGATCCACCATCGGATATGCAGCGAGTCGGGCCAGCGGTTCCCGGAATAGTCGGGGAACTGAACGTAGGTGGTGACGTCGCTGTCTCCCGCGGTCACCCCCATGCGGACCGTGTCGCCGCTAGTCAGCGACAAGTCTGTCGCATAGATCCAGAGACGCGCCGCACTGCGTTCGGGAGGCGGCCGGACTGGATCGCTCGCGCACGCGGCGACCGCGACAGAAAGCGGGAGAAGACTGATCTTGCGCATGACGGTTCGGAGGAGACGTTCGGATGTTCGGCGAGGCGCCCGTTTTCTGCAATGGAAGGCGCCCTAAAAGTCATAACCTGCGGTCGCGCTAGCTGACCCTGCGCGTCTTTCTCCGCATGAAGTCCATCAAAATGAACTGCCCCAGGGTCATCGTGTTCGTGAAATAGGCCTTCCCGCGACAGATCGCCGACACCTTCTTCACGAACTCCACCAGGCTGCGGTCCCGCGCCAGCATGAACGTGTTGATCAGAATCCCGCTGCGGCGACACAGCGCTACTTCCCGATAGGTTGCCTGGAGGATGTGCGGGTCGAGGCCCATGGAGTTGACGTAGATCCGCCCGTCGGGCTGGGTCAGCGCCGACGGCTTGCCGTCGGTGATCATGATGATCTGGCGCATGTCCTTGCGCTGCCCCATGAGGATGCGGCGCGCCAGCTTCAGTCCCTCCGCCGTGTTCGTGTGGTACGGCCCCACCTGCGCGTGCGCCAGCTGGCCGAGCGGGATCTCCTCGGCGGTGTCGTGGAACAGCACGACGCGCAGCGTGTCGCCCGGGAACTGCGTGCGGATCAGGTGCGTCAGCGCCAGCGCCACTTTCTTGGCCGGCGTGAAGCGATCCTCGCCGTACAGGATCATCGAATGCGAGCAGTCGAGCATCAGCACCGTCGCCGAGGACGAGCGGTACTCGGCCTGATGCACCATGAGGTCGCCGTACTCGAGGTTGATCGGGACGCCTAGGCCTTCGCGCTCGAGCGCGCGCGACAGCGTCGCGTTCACGTCGAGGTTCAGCGTATCGCCGTATTCATAAGGCTTGCTCGCGGCCTCCGCTTCGATGCCCGTCGCCAGGTGCTCGGTCTCGTGCGCGCCGAAGCTCGACTTCCCGATGCTGCCGAGCAGGTGCTTCAGCGTGCGGTAGCCGAGAAAGTCGATGCCCTTCTCGGTGAGGCTGAACTGCACCTGCTGCGCGGCTTCCTGGGCCATGCCGCCGGGGCCGAAGAGCGGCTGCTGGCCCGCCGGCAGCTGCGGCGCCTGCGTGAGGTTCAGGTAGCCTTCCTCGATCAGCTTCTGGACGATCTGGTCGAGCAGCTCGGCAAGTTGGCGCTGCAGCTCGGCGTCGCGTTGCGCGTCGCCGGTCGATTCCCCACGTAAGATGCTCAGCATGTCCGGGGTGAGCTGCCCCGATTCCATCAGGGCCTGGAGGATCGCCTGGCGCAGCGCGTCGAGCGAGCGGTCGGGATCGTCCTCGCCGAACTCGCCCCAGAAGGGATTCGAGTGCGGGCCTCCGGCAAAGCCCGACTGGAGGAGGAAGTCCGCCAGCTGGTCGAGCAGGGCTTGGAGGTTGAGCGTCTCGAGCAGGCCCGGGACGAAGCGGCTGTACGTCGTGTATTTCATCGGCCGTCTCAATAATCTAGTATAGTTTGGGGAGACATGACCGAGGCCGCGCGGCGCTACGGACTTGGGGCCCTCGCCCACCGCAACTTCCGCCTTTTTCTCTTTGGCCAGACCGTCTCGCTCACCGGCACCTGGATGCAGTCGATCGCCCAGGGCTGGCTCGTGCTGCAGCTCACCAACTCCCCGTTCTACGTCGGCCTGGTCTCGGCGCTCGGGTCGATCGGCGTCCTGCTCTTCACGCTCTACGCCGGCGTCGTGGCCGACCGTAGCGACAAGCGGCGCGTCGTCGTCCTCACGCAAACACTCCTCATGATACAGGCGTTCGCGCTCGCCGCCCTGGTCGCGACGGGCAAGGTCACGGTGGAGAGCGTCATGGCGCTCGCCGCGTTTCTCGGGATCGTCAACGCCTTCGACATTCCCACGCGCCAGTCGTTTCTGGTCGAGATGGTCGGGAAGGACGACCTGATGAACGCGATCGCGTTGAACTCATCGATGTTCAACGCGACGCGCGTCTTCGGCCCCGCGGTCGCCGGCGTACTCATCGGAACCGTGGGCACGGCATGGTGCTTTGCGCTCAACGGGGTGAGCTATCTCGCCGTGATCGGAGGCCTGCTCGCGATGCGCCTGCCCCCCCGCGTGCCGCAGCCGGCGCGCGGCTCAGCGTGGGCGGGCTTCCGCGAGAGTCTCGCGTTCATCCGCGCCGACCCTCGCGTGTCGACGCTCGTCGTCCTGACCGGCTTATTCAGCATCTTCGGCTTTCCCTTTCTGGTGCTGATGCCGGTCGTGGCGCGAGACGTGCTGCACGCGGGCGCGGCGGGCTACGGGGCCCTCACGTCCGCGGTAGGGGTGGGCGCCCTCTGCGGCGCGCTCGGGATCGCCGTCTTGAGTCTGCGCATCCCGAAAGGCCGCACCCTCGTCCTGGGCGGCTCAAGCTTCGGCGTCGCGCTGGCGCTGTTCGCGGCCTCGCGCAGCTTCACGGTGTCGCTGCTCGTGCTGGCGCTGGCGGGTTGTGCGATGATCCTCAACAACGCGCTCACCAACACGCTGCTCCAGACCCTGGTGCCCGACGAGCTGCGCGGCCGCGTGATGGGCTTCTACTCGTTCGTGTTCGTGGGGCTGGCGCCGCTCGGCGCCCTCCAGGCCGGCGTGGTAGCCGAGCATTTCGGGGCGCCGTGGTCGGTCGCGGCGGGCGGGATCGTCACCGCCCTGGCGATGGCGATCGCGGCGTGGCGGGTTCCGGCATTACGAACGGCCGCGTAAGGGCCGGTCCGCAAACGTAGGGGCACGACAGTGTCGTGCCCCTACACCGGGGCGTGACCCTATTCGAATAACCCGACGTGGGGATATTCTATTCGCATGAGACAACGGACATTGGGGGGCACCGGATACACCGTCAGCGAGCTCGGCTACGGCGGATGGGGGCTCGGTGGAGAGATGTGGCGCGGCTCGGGCGATCGTGAGGGTGGCGATGCGCTGCGAGCGGCGTTTGATCAGGGTGTGACGTTCTTCGATACGGCCCTCGCGTATGGGGGCGGCCACAGCGAAGAGCTCATCGGCAAGGTGCTCAAGGCCGAGCTCAAGGACGGCCGTGCTCTCGTTGCGACGAAGATTCCCCCGGGCAACCAGCAGTGGCCGGCTGACGGCAACAAGCCCCTCACCGTCGTCTTTCCGCCGAAGCACATCACCAAGTCGACCGAACGCTCGCTCAAGAACCTCCGCGTGGATGCCATCCCGGTCCAGCAGCTGCACGTGTGGCACGATAACTGGCTCGCCGACGCGAAGTGGGTCGAGTCACGTGAGGCGATGGTTCGTCTGAAGGAGGAAGGGAAGGTCCTGCACTGGGGGATCTCGATCAACGATCACGCGCCCGAGACCGCGCTGAAGGCGCTGACCGATCCGCTCTTCGAAACGGCGCAGGTGATCTACAACATCTACGACCGCACCCCCGAGAAAGCCCTGTTCGCGCTGGCGAAGCAGAAGCCGCTGGGAATCATCGTGCGCGTACCGTTCGATGAGGGTGCCCTGACCGGACGCATTCGCGCCGACACGGTCTTTCCGGCGGGCGACTGGCGGGAAGGGTACTTCGCGGGGGATCGTCGTGCCGAAGCGGGAAGACGGGCCGATGCGCTTGCCAAGCTGCTGGGCGACGAAGCGGATACGCTGCCCGAGCTGGCGCTGCGCTTCTGCCTGTCGCGCCCGGACGTGTCGACGGTGATCCCGGGGATGCGGCGCGCCGAGCACGTGCAGTCGAATGTCGCGGCGGCGGTGAAGGGTGGGTTGTCGGCCGGTATGCTATCCCGGCTCCAGGCACATGTCTGGGAGAAGAACTGGTACTCGGATTGAGGGTCTACTGCCACCGGCGTCGGTGTGCTTCCGCCACGACCAGCGCGGCCGCCCCTTCGAACCCAAGCCGCTCCGCGTTCAGGACCAGATCGTACGCCGTGAGGTCCTGGCGGTCGCGGCCGTAGTGCGTCTTCACGTATTGGTCGCGCTGTTTGTCCGTTTCGTCGACCACCTTGTCGACGTTCGCCGGGTCCACGTGTAGTCGCTCGACGGCGAGTTTGCGGCGCCACGGCTTGCTCGCTACTACGTACACGTGCAGGGCGTTGGGGCGTTGGGCCAGCACGGCCTGCGCGCCGCGTCCCACGAGCACCACCCGGCCCTCGGCGGCCGCCTCGGCGATGACCCGCTCGGTCATCTTGACGATGGTGGCCTCGTCCGCCTCGACGGTCGGCGTGGTCGCCGCGGTCGTGATGAACATTTCGGGTGACGCGGCCGCCAGCGTACGCGCCAGCCGCTCCAGCAGGCCGGGTGCCCGCTCCTCGAGCTGCGCCACCTCGTCGGCGGGGAGGCCGGCCATCCGCGCCACCTGATCCACGAACTCGTTGTCGATCAGCGTCCAGCCCAGTGCTTTCGCCACCAGACGCGCGATGTCCGAGCCGCCGGAGGCGTACTGCCGCGTCACCGTGATGAGCGGCGGCGCGCTCACTGCTGCCGCAGGTTCCGCCGCAGGTCACCGAGGTTGAGCATCGGGATTCCGCCCGACGTCGGCACCAGGATGACGAGGTTGTTGGACGACTTGAGCTCGCGCAGCACGTCGAAGTACTGCCGGGTCAACGCTTCCGGCGTGAGCGTCGTGTTGAGGAGCTTCTGCTGCTCCGCCTGCAGCCGCGCCACCTCGACGCGGTGCCGCTCCGTCTCGACCTGCTGCTCCTGCGCGATCTTGTTGTTGATCGCCTGGACCACCTGCGCCGGCGGCTGCAGGTCCCGCAGGAAGAACGCGGTGACGGTGGCGATCCGGAAGCGCGGGCCGCCCACGCGGGGCTGCGTCACCAGCGCCGAGTCCACCAGCGCTTCCATGGTGTTGGCGATCTGCGTGCGCTTCGAGATGTCGTTGATGGAGTACTGCACCATGCCGTCGCGCACGCCCTTGCGCAGGGCGTTGCGCACGGCGCTGTGGATCTGATTCTCGTCGCCGATCTCGGTGTAGATGCGCGCGGCCTGCTGCGGATCGATCTGCCAGCGCAGGCCCACGTCCACGGTCATCCCCATCTGCTCGCTCGACAGCGCCGCGATCTCCTCGACCTGGTCGCCGGTGAACGGGTACTGCTCCTCGCGCGTCGAGTAATGCTCGATCGAAGACCAGGGCGGCACCATCCGGATGCCGGGGAGCAGCGGGCTGGGGTTCACCGATCCGAACGCGTGCTGCACGCCGACCTCGCCCGCGTTGATCACGACCGCGGTCGAGCCGATGATGAGGAGGACGCCGATCACGAGGGCGGCGAGACTCGCCAGGCGCAGCGCGCCGCCCACGGGTCGCGCTCCCTCGGCTCGTACCGTCGACGCTCCAAGACGCAGGAAGAAAGCGACGGCGAGCAGCACGAGACCGAAGAACATCTGGCCCATGGGGACTCCCTGTAGGAGATGAGGATGTTACGTGAAGAGATTCGGTCCAGGTTTCGGCGGAGCCCCCCCCTTGTCGGGGCGTGCGCGCACGTAGCCCAAGTCCTCGCTGCGTGCGATCCGCTTCTCGGCGACGAGGCCCTCGAGCACCAGCTCGCACGCCGAGACCATCGCGGCGGGGTCCTTCTTACCGGCGAGCCCCACCTGGTCCACGAGGTCGAGCAGCCCCGGCACCACGCTGAAGCCCTTGAGCAGCGCTTCCGACCGCTCGTCGGGCGTGATCTTGAGGGCGCCGCCTTCGTCGAACCAATGGACGATGTCGTCCACGTTAGCGCCGCCCACCCGGGCCTCGAATGTCTTGCCGGCGGCACGGCGGATCAGGTCCTTGGCGATCGCCTCCGCACCCTGGAGCTCCCCCTCGTACTCGAGCTCGAGCTTGCCGGTGATGGCGGGCAAGGCCGCGTACACGTCGGACACGCGCGGCACCACCGACCGTTCTTTCGTGACGATCGTGCGGCGCTCCGCGTTCGACACCACGCTGTCCAGCACGCTGATCGGCAGCCGCTGCGACACACCGCTGCGCCGGTCCACCCGCTTGTCGTCACGCGCCTCGAAGGCGATGCGCTCGATCAGCTCCTCGATGAAGTCGGGGACGCGGATCGCGCGGTTGCCGCCGTCGCGATCCACCCACGCTTCCTGCTTGGTGATCGCGGTGCCCAGCTCCACGGTGAGCGGGTAGTGGGTCACGATCTCGGCGCCGATCCGGTCCTTGAGCGGCGTGATGATCTTGCCGCGCGCGGTGTAGTCCTCCGGGTTCGCCGTGAACACGAGCGCCACGTCGAGGTTGAGGCGCACCGGGTAGCCTTTGATCTGGACGTCGCCTTCCTGCATGATGTTGAACAACCCCACCTGCACCTTGCCGGCGAGATCGGGCAGCTCGTTGATCGCGAAGATCGCGCGGTTCGCCCGCGGCAGGAGGCCGAAGTGCATCGTCAGCTCGTCGGAGAGCAGGTGCCCGCCGCGCGCCGCCTTGATCGGATCCACGTCGCCGATGATGTCGGCGATCGTCACGTCGGGGGTCGCGAGCTTTTCGATGAAGCGCGAGTCGCGTGGCAGCCAGGCGATCGGCGTGTCGTCGCCGTGCTCGGCGATGAGCTCGCGTCCGTATTTCGAGATCGGCTCGAACGGATCGTCGTTGACTTCGCTTCCCGACAGAAAAGGGATCTCTTCGTCCAGCAGGCTGACGAGTTGGCGCAGGATGCGGCTCTTCGCCTGGCCGCGCAGGCCGAGCAGGATGAAGTTGTGGCGGGCGAGCAGCGCGTTGACGAGCTGCGGGATGACCGTCTCCTCATAGCCGACGATGCCGGGGAACAGCGGCGTGCCGTTCTCCAGCAGGCAGATCAGGTTCTGCCGCATCTCGTCTTTGACGGTGCGGTTCCGGCGGGCGGGACTCGCCCATTCGGTCTGCTTCAGCTCACCCAGCGTTGTCGGAAGAGTCATGGCTCGACGTTAACCAAAGAGGCGTAGCGCCGCCACGCCCCAAGCGGGGAGGTCGACCGCAGCCTTGCCATCACCCGTCACAGGCGTGGGGTCGCCGTTCATCTCGACGAGGTTGGTGCGGCGCGCCTGCTTGAAGGCGTACGCCGCCGGCCACACGCCCACCGATCGCGCCTGACCCGAGACATCGAGCAGTTTCACGACGACGCCCTCGCCGTCGTCCGCCGGCTTCGCGCCCACCACCAGGACGCCCTTGTCGGCGAGGAAGAGCGCGCGGTCCTTGCTGATCAAGGGCCCGGGCACGCGGGTCTCGTACGACGGGCTCACATACAGAGGATCGCAGGCCGCCCACCCGCGCCGCACGGGCTCGGCGACATCGCCCGGGGCGAGCAGGGAAACCCGGAAGCGGCACGCGAACTGCCCTCCCTGCCGCGCGGCGTAGTTCGTATGCCAGTAGTTGTTCATCGCGTACGCGAACAGCGTCCCATCGGGGACGATCGTCCGGCGCCACGCGCCGCGATTGATGTCGTTTAGCGTAAACAGCGGCGTGTCGGGTCCGCTCCACAGCACACCCGAATCGGTGCCTTCGTGCAGCCACACCCAGTGCGCGTGGCAGTACCAATCGCGGCAGCTCCCCGGCTGTTGATCGCGCTCGACGGTCATCCGGCCAAGGGGGACTTCGACCTCGACGGTGGGCTTCGTGAACGCGAACGGGAACGCCACGTAGAGCGCCTCCTTTGCGAGCGTCGCCTCCTTGACGATCCGGTTCTCGATGTCCACCCACGGCAGGTCCGTGACCGTCGGCACGATGGAGGGGAAACCGTCTATCGCCCGCTCGGCGACGAGCCGCACGCCGATTCCAGGCAGCCGCTCACGCCGGGCACGGACGAGGCGCGCCTGAGTGAGAGCAAGCTGGGGCGGCGTCTTCAGGTCATTCCGATCGCCGCTGGTCCAGAGCGCGCTGCGCTCACCGCCCCGGACGTAGACGAGCTGGTTCAGCCCCGACCAGTCCGACGGCTTCACCCGCTCGTTGCCGTCTGGGCCCGCGAGCGAGCGGATGGCGCCGGTGGCCGCGTCGAGCGCCACCGCGAATCCTCCCGCCTTGGCGTCGAGCGCGTCACCGTCAGCGGTGGGCGGTCGGGCCTCGCGGTCGGTCTCGGTCAGGGTCAGGTAGCCGAGTGGTGGGACGTCGCGCACGACTACCAGGGAGTCGCCACCGTCGAGGTCCACTGAGGCGAACTCCTGGCCACCGAACGCGACGGTGTTCCCGGCACCGCCGGGCACCCGGAGGGCGTCGGTGCGCTCCCAAGTGCCGGCATTGAAGACAATCCGACCGCGACCCGTGTTCGTGGCGCCGCCGAGCCGCAGCAGTCCCTCGGTCAGGATCTGGTGAGCGGCGGCCGCCCCACTCTCCACGAAGCGCCGCTTGTAGGCCCACTGCGCTACTGTCTGCCGAGCGTCCGGGGCGGAGACGCTCACGTCGGCACCCCAAGTGTGCTCGCCGAACAGCAGCAGGTCGCGCCACATCGCGCGGCGGTCGTCGGCCCGGCCGGCCAGCCGCTGCTTGGTCTCGTCGTCGCGCGGCTCCACGCGATCGTCCCACAACGCCACGATCTCGGCGGCCCGCGCGGCGAGCTGCGCGGACCGGAACGACGCCAGCTCGGCGGCCGTAGAGGCCGCGCCGTCCTCCCAGTAGAGCCCCGTGTCGCCGCGCCGGACGGGGATGCGCGGCCCGTGGCGGCGCTCCAAGTCCCGGAAGAAGTCCTCCGCCCGCCCCGGCACGATACGCGGGAAGGCGAAGCGGCGGTTGTACTCCTCCATGTTGGCGACGAGCTGCTCCCTCATCGGGGCGTTGTCCTGCCAGTCGGCCCCGTACAGCAGCGCCAGGTCGTACGGCCAGTCGCTCGCCAGGAACGCCGGGTGTCCGAGCAGCCAGTCGGAGAGCCGCCGCCCCATCTCATCGGCACTGACGTCGAAGCCGTAACGCGTCGCGTCGCCGTAGTGATAGGCGCGCCAGTGCAGCACGCGGCTGCCGTCCGGCCCCTCCCAGTAGTAGACCTGCGGGTACGTCGTCGAGCCGTCGGGTGAAGGCAACAGCGGGAGCGCGCGTTCGGGATTGGCGCCGCTCGCCAGGTACTTCACGCCGCTCGCCGCGAGCACCATCGGGAACGTGAGCGTCTGGCCGGGGACATCCGTGATCTGCGCAGCGGCGTACGACAGTCCGCGCGCGCGCGCCAGCCGCCCCGCCGGCCAGACGACGCGCGCCAGAGTGTCGTGGTCCAGCAGACCGGTCAGCATGTTCGCGAACAACGCCTGGAATCCGATCTTGCCGCTCTGCACGGCCCGCACCAACGCGTCCCCGGCATCGGGCGGCCGATTCTCGAGGTATGTCAGGACCTGCAGCGCGCACTCGGCGGTGAAGCGGTAGTCCGGGTGGGTGGAGAGGCGCGCCAGGGCGGCGTCCAGGTTCTTGCGATGCACCTCGAGGGCGTTCTCTTGCAGATCGGTGTAGCCGACGTCGGTGTGGATCGACGACAGCCAGTACAGCGTCCACCGCTTGGGCGGCGTCAGCCGGACCCGCTGGCGCGCGGCGCGGTCGCGGCCGACTTCGACGTCCACCTGGAAGTCCCCGGGCTCGGAGAGCGGGACCCAGACCTCACCGGTGAGCGTGAGGCCGGCGCCGAGCGGGAGGAGCCCAGCGGTGCCTACGAGGGCGCCGTGGCGGTCTGTCACGCGGGCGCGGGCGGCGGGGGCGCCGAGGCCGGCCACCGTGATGCGCACCAGGTTCTTACGGCCGTCGGGCTGCTGGTACAGCGCGGTGGGTCGGACCTCTACGGTTGGAGGTGGGGGCGAGGCGCTGCCGCCGCCCCCACGCCACAAGGGGAGCGAGGCGATCCAACCCAGGAAGCTGCGGCGGTCGAAAGACGGCATAGCTGGCGAGAAAGATACCCGGGCTTGACGTGACTGGTCCGCCTGATAGGTTCCCCCACGATTTCCGGGGCCCCGAAACTCTCAACAGGAGTGAGCATGAAGCGTCTCGTCTTCGCCCTGGCGCTCGTCGCCATGGGCACCGCCGCCTGCAAGAAGGCCAATCAGTCGGGCCAGATGGCGGCCGACACCACCAAGATGGCGGCCGACACGACCAAGATGGCCCACGACACGACCAAGATGATGATGGCGCCCGACTCGGCGAAGAAGAAACACTAGTCGGCGCGGGTCGACGAAGTGACGAAGCCCGGGCACGCCGCCCGGGCCTTTCGTTTTTTTAGAGGTGGAAGCCCACCGCGATGGGAACGAAGCCGCGCGTGGTGCGCGGATTGATCAAACGGTGGTAACGGAACTCGATGACGATATTCGACCCGAACCGGATCCCGCCGCCTCCGTTCCAGCCGAATCGTGTGTACGCGCCTTCATAAGGCCCGTCATTCAGCGCGTACGCGCCGAGCCCGGCCATCCAGTAGAAACTGTTCCGTTCCTGTGGCCGCTCCGTGAGGACGACATTGGCGGTGCTCGAGACGACGGTGAGACCCTGTCCCCCGGTTGCGCCGCACGTTAGAGGAGGCCGAGGACACGCATAGGCGATCAGGGTGTTGGAATTGAACGTCTGCACGCCGAGATCGAAACGCATTCCCAGCCGCGCGGTCGTTCGGAACCCAAACGTTCCCGTCAACGACACGCCCCGGCCGTATGCGGAATTCCCAATCTCTAAGGCGGGACCGACCAACATCCCGGCCTGCGCGCGGGTGAGGCCTGGGAGGGCCGCAGCGCAGGCGAGTGCGAGGGTTAGAGGACGCAGGGGGGACATGTCCTTCACACTACTCGCCCGGTCTACTGCTCGAAAGCCCCTACCGTGCGCCGAATCGCCGTTCGCGTATCGAACGGCGGCGCCCACCCCAGCTCCCGGTCGACACGTGCAGCAGTGTAGGGGTTCTCCCCGGTAA
>WNGN01002753.1_pt1 | contig 11843 bp, 14 predicted proteins | sample 5400561 | NCBI WGS metagenome assembly WNGN01 (sample SAMN13153379, study PRJNA577476) | soil metagenome | isolation source: 115 cm soil or saprolite under Garry oak tree replicate 2 | place: USA:California | collected 2016-06-15
ATTCGTCGCCAACGTCACTTTGGCGGCCGGCTTCACGCCGGCCGCGACTTTGTTTAGCAACGTCTGCCAGACGTTGCTACGAGTGACTAATTAGAACAATCCGAACCGTATACCGGAAAGAGAGCAGACCCGGCGCGAAGCGCCCGGTCGATGAGAGGGAACCATCTGGGTTCCCTCTCATATCTTTTAGGGTTGCCACACGCCGAAGGCGATGGCGCCGAGCAGTAGCAAACCGGTGATGCCGAGCGCCAGGTGGACCAGGTTGGGCTCCCGGTTGACCTGGCGGCCCGAGCCACTGGGATCGGAGCCCCCGGCCTCGCCGAAGACCCGGCCGGACCCGCTCCACCAGTGCTGCCGTGTCATCGAAGCCAGGCTAGCTCAGAAACGAAAAAGCGGCGGAGCATTTCACCCCGCCGCCTTTGTCTATCTAACGCTTAGCTCTTGACGGGAGCCGGGTTGGCGTGCTTTTCGACCCAGGCCCTGATCGGCGCCGCGCTGCCGGGGAAACCGACAAGGCGGTCGACCATCTTGCCGCCACTGAAGAGTCCCAACGTCGGGATGCCCATCACGCCATAGCGGATCGCGATCTCCTCGTTGGCGTCGACGTCCAGCTTGCCGACCTTCACCTTGCCGGCCAGCTCGCCTGCCAGCTGCTCGATGACCGGTCCCATCATGTGGCAGGGGTGGCACCAGTCTGCGTAAAAGTCCACCACGACAGGCTCGCCGGCCTGGAGGACATCCGCCTCGAAGGTCGGGCCGTCGAAGTGCTGAATCTTGTTGCTCATACTAAATACAAGGGTCCCGGGTCCGAACCTATTCCCAGGCCATAATCGGGCCATGTCTGTAGCCGCCGCCCCGCCGGTGGCGCCTGCCTGGGAGCGGGCCCTGCGGCAGTTTGGCGCCCGCTCCTTCGAGGCGGCGCCCGGCGCGTTCACCTGGATCATGCTGTTCGCGCCGGCCTGGATCCCTATCGTTTTCAAGCTCCCCGGGGCGATTTTCGTGGCGGTCGTGGTGCTGATCTTCGACGCCTACTGGGTGCTCCGCGCGGTCAGCGTCGTGACGGGCGTCTACAGCACCATGCTGCGGATGCGGCGGGACATGAGGAAGGACTGGCTCGCTCTCTGCCGCCAGCCAGCGCTCGGGGCCGGCGCCGACCCGCTCCAGTTCCTCCATCTCTGCGTCGTGCCCACCTACACCGAGCCCTACCACGTGCTCGAGCGGACGGTGCAGGCGATCGTCGACGCCAACTACCCCGACGAGCTGAAGCTGATCGGAATCATCACGCGGGAGACGGACAAGCCCGGATGGGAGAACGTGGCGCGCCTCAAAGAGAAGTTCGGCGGCAGGGTGCGGGGCTTCTATCACATCAAGGACCCGCTCGAGCCGGGCATCGTGATCGGCAAATCCGCGGCCATGAACTGGGGCGGTCGCTGGATGGTCCGGGTGCTCACCGAGGAAGGCTTTGACCTCAACAACGTCCTCATCACCGACCTCGACTCCGACTACCGCGTGCACCCGCAGTACTTCGCATGGATCAGCTGGCACCACGCTCGCCAGCCCCTGCGCGACTACATGATCTGGCAGCCCGTGCCGCTGTTCCACAACAACATCTGGCAGGTACCGCTCGCGGTGCGGATTATGTCCGCGAGCACCTCGCAGTGGCAGATGTTTCTCCATTCGCGGCCGCACCGGCTCGTTGCCTTCTCGAGCTACACATGCAGCCTCGAGTTCGTCCACAAGGTCGGTTACTGGGACAAGGATGTGATCCCCGAGGACTCGCGCTTTTACTGGAAGGCGTTCTTCACATTCGGCAAGCGCTTCTCTGTCAAGTCGGTCTGGCTGCCCATCTACGGCGACTCGCCTCAGGCCCGCGACTACGCGGCCACCCACGTCAGCCAGTACAACCAGATCAAGCGTTGGGCGTGGGGGATCACCGACGTCCCGTATGTGCTCGCCCGCTTTTTCAAGCACCCCGAGATCCCGCTCGTGCTGCGCTTTCGCCGGTTCATGAACCTGTTCCTGAACCACCTCAACTGGATCTTCCTGCCCGTGCTGCTGATATTCGGTGCGTCGGTGCCGATCTGGGTGAGCATCGACTTCTCGCTGACCGACCTCGGTCAGACGCTGTGGAGCATCTCGGGCTTGCTGCTCGGCGTCACCCTGTCGACCGTCGTCTTCTTCCTCTACTTCGAGATCCGGATGCTGCCGCCCAAGCCGCGTGAGTGGCCGCTGTGGAAAAAGGGCGGGATCTACCTCGAGTACTTCCTGTATCCGATCGTCGGCCTCGTCATGAGCGTCCTGCCGGCGTTTGAGGCCCACACACGATTACTGTTTGGTCGCTATCTCGAATACCGTGTGACGGAGAAAGTCTGAGATGGACGAAGACGGCGTCCGGACCCTGGCGAGCACGTTCCGAGGCCTGTTCCATGTGCTGCACGAGGGCTTTCGCAAGCAGGTGCGCGGGTTGGACCACGGCACCCTGAACTGGCGGCCTCTGCCGAAGGCGAACTCGATCGCGGTGCTCGTCACGCACAGTCTTGGTTCCGAGCGCGAGATGCTCCGGTCGGTGCGACTGGTGGCCACGGAACGCGACCGGGAGTCCGAGTTCAGGGTCGAGGCCGAGGCCGGGGACTTGCTTGCCTTACTCGACCAGGCGGACCGCGAGGTTGACGAGCTCCTCGGCGGGCTGACGGCCGAGGACCTGACCAAGAACCGACCGCGGGGCGACAACGAGCCCAAGCCGGGCCTCTACTGGCTGATCACGAACTACGGGCATGCGCGGGAGCACCTGGCGCAGATCGAGCTGACCAAGCAGCTCTACGACTCCCGAACGTAGGCCCTCAGTCCTCCCCATTCAAGGGGGGTGCCTGCGAAGCCGGCGGGGGGCTTACGCCCCGCAGACCGGTCCGGTGAAGTAGGGCAGACAGAAGTTCGGCCCGGCCAGTGCCCAGAACTCCAGAAACGCGACGTACAGAAGGCCCAGCACAAAGACTGTCCCGGTGATGATGTTGCGTCCGGGCACCGGCCAGCTCTTCCAGCCCAGGCGGCGGGCCATCCGCGGACCGGCGATCCCGTCGATGAAGGGAAACAGGATCAATGCTCCGACAACGATGCCCGGTATGACCTGCGACATGATCAGCTCGGGCCCGAGCTTCAGAAACTGAAATAGAAAGAGGAAGTACCAATCAGGTCGCGGAATCGTGACGGCGCGAGGGTCTGCCGCTGGCTCGAGCTGAAGGTTTTTCTGTACGAAGGCTGAGAGCACTCCGACAGCGATCAGCATCACCACCGCGATGATCGGGTACGGCCAGAAGTGGTCGGGAAAGAACGGGTGGGTGTCCTCGTCAGGCATATCGTCGGCCAGGTGGTGCCCGGCGTCGCCCATCAGGATGGGGAAGAGGGCGAGGCCGACGAGCACCGGATAGAGGATGTGGTCGGGGCCGATCGGCAGTCGCTTCCACTCAGGCTCAAGCGTGTGGCCGCCATGACCGTCAAGCTCGACGATCTGGACTTCCTTGGGCGCCGCCACCGCGGCGCCCGGGCCGTCGTTCTCGATCTTCTTATCGCTCACAACGGCTCCGAGATGCCGTGCGCCCGGATGAATCGGAAGTGCACGTACATCAACAGCACGATCAACGCCGGTAGCACGAATACGTGCAAGGTGAAGAAACGCTGCAGGGTTGGCGGCCCGACCACCGGGCCACCTTGCAGCAATTCCTTGACAAACATGCCGAGCTGCTGGGGCGGCGTCAAGCCCGCGATCTTGATCGTGACCTCGGTGGCGAAGTAAGCCTTGGTGTCCCAAGGTAGGAGGTAACCGGTCAGCGAGAGGGCGAGGATGATCAGAAGCATCAGCACGCCGACCATCCAGTTGAGCTCGCGCGGCGCGCGGTAGGACCCGGTCCAGTACACGCGGGCCATATGGACCAGGACCATGATGATCAGGAGGTTGGCGCTCCAGAAATGAACGCCGCGGATCAGCCAGCCCAGGTACACGGTGTTCTGGATGAACTGCACGCTCGTGTAAGCAGGGGCTGGATTCCCGGTCGCGTCGGGGACGTAGTAGAGCGCCAGCAGCACGCCGGTCAAGAGCTGGAAGACGATCAGGATGAAGACCATCCCGCCGAAGCAGTAGTAGAAGGCGTTGGCGAAGTTCGGCACGCGCTGGTAGAGCGCCTCATCGACTGCTTTCGTGAATGGATAGCGCTCGTCGAGCCAGTCCACCACCGCCACCTGGATTTCGCGCGGGTGCGGGATCGCCATCTAAAAGCCCAGCACTATGCCCTCAACCTCGATGTCGCCCGGGTTGGCGCCTTGCTTCCAGGCTAAGTGAGAAAGGGGAACCGGAGCCGGCCCCCGAAGCACAGTGCCGTCCAGGTGGAACCGCGAACCGTGGCATGGGCAGTCGAATGTCCTTGCATCCTTGTTGAGCGCCACGGAGCAGCCGAGGTGTGAGCAGTTGATCGCGAAAACGCTGACCTTGCCCTGGTTCTTGACCACGAATCCGCCAAAGGCGAGCTCGCCCGACGCGTTGTCGCCTCCGCCGTCGGCCATGATGAACGCCGAGTTGGGGTTGCGGGGCGCATCGAACTTGACCGCATCGCCGTCCTGTAGTTGGTTGATGGGCGTCTGCAGCGCGATGTTGATGGGGCCTTTCTTCTGGCCTTTGGGAGGGGCCGGCCAGAAGAAGACGAGGATGGGAAGCAACCCTGTGATCACGGTCGCGGTCATCAGGCTTGCGAGCCACCAGCCGAGAAACGTCCGCCGGGTGATTCGCCTTGGGGCCGCAGCGTCTGCCATCCGGCTCAAATCTTAACGATCCAGGTAGGAAGGGAGGCCAACCGCATCGCGGACCTCGAGCATCGTCTGGCGAGCCACTTCGCGAGCGTTTTCGCTGCCCTCTTCGAGGATCTGATTCACGAGCGCCGGCGTGAGCTCCGCTCGGGCCTCCCGGAAAGGGCGGAAGGTCTCGATCATCCGCTCAGCGAGCAGCTTCTTCTTGTCGAAGCAGCCGATCTGCGCCTTGCGGCAGAGATCCCAGTAGTGCTCCCAGTCGTCGAAGAAGAACTTGTAGAACGCGCACACGTTGCACAGTCGGGGGTGACCGGGGTCCGTCTTGCGCGGCCGCTTGACGTCGGTGACCATGCTCATCACCTGCTTGCGAATCACGTCAGGGTCGTCGGTCACGCCGACGATGTTGCCGACGGTCTTCGACATCCGCTGCTTGCCGTCCGTGCCCTTGACGAGGGGCGTCTCTGTGAGGAGGGCGCGAGGTTCGGGAAAGACCGGCGCGTAGGTGCGGTTGAACCTGCGTGCGACCTCGCGGACTAACTCCAGATGGGCGAGCTGGTCTTTGCCCACGGGCACCCCGCCGCCCTTCACGATCAGGATGTCCGCGCCCTGCAGGATGGGATACGAGAACAGGCCGAGGTTGACGTTGTCCGGGTGCAGCTTGGCCTTCTCCTTGAAGGTGGGCACGCGCTGCACCCAGCTCAAAGGCGTGACCATCGACAACAAGAGCGTCAGCTCGGCAACTTCAGGGACTTTCGACTGCAGGTACAGCACGCTCCGCTTCGGGTCGATGCCGACCGCGATCAGGTCGGCGGTCAGGTCGAAGACCTTGTCTTCCGCCTTGTGGCCGTCGGGCTCCGTGGTCAGCGCGTGGTAGTCGGCCACGAAGTAAAAGCACTCGTACTGGTTCTGCAGCTCGACCCAGTTCTTGGCCGCGCCGAGGTAGTTGCCGAGGTGGAATCGCCCCGTCGGGCGCATGCCGCTCAGGATGCGAATCCGGTCTGCCACGGCCGGAGTGTAACGAGGCCAACATCTACGATTCAGACAGTTGCCTGACAACGATCCAGCACTCGAAGGGCCGCCGAGCAGCCTAGGGCTCGGCTCGCGCGCTCTCCGCAACACGACGATCGTGCTCACCGCGAAGGTGGCCGCGCGCCTGATCGGCCTGTTCACGGTCTTGTACATGATCAGAAGGCTGGGCACCGACAACTACGGCGTGTTCAGCGCTCTCATCAACTTGACCGCGATCGCGAGCGTGGCCCTCGACCTCGGGTTCAATGTGCTGTTCGTCCGCGAAGGCGCCCGCCACCACGACCAGATCCAACGCTATCTGCGCAACGTGATGTCAGTTCGCCTTCTGATGTCGGTGGTCGCGCTGCTGCTGCTTGCCGCTCTCGTATATCCAATCGGGCTCGGCGACCTGATCGTCCCCGGCTTCGTTCTGATGGTGCTGACCTCGTACTCGACCCTGCTCCGCAACGGCCTCTACGCGGTTCAGCAGCTTGGCTTCGAGGCGATCGCAGTCGTGCTCGAGAGCGGTGTGCTGCTCGCCCTGGTGCTGTATGGAGGCATCACCCATCAAGGCGTGGCCTACTTCGTTTGGGCCTACGCCGGCCAGTACGCCTTCAGCTGCCTCTACTTCACCGTCGTGCTGGCGGCGAAGCGAATCGCGGTCATCGGTTGGAGGTTCGAGCCGTCGCTGCTGCGCGAGTGGTTGTGGAAAGGCTTGCCCTTCGCGCTCACCTTCGTGCTGACGATCATCTATTTCAAGATCGACCAGCCGCTGGTCCTGATCTTCCATGGCCGCGTCGACGCGTCGGTGTACGCGGCCGCGTACAAGCCGATCGAAGCGCTCCTGTTTGTCCCGATCACGTTCCTGTCCATCGTCTTTCCGGTTTTGGCGGTCTATCACCGTGAGCGTCCGAAGGAGATGCTCGACGCGCTGAACCGCTTCTACAAGGCGCTGTTGCTGATGGGATGGCCCGCGAGCGTCGGCATCTTCGTCCTCGCTCAACCCCTGACTCCTCTGCTGCTCGGCAGTCAATTTGGAGCCTCTGAAGCCCCACTGAAGATTTTGGCGCTGGCTCTTGGATTGGCTTTCATCAACAACGTGTTCATCGGCGCCCTCAACGCGTCTGACCGGCAGGTCTCCTTCACGTGGGCCGCCGCATGGAGCGTCGTTGCGAACCTCGCGCTCAACTTCGCCCTCATCCCGCCCTGGAGCTACATCGGCGCCAGCTGGGCAACCGTGGGAACCGAGCTCGTGCTTGGAATCGCCGGCTGGGTGCTTACCGCGCGCCACGTCGGCAGGGTGCCGGTGCTGACCCTAGGCTGGCGCGTCATACTCGCGGGCCTGATCATGGGGGTCGCCATCTACCCGCTGAGCGCGGTGCGGGGATTTGAAGTCGCGATTCCCATCGCAGCCGGCGCCATAATCTATGCGGTCGCGGTGTTGCTTCTCCGCGCCCTCAGCGGGGAGGAGATCGCCTGGGCGCGCCGTGCGCTGGCGCTGGCGCGCTGATGAAGTCCAAGCCCCTCTACCTCAAACCCCGCGGCGCCACAGAGCCCGTCGCGTGGGAGGAGATCGCGGTCGACGCGCCGGAGGTCGGCCCACCAACCTCGCTCGATGATGCCCAATTCGTCGCGCTCGACGTCGAGACGACCGGCAACGCGCCGTTCCTCGTCCTCGAGATCGGCGCCGAGCGGTTCCGGCTCGACCGCACGCTGTCGTTCTTCGACACGCTTGTCGACTGCCGTGCGCCCATCAACCCATACGCACGCAGACGTCACCACATCGACCGCTCGATGCTGATCGGGGCGCCCGAGTTCAAGGACGCAAGACGGGGCTTCCTGCGTTTCGCTCAGGGCGCGGTGCTGGTAGAGCACAGCCACGACGCGTTCGACACCTGGCTTGTCGGACGCGGCCTGGAGAGCCCGCTCGAGCATCCGATCATCGACACCACGGCGCTGGCCCGGCTCGTGCTCGACCTGCCGAAGGGCCAGACGCCGGGGCTGGCCCGGCTCGTGGACGAGCTGGGACTCGACGTCACGCCGGCCCACGCGGCGCTCGACGACGCAAGGGCGACCGCGATGGTGTTCCGCGCGCTGATCGAGCGTGCGCGTGAAAAATTGGGCTGGAGATCGGTTGGCGACGTGGTGGCCGCGCTGCCGCGACCGGTGATCGACCGGACGCCGCCTAGTCGAAGAGGGTCATCTGCAGGTCCGGCTCGGGGTGCTCGAGGCCCGACAGTCCCACCCCGATCAGGCGCACCGGCCGCGACTCCACGTGCGACTTCTCCAGCGCCGAACGCGCGGCGCGGAAGATCGTCTCGACGTCGTCGGTCGGGCTCGTCCGGCTCACCTGGCGGCTCACGAGCCTGAAGTCAGGGAGCTTCAGCTTCACGTAGACCGTGCGCGCGCGGACGCCGTCGGTCTTCAGCCGTTCGGTGACTCGGTCGGTGAGGTCGCGAAGGGCGCGCTCGAGCTGGGCCCGGTCGCTGACATCGTCCTCGAACGTCGTCTCCGCCGAGATCGTCTTGGCGGGCCGGCTGCCGTCGACCGGCGCTCGGTCGCGGCCCTGGGCGAGTCGTTGAAGGACGGCGCCATTCGTGCCGAGCGCCTGGACCAGGCGTTGCGTCTCATAGGCGGCCAGCGCGCCCACGGTGCGCAGGCCCATCGCATGCAACCGCTCTTCGGTCTTCGGGCCGAGCCCCGGAATGACACCAATGGGCAGCGGCGCAAGGAAATCCGACTCCGTGCCGGGAAGGACGAGGACCAGGCCGTCGGGTTTGCGGGTCCCGCTCGCCACCTTGGCGACCAGCTTTGAGGTCGCAGCGCCCACCGATGCGGTGAGCCCGACCTCCGTGTGGACTTGGAACTTGATCCGGCGCGCCACATCATCCGCGGTCGACGTGCCGTGCCTTGTGCGCGCGGTGACGTCGAGGTAGGCCTCGTCGAGCGCGACGCCCTCGACCAGCTCCGGTGATGTGAAGCGGCGGAAGATCTGGTGGACGACCCGGCTTGCCTCACGGTAGCGGGCGCCATCCGGCGCGACCACGGTCAGCTGGGGGCACACCTGAAGGGCCTCGTGCAGCGGCATCGCAGAGCGGACCCCATAAGCACGCGCCTCGTATGACGCGCCCATCACGACCGCTCGCCGCGACCGCCCCGCGACAGCGATTGGAATGCCGCGCAGCTTGGGGTCGTCCCGCTGGTGGACGGACGTGTAGAAGGCGTCCAGGTCGACATGCAGGATCGTCCGCGGCCAGTTGTCGGGTCGTGCCATCTGTTGTGCAGGCGCCAGTCTGCCACAACAACATGTGGCCTACCGCTGGTTCAGGGGGTCGGAGTCGGACTCGCTCCCAGCGCCGTGACCACGTTTTCGAAAACGTTGGATAGCTGATTGCCCATCGCCAGCAGGGCCACGATCACCAGGATCGAAACCAGGACCGCGACCGCCGCAAATCCAAGGATGGTGACGACCACGGCCGTTGCGGTCCCGCCGCCGCCCGCGCGTGCGGGTGCGGCGGCACCGCGATTCGGCTCCCAGGTCTGGCCGTTCCACCGCCACAACCGGTCCGCGGAGACCGCGGCCTTCCACTGTGAGCCGTCCCACCACCAGAAGCCATCGGGCGAAAACATGGTTTCCTGGCGCGGCGGAGGGATCTGGCCGGGGGGATCGGCTCCCATCTCCTGAACGATAATCCGGGGACGATGAAGGGAGTGATACTCGCCGGCGGCACCGGCAGCCGGCTGCATCCCCTGACGCGGATCACCAACAAGCACCTGCTGCCGCTGTACGACCGCCCCATGATCAACTACGGGATCGAGGCGCTCGTCGGCGCCGGGGTGGGGGAGATCATGCTCGTCACCGGCGGCACTCACGCGGGTGAGTTCCTGCGTTTGCTCGGCAACGGGCACGAGTTCGGCATCGATCGGCTGTTCTATGCGTACCAGGAGAAGGCTGGGGGAATCGCGGAGGCATTGGGCCTCGCGGAGAAGTTCGTGGCCGGCGACCGCTGCGTGGTGCTCCTTGCCGACAACGTTTTTGAGCGCTCCCTTCGCCCATGCGTGGAAGCGTTCCGCAAGCAGAAGAGCGGGGCGCGGGTCGTGCTCTCCCGGGAGAGCGACCGGGCGCACCTCTGTAACCTGGGTGTAGCTGAGTTCGACGGCAACCACAGGATCGCCCGGATCATCGAGAAACCGGAACAGCCGCCCAGCGACTTCGCGGTGACGGGCGTGTATTTCTACGACGAGTCCGTCTGGAGAGTCCTGCCCGAGCTGAAGGTATCGGGGCGTGGCGAGCTCGAGATCACCGACGTCAACAACTGGTACCTCGACCACAGCCAGATGGAGTACGACGTGCTCGATGGATTCTGGGGTGACGCGGGTGAGTCGATCCCCGCCTACCACGCGGTCGGCGATTTCGTGCGTGCCCACGGCGCGAACAAGGAATCGTGACCCCGCGAGAATCAGTGATCGAAGGCGTCGTTGTCAAAGACCTCGTGACGCATGAAGACGAGCGCGGTTTCTTTCGTGAGGTCATCCGGGAGACCGACGATTTCTTCGAGCACTTCGGCCAGTGGAGCCACTCGCTGATGCACCCAGGTGTGATCAAGGCATGGCACATCCATCAGCGGCAGACCGACTGGTGGTACGCGATCGGGGCGCTCAAGGTCGCGCTCTACGACACGCGCGAGGGGTCGCCGACGAAGGGTCAGCTGATGGAGCTGCTCATGGGAGACGGAGCGCCCTCGTGCCTGAAGATCCCACCCGGTGTCGCGCATGGCTGCCGCGCGCTCGAGCGCACGCATCTTCTCTACGTGACGTCGGGCGTGTACGCCCCGGATGACGAGGGTCGGATACCTCACGACGACCCGACGATCGGCTACGACTGGACATCCGGGCCGCGCATCACGTGAGCCGGCCGCTCAAGCGCCTCCTGGTTGCGGGAGCGGCCGGGTTCATCGGCTCCAACTTCGTCCGCCACCTGCGACAGAAGCGCCCTGAGGTGGAGGTCACCGTCCTCGACAAGCTCACGTATGCAGGCAACCTGGCGAATCTCCACGAGTTCGATGGCCAGCCGGGTTACCGATTCGTGCATGGCGACATCTGCGATGCTGGGCTGGTCGACTCGCTGGCGGAGGAGTGCGACGCCATCGTCAACTTCGCCGCCGAGACACATGTCGACCGCTCGCTGATCGATCCTCTGGCGTTCATCGACACCGATGTGCGCGGGACGGCCGTGCTGTGCGAGGCCGCGCGAAGGCACGAGCACCGGGTGTTCCTTCTCGTCAGCACCGACGAGGTCTACGGTCACGTGGGCGAGGGCCGGTCGTTGGAAACCGACGCCTTCCGGCCGCGGAGCCCTTACTCGGCAAGCAAGGCGGGCGGCGAGCATCTCGCGCATGCCTACGCCGAAAGCTTCGGCCTACCGCTGTTGGTGACCCGCGGCTCCAATAACTACGGTCCAAACCAGTACCCGGAAAAGCTCATCCCCGTCTTGATCACCAACGCGATGGATGGCTTGCCGCTCCCGCTGTACAACGACGGCTCCGCGGTGAGGGACTTCATCTATGTCGAGGACCACTGCCGCGCGATCGACCTTGTTCTCCATGAGGCTCCCGCCGGCAACGTGTACAACGTCGGTACGGGGGGTGAGACGAGCGGCCTGCAGGTTGCCGAGGCGGTGCTCGACATCATGGGCAAGCCCCGCAGCCTCATCGAGTTCGTCGCGGATAGGCCAGGGCACGACTATCGGTACGCGGTCGACATCTCAAAGATCACTGCCCTTGGATGGGAACCGCAGGTCACCTTTCCCGAAGGCCTCGAGCGGACGGTGCGCTGGTACGAGGAGCATCCAGAGTGGTGGCGGCCCCTCAAGTCGGGCGAGTACTGGGAGTACTACCGGCGCAACTACCGACCGCTGGTCACCTAGAGGTCAGCCGGAAGCAGAAGCCTCGCGAATCAGCCGCCACTCGCCGCCATCCCACCAGTAGTGCCCGTCGTCAGAGCGCAGCGCGTTGGGCGGAATATCGTGCGATGACTCGCGC
>WNGN01002754.1_pt1 | contig 11843 bp, 10 predicted proteins | sample 5400561 | NCBI WGS metagenome assembly WNGN01 (sample SAMN13153379, study PRJNA577476) | soil metagenome | isolation source: 115 cm soil or saprolite under Garry oak tree replicate 2 | place: USA:California | collected 2016-06-15
CATCTCCGGCACGCTCGGAGAGGAACGCGCCATCGAGAGCCTCAAAGCGGGCGCCACCGATTACGTGATGAAGGAAAGGCTCGAGCGCCTTGCGCCGGTCGTCACGCGCGCCTTGAACGACCGCCTTGAGCGGGCCAATCGCAGCGCCGCGCAACAGGCGTTGCGGGACGCCCACCGCAGGTTGCAGGCGCTCTCGGTGCGACTCCTCCAGGTGGAAGAAACCGAGCGGCGCCGCATCGCGCGCGAACTGCACGACGGCATCGGCCAGTTGCTCACTGCGGTCAAATTGCGCCTCGCGGGCCTCAATCCGTCCTCAGCGGACTACGGCTCTCGCCGGAGCGAATGCGTTGCGGCGATCGACGACGCGCTCGAGCAAGTGCGTCGCGTGTCGCGTGACCTGAGGCCCTCCCAGCTCGATGATCTCGGTCTGCTCGCGGCGTTGCGCTCGCACCTTGACCAGCAGGCAAGCAGCGCCGGATTCAAGCCGAATTTCACGCATGAGGGGGTGCCCCTACGTCTCGCCGCCGAGATCGAGACTACGTGCTTTCGCATCGCGCAGGAGGCGCTCACCAATATTGCGCGCCACGCGCAGGCGAGCGAAGTTTGGGTTACGCTCGCCGGCACGGAGGAGGAATTGCGTCTGGAAGTGCGTGACAACGGTCGGGGTTTCGACGTCGCGGCCGCTCGGCTGCGTGCGACGGCCGGCAGGAGCATGGGGCTGCTGAGCATGGAAGAACGTGCGACACTGGCCGGGGGGCGGCTCGCGATCGACTCGGCGCTCTCGCGGGAGACCCGGTTGAGCCTTACGCTCCCTCTGGTCCGGGCCGGCGCGGAACAAGTATGACCCCGGTGCGCGTCCTTCTCGCGGATGATCACGCCTTGGTGCGCGCCGGAATACGCGCGCTCCTGGAGGGTCTGGACGGGGTCACGGTCGTGGCCGAAGCAGGCAACGGTGGCGAGGTGCTGGAGCTTGCGCGCAAGCATCGCCCGGATGTCGTGCTGCTCGACATTTCCATGCCTGGACTCGGGGGACTCGAGGCGAGCGCGCTGCTCAAGCAGGAGCTTCCGGAGATGCGCGTGGTGATGCTTTCCATGCACGCCAACGAGGAATACGTGCTGCAGGCACTGCGCGCGGGAGCTTCAGGCTACATGCTCAAGGATTCCGCGACCGCTGAACTGGAGCTCGCGCTGCAAGCCGTGATGCAAGGCGAAAGCTATCTCAGCCCGCGCATATCGAAGCAGATGGTGGAAGGCTACGTGCAGCGGGTCGGAGGCGAGCAGCCCAAGTCCGACAACCTTACGCCGCGACAGCGCCAAGTTCTGCAGCTCATCGCCGGGGGTCACAGTACCAAGGAAATCGCCTATCGTCTTGAGCTTTCCGTGAAGACCGTGGAAACCCATCGCGCCCAGCTGATGGATCGCTTGCAGATCCGCGATATCGCCGGTCTGGTGAAGTATGCGATCCGCAGCGGCCTCGTCACGACCGCAAAATAATAAGCTTTGAAATCAGTAGCTTTCTCTTAGCCTCGGCTCTCGGTCTAAGGTATTTAGCGAACCTCGCTCAGGGCCGGCCCGATTGGCTCGTCCTCCGTCTCGCTTTAAGGTGTCGGAAATCGCCCGTAGGCGGTTCGCCACGCGCAGGAGCGGCACGTCGCCTGCTCGCGTTCGAGAGGGGAGACGTTGAAGCGCATCAGGGTCATGGTCGTCGACGACAGCTTGCAATTCGCAAGCGCGGTCGGACAGTTTCTCGCTTGCAACGGTAACTTCCATGCGGTGCTCGACTTGTTGTTCGCTACATCGAACTTCAACAAGGAATCGCGGGCATGGCACGGATGATCGACTTGAAGCGCGAGGGCGTAGACGCGCGCAGGCACCGGCTATTCCATGCCGCGTGAGGACCGCCGGCTCGGCCTTTCCGCGAGCGAGACTGGGTCAAAGCCGGCCGTCCTCCTGCTCGACGATGACGAGAGGGATCTGATGTTGCTCGAGCAGATCCTGCGCCCCGACGGATTCCAGGTGCTGAAGACGACCGATCCGACGCGCGCCTTCGAGTTGCTCGCGAGTCATCTGGTCGCGATGGTGATCTCCGATCAAAACATGCCGGGGCTCACCGGGGTGGAGTTCCTAAGCCAGGTGAGAAAGCTCTATCCCGACGTGATCAGGATAGTCTTCACCAGTTCCCAGGATCCCAGGGTGTTCGCCGATGCCGTTAACGAAGCCGGAATTCACAAGGTCCTCATGAAGGACTGGGACGGGGAGCGCCTGCGCGCGGAGGTGCGAGAGGCTTCTAGCGGCTATCGCTCGAAAAACGGGACGCTCCCCTCATCTACAAAATAGCGTCACCGCTAGACGCTCAATTTCATCGGCAGGATGACCATTTGCATGCCGCGCAGATGGAAGCGGCGCTGCAGCGCCATCGCGGCCTGATTGTGCAGTATCAGAGTCAGCCAGTTGTCTTCGTCGAAGATGAGCTTACTGGTGAAGAAAATGGCGTTGGGGAACTCGCCCCGTACGCGTTCGGCGAGCCGCGTGAATTCATCGATGGGATCGGTGCCGAAGGACAAGTATGACTTTGCTGCCCAGCCCTTGCTGTTGCAGAAATTGACGAAGTAAGAAAGCGAGGCGTTCGCCTCGACCTTCATCGCTTCGAGGTCCTCGCGCCCGCCAAAACTCTGCGCGTCCACCGTGCGCGCGTTGACGAAGATGAAGTTCCTGAAGTGGTCCGGGAACATCCGCTGTACCCAGAGCAAGGCATGCAGCCCGCCGCCGCGCGAGGAGCCGACCAGAAACACCGCCGTGGGCCGGTTGGGGTCAGGCTTGGGCGGATTGGCGACGCTGCCAAAGGGAATGCCCGAAAAGTCGGCGTCGATTTTCTTCAGCTGCGCCTTGGTCCAGTCGTAGTGGTTCCGGATGGTCACGCACGCGGCGATGATCGCCGCGATGATGAAAACCGTCAGCCATCCACCTTCAAGGAACCTTTCGGCGAGCAGCATGAGCAGAATGCCCGCACATACCAGGAACCCTGCAGCTGACAGCGCGAGCCTCCCGAGCCAGTTTCGCCCGGCGCGCAGCCGGGCCCAGTACAGACACAGGCCGAAGAGCGACACGGCGAAGGTCAGGAACACGCTCAAGCTGTAGAGGACGACGAGCGTGGAAACGCTGCCGCCAGTCCCCAGAAGGATGATGAGCGATCCGAGCCCCATGACCAGAATGCCGTTCTGGGTGACGAGCCGCGTCGACAGATAGCGGAACTGGTGCGGCACCCAGGAATCGGCGGCCATGTTGGAGAGCACCGCGGGACCGCCAAGGAAACCGGTGTTGGCGGCGACGAAGAGTAGCCCTGCTTCGAGCGCGAGCACTACCAGCAACGCAGTGCCGCCGATGCGCGTGTCCCAGCCGAAACTGTCTATGATCGCTCCAAAGGCGACTGCGTTGAGCGTCTGTCCTTCCACTGGGCGCGCGCCCCACAGCAGATACAGCAAAATGATCCCGCCGGCGGTGAAGGCGAGCGACAGCGCCATGTAGAGCATGGTGACCTTGCCGGTGTGCACCCGCGGCGGTGCGAGCACGTTGACGTTGTTCGACACCGCTTCGATCCCGGTGTAGGTGCCTCCCCCCTGCGAATAGGCGAGCAGGAGCAGCGCCGCGACGCCCGTCCAGCCGACCTGTCCCGAGAGCTCCGAGGTTCCGCGCCAGACGTCGGGCACCAGAGTCGGCAGCGCGGTCGCGTGGGAGAGCACGCCGTACACGATCAGAAACGCGTGCGTGAGAATGAAACCGAGAAAGATCGGCAGCAGCACTGTGATGGCTTCCTTCATCCCACGCAGGTTGAGCAGTACGAGCGCCACGATGAACGCGACCTCGGTCGCAAGCTTGTAGGGCTGGAAGCCGAGCGGAAACAGCGAGAACAGCGCATCGACGCCACTCGCTACCGAAATCGAAATGGTGAGGACATAGTCGAGAATGAGCGCGGCACCCGAGGTGAGGCCTGCGTAAGGGCCGATCAGCCGGGTGGCGACCCGGTAGCCGCCTCCGCCCGTGGGAAACAACTCGATGACCTGGTTGTAGGCGAGCGCGATGATGAACACGGTCGCCGCCGTGGCGAGCGCGAGGTAAAGACCCAGATCCGTGTGCTCGCCCAGCGCGCGAAACGCCTCTTCGGGGCCATAGCAGGAAGACGATATCCCGTCCGCTCCAAGGCCCACCCAGGCGAAAAAGGCAACGAGCGCAATATGCCTTCGCGTCTTCGTATCCAGGGGATCGAGCGGCTTGCCGAACAGCTTCTGGCGCAGATCCGTGAGCGCTCTCATGCGCGGGTCGCCTTGCCCGATGCGATGGCCTTTTCGAGGCGGCGCGCGAACACGGTCATTTCCTTCGCCGCCTGCCGGTCACCCTTGCCCTCCGCGACCGCGACGCCTTTGCGGTAGGCCGCGAGCGCCTCGTCGCCCCGTCCATACTCGGCGAGCGCTTTCCCGAGGAGTTTCCACGCCGCGGAATACCCCGGGTCCTTTTCGACTGCCGCGCTAAGGTGTGCGATGGCGGGTTCGAATTCGGCGCACTTCAGATATTCGCTTCCGAGAGAAAAACGCAAGAGCGCGCCGTCCCTGGGCGTGCCCACGAGCTTCAGGAGATTGACTATCTGCTGCGAAGTCATCGGGGATACCGGGATGCTGGCGCCGCCCAGCCGAGCGCGGATATTATAACCGCTCGCCTCCCGCTGATTTCATACTCAATATGACACGATCGACTGTTTCCACTTCGGATGCGCCGGCTGCGATCGGCACCTATTCCCAGGCAGTGCGTGCCGGCGGCACGCTCTACCTTTCCGGTCAGATCGGACTCGACCCGGCAACCGGGCAGCTCGTCGATGGAATCGAGAACCAGATCCATCGTGTTTTCGGCAACCTGAAGGCGGTGGCGAAGGCCGGTGGCGGATCGCTCGGCGACGCGGTCAAGCTCACCGTCTATCTGACCGATTTGTCGCATTTCGCCCGCGTCAACGAGATCATGCCCCGATACTTCGACAAGCCGTATCCGGCACGCGCTGTGGTCGGCGTCGCGGCGCTGCCGCGCGGCGCGCTGGTCGAGGCGGATGCGATCCTCGTGTTTCAGGGCTGACACCGGGATCTAGGGATCAGGCGTGCGGAAGGCTTCGGCTCGATCTTCGGGCAGCCGGACGGTTGCCGCGAGGCTCAACAAACTTGGTATCCGTCGCGAATTCGATCTCGTACTGCATCTGCCCTTGCGTTACGAGGACGAGACGCGCGTCACGCCGATCGCGAACGCACCTCCCGGCTTGCCCGTCCAGGTGGAAGGCACGGTGCGCTCGACCGAGATCGTATACCGCCCGAAGCGCCAGCTGGTCTCGCGGATCGAGGATTCCACGGGAGAGCTCGTGCTTCGTTTCTTCAATTTCTATGGAAGTCAGGCGAAAGCGCTTGAGCCCGGCGCCAGGGTGCGCGCATTCGGTGAAGTGCGCACGGGCTTTTTCGGCGGGGAGATGATCCATCCGCGCTTTCGCGTGCTGCATGGAGAGAATCCACTGCCGACGGCGTTGACGCCGATCTATCCGACCACGGCAACACTCACGCAGACTCGACTGCGGCGCCTGATCGAAGACGCGCTCTCGCGCGCTTCGCTCGATGACACGCTGCCCGAAGACGTGCGCAGGCAGTTCGGCCTGTGCGGTTTTCGCGAAGCTGTCGACACGCTGCATCATCCCCGTCCCGGAGCGGACCCGGCGGCTCTCGGCGGCCGCACGTTGCCCGCCTGGATGCGCATGAAATTCGACGAGCTGCTGGCGCAGCAGCTCTCCATGCGCAAGCACTACCGCGAGCGCAAGGCACGCAGGGCTCCGGTGCTCGAGGCGCCGGTCGAAAAGGCGCGTCGCCTCACCTCTGCGCTGATCGGGCGGCTGCCGTTCCGTCTGACGCGTGCGCAGCAGCGGACCTGGGGAGAGATCGAGCGCGATCTCGCGCAGCCGCACCCGATGCATCGTCTGCTGCAGGGCGACGTCGGCAGCGGCAAGACGGTCATCGCCGTCCTTGCCGCTCTGCGCGCGGTCGAAAACGGACTGCAGGCCGCAGTGATGGCGCCCACCGAGATTCTGGCCGAGCAGCACTTGCGCAAGTTCAGCGAATGGCTGGTGCCGCTCGGCCTGGAAATCGCGTGGCTGACTGGAAGCCAGACCAAAAAAGAGCGCGCCTCTGCGCGTGCCGCGATAGCTTCCGGAAAAGCCGCGGTCGCCATCGGCACACACGCGCTCTTCCAGGAAGGAGTTGAATTCCGTTCTCTGGGCCTTGCCGTCGTCGATGAACAGCACCGCTTCGGCGTCGCCCAGCGGCTGGCCCTGCGCACCAAAGGAGAGGAGTCGCACCAGCTGATGATGAGCGCGACGCCGATTCCGAGAACGCTTTCGATGAGCTACTACGCCGATCTCGATGTGTCGGTCATCGACGAGCTGCCGCCCGGAAGAAGGCCCGTGCTTACGAAACTGGTCGCCGATTCGCGCCGCCCAGAAGTCGTGCGGCGCATCCGCGAGGCTTGCGGCGACGGAGGCCAGGCTTACTGGGTGTGCCCGCTGATCGAGGAGTCCGAACAGCTGCAGCTGCAGACGGCGCTCGATACTCACGCTAGGCTGAGGAAAGAGTTCCCAGAACTCGATGTAGGGCTGATTCACGGGCGCCTGAAACCCGCCGAGAAAGCGAAGACCATGGCCGCTTTTCAGGCAGGCAGGATCGATCTGCTCGTGGGAACGACCGTGATCGAGGTGGGCGTGGACGTCCCCAACGCTTCGCTCATGGTAATCGAGCACGCCGAGCGCTTCGGCCTTGCACAATTGCACCAGCTGCGCGGGCGCGTCGGGCGCGGTGCGATGGAATCCGTGTGCGTTCTGCTCTATCAGAATCCTCTTGGGGAGGCCGCCCGCAACCGGCTGAAGGTGATTTTCGAGAATGCCGACGGATTCGTCATCGCACGCGAAGATCTACAGCTGCGCGGTCCGGGCGAATACCTCGGCGCCCGCCAGAGCGGAGCGCCGCTCTTGCGTTTTGCCGATCTTGCCGATGACGCGGACCTGATCGAGCCGGCGCGCTCGGTGGCCGAGGCGCTCCTCGCCGGTCATCCCGAGTCGGCAGAACGGCACCTCGAGCGCTGGCTTGGCGGGCGCGCCGATTTCTTAAGGGCCTAAAGGCCTGCGGGCTACAATGCGCTCGCCATGAATCTCGCCGCTCTCGCCACCAGGCTGACGCTGTACGAGCGCCTGATGCGACTCGACAAACCGATCGGCACGCTCCTGTTGCTGTGGCCTACCATGTGGGCGTTGTGGCTCGCGAGTAACGGCAGCCCGGAGGGGCGGATCGTGTGGATCTTCGCGCTGGGGACCCTCCTCATGCGCTCGGCCGGCTGCGTGATGAACGACCTCGCCGACTGGCGCTATGACGCTCACGTAGAGCGCACCCGGAACCGACCGCTCGCCACGGGTTTGATGGGCCGACGCGAAGCCTGGATTCTCGCCTCCGCGCTGACACTCGCCTCCTTCGGGCTGGTGCTGTCGCTCAACGGGTTGACGGTGCTTCTCTCATTCGCCGCGCTCGGCCTTGCGGCGACCTATCCCCTGACCAAACGATTTCTAGCGATTCCGCAGGCCTATCTCGGAATCGCGTTCGGGTTCGGCATTCCGATGGGGTACGCCGCAATACTCGGCATCATCCCGGCGGAGGGTTGGTGGCTGCTCCTTGTCAATGTCTTCTGGGCGATCGCCTACGATACCGAATACGCGATGGTGGATCGCGACGACGATCTGCGCATCGGCATCAAGACAGCCGCGATCACCTTTGGGAGATACGATGTGCATGCGGTTATGGTTTGCTACGGCGTGATGCTCGCACTCCTTGCAGGCATCGGACTGCACCGCGGGCTGGGCCTGGTCTACTATCTGGGCCTCGGCGCTGCGGCGGCAGTCATGACACATCACTATCGCCTCATCCGTGGCCGCGACCGAGAAGCCTGCTTCAAGGCCTTCAACCAGAACAACTGGGTCGGCGCGATCATTTTTGTCGGAATTTTTGCCGACTTCGCGATTAGGCGGGGAATCCCATGGACCTGAATCTCCCCGGACCGCGCCACCACAACGCTCGTCCAGAGAAATGAGATACCGGGACTTGCGCGATTTTCTGTCGCAGCTCGAGGGCGTAGGCGAGCTCAAGCGGGTGCGCGCCGAGGTCGATCCGAAGCTCGAAATGACCGAAGTCTGTGACCGCGTGCTCAAGGCGGGCGGCCCGGCTTTGCTGTTCGAAAAGCCGAAGGGCCACATGATCCCAGTGCTCGGCAACCTGTTCGGCACGACGCGTCGCGTTGCCCTCGCCATGGGCGCAGAACCGGGCGCGGATCCGCGAGAAGCGCTGCGCGATATCGGAAAGCTCCTCGCGTTCCTCAGAGAACCGGAACCGCCCAAGGGATTTCGCGACGTGCTCGAGCGCTGGATTCCGATCGGGAGACAAGTGATGCACATGGCCCCGAAGGAAATTTCGGATGCTCCGTGCCAGCAGGTGGTGTGGGAGGGAAAGGATGTGGACCTTGCGCGCCTTCCGATCCAGACGTGCTGGCCCGACGACGCAGGACCGCTTATCACCTGGGGATTGACGGTAACGCGCGGGCCGCGCAAGGCGCGTCAGAACCTCGGCATCTACCGTCAGCAGCTGATCGCTCCGGACAAACTCATCATGAGATGGCTTCCCCACCGCGGTGGCGCGATCGACTTCCGCGAACATTGCGAGGCGCAGCCGGGTGAGCCTTTTCCGGTGGCAGTGGCGCTCGGGGCCGACCCCGCGACGATTCTCGGCGCGGTTACGCCGGTGCCCGACACGCTGTCCGAATATCAGTTCGCCGGGCTGCTGCGCGGCTCGCGCACCGAGCTAGCAAGCTGTCTCGGCTCGGATCTGCAGGTGCCGGCGTCGAGCGAGATCGTGCTCGAAGGCGCCATTCGGCCGGAGGAGACGGCGGTCGAAGGTCCGTTTGGAGATCACACTGGCTACTACAACGAGAAGGAAACCTTTCCCGTGTTTACGGTCGAGCGCGTCACCATGCGCAACGAACCGATCTACCACTCGACCTACACCGGCAAACCCCCGGACGAGCCGGCAGTGCTGGGCGCAGCGCTGAATGAAGTGTTCGTGCCAATCCTGCAGAAGCAGTTTCCCGAGATCGAGGACTTTTACCTGCCGCCAGAGGGGTGCTCCTACCGGCTTGCCGTGGTGAGCGTGAAAAAGCAGTACCCAGGACATGCCAAGCGGGTGATGTTCGGTATCTGGAGCACTTTGCGGCAGTTCATGTATACCAAGTTCATAATCGTAACCGACGACGACGTCGACATTCGCGAGTGGAAGGAGGTCGTATGGGCCCTGACTACGCGCGTCGACGCCGCCCGCGACACGCTCATCGTTGAGAATACCCCGATCGACTACCTCGATTTTGCGAGCCCCGTGACTGGGCTTGGCGCGAAGATGGGGATCGACGCGACGAACAAGTGGCCAGCGGAGACTACGCGCGCTTGGGGCCTGCCGATCGCGATGCGTGCCGAGGTGAAGCAACGCGTCGACCGACTCTGGAAGGACCTCGGGCTATAGCGGCGCCGACAAGCCGCCGCCTCGAGCTTTTTTACTGAGTTGCGCTCAGAATTTGAAAATTGCGCTGGCGGAGATCATCTTCGCGTTGGCGCGGCCAGTGCAGGTTCCGGGGGGGTCGTTCGAGCTGCACTCGCTGCCGACCCTGCCGAAGTTCTCGAACTCGATGCGTACGCCGCTCTCGCCATCGAGGAAATACTGTGCCCCGAAGCCGGAGAGGAAGCTGACTTCGCTGGACTGGAGGCCGGGACTGCTTGCACCCACTTGAAAATTATTGTTGTAAAAAGTCAATCTTGCCTGGGAAAAGAACGCGCCCAACCGACCGTAGACGGAGAAGTTCCTGGTGAAAGGAACCGTCGGCACCGCCGAAAACCCCACACCTGTCACTTTGTAGGTTGCATCCTGGGTGATCCCCCCACTCTCGTACTTGTAGTGAAATTTTCCGACTGTGGCATAGCTCACCTCGGCCGCCCAGTTCCGGTTGATCTGGTGGCCGATGAACCCTTTAAAACCGGCATCGAACTCTTTCTTGCTATCAGAGCAGGGGCAACCGGGGTCTGTCGGCCGAGAGCTGAAATCGGCAGGGTAAAGCTGAACGCGGGAGTAGCCCGTCCCGAGGCCCGCGTACCAATAGGAGTCCGCGGCGTACGTGGCGCACACGCCCGACAGCAGCAATGCTGCGACCATGCAACGCAGAGCAGGGTGTTTCATCGAGCAGGCCCCTTTCTCCCTCTTTGAATTCCCAGAACCAGTCTGAAAATAGAGTCTTAGCAACACCGCGGCACTGTAATCCAATGGGGAAACTTGTGTCAAGCCAAGACTTTGGCAGACCTATGTAATCCAACTTCTGCACATTGCAGGTTTATTCTCGGAATTTGGATACTTATCGATCTAGGCTTCATTCCGTGTGTCCCTATCGGTCGACACCGGCCGCAGAAAGGGTATGTGCAGGGCGGATTCCGTGGGACTTGAAATTTGCCAATCGCACCCTTATGATTAGCACTCGCTGTAGATGAGTGCTAAAGCGTAGTTTCCCCCGTTTATTCATGGTCACATCGTCAGTTAGTGGCCGCTAACTCGTTCAATATGAAGGAGGATATCCAATGATGACCAAGATTCGTCCCTTGCACGACCGCGTCGTAGTGAAGCGCCTCGATGCGGAAAACAAGTCCGCAGGCGGGATCGTGATTCCCGATACCGCCGGAGAGAAACCCGATCAAGGCGAGGTCGTCGCGATCGGCAAAGGCAAGATCCTCGAGGACGGTAAGGTGCGCCCGCTGGATGTCAAAGTCGGCGACCGCATTCTCTTCGGAAAATACTCCGGCCAGGCGGTGAAAGTCGAAGGCACCGAGTATCTGGTGATGCGCGAAGACGACATCATGGGCGTCGTCGCCAAGTAAACCTTAACGAATTTAATTCAGGAGCAAACAATGCCTGCTAAAGACGTACGTTTCCACGAGCCCGCGCGGCACAAGCTGCTCGCCGGGGTCAATATCCTCGCCGACGCGGTCAAGGTGACCCTCGGCCCCAAAGGCCGCAACGTGGTACTGGAGCGCTCCTTCGGTGCGCCCACCGTGACCAAGGACGGCGTGTCCGTCGCTAAGGAAATCGAGCTGAAGGATAAGTTCGAAAACATGGGCGCGCAGATGGTGAAGGAAGTCGCCTCGAAAACTTCGGATGTTGCGGGGGACGGCACAACCACCGCGACCGTGCTCGCCCAATCGATCGTGAAAGAAGGCATGAAGTTCGTCGCCTCCGGGATGAACCCGATGGATCTGAAACGCGGGATCGACAAGGCGGTCGTCGCCGTCGTCGAGGAGCTGAAGAAGCTTTCCAAGCCCTGTACCACGAGCAAGGAAATTGCCCAAGTCGGCGCTATATCGGCGAACGCGGACGAAGCGATCGGCAAGATCATCTCGGACGCCATGGACAAAGTCGGCAAGGAAGGCGTGATCACCGTCGAGGACGGCAAGGGGCTGCAGAACGAGCTCGAGGTCGTCGAAGGCATGCAGTTCGACCGTGGATATCTCTCGCCCTATTTCATCAACAACGCGGAAAAGCAGATTTCGGTTCTCGAGGAACCCTACATTCTTCTGCACGACAAGAAGATCTCGAACATTCGTGAGCTGTTGCCGATTCTGGAGCAGGTGGCCAAGTCCGGCAAACCGCTTCTCATCGTCGCCGAGGAAGTCGAAGGCGAGGCGCTCGCGACGCTGGTGG
>WNGN01003548.1_pt1 | contig 11839 bp, 8 predicted proteins | sample 5400561 | NCBI WGS metagenome assembly WNGN01 (sample SAMN13153379, study PRJNA577476) | soil metagenome | isolation source: 115 cm soil or saprolite under Garry oak tree replicate 2 | place: USA:California | collected 2016-06-15
TTATCACGGTCAGGCCCAGCCTGCGCAAGACGAGGCCAAGCAGATCGAAGTTGAGTTGAATTGGCGCTATCAGCATGGCGATAAAAGCGCGGAATTGAAAGAGTTCTGGCCCAGCGTACGCCGGCATATTGCCAGCGGCTCACGTTTCGAATCAGGTTTTTAACTTCGATGTCGAAGTGGTGTGGCCCGGCGGAAGACCGACCGCTGGCGTGAACAAAAGAACAGCTTGGTTCGCGCTCGGGACTTACGCTCCGTGCCAGCCGCGGCGAATCAGACTGACTCCGATCGCGGCAAGCAGGAGCGCGACTATTTTCGATACCCCGCGCAATCCCTGCCTGCCCATCCAGCGTGTGAACCAGTCTGCATTCCAGAACGCCACTGCGACCAACGCGAGATTAACCGCAAGCGAGACCAGCGTGACCACCAAGCCCACCGTATCGACGAGGATGAGTAGTGCCGTGAGCAGCGCCGGCCCGGCGATTAACGGCATTCCAAGCGGCACGACTCCGAAGTCGTCACTGGTTCCGTCATCGGACGGCCTAAGATTGAGCAATTCGCGCCCTGCCAAACCAAGCAAAATAATGCCGCCTGCGACTTGAAAGTCCGCATCCGTGATTCCAAGTGCGTTAAAAATAATCTCCCCGAGAAAAATGAACCCCACAGCTACGCAGAGAGCAGTGCAGATTCCCAGAAACCCCTGGTGGTTCCGTTGCTCCCGCGAAGCGCCGCTCGCGAGGCCCATAAATATCGCGACTAATCCGATTGGATCGATCGCGACAAAGATCGGAATGAAGGCGAGGAAGAATTTCTGGATCATCGTAGCCCGCGTTCCTAAATGCAGGTCGCCACAGATGAACACAGATGAAACAGAGATTCATCAAAATTCGTTCTCCCATCTCTGAAAATCTGTGTATATCTGTGGCCGATTCCACCTTGTTCTAGCCATATGAAATCATCTGTTCTTTGCGTTCTATTTATTGCTGCTACTTCTTCGAATCTGCTGACCGCAGACCTGAAAACTGTCGATGATTTTCGTGCAGCTGCGACAAAGGCAAATGCGGTGCTGACGATTCCTGATTGGGAGCAAACGCCGGAAGCAGTCGAGGCTTCCATGAAGGATGCAATCGCAAAGGCGAACACGGCCTTAGATCAAATCGGCTCCCAGGATCTGGGCAAAGTTACCTTCAAAAGCACAGTGGTCGCGCTGGATGATGCCACTTATCAGGCCGGACTCGCCGCAAATAAGGCCACGATCATAAAGGAAACAAACACCAACCCCGCAATGCGCACCGCGGGAGAAAATGCGGTGAAAGCTTTCCAGGAATGGGTGGTCGGCATTGATTATCGCGAGGACGTTTACAAGGCGATCAAAGCTTTTGCGGATACGCATCCAAAACTCACCGGAGAAGACGAAAAGCTCCTCAAGGAAACATTGCGCGATTATCGGCGCGCCGGCCTGGAGTTACCGCCCGACCAGCGCAGGGAAGTCGAACAGCTGCGCAAGGAACTGTCCAAACTCGGCACTGATTTCGACACCAACATCGTAAAGGCGACTGCGCCGGTCATGTTCACAAAGGCCGATCTCGATGGTTTGCCCGACAGTTTCTTCGCCTCGCCCGGCATCAAAACTGGCGATGATGTCTACACAGTGATGGCAAACGTCACCTGGCAATTCAATACGGTCGAGGAAAACGCAAAGAGCGAAGCGACGCGCAAGCAGCTTTACCTTATTCGCGAGATGCTCGCCAAAGACACAAATGTTCCTGTCCTCAATCAAATGCTCGCGCTCCGCAACAAGATCGCGCTAAGACTCGCTTACAAATCGTGGGACGACTACCAGACGGAAGTCAAAATGGCCAAGACCGGAGCGAATGCGGAAAAATACATCAACGATTTGGTCGCCGGCAGCCAGCCGAAATTCGATAGCGAAGTGGCAGAATTACAAAAATTGAAGGCCGCTGATACAAACGATCCCAACGCTAAAATCGAGGTATGGGACTGGCGCTACTACAGCAACCAGCGCAACAAACAAAAATACGCCGTCGATAAGGAAGCGTTGCGTACGTATTTCCCGTTCCAAAAAGTGCTCGACGGGATGTTCAACATCTACCAGAACATTTTCGGTCTGAAGTTTGATAAGATCGTCGCGTCCTACAAATGGATCGATGATCTTCAGCTTTATCTGGTTACCGATTCCGCCACGGGCGAGCCGCTTGGCATGTTCTACCTCGATATGTTTCCACGCGAAGGAAAATTCAATCACTTCGCACAGTTCGACATCATCAGCGGAAAAATGTTGCCGGATGGAAAATACCAGCGACCGACAGTCGCTTTGCTTTGCAATTTTCCGCCTGCGACCGCCGACAAGCCCTCCTTACTGACACATCAGGACGTAGAAACCTTGTTCCACGAGTTTGGTCATGCTCTGCATTCGATTGTTACCCGCGCAAAGTACGGCCGCTTCGCCGGAACCCATGTCCCCGGTGATTTCGTCGAGGCACCCTCCCAGATGTTACAAAACTGGGTTTGGGATAAAAAAGTGCTCGATACGTTTGCGGCCGATTACAGGGACCCCTCGAAAAAGATTCCGACGGAAATCGTCAAAAAAATGAACGATGCGAAGCTGGCAAACTCTGGTGTTCTTTATCGGCGCCAGTTCGCATTTGCATCGCTGGATCTTGCTCTGCACAATCAGCACCCCGAGGATCTGCCTTACGATTGCGTGGCCGTATCGAATCCGATCCTGGAAAAAGTCTTTCTGCCAATTGATCCAAGCACTACGTTTGTTTCCTACTTTGGACATCTCAATGGCTACGATGCGGGTTACTACGGCTACGCGTGGGCCGATGCGATCGCAGCCGACATGGCGACCGTTTTTGAAAAAGCGAAGGACGGCTACCTCGACAAACAAGCCGGCGTGAAATTGCGCCGCGAGATCTATGAGCCGGGCGATTCTCGTGACGTCAACGTTTCTATCGAGAAATTCCTGGGCCGCAAACAATCGATCCAGCCATTTCTGAAGAAGATCGGTATCGGGCCAGAGGAGAAAAAGAAAGCGCCCGCTGTACCCTCGCAGGAAAGCCGATAGTTGTAGAGGCGCTTGTGCCAAGCGCCTATTGCGTATTGTCCGAGTTCAGCGTTTGACACAAACGCCGCTACAACGTCTGCGTATACGGTGAAAATGCGATGGTGGTTCGCTTTAATCCTTTGGTTCAGTTCAACGCACGTCTTTGCAGCCGATGAATTGGCGTTGCGTTTGCAGCCGGCGCTGGAGGCGATCACGCCCGACGGACTGCTCGCGCACATCAAAGTTCTTGCATCGGATGAGTTTGAAGGGCGTGCGCCTGGGACGAAAGGCGAAGAACTTTCGGTCAAATATATCAGTGACCAGTTCAAAAAAATCGGATTGAAGCCAGGAAATCCCGACGGGACATACACGCAGGAAGTTCCTCTGGCCGGGATCAAGAGCGAACCGCGAATGTCGTTCACGATCGGGGACAAAACGATCGATCTGAAATATCCGGATGATTTTGTTGCTTCATCGGCACGTCTTGAACCGGAGATCAAGGTCGATAAGTCCGATGTGGTCTTTGTCGGATACGGCATCGTCGCGCCGGAGTACGGCTGGGACGACTACAAAGATGTCGACGTGCGCGGCAAGATCTTACTGATGCTGATTGGTGATCCTCCAATTCCCGATTCAAAGGATCCATCCAAGCTCGACGAGAAGATCTTCAAAGGAAAGGCGATGACCTATTACGGTCGCTGGACCTACAAATACGAGATCGCAGCGCTAAAAGGCGCGGTGGCGGCGATCATCGTCCACGAAACGCAACCCGCAGCTTATCCGTGGCAGGTCGTGAGATCGAGCTGGGGCAAAGAAAATTTCGAGCTCGATAATCCGAACAAGAACATGGACGCAGTTTCGGTGCGTTCCTGGATCACGCTGGATGTTGCAAAAAAAATAGTCGCCGATTGCGGGCAGGATTTCGACGCGCTCAAGAAAACTGCTGTCACGAAAGATTTTCGGCCGGTCACGCTGAACGCCAAAGCTGGTATCCAGATCAAGCAGCAGATTCGCGAGTTCAAATCGCACAACGTCATAGGCAAACTCGAAGGAACCGATGCGAAATTGAAGGACGAATACGTTATTTACACCGCCCACTGGGACCATCTCGGGCGTCATCCCGAATTGCACGGCGATCAGATTTTTAATGGTGCAATCGATAACGCGTCAGGCGTGGCGTCGGTCATTCAAATCGCGGCCGCATTCATGAAAGTAAATCCGCCGCCGAAACGATCGGTGTTGTTTATGGCGACGACAGCCGAAGAAGCGGGATTGCTTGGCGCGAAATTTTATGCCGAACACCCGCCGTATCCGCTGGAGAAAACGCTTGCCGACACCAATATCGACGGCGTGAATCCTTGGGGCAAAACGCATGATCTTGAAGATCTGACCAATGGCAATTCAGCCTTGGACGACTTATTAGGCCAGGCGGCAGCGAGACAAGGGCGCGTTATGAAGCCGAACAGCGAACCGGAGAAGGGCGGCTTCTATCGGGTCGACAGTTTCGAATTTGCGAAAGCCGGTGTGCCAGTGCTGCACGCAGCGCGCGGTATCGAGATCATAGGCAAACCGCCGGAATATGGAAAACAGAAGCGCGATGAATTTGTAGCGAAACATTATCATCAGCCGTCCGACGAAGTTGATCCCGGGTGGGATCTCTCCGGCGCCGTGCAGGATGTTCAACTGCTGTTCGAAGTCGGCTACCAAGTAGCTAATGGCGACAAATTCCCGGAATGGAAAGCGGGAAGCGAGTTCAAGGCAAAACGCGAGGCAATGCTGAAGAAGTGATTGGCTTCGGCCCGGCGGCCATCTTATCGTCAACACTCCATATCATGGCTACCTGAAGAATCCCTTTATTGCGCTAAGCAACAAATGGGACTCGCATCTTACTCCCCCCCGTGGGACGGCGGCCATATCAAACTGTGGTCACGCAAGACTCTGTCGCAGCTGTTGAGCGAAACAGGTTTCCGCGTCGTTCGCTTCATCGGAGCGGGTAGAATGCCTTTCCTCTGGAAGAGCATGATCATGATTGCATGGAAGCCAGAAGAACCTGGCCAATGACGCTTACGACCGCAGCGAAACTAAGTTGCAATGCGGCGGATTAGATGATTGAGTCGGGCTTCGCAAATCTGGAAATCTGAATGGGCTCTCTTAAGAAAAGACGGAAATCAAAAATTGCCAAGCACAAGCGCCGCAAACGCATGAAGGCGCATCGGCATAAGAAGCGTCTGCGTTACAAGGTGTAGCCCGCAAGGTTCTGGCGACCAGAGAACGCCCAACGTCCAACACCAAGGTTTCCATAATTGACGTTAAGGGTTTGGTGTTGAATACGCGATGCGTCTGCGGCGACGCGCGTGCGCTCTCCAGAGGACGCGGTTTGCCGAACGCGCCGCAGAAAGATAAGATTAGAGCCATGAAGGCGCCGAAGAAGTGGGCTGGTTCGCCACTTCAATGTTTGCTTTTACCATTAATTCTTCTCCTTACGGCGAATGCATTTGCTGACCCGATTACGAAAACTTCGCCAGCAAAAATTCCGCGCTCGCAGCAGTCCAAACAAAGTGTGCGGCAGGATGATTCGCTCAATGTAAAACGAGCTTCAGACCTCGCTTTGCGTCCCGGAGGCGAACGCAAGGCTGGCGCGCTCACGCATTTTGTTGAAGGAATGGTTTTCGAAGAAAATGGCGAGATGGATCGCGCGCTGGAGGCGTATCGTAAGGTACTCAACGTCGATCCGGGCCAGGCGCAACTCGCCGCGCGCGTAGCGGGCTTGCTGATACAGGACGACGATTTTCCACAGGCTATTGACGTGCTGAAAGACGCAATCAAGGCGAATCCGAATAATGCCGAGCCTTATCAGCAACTCGCTTTTATTTATGCGAGGTATCTCAAGAAAACAGACCAGGGGATCGATTATGCCAACCGAGCCATCGCACTAAATCCAGCAGATGTGGAAGCTTACCAGCGCCTGGTCGAAATCGAGATTGCAGCCGGACAAGAGAAGAAGGCGCTCGAAGCTCTGGACCGTGCCACCAAAGTTCGCAGTAACGATCCCAATTTCTGGATGCACCTCGGAAAGCTTTACGTGGCTATTCTTTTCAAGTCTGACTCGCAGCCGAAACCGGACGAATTGAAAAGGGTCAATGAGATTTTCAAAAGAGCAGCCGAACACGCCGGAGACGACCCCGCGATCCTCAAGGACGTAGCAGACTATTACGCGGCATCCCAGCAATTGAAGGAAGCGATCCCACTTTATCTGCGAGTTCTGGAACTCCAACCAGAGGACGCAAATGCGCGAGAGAAATTGGCGACGGGTTTTATTCTGACGAATCAGCGCGGCAAAGCTGTCGAGATGCTTGAGCAAATCATCAAGGAGCACCCCGACAAATATCAGCCCTACGATCTACTGGCACAGGTGCTGGATGACGAAGCGCGATCCCTGCAGCGCGAAAACCGCATTGACGAAGCAAAAGCGAAGTTTGCAAAAGTAGCCGCGAATTATGAGCAAAGCCTGTTGATAAATCCAAACCACGCCAGCACCTATTTGCATTTGGCAGCGTTGCTTGTCGGACCGTTAAAAGACCCAAGTCGGGGGGTACAATTGTTAGCAGACGCTCGGCGCCGATTTCCCGGCGCGCCGGAGATTGTTTACTACCTGGCGATCGCTCAGCGCGAGGCGAAGCAGAGCCAGCAAGCCGTGGCAACTTTCGAGGAGGCGTTACACGAAGCGCAGCTCGACCAAGATGACGATGTAGTGAATGCCAAGTTTTACTTCAATTACGGAGCGGCAGCCGAGCAAGCTGGTCTGTACGAAAAAGCGGCTGATTTGCTTCGCAAGTCAATTGCGCTCGATCCAGCTAATTCGGCAGAGGCATGCAACTACCTGGGCTACATGTGGGCGGATCACAATATGAATCTCGATGAAGCTGAGACCATGATCAGGCGCGCCCTCGAGAGCGAACCAAACAACGCCTCGTATCTGGACAGCCTTGGTTGGGTGGAATTTCGAAAAGGCAAATTTGATCAGGCATTGACCGATCTGCTTCGCGCTGCAAAGGGCGCGGAGCGCGACGATCCGGTTGTATTTGAACACATCGGCGACACTTATTTGAAATTGAATCGCATGGCGGACGCATTGGCTGCCTGGCAAAAAGCGCTGACACTCGACCCGAAAAACAAAAACCTTGCGGAGAAGGTCGAGGACACCAAAAAGAGGATCAGCAAGGACTTGCCCAAAACCAATCCGACGTAGTGACTGCTATCAAGACCAGATGTCGAACACTGAACATCGAGCGCCGAACCTCCGAGTCTAATCTGCCCGGCCGCGCCATCATTCGACACTGGATGCTGGAAGTCCGATGTTCGGCGTTGAAAAAGTAACATGAAGGAATATCCCACGCCGTGGCAGCGCAAGACCATGTGGGCGGCGCTTACTGCCTGCTTTGTGGTTCTCCTTGTCATCATCGTCGGCGCTGTGATCTGGGCCGCGGCCAATGTCATTAGTTTCCTCCAGCCAATTCTGATCCCGGTAGCCATCGCTGTGATCCTCACTTATCTGCTCGACCCGCTCGTGACGAAAATGTCTCGCGGAACACTGAGTCGGACGAAAGCTGTGGCTCTCGTATTCGCGATTGCGTTTTTCGCTCTGGGAGGATTGGCCGCGTGGCTCATCCCCACCATCTCCATTCAGAGCGCGAATTTTGCGAGGCAAGTTCCCGCGTACACCGAACGAGCGCGAGACTACACAGTCGATCTCATCTATCGATTCGACCACACATTCGGATTATTTGGCGGAGCGCACGGGAAAACTGCATCGACAAGTTTTACGAACTGGCTCATTGGTGCCGCTGCATCTCCGTCGCCTCGCGCACAACCCACCGCGGCCCCAACCGCTTCACCGCAAGCAACTGCGCCGGAAACGGAAATTATTGCTCCAAGTGCGCCGAAGCTGACCACTGCTGAACGCCAGCGCATCCAGGCTTACGTAGAAAAACAAATGCCGAAATTGCAGCAAGCGCTCCCGACGGTGATGGGAAAGCTCTGGGACATTCTGAAGAAAAGCATCGGCGGATTTCTTGGAATTACAGGCTTCCTGCTCAGTCTCATCCTGGTGCCGATCTATCTCTTTTTCTTGCTAACCGAAAAGCCGCGCATTCAACAGCGATGGAAAGATTACCTGCCGTTGCGCGAATCGCCCTTCAGAGATGAAGTCGCGGAAGTGCTATCGGAGATCAATCGTTACGTCACAGCGTACTTTCGAGGCCAGCTACTTGTGTGTCTCGTGGATGGCATACTCATTGGGACGGCGCTCACCATTCTGGGCCTCAATTTTGCGCCGGTGATTGGTGTGCTCGTCGTCATCCTGACCATGGTCCCCTACATCGGCATCATCATCTGTTGGGTGCCAGCCGTTCTGATTGCAGCTTTTCAGTGGGGTGACTGGACGCATCCGTTGATCGTAACTGGAATTTTCATCGTGATACAAAATCTCGAAGGCATGTTTTACGCTCCCCGAATTGTCGGAAATTATGTCGGATTGCATCCGATGACGGTGATCGTGTCGATCTTTGTCTGGGGTCTGATTATTGGCGGGGTAATCGGTCCGCTCCTTGCCGTGCCGCTCACCGCGACAGTCAAGGTTCTCCTCGCACGTTACGTTTGGGGCCGACGTCTGAGGCAAGGGGTTCTCCAATCAACTGAAGCGACTCTTGCAGTTCAAGAAACCGAGGTAGCGACTCAGGCGTAGCGCGGGCACGAAGACGCTTTGGGAGAAGCAAGCGCACTGTCGCGCATCCAAACACGGACACGAATGGCGGAACGAATCAAACATGTCCGGCACAGAAGAGCTCGCCAGTTGTTTCTCGCTCTGGAGTCTTTCTTCCAACGGCGGCTCTGGCTGGCTCGCCTCGGCGTTGTAGTTGTCGTATCGGCAGTCGCTCTTTTGGTTGGTATTGTTTTATTCAGTTACGGGTCAAGATTGTACGACGATTGGCGTCAAAGCCGTTTGCTGCGCCGCGCCACTGCGCTGCTACGGGAAGGAAAACTCAACAAAGCGGCGCAGACTGCACAAGAACTCGTGGCGCGCCATCCCGATTCTCTGCCAGCCCTTCACGTTTTAGCAGAAGCAGCGGAAAAACAGAATCTGGAGGAGGCCGTAAAATGGCGCGAGCAAATAGCGCGGCTTCTCCCAACCGACTTGGAGAGCCAGCTTAACCTGGCTTCCGCTGCGTTGCGCTTTGGAAAATTGGACGTTGTGCGGCAAGCGCTCGATCGCGTGCCTTCAAGTGATCGGGACAAGGCAGCTTTTCACGTCGTTGCAGGCTGGCTGGCTCGTGCCGAGGGCAACTTGGCAGAGCAAGAGGAACAGTTCGCGGCCGCTGTAAAGAAAGAGCCAACTAACGACCTTTATCAGTTTAACCTCGCAGCGCTGCGAATTCACTCTAGCGATCCGGAAAAAACCGCACAAGCGCGCGATACTCTCCAGCGACTCAGCAAGTTAGCTCCTTACCGAAGCGGAGCGCTGCGGGCGCTGCTGAATGATGCGGTGGGTAACAATGACCTCGCCGCGGCGGACAGTTTTGCGCAACAACTGCAAATGTCGCCGGAGATCACATTCAACGATTATCTCCTCTGCCTGAACTTTTACCGGAAGCTCGATGAGAAAAAATTTCGCCCGCTACTGGAGAAAGTGAAACCGTTTGCTGCACGCGATCCATCCAACCTCGCAGCGCTCATGGAATGGATGAATCAAAACGGACTTGCAGGAGACGTTGTCAAGTGGATCGACAAGTTGCCGGCGACGCAGCTAAGTTCGACGGCGACATCCGTGGAAGTGGCTGACGCCTATGCGACAGTAAAAAATTGGCCGCGCTTGAAGCGTTGGACGCGCGCTGGAACGTGGGGCGAGTCCGAATACCTTCGTCTCGCATATCAGGCAATTGCCACACGACAATCACGGTCCCGCAGCGGAAATCCTAGCACCGAGTTCGAATCGCTCTGGCATTCCGCGGAACAATTGGCGAATGAGCAGCCAGAACGTGAACTGACACTGGCGCGTCTTGCCTCCAAGTGGGAATTTGAAAAAGAATCCGAAGAACTCTGGTGGCGCGTCGCAGAAAATCCCCCGACGCGACGGGAGGCGCTTGAGGAGCTTCGCCGGCTTTATCGCGGGAAGAATCAAACAGACAGGCTTTACAACGTTCTCCAGCGCCTTCATGAAAGCTCCCCGAACGAGGCGCCGATTACAGCGGATCTCGCTCGGCTCGGTCTCAATATGGGACAAAATACAGAGCAATCGCATCAACTTGCCAAGGAGGCATTCGATCGCGCGCCAAACGAGGTTAATTGCGCTCTGACTTACGCCTTTTCCCTGTCGCGACTCGGGAAAAACGCCGAGGCTGTGAGGATCGTAGAGAGTTTGTCCACCGAGCAATTGCACGATCCGCATGCAGCCGTTTACGTCGCGCTGTTACTGGCTCAGGCCGGCCAGATCGAAGCAGCCAACAACTACATCGCGATCGCTGACGACGGAAAGATCACCCTAGTCCGTCAAGAAGTTAGGTCGCTACAATGTTCCAGCGACGAACTGTTCGACTTGTTAACTATGTAACTCTTCTACTGTTTCGATGCAGTCTCTGGCGCTTTCTCCTGTTTCGGAATCGCCTTCGTCCATCGCGCAATATCTTGGGAATCCATGTGCACTCGTTCTTCCAGCCGGGCATCGTGAAATCCCCACTTTTGCACGTCCACCAAATATTGCTTGCGCGAGAGCAGCGTTCCGCGGCAGAGCCGCTTGCTTCCGCTAACAGGCTCCTCCTTTCGCAGCCGCCAGGCTAAGTCGTCCATGACGGCCATGGGAATTCGTCCTTGTTCACCCGGGTAAATGTAGCCGAACAAGAACAAGTGGCTGAGTAGCACACGCCAATCAGGGCCGAAGCGCTGGACCAGATGTTGCCAATCGAGTTTTTCTGCGCAGCTCAACAGAATATGCGCAATATCGGCGCCATCGAACCGTTCGCGCTCCATGATATATGCCTTCATCCAAATCGTTTCCTCAGGCGCGGCAAGTTTCACGCGCAGCCCGAGCAACTCGTGATCGTGTGCCCGCTCGAACCACGAGTCATCTACTTCGCATAATCCATTGCCAGCGCGAAAAATCAGATCAACGTAGTCCCGACCGCGTTTGGCTTTGGCAAGCCAATGCGGTGAGGTCACTTCTGTCTCGTAGCCGACGCGTGCAAGCGCATCCAAGGCGGCGTCGACATGACGTGGCCGAATGTATAGGTCGAAGTCTTTTGTTCGTCGCGAAACACCGGCGTACACCTCCACCACAAAAGCGCCGCCGATTAAAAACGGGACATTCGCATTTTGAAGTGCTGCAACCGAGCTAAGATGAAAATCGTTGGGGCTGCTTTTCGCTCTGGTGGCTGCTGCTCTCTTTGCGGTCATCACACATCATAACGCAATCGAAGCTCATAGCGCGCGCATAGGGGTGAGCTCGCGCGGGCCTTCACGCGAGCGTCCCGGAGCTCCGCCCTCCAATTCTCGTTGAAGTGGACACCGCAGCACCTGTGAAAAACGTCCATTGCGCGTTGCGATTCCGTTTCTTAAAAACAAATGGCTGAGCGACCATTACGGATCGCAGCGACTGCGGATCTCCATTATGGAAAGCATTCGCGCGGTACTTTGCATGATGCGTTTGCGGAGATTTCCCGCAGCGCGGACATCCTGCTGTTGTGCGGAGATCTTACAGATTACGGGCTTCCCGAAGAAGCC
>WNGN01032141.1_pt1 | contig 11834 bp, 19 predicted proteins | sample 5400561 | NCBI WGS metagenome assembly WNGN01 (sample SAMN13153379, study PRJNA577476) | soil metagenome | isolation source: 115 cm soil or saprolite under Garry oak tree replicate 2 | place: USA:California | collected 2016-06-15
TCATCCTGGCCACGCGCGGGCCGCGCTGGTGGCGGGCGACCATGTTCGGAACCGCCGCGTCGGTCAGCTTCGCGTTCACCGCGGCCTGCACCAAGGTCGTCTCCGACTTCGCCTCGGCCGGCTGGACCCACCTGTACCAGCACTGGCAGGTCTACGCGCTCGCCTTCTTCGGCGCGCTGGCGGTGTTCCTGACCCAGAACGCCATCCACGCGGGCCCGCTCGTCGCGTCCCAGTCCACCCTGGTCCTGGTCGACCCGCTGGCCAGCATTTGCATCGGCATCGGGCTGTTCGGCGACGACCTGCATACCGGCGGGGCCGCCGGGCCGCTCGAGGCGCTGTCGCTGCTGATCGCGTTCGGCGGGGCGTTCTGGCTGGCCAGGTCGCCGCTGATCAGCGCGATGAAGGAGGGCGAGCGGCTGGAACCGCAGCCGCGGCGGTCCCGGTCCGCGCCGCTGCCCGACGCCGTGCCGTAGCCGCGCTGGACGGCGGCCTGGCCCGTGCCGTAGCTTGCCCCAGTCCGCGGCCGCCGCGGGGTGAGCTGAGGGGAGATTGTGGACTTCGACATCCCGGCCGACCTCGTCGGTTACCTCGCCGAGCTTGACGCCTTCATCGAGCGTGAGATCCGCCCGCTCGAGCAGGCCGGCGACAACATCAGGTTCTTCGACCACCGGCGCGAGGATGCCCGCACCGACTGGGACCGCGGCGGGCTGCCGAGCGCGGAGTGGGAGGCGCTGCTGCGCGAGGTGGTGCGCCTGGCCGACGCGGCCGGGCACTACCGCTACGCCTTCCCGGCCTCCCATGGCGGCAGGGACGGCACCAACCTGGGCATGGCCATCATCCGCGAGCACCTGGCCAGCAAGGGCCTCGGGCTGCACTGCGACCTGCAGAACGAGCACATGATCGTCGGCAACAACGTCGGCCTGCTGCTGATGCTCAGCTACGGGACGGCGGACCAGCAGGCGGAGTGGGTCCAGGACCTGGCGGCGGGCCGCAGGGGCTTCGCGTTCGCGATCACCGAGCCCGGGCACGGGTCAGACGCCACCTTCATGGAGACCACCGCGGTGCGCGACGGGCAGGAGTGGGTGATCAACGGGGAGAAGACCTGGAACACCGGCGTCCACGCCGCCTCCCACGACCTCATCTTCGCCCGAACCAGCGGCCAGCCGGGCGACGCCGACGGGATCACGGCCTTTCTCACGCCGGTCGGCTCGCCCGGCTTCACGATCGACGAGTACCTGTGGACCTTCAATATGCCGACCGACCACGCGCATGTGACCTTCCGCGACGTCCGCGTGCCGGAGCGCTCGATCTTCGGCGGCCTGGGCCGCGGCCTGCAGGTCGTGCAGCATTTCTTCAACGAAAACCGGATCAGGCAGGCAGCCTCCAGCCTCGGTGCCGCCCAGTACTGCATCACCGAGTCCGTTGCCTACGCCAAGGAGCGCAAGCCATTCGGCAAGCCGCTCGCCGCGAACCAGGCGATCCAGTTCCCGCTTGTCGAGCTGCAGACGCAGGGCGAGATGCTGCGGGCGCTGATCCACAAGACCGCCTGGCTGATGGACACCCACGGACCGTTCGCCGCCTCGGACAAGGTGTCGATGTGCAACTACTGGGCCAACCGGCTGTGCTGCGAGGCGGCCGACCGCGCCATGCAGGTGCACGGCGGCCTCGGCTACTCCAGGCACAAGCCGTTCGAGCACATCTACCGGCACCACCGCCGGTACCGGATCACCGAGGGCACCGAGGAGATCCAGATGCGCCGCGTCGCCGGTTACCTGTTCGGGTACATGCACCAGCGCCCGCCGAAGGGCGTGAGCGAGGGTTAGGGCGTGTCCGTGATGGATGCCGCCGAGCTCGCCACGGCGCTACGCGCCCAGCTGGCCACCGCGCTGCGCGAGCATCTCGGCCCGGTCGCGGTCGAGGGCCTGGCCAGGCTGACGGGCGGGGCGTCCCGCGAGACCTGGGCGTTCGACGCGGTTTCGGCCGGCGGATCGCGCACCGAGCTGATCCTGCGCCGCGACCCGCCAGGCCGGCCGAGCGAGCCGGGCGCGATGAGCAGGGAGGCTCGTGCCATCGCGCGCGCACGGGCCGCCGGGCTGGCCGTGCCCGAGGTACTGGCCTGGACCGACGAACCTGACCGCTGGGGGGCGGCCGGCCTGGTCATGCGCCGCGTGCCCGGCGAGAACATCGCCCGCCGGATCCTGCGGGACGACGCCTACCGCCTGGCCAGGAACGTGCTGGCCGGCCAGCTCGGCGCGTTCGCCGCCGGCTTGCACGCGATCGAGCCGCCGGGCGACTTTCCGCACCCCGATCCGGTCGCCGACCTGCGCTCCACGCTCGCGGGCCTCGGCGGTTACAGCCCCGTCTTCGAGCTGGCGCTGTCGGCGCTGGAGGCCGACCCGCCGCCCGCACGAGGTCCGGTGACCGTCCACGGCGACCTGCGGCTCGGCAACCTGATCATCGGTCACGATTCGTTGCGCGCCGTTATCGACTGGGAGCTCGTGCACGCCGGCAACCCGGCTGAGGACCTCGGCTGGCTGTGCGTGAAGGCCTGGCGATTCGGCGCCGCGGCACCCGCAGCCGGCGTCGGCACCCGCGAGGAACTGCTCGCGGCCTACCGGGCCGCCGGTGGCGCCGACATCGACCCCGCGGAACTGCTCTGGTGGGAGCTGCTCGGAACGCTGCGGTGGGGCGTGATCTGCATGACGCAGGCCGATGCCCACCTGTCGGGTGCGCACCGGTCGGTGGAGCTCGCCGCGATCGGCCGCCGGGTCTGCGAGCAGGAGTGGGACCTGCTGCTGCTGCTCGCACCGGACGACGCGGCGGCAGCAGCGGCCAGGCGGCCGCGCCCGGACGGTGCGCCGCGTCCGGCGCCCGCACCGCACGGGCGCCCCACCGCCAGCGAACTTCTCGACGCCGTCAGGCAGTTCCTGACGGAGCAGGTGATGCCGGCGACCGCGGGCCACCTGGCCTTCCACGCCAGGGTGGCTGCCAACGTGCTCGGCATCGTCGCCCGCGAGCTGGAGCTCGGCCCGCTGCCGCCCCAGGCGGGCCTCGCCGATAACGTGGCGGCCAGGCTCGCCGTCGCTAACCCACGCTACTTCGAGGCCACTCCCCCGGCCTCCTGACCGCGCCAGGCGCTGGCGAATCGGGCGGCGGATCATCGGCATCGTTCCTGCGAGGGGGTTTCACCAGATGATCATCGATTGCGCGCACTACCAGGATGGCAGGCGGCAGGAGGAGGGTCCGGTCTCGCTGGAGGACGCCGCGGCCAGGACGAAGCGCGGCGGGTTCGTGTGGCTCGGGCTGTTCGAGCCAGAGCCGGACGAGCTGGCCGAGGTCCAGGCCGCCTTCGGGCTGCACGAGCTCGCGGTCGAGGATGCGCAGAGCGAGCATCTGCGGCCGAAGCTCGAGTTGTACGGCGGTGACGTGCGGCTGGTCATCTTGCGGACCGCGCGTTACGACGACGCGGCCGAGGAGGTGGAGTTCGGCACGCTCAGTATCTTCCTGGCACCGAAGTTCGTGATCACGGTGCGGCAGGGCGTCGCGAGCGGGCTGCGCGGGGCCAGGCAGCGGCTCGAGCAGCGGCCGGAACTGCTGGCCGCGGGCAGCTCGTCGGCCCTGTGGGCGATCCTGGACCAGGTGGTGGACGGGTACGCGCCGGTCGTCGCCGGACGATATCGACCAGATCGAGGCCACGGTGTTCTCCGGTGCCGTGGCGGCGACCGAGCGGATCTACTCGCTGCGCCGCGAGGCCACCGACTTCTACCGCGCCGTCCATCCGCTGCTCGGCGTGGTCCCCATCATCGAGCGCGCGGCGGCGGCCGAGTTGCAGCCGTACCTGCGCGACGTCAGGGATCACGTGCTGCTGGTCGACGAGGAGGTCGCCGCCCAGCGGGACCTGCTCGGCACCGTGCTCGAGGCCAACATGGCCGTGATCTCCGTCGAGCAGACGAAGGTCAGCGTCCAGCAGAACGCCACCATCGAGCAGCTCACGATCCTGGCCACGGTGTTCCTGCCGCTGACCTTCGTCACCGGGTTCTTCGGCCAGAACTTCGGCTGGCTGGTCGGCCACATCGACGGCCCGGCCGCGTTCGTCAGCTACGGTATCGGCGGGCTCGTCGTGCCGATCGTGCTGCTCTGGGTCTGGCTCAGGCTCCGCAGGGCGCCGCAGCCGGGTTCGCCGCCGCCCGCCGCGTCACGGCAGACCGCCGCGTCACGGCAGACCGCCGCGTCACGGCAGACCGCCGCGTCACGGCAGACCGCAGGCCGCGGGTCCGCGGCCGGCTGACCCGCCCGCGCTGACCCGCCGGCTGGCCCGCCCGCACAGGCCGGCGCCGTCGGCTCCGAGCCAGCCGAGCACCGCGTCGGCGAACTGGGCTGGCCTGGTCGCGTGCACGAGGTGCCCGGCCGGAATCGTCACCAGGTCACACCGCGGAATCCGGTCCGCGGCCTCGGCGAGCCTGTGCTGAGGGATGTGGCTGCCTGGGCCGCCGCCGATCAGCAGTGTCGGCGCCGTGATCGCGGCCAGGCCCGCCCAGGCCGCCATGTCGCCCCTGTTCACCTCGCCGACGATGGCAGGCACCACCGCCCAGTCGAAGTCGAGCGGCCCGCCGGGACGGGCCGGGATCGCCCGGTCGCGCGGGAACGGCGGCGAGACGTCCTCGACGATCAGGTGCTCGACCCGGTCCGGCGACTCCATCGCCACCAGGTAGGCGACGGCGCCGCCCATCGAGTGACCGGCCAGCGTGACCCTGGCCAGTCCGAGCCGGTCGAGGAAGCCGAGCACGTCATCGCGCATGAGCCGGAAGGTGTACTCCCCCGGCCAGTCGCTGTTGCCGTGCCCGCGCAGGTCGGGAGCGAAAATCTGGAAGTGCCCGGCGAACCTGTCGTGCACCGGCGCCCAGTCGGCGCCTCGCTCGCCGAGCGCGTGCAGCAACACCAGCGGCGGTGCCCCGTTGCCGCCGCTGACCTCGTAAGCCAGCTGGATGTCTCCGACCCGCGCCCGTTGTGCCACGCCCACCAGCCTCACGATACGCGCCCGGGTTCGCGCCGAACTGCTACATTTGCCGCCAGCCCACCGGCCCCATGGGTCGCCAGCGGAGGACAGCCGTGCGAGCCGTCGTGTTCACCAGCCCGGCCAAGCCGGTCGAGGTCGCGGACGTGGACCTCGACCCGCCGGGGCCTGGCGAGGTCAGGGTGAAGATCGCGGCGGCCGGGGTCTGCCACAGCGACCTGCACGTGCGGCGCGGCGACTGGCAGCCGCCCGCGCCGCTGGTCATGGGCCACGAAGGCGCCGGCCAGGTCGTCGAGGTGGGACCGGGCGTCACCTGGCTGACCGAAGGCGACCACGTGGTGCTCTCCTGGGTCGCCCCGTGCGGGCGGTGCCGCTACTGCCTGGCCGGCCGCGAGGCCCGCTGCCAGGTCGCCGCGACCGTGGTCGGTCCCGGCGGCGTCCTGTCCGACGGAACCTCGCGGCTGTCGGCGGGCGGCCGCCGGATCGCGCACTACCTCGGCGTGTCCTCGTTCGCCGAGTACGCCGTCGTGCCCGCCTCCAGCGCCATCAAGATCCGCCGAGACGCGCCGCTCGACGTGGTCGCGCTCGTCGGCTGCGCCGTCGCGACCGGGGTCGGCGCGGTGACCAACACGGCGGCGGTCGAGGCAGGCGCCACGGTCGTCGTGATCGGCTGCGGCGGCGTCGGCCTTTCGGTCGTCCAGGGAGCCAGGCTGGCCGGAGCCGGCCGGATCATCGCCGTGGATGTGCGGACGGAGAAGACGGTGCTGGCGGCCAGGCTTGGCGCAACCGACGAGATCGACGCGGCCTCGGCGGACCCGGTGACCGCGGTGCGCGACCTGCTGCCGGACGGCGCGGACTACGCCTTCGATGCGATCGGCCTGACACGCACCACCGAGCAGGCGATCAGGATGCTCGGCCTCGGCGGCGCCGCCGTGCTGGTCGGGCTGCCGCCGACCGGGGCGACGGCTTCGTTCGAGCCGCTCGTCCTAGCCGAGTCTGACCAGCGGATACTCGGCTCCAACTACGGCAGCCTGCGCCCCGCCGTCGACATCCCGGCGCTCGTCGACCGGTTCATGGACGGCGACCTGCTGCTGACCGAGCTGATCTCGGCGCGCGAGCCGCTGGAGTCGGCCGAGGCGGCGCTGGGTGACCTAGCCGCGGGCCGGGCACTGCGGACTCTGCTGATCCCCTGACCGGCCGCCGAGACCCGCCGCGTTGGAGGCGGCTATGGAGAACCCTACTGAGGCGACGATCGCTCAGCTACAGGCCGACTGGCCCAACTGGCAGGTCTGGGTCGTGCACCGCATGGTCGGCAGCCCGGTGTGGTGCGCGTCCCGCGCCCGGCCGCGCGGCGGCCCGCGATAGCCAGGCTGATCCGGCACACCGACCGCAGGCTCATCGGCTACCACGCGGACGGAGCATGGTGGTCGGCCGAGCAGGTGACCGGGACGGCTGTCCGCTTCCTGGCCGCGTACTCGTTAGACGAGCTGGCCGAACGCATCGGCCGCGCGGAGGCCCGGCTGTGACCGGCCGGCACCGCCGTGACCCGGTGCTGACCGCCGCGGCGGGCCGCCGCCGTCCTCTTCGCTGTCCTGGGGCTGGCCGCCGTCATCGTGCTGCTCGCGGGCTGGCGGCCGTGACCGGCTCAGCGCGCAACAGCCGTAACGGTCAGCTAGGACTTTGACTGCAAGGTCTGGCGGCCGTGACCGGCCCTTACGAGACCGAGGCGCAGGCGCGCGCCGCCGTCGCCCGCGTCTACGACGCCGCGCGCGCGAGCAGCCGGCGCGGTGTTCTTACGGAGGCAGCCACCGGCTGCTGTGCGACGCGCTCAGCGCCGCCGGGGTCGAAGCCGTAGCTGAGACTGGCACGGGCACGCAGGAGCGCCCCCGGCCGAAGAACCGGGGGCTCTCGCATCCGCGGGCGCAGCCATCGCGGGGCGTGAAAGGGAGCGCTGCCATAAGACGCGGCTTGGCCGCCTGGTGAATCCGGCTTTGACGCCGTGCGGACGCATTCAGCGGCTGATGTAGCCGATCTGGCGTTCGAACGCCTCGATCTCGCGGCGCTGCACGGCAGCCTCGCGGTCCAGCGCAGCTGCCGGAACCGCTGGAGCTGGCCCGCCATGTACCCGTCCTCACCGAGCTTGCGGGCCCGCCGCAGCATCTGCTCGGTCGCGGTCATCCGGCGGATCGGCGCGGCCTCGGCCCGCCGTGCCTCGCGGCGCCGCGGGTCGATCCGGTTCAGCTCTTCCTCGAGCTCGGCGACCCGCTCGGCCCGCGCGTCCTCCCGCGCCCGGCGGATCTCGTCCAGCTCCCGGGCGCTGTGACCGGTCCGCGCGATCGACAGGTGGTCCTCGAACTCGGCTGCCTGGCGCCGCATCTCCGACTCGTCCGCAGCCTGCGCCCGCCGCGCATACTCCCGGCGCGCCTCGATCACGTCGCCGGCCGCGGCGTGACGGGCGGCCAGGGCCAGCGCATCGGCGACCGCGTGCGCGGTCTGCGCGGTCACTTCTGCCCCTGGCCGACCGGATTCCCGTCGACCCCCGGGTCGTGCAGCGGGCCGCCGAGCTCAGGCCGGTCCGCATCCGGTCTCTGGGACTCGTGGGCCTGCCGGACGAACACGCCGGAGGCCTGGTCCTGGTACGCCTGCGCGTTCGCCTCAGCCTGGCGCATCGCCGTGGCGAAGGCTTCAACATCCGGGGCTGGTCATCCTCGCCTCGATTCTGCGGGGACGGCCAGGCCCGATCGAGGGCGAACCCGGCCGCCGCCGCACGCAGTTCTGCTATCCCAACCTTAACGTCAGGATGACGCGAAGTCCGTCAGGGAACCTCCCGCACCATCGCCATCAGCTCGGCCAGGACCGGGTTACGGTCCTCCGGCCGCTGCCCGGCCAGCGCCAGCAGCGTCACCCGCAGCTCGCGCGCCAGCGCCGCGTTCGACGGGTCCGCCGCGTAGGCGTCCCGCAGCCGAACCGCCAGCTCCCGCAGCACCCTGAAGTCCAGGCCGAGCGCCGCCGACAGCCGGGATGCTCGTGTGCGGGTCACCCTTCGCGGGGGCACCTTCCGCCGGTCACCCTTCGTGGCGGGGCACCCTTCGCGTCCGGCCGGGCGGGGCACCCTTCGCGGGCGGCACCATTCGGGCCGGCCGGCGTCGTGCCTGGTCACGCCCGGTGACGGCGGTTGCTGGCGGGCGCCGGCGCTGGTGTCACGCTCTGTTAGCGGCGCTCAGGTCGAAGCCGATCTCGGCGAATAGCTGCCGGCAGTCGAGCACCTCGATGCCCTCGTCCCTGGCGCGGCGGGGTAGCCGCCTCTTCTCGTCAGTCAGCAACGCGCACCCTTCGACGCGCGCGGTGATCGCTACTAGCGCGTCGCGGCTGTGCTTGGCAACGTTGCTGCGCCTGTCGGCCTTGCTGCGCAGCGCCTCGACAGACTGTGTGCCGGCTTCGTCGGTTATCCGGGCCTGGCCGAGCTTGGAGAGATCAAGGATGAACGCGCCCGTCGGGACCAGCCGACCCAAGGTGGTCAGGGCGTGCACGAGCGAGTCGCGCAGCTCAGGGTCGGGCGTGGCGGATGCTTCGTCGAGCGTGACGTGGGTGTAGAGGATCTCCAGGTCGCCGGAGTCGATGGCGCGGCGGGCGGCCTCATACGCGCCGGGCACCTGCACGAACTTGTGCAGAGAGCAGTTGTCGATGACGACTCGCCGCATCGTCATTGCGCGGTCAGGCTACCTTGTCGCCGAACTTCTGGCGCGCGGCCTGGCGGGTCACTCCGAGTGCGATAGCGATGCGGTTCCAGCTGCGGCCACGGGCGCGGGCATCGGCCACCCGCCGGGTGATGAGTGCCTCGTCCAGGCGCGCTGCGTCTGCGGCCTCGGCGATTGCCTGCAGGTCCTCGGTGTTCTCTGCCCGGGTGGTGGCCGGGTCGAGGCTGTCGGCCCACTGCTCGAACTTGCGGGCAGCCTGGTCGATCTCGGCGTCTGTGTGCTTCATGTGATCACCCCTCATCCGAGGAACGCTTGGTACTTGGGCCGCATCGGCATGGCGTGGATGATGACGGGGTCGTCGGTTTCCGCGCCGAGGATGCCTATCTCCAGCAGGGCCGTTGGGGACCTCCCGGATCGCGTGCCGGGCTGCTTGCAGGATGTCCAGGTCATCGATGTGGTGCTTGCGTGCCGGCCCGCCGATCCGCACGTAGACAAGATATCTTGTCTTGGCGTGATGCGCCAGGCGGCGTTCCGGCGGCGTCATGCGCCGCTCGCCGGCCCGATCATGGGCTGCCGGCGTACCAGGCAGGCGGCGTGATGCCAGACGCCGTTCACCCTGGCGATCTTCTGGCCCTGGATCAGGGCGGTCCTGCATGACGGGCAAGCGGGACGTGAACATCCCGCCCCACCTGACGCCGCTGGTCCACGAGCACATGATCCTGCACGTCCAGCGCGGCCCCGGCGCGCTGCTGTTCCCGGCCGCGGCCGGCGGCCACATGGCGCCGTCGTCGCTGTACGCCGTCTACCACCCGGCCCGTGACAAGGCCGGGCGGCATGATCTCCGGTTCCATGACCTGCGCCACACCGGGCCGTGCTCGCCGCGGCCACGGGAGCCACGCTCGCCGAGCTGATGGCACGCCTAGGCCACTCCACGGTCAGTGCGGCGATGCGCTACCAGCACGCGGCAGCCGACCGGGACAAGGCCATCGCGGAGGCGCTGTCAGGGCTGGCGACCGTCACGCCGATCACGAACGCGAAGGGCAAGCGAGCTATCGCTCGGTGACGTAGATCCCGCGGCCGGGGACGGTGCGGACAAGGCCCTCAGACTGCAGGACCCTGACTGCCTTCTCGACGGTGCCCCTGGCCACCCCGTAGGTCTCGACGAGCGTCTTGCCGCTCGGCAGCGGGGAAAGCGGCTGTATCTCCCCGGACACAATTCGCTGCCGCAGCACGTCCGCGAGCTGACGGTAAAGCGGCACGTCAGAGTACATGTCCAAGGTCACGTGGCCACCCTAGATACCCACGGTGGCCACGCTTCCTACCAAGGGTGCCCTAGGCACCTTGGGAACCTAGGCGTAACGTGGCGAGTCCGAAGCACAAGCGGGCCCGGACGGCGCTCAGCACGCCGCTCCCCGGGCCCTGACCCGAGACGAGGCCCCGGGCTATGGAAAACCCTACAGACGCCACGATCGCCGAACTAGAACGCGACTGGACCAACTGGCAGATCTGGATCGTGCACAAGGTCATCGGCGGCCCGGTGTGGTGCGCGAGACGCTACGAGGACCGCGACGCCGTTCCCGCCCGCGTCCTGAACGCCGACAGCCCGGAGCACCTGGCCGAGGCGCTCGAAGAGGCGACGTCGTGACCGGCCGCCAGTGCGATGCGTGCGAGCAGGATGTGCACTGCTTCGGCGCCACCCGGTGCGCGTGCTGCCGCCGTGAGCCTGAGGCAGAATCCGGCAAGATGCTTGGTGAATTTCAGCCCGCCGTCCGCTTCGACCGCGGCGGGTGGCTCAGCGGCCCGTGCCTGCCCGTCCCCGCGTTCCCGGCCGCGGCACGCTGGCCGGCGATAGCGAGGCTGATGCTGCACACCGAGCAGTGGCTGGTCGCCTGGCGCGGGCCGTGGTGGAGCGCCGAGCAGGTCACCGGCTCGAAAATCCGGTACGTCTGCGGGCACAGCCTGGACGAGCTGGCCGACGCGATCGAGCGTGCGGAGGCCCGGCCGTGACCGGCCGGGGGCGCCGTGACTTGGCTGCTGACCGCCGCGGTGGTCAGCGCCCGGCCTGGCGGAATTACTGTGCCACTGGCACGGCTGATATTCGCCGGTTAAATCCGCCGATCGAAAGAGTGGAGCCCGCAATGAAGTACCTGGTCACGATCATGAGCAATGAGGACGCCGACTGGTACGCGGTCGACGCGGACACGCCAGCGGATTCCGTGAGCGCGGTCAAGGAGCGCATCTACGGCGGCGAAGCGCTGGGAGCTGGCGTCAAGATCAGCGCAATGCCCATGCCAGACAAGCCGATCCGGATCACGCGGCTCGCAGACATGAGCGAGTTCGAAGCGGAGTTCCGGACACGCGGATAGCCGGGGTGCCGGCCGGGGCGCCAGAACCCGGCCCGCGCCACGCTCTCAGGTCTTGCCGCTTCCGCGGCGTCATCCCTGGCCGGCTCCCCGCCACATCTGCAGCGGCATGCCCTCCCGCTCCGCCGCCCCGGCCGGGTTCAGCTTCACGGCCGGGTCCGGGTTCGACGCCGCAGCCGCCTCCGCCTCCTCGCGTTCGGCCCTGGCCGCGGCGGCGTTGTACGCCCGCACCACGCCGAAGATCTCGAAACCGCTCACGGCCTGCCTCTCTTCTGCCGCGGCAGCCCGGCGAGGGCCGCCGGGATGGGGTCGCCCGCGGCTATCAGCGTGCACGCGCCGGGCCCCAGGTCCGGGCGCTCGATCAGCAGGTCCTCGCCCGCCAGCTCCAGCTCAGGCGCCGGGGGGCGGCCGGCCCGCGCTCCGCCCTGGCCACCCGCCGCGGCGTCACGACCGCACCCCGGTGTCCACCACGAACGCGGCCGGCTGCGCGAGCTGCACATCGGCCCGCAACCATGCCAGGAACCCGTACTGGCCGCTGTCGATGAACCGTTCCCGCAGCGGCAGGATCCGCAGGTCGGTGCGCACCCCGATCCAGCACTGGTCCCACTGCCCGGTGTACACCTCGCTGCAGTCCGTCGACGTGCCGACCGTCAGGTTGACGGGCACCTGCCTGGTCTGCAGCCGCGGGATCTGGTCCAGGTAGGACGGCGGGCGGATGTTCTGGTTCGTCGTGTCGCGGAGCTTGGCCAGGGACTGCGG
>WNGN01008958.1_pt1 | contig 11830 bp, 9 predicted proteins | sample 5400561 | NCBI WGS metagenome assembly WNGN01 (sample SAMN13153379, study PRJNA577476) | soil metagenome | isolation source: 115 cm soil or saprolite under Garry oak tree replicate 2 | place: USA:California | collected 2016-06-15
ACTTGCTCGCCGGCGGCTCCGATCAAGCGCACTTCGGGCGCGTTGATCTCGATGTTGATGCGCTGCGTTCTCTCCGTGGCGATGTTGCATCCTCCAGAACATTAAAAACTAAGCCGCACTCCCCGCTTTGGCCTCGCTGCGGAGGCGGGCGACGAAGTCCGGCAGGGACATCTGCCCGAGGTCTTCACCGCTGCGGGTACGCACGGCCACCTTTTCCGCTGCCTTCTCCTTTTCGCCGACGATCAGCTGGTAAGGCAGCTTCTGCAAGCTATGTTCCCGAATTTTATAGGTTATTTTCTCGTTCCTCAAGTCGGCTTCGCAACGGTAGCCGGCCTGCTTCAGGGCGGTCGCGACCCGCGCGGCGTAATCGGCCTGGCCTTCCGAAATATTGAGCACCATCACCTGCGCCGGCGCAAGCCACAGCGGCATGGCGCCCGCGTAGTGCTCGATGAGAATCCCGATGAATCGCTCCATCGATCCGACGATGGCCCGGTGCAGCATCACCGGCACCCTGCGCGTGTTGTCCTCGGCGACATACTCCGCACCGAGCAGTCCGGGCATGGAGAAATCGACCTGCATGGTGCCGCACTGCCAAGAGCGACCGATGCTGTCTTTCAGATGGTATTCGATCTTGGGGCCGTAGAATGCCCCCTCTCCCGGGAGCACTTCGTAAGCGAGACCGCTCGAACGGAGCGATGCCCGAAGCGCGCGTTCGGCTTTGTCCCAAAGCTCGTCTGCGCCGACCCGTTTCGGGGGGCGCGTCGCGAGTTTGTAGACGACCTCGGTGAAACCGAAGTCTGCGTAGACCTCTTGCAGCAAGGTCGTGAACGCCGTGACTTCCGGCTGGATCTGCTCCTCGGTGCAAAATATGTGGCCGTCGTCCTGGGTGAAAGCTCGGATGCGCATGATGCCGTGCAGAGCGCCCGAGGGTTCGTTGCGCGTGCACACGCCGAACTCGCCATAGCGCAGCGGCAACTCGCGATAGCTGTGCAGGCCCTTGCTGTAGATCAGCACGTGGCCGGGACAGTTCATCGGCTTGATCGCGTAGTCGCGCTTCTCCGACTCGGTGGTGAACATCAGCTCCTTGTAGTTTTCCCAATGACCGGATTTCTCCCACAGACTGCGGTCGAGGATCTGCGGGCAGCGCACTTCGAGATAGCCGTGGTCCCGGTAGACGCGACGCATGTATTGCTCGACCTGCTGCCAGATCGCCCAGCCTTTCGGATGCCAGAACACCATGCCGGGTGCTTCCTCCTGAAGGTGGAAAAGATCGAGTTGCGTGCCCAGCCGCCGGTGATCGCGCTTCTCCGCCTCCTCGATCATGCGCAAGTAGGCTTCCTGCTCCTCCTTCTTGGCCCAGGCGGTCCCGTAGATCCGCTGCAGCATCTCGTTCTTCGAATCTCCGCGCCAGTAGGCGCCGGCGACCTTCATCAGCTTGAATACCTTGAGCTTCCCGGTGGAGGGAACGTGCGGGCCGCGGCACAAATCGATGAAATCCCCTTCCCGGTACAGCGAGACCTCTTCGTTCGCGGGTATCGAGGCGACGATCTCGGCCTTGTAGTGCTCGCCGATGGATTTGAAGTATTGAACCGCCTTGTCGCGCGGCCAGACCTCGCGCGTCACCGGTAAGTCCTTTTTCGCCAGTTCCGCCATGCGCTTTTCGATAGCGTCGAGATCGTCTGGCGTGAACGGCCTCTTGAACGAAAAATCGTAGTAGAACCCGTTTTCCACCACCGGCCCGATGGTGACTTGCGCTTCGGGGAACAGGTCCTTCACGGCGTAGGCGAGCAGGTGCGCAGTGGAGTGCCGCAGGATCTCGACGCCCTCCCGGTCGCGTTCGGTGATAATGGCGAGTTCCGCATCGCTATCGACGCGGTGCGAGGTATCAACCAGCTTGCCGTTCAGCTTCCCGGCAAGGGCCGCGCGCGCCAGCCCCTGACCGATCGCCTGCGCGACCTCAGCCACGGTGACGGGCCCGGGAAAACTCTTTACCGAGCCGTCGGGGAGGCGAATGTTCGGCATGGGCGCATTGTAGAAAAACAAACCGCGCGCTGAACGCAGCTCAGCTTGCGTTCCAACGCGCGGAGTTAAGCCTGCGCTTCGCGCCCGGCTTAACAGCTGGTAGGCGCGATTGGAATCGAACCAACGACCTCATCCATGTCAAGGATGCGCTCTAGCCAACTGAGCTACGCGCCTGGGAAGTGCCGGATTCTAGCCGAACGGTCCCACCCGCACAAACCCATGAAGCAATACCGGGTGAAAATCAACCGCGCCAACGCTTCGATCGCGAATCGTAACTGTACGGCATGGATTTGAAGACCACGTTCGGACAGGAAATGACATACTCACCGCTCGAAACAAGGTAGCCCATGGGCACGTCGCCCGGGCATTTGCTCACTGCCGGGACGTACTTGGGTACGAGCTTGTCGAGAGCCTCTGGATACGCGCCGCTCTCGCGCTTGTACGCCGAAAGCGCGGAGATCATCCCCACGCCCCGGGACTCGACGGTCAGCATGTCTTTCTCGCCCCCGGTGTAGAGGTCGATTGCAACATACGCCGCCGCGAGAGCGATCGCAATCACGACGAGCAGAACGATCTGGCTTAAGCCCGCCTGACGATTAGCCGCGTTCATCCCCTGTCCTCCTTGCCAAATGAGGTCAACTCACCCGCAAATATTACCGCAAGCCGAGCATTTCCGCCGCGTGCTTGCGCGTCGTCGCAGTGATGGCGACCCCGCCCAGCATGCGCGCGATTTCCTCGATCCGTGATTTCGGGTCGAGCACGGCGACCCGGCTCCGCGCACTGCCGCTTTCGGTGCCCTTCGACACCGACCACTGCTCGCGGGCTTGGGCAGCCACCTGCGGAAGATGCGTGACGCACAACACTTGACGTTCCCCACCCAGGGTTCTCAGCTTTTTGCCCACGACTTCGGCCACGGCTCCGCCGATCCCCGCGTCGACCTCGTCGAAAATCAACGTAGGCACCGCGGCCGCCCGGCTCGTGATCACCTGAATCGCAAGGCTGATTCGGGACAGTTCTCCTCCGGAAACCACCTTGGCGAGAGGGCGCGGCTCGGTGCCCGGATTGGTCGTCACCAGAAACTCGGCCTGTTCATTTCCCGCGACACTGCCGTCAGGCAAAAGCGAGCGCAGCTCCACCTCGAACCGCCCGCCGGACATCGCGAGCTCCTTCATTGCGGCGTTCACCTCGCGGCCGAGTTTCGTCGCGGCCTTGTTGCGCTCGGCCGAAAGCCGTGTCGCAAGCCCATCGTAGCGCGAGCGCGCAGCCTGCTCCTGCAGGGCGAGGGCTTCGAGATCCGCTGTCATTTCCAGATCCTTCAGCCGCACCCGGAGTGAAGCCAGAACTTCGGGCAGCGCCTCCGGACGCGCGCGAAACTTGCGCGCTGCGTTGTGCACCGCCTCGAGGCGCTGCTCGACCTCGTGGAGGCGCTTCGGATCGAGCTCGATGCGATCGGCGTAATGTCTCAGCGCATAAGCGGCTTCGCGCAACTGTGCTTCCCCCGATTCGAGCACGGCAATGGTATCGCGCAGCAATCCATCGAATTCGGTGAGCGGGCGCAGCCGCGAAAGTACTCCCGACAGCGAACCGAGCGCGGCGTTCTCAGACTCGGAAAGCGAGTCGATCGCGTCCCGAACGCCCTCCATGAGGGTCGCTGCGTGGGCCAGCCGTCCGTGCTCCGACTGGATCGCTTCCCATTCGCCGGGCGCAAGCGCAAGCCGCGACAGCTCTTCGAGCTGCCAACCAAGCTGCTCCCGTTCCGCATCGCGTGCCGCCGCATTGTTCTCGTGGTCGAGTCTCGCACGGCGAAGTCTTTGCAATTCGCGGTGAGCGCCACCGGTTTCTTGAGCGAGCGAAGCAAGCCCGGCGTGCGCGTCGAGCACCATGCGCTGGGCCTCGGGCCTGAGAAGCGACTGGTGCGCATGCTGGCCGTGGATGTCGACGAGCCGATCTCCCGCCTCACGCATCTGGTTGATCGTCGCGGAGTGGCCGTTGATGAATGCGCGCGAGCGCCCGTTCGCGTCCACCACGCGGCGCAACAGCAACCGGTTCGGATCGCCCTCGAGCGCGTGCTCGTGCAACCAGTCCCCGATTCCGGGCAGCGAATCGATGGCGAATTCGGCAGTCACGTCGGCACGTTCGGCCCCGGAACGCACGTGCTCGCCTCCTGTGCGATCGCCGAGCGTCATCGACAACGCGTCGATCAGGATTGATTTTCCCGCGCCGGTTTCGCCTGTCAGGGCCGTAAAACCCGGCCGAAACTCGAGTTCCAGGCGATCGACGATCGCGAAGTCCCGAATGGACAGATGCAAAAGCATTCGCAGCTAGAGCACTTCGCTCCAGTGCAGCTTCTGCCGCAACATCGCGAAGTAGCTGTAACCCGGAGGGTGGACAAACTTGACGGTATGCTCCGCGCGCCGGACAAGGACGCGATCGCCCTCCTGAAGGTCGCATTGCAGTTGCCCGTCGAAATGAAGCCGCGCGTCGATCGAGCGCTTCAGGGAGATTTCGATCAAGGTGCGGTCGCTGACCATGATCGGCCGGTTGGACAGGGTGTGCGGGCAGATCGGCACCAACGCGAACCCGGGTACGCTCGGTTGCAGGATCGGCCCGTCCGATGAAAGCGCGTAAGCGGTCGATCCCGTGGGCGTCGCCACGATCAGACCGTCGGCCCGCAAGTCATAGACGAACTCCCCGTCGATGTTTACCACGAATTCGATCAGCCGACCGACAGATCCCTTGTTCACGACTGCGTCGTTGAGGGCGAGCGTCGCGAGCGTCACCACGCCGCCGCGATGCACTTCGGCCGCGAGCATGGTGCGCTCTTCGATCGTGTGGCGGCCGGCGAGAATCTCGGCCATAGCGTCGAGCATGTTGGACGAAGCGATGTCGGTCATGAATCCGAGACGGCCCTGGTTGACGCCGACGAGGGGCACATGGTGACCCGCCAGGTTTCGTGCTGCGTTGAGCATGCTTCCATCGCCTCCCTGCACTACGACCAGGTCGGCACGGGCGCCGATTTCATCGTAGTCGGCTATGGGAAAGCCGCTGACGTGGTTGGAAGCCGCGGTTTCCTTCTCGACCAGCACTTCGCGCCCCTGCCTGCGCAGGTAGTCGCCCATCGTGGCGAGCGCGATGAACATGTCGTGGTGACAAAAAAGCCGCCCGTAATTTCTGGAACAAAACCGCAAATCGGGCCGATTCTGTAGAATCGCGAGCTATGCTGGACCGTCGCGCGCAGATCCTGCTCAAGACCCTGGTGGAGCGCTATATCGCCGAGGGTGAACCGGTCGGCTCGCGCGCGCTGTCGCGCTCCTCCGGTCTGGATTTGAGCCCGGCCACGATCCGAAACGTGTTAGCGGACCTCGAGGAACTCGGCTTTGTCGCGAGCCCCCATACCTCGGCGGGACGGATTCCCACCCCACGTGGCTATCGTTTCTTCGTCGATACCCTGCTTACGGTAAAGCAGCTCGACCGCGTCGAGATCAGCCAGCTCGAAGTCAATCTTCATCCCGACCACCCGCAGCGCCTCATCAGCGCGGCCTCGCAGCTTCTCTCCGAACTCACGCATTTCGCGGGCGTCGTGGTCGCGAGCAAACGCAAGACACCGGGCTTCCGTCACATCGAGTTTCTGGCACTTTCGGAAAAGCGCGTCCTGCTGATCATCGTAACACCGGACGGTGACGTGCAAAACCGAATACTGTTCACGGAGAAGACCTATACGCCTTCCGAGCTGACCATGGCGGCAAATTTCCTCAACCAGAACTACGCCGGACTCACGTTCGACGACATCCGTCGCCGCCTGCGCGACGAGCTGAAGCAGCTTCGGGAAGACATGACGCTTCTCATGACCGCGGCGCTCGAGGCCGGCAGCGAGGCCTTGTCCGAGTCTACGGAGAACTACGTCATATCCGGCGAGAGGAATTTGCTCGACTCGCACGAACTCGCGTCGAACATGTCGCGGCTGCGGGAGTTGTTCGAGCTCTTCGAAACGAAGACACTGCTCATGCAGATTCTCGCGCTGAGCACCCGCGCTCAGGGAGTGCAGCTCTACATCGGCGGCGAGTCCGGCATCGCGCCGCTCGACGAATGCAGCGTGGTCACGGCGCCGTACGAGGCCGACGGGCAGATCATCGGTACGGTCGGGGTGATCGGGCCGACGCGCATGGCGTATGAGCGCGTGATACCGATCGTCGACATCACCGCCAAGCTGTTGTCGAGTGCGCTGTCACAACACTGACTCGGGCTTGGAGTTGACAGGGACCCGTACGTTGCAGGCTCCTCCGCTGCCCTTGCGCTCATAATCAGCTTCGACCCTCGATCCGGCGCTTTCATGCGCTATCTTCCTGAGCCGGAACATCGGCACGGCACGATCGCAAAGACCGCGATCCTGCTCATCAACCTCGGGACACCGGATGCTCCGACACCGCGGGCGGTGCGCCGATATCTGGAGCAGTTTCTGTCCGACCCGCGCGTGATCGAGATTCCTCGCGCGCTTTGGTTGCCGATACTGCACGGCTTCGTACTCAATTCGAGGCCGAAGAAATCGGCCAGCAAGTACGCCCGGATCTGGTCCCCGGAGGGCTCCCCGCTGAAGGTGCACACCGAGAGGCAGGCGCGATTGCTGCGCAGCCACTTCGGGTTGCAGGTCCCGATGCCGCTCACGGTCGATTTTGCCATGCGTTACGGCGAGCCTTCGATCGCCGCAACGCTCGCTCGCCTGAAGTCCGAGGGCTGCGAGCGCGTGCTCGTGCTTCCGATGTACCCCCAGTACGCGGCGAGCACGACTGCAAGCGCGCTGGATCAAGTCGCGGAGTTTCTGCGGAAGACACGCAACGTGCCGGAAATCCGATTGGTGAAGCACTTTCACGATCACCCTTCTTATATCGGTTCGCTTGCGGGCCTCGTGCACGAGCATTGGCGGCAGTCGGGGCGGCCGGACAAGCTCGTCATGAGCTTCCACGGCCTGCCGCGTTTTATGCCTGCTCGCGGCGATCCCTACCAAGTGGAGTGTCACCAGACCGCGCGCCTCCTTGCCGAGAGACTCGAGCTTGCCGAGAACGACTGGCAAGTCTCCTTCCAGTCCCGCTTCGGGCGGGCACAATGGATAGAGCCCTATACGGCGTCCATTCTGGCCGATTACGCCCGCACCGGCGTGCGCCGCGTGGATGTGATCTGTCCGGGTTTCGTGGCGGATTGCCTGGAGACGCTCGAAGAAATCGGCATCGAGGGCCGAAAAATCTTCCTCGGTGCGGGAGGCACGGAATTTCACCTATTGCCCTGCCTCAACGAGCGAGACGACTGGATTCGTGCCTTGGCTGACATCGCGCGGCAGCATCTTGCCGGCTGGGGGATCGAATCCTGGAATCCGCAGCTTGAAAGGAACCACGTCGAACCCAGCCAAAGCCGGGCCCTCGCTCGAGGCGCCGACGTTTGATATGCCGCCGCACACGCTGCTGCCGCCGGCTCTTGAAATCTCTTCGGCGAACCCCAGTTACAATCGTTAGCAAAAAAGGGACACACGGTGTCCGTGCAACGTCGAGGGACTTCTTGCGGAGAATCTATGCCTGAACCGGACCAACCGAGCCCACAGGTTTCTTCGGGCGATACCTCAGTCGATCCGGACGCGCCAGTCGCCAAGCCGGCGGATGTCGCGCCCGTAATCGATGCCGAGGAGCTGTTGCGACGCGCGGAGTTGAAGGCCCAGGAACACCACGACGCCTGGCTCCGGGCCATGGCGGAGGCGGAAAATATCCGCAAGCGGACGGCGATCGAGCTTGCAAACGCCTACAAGTACGCGATCGAGGCCGTCGCCGTGGAGCTGCTTCCCGTTAAGGACAGCCTGGAAGCGACGCTCGCGGCCGACTCCGCCGAGCTTGAAACGCTGAGGAGCGGAGTCGACCTGACGCTGAAGCAGCTGAATGCCGTGTTCGCGAAAGCCAACCTCAGGGAGATCAATCCCATCGGGGAGAAGTTCGACCCCCACCAGCACCAGGCGATCAGCATGCTCCCCTCTGAAAAGGAACCGAACACGATAATCAACGTGCTGCAAAAGGGCTATAGCCTGCACGGCAGGGTGATCCGGCCGGCGCTGGTCACCGTGTCTAAACCCAAAGACGATCAAGCTTGAAGTTGGAGGATTGATCCCCATATCGGCTTCAAGGTTATTTGCTAGAAAATTCAAAAGGAAAGACCCATGGGAAAGATCATCGGAATCGACCTCGGGACGACCAACTCGTGCGTCGCGATCATGGAGGGCGGCAAGCCCAAAGTGATCGAGAACTCGGAAGGCGCCCGTACCACGCCCTCCATCGTCGCCTACATGGAGGACGGGGAAATCCTTGTCGGCGCGCCTGCCAAGCGGCAGGCGGTCACCAATCCGAAAAACACGCTCTACGCTATCAAGCGCCTCATCGGCCGCAAGTTCGATGAGAAGGAGGTGCAGAAGGATATCGCCCTGATGCCCTACAAGATCGTCAAGGCCGACAACGGAGATGCCTGGGTCGAGGTCCGCGGCAAGAAGATCGCTCCTCAGGAAGTCTCTGCCCAGGTCCTGCGCAAAATGAAAAAGACCGCCGAGGACTACCTCGGCGAGGAAGTCACCGAGGCCGTCATCACGGTCCCGGCGTACTTCAACGATTCCCAGCGCCAAGCGACCAAGGACGCCGGCCGCATCGCGGGACTGGAAGTCAAGCGCATCATCAACGAACCCACGGCGGCCGCACTCGCGTTCGGACTGGACAAGAGGGAAGGCGATCGCAAGATCGCGGTCTATGACCTCGGTGGCGGCACGTTCGACATCTCGATCATCGAAATCGCGGAAGTCGAAGGCGAGCACCAGTTCGAGGTGCTCTCCACGAACGGCGACACCTTCCTCGGCGGGGAGGACTTCGACCAGCGCCTCATCGACTACCTCTGCGACGAATTCAAGAAGGACCAGGGTATCGACCTGCGAAATGACGTGCTCGCGCTGCAACGGCTGAAGGAAGCTGCGGAAAAGGCGAAGATCGAGCTGTCCTCGAGCGCGCAGACCGAGATCAACCTGCCCTACATCACAGCCGACAGGAGCGGGCCCAAGCATCTCGCCATCAAGGTCACACGCGCCAAATTCGAGAGCCTGGTCGAGGACCTGATCGAAAAAACGGTCGAGCCCTGTCGCATCGCGTTGAAGGACGCGGGGCTCAAAGTTTCCGACATCGAGGACGTGATCCTGGTCGGTGGAATGACGCGCATGCCCAAGGTCCAGGAGACAGTAAGGGACTTCTTCGGCAAGGAACCGCGTAAGGACGTCAATCCGGACGAGGCTGTCGCGGTCGGTGCCGGGATACAGGGCGGCGTGTTGAAGGGCGATGTCAAGGATGTCCTGCTCCTGGATGTCACGCCCTTGTCACTCGGAATCGAGACGCTGGGGGGCGTCTTCACCAAACTCATTCAGAAAAACACCACCATCCCGACCAAGGCGCAGCAGGTCTTCTCCACCGCCGACGACAATCAGTCGGCCGTGACGATCCATGTGCTGCAGGGCGAGCGCGACGTGGCCTCGGGCAACAAGAGCCTCGGCCAGTTCAATCTGGAGGGAATTCCACCCGCGCCGCGCGGGATGCCGCAGATCGAGGTCACCTTCGACATCGACGCCAACGGCATCTTGCACGTGTCGGCGAAGGACAAGGCGACGGGCAAGGAAAACAAGATCACTATCAAGGCAAACTCGGGGCTCAATGAATCCGAGATCCAGCGCATGGTAAAGGACGCGGAAGCGCACGCGGCCGAGGACAAGAAGCAGCTCGCGGTCGTGACGTCGCGCAACCAGTTGGATTCGCTGGTGCACTCGGTTCAGAAGTCGTTGAAGGAATATGGCGACAAACTCGCAGCGGATGAAAGAGCGAAGATCGAGGCCGCGCTCAAGGATGCCGAAGAGGCGATGAAAACCGACGACAAGGAGAAAATCGACGCCAAGGCACAGGTGCTTTCGCAGGTGGCGCAGAAACTCGGCGAAAAGATGTACGCCGAGGCGCAGCAGGCGCAAGGCGCACAGGACGGCGGCGACGCAAAAGCATCGAAGCCGGCAGATGAGGCTAACGTCGTCGACGCCGAGTTTACCGAGGTGAAGGACAAGAAGGGTTAAGCGCGGCGCGGGAATGCGCGCCGCCTTAACTGGCCGAGTTCGAGCCGACGGGCACCCGCGGCTCAACTCGGCCTTGTTGCATTTGTAGGTACAACGGACACATGGCAAAGCGTGACTACTACGAGGTGCTGGGCGTCAACCGCGACGCCGACGAGGAGGCCATCAAAAAAGCGTACCGGCGCCTCGCCATGAAGCATCATCCGGATCGCAATCCGGATAACCCCAAGGCCGAAGAGCTGTTCAAGGAGGCAAAAGAGGCGTACGAGATCCTGACCGACGCCAACAAGCGTGCCGCCTATGACCGCTACGGCCACGCGGGAGTCGATCCGCGCGCGGGCATGGCCGGCGGCGGAGCTGCCGGCTTCTCGGGCTTCGCCGACGCGTTCGGCGATATCTTCGGCGATATCTTCAACCAGGCGCGCGGCGGCCGCTCATCGGTGTACCGCGGAGCCGACCTGCGCTACAACCTCGAGGTAGCGCTTGAGCAGGCGGCGCGCGGCACCGAAACCCGAATACGCATTCCGACCTACGAAGATTGCGAGACCTGCAAGGGTTCGGGTGCGAAACCCGGGACCAAGCCACGAATCTGCCCGACCTGTGAAGGGCAAGGTCAGGTGCGCATGCAGCAGGGGTTTTTCTCCATCCAGCAGGCGTGCCCGAAATGCCACGGAACCGGAAAGATCATCACCGAGCCCTGCCCGAGCTGCCACGGTGCCGCGCGAGTGAAAAAACAAAAAACGCTCTCAGTCAAGATCCCCGCCGGCGTAGACGATGGCGATCGCATCCGTCTTTCCGGCGAAGGCGAGCCCGGGGTGAATGGCGGGCCGGCAGGCGATCTTTACGTGCAGATTCAGGTCAAGTCCCATCCGGTCTTTCAACGCGACCACGACGACCTGCACTGCGAAATGCCGGTCAGTTTCGCGACGGCGGCGCTCGGCGGGGAGATCGAAATTCCCACGTTGGACGGTTCGGCGAAGATCAGAATCCCCTCCGAGACTCAATCGGGGAAGGTCTTTCGGTTGCGCGGCAAGGGTATTCGCGGCGTGCGCAGTCGGGAACACGGCGATCTGCTCTGCCACGTCGTCGTCGAAACGCCGGTAAACCTGACCGACCGACAAAGGGAGTTGCTGCGCGAGTTCGAGGCGATCAGCCAGACGGACAGCGACAGGCACAACCCCCGCGCCAAGTCTTGGATGGAGAAAGTCAAAGAATTCTTCGCTCAATAGCGAAGACGAAGGGCTCGTTCCCCCTTTGCGGTGTAGAATCACCGCTACGGCGGGCATCCTCACAAGGAGGCCACATGATTCGTGTGACATTCGTCGCGTTTTTGGTTGCGCTTTCCGGACCTGTGTTCGCTCAGGTGCCAGGCGTAACTTCCAAGACCGTCCTGCTCGGCCAGTCAGCCGCCTTCTCGGGCCCGGCCGCCCAGTTGGGTATCCAGATGAACATTGGAACCAAGACGTATCTCGATTACGTGAATGCGCGCGGCGGGGTTTACGGCAGAAAGCTCCAGCTCAAGACTCGGGACGACCGGTACGAGGCGACCATGGCCGTCGAAACCACCAAGAAGCTGATCGAGGAAGACAAGGTCTTCGCCTTGATTTCCTACGTGGGCACCCCGACGACCGGCGCGGCGATGCCCGTTCTCACCGAGGCCAAGGTGCCGCTTGTCGGGCCGTTCACGGG
>WNGN01003444.1_pt1 | contig 11829 bp, 10 predicted proteins | sample 5400561 | NCBI WGS metagenome assembly WNGN01 (sample SAMN13153379, study PRJNA577476) | soil metagenome | isolation source: 115 cm soil or saprolite under Garry oak tree replicate 2 | place: USA:California | collected 2016-06-15
TTGCGGACCTCCTTCGTATCTCCCCGCCGGAGGGCGAGGCGGGCCATCCCTGTGTTCGCCCGCACGATCAATCGGACATAGTCGCGTTCCTTCGCGATCGCCAGGCACTCTTCGAACGAATGCAGCGCGGCATCCGCATCCAGCTTCCGAAACGCGAGGATGCCCGCTCCGTACAGGGCGCGGGCCCGGGTGACGGTCCGCGCCTCCGCGCCCGGTGCGACAAGGGCCCTCGCCAGCCAGTCGCGAGCTTCGTCCGCGTGCCCGCGCTCCTCCTGGAACAACCAGAGGTCCGCAGCAAGCTGGAGCGCCTCGGCTCCCTTCCCATGTTTCAGGAACAACGAGAACGCGGCCTGCATGCCGGCGTGATCCCGTTCCAATCGGTCCATCCACGCGGCGCCGTCCGAGCCCATTAGATGCGGCTCCGCCTCTGCGGCGAGCGCGAGCAGCATCTCGGCGCGGCGAGCCTCCCCTGTTTCCCCGGGCACGTCGTTCCCCCGTTGCGAATTGCTGACTCGTTACTTCAAGGTTCGCGGCGCGTGAATTGCTGGATCTTCCGCAGAGGATACGCCAAGAACCTCTCGCCCTGCGAGTACGCCCGCCGAGAGATCGCCTCGGCCGACCAGAAAGCGGCCTTGAGATCTTGCAGCTCGTGTCGCGGCGAGAAGAAGAACGCGCCCACGACAGGTATGACGCGCTTCCCTTTGAGTCCACGGGAAACTCTGGGATGCTTCTGTTCCAAGAGAATCGTCGAGACGCAGGTCATGAAATACACGAACGCGAGGAGGAACACGGCCGAGCTGATGAGATCCGTCAGGCCACCGAGCAAACTCGCGACATAGGCCGTGAGGCAGAGGACGATCAATCCGAGATACGGCGTGTTGAACCTCGCGTGGGACCGACTGAAGGCTTCCGGCAGGAGGCCGTCAATGGACATCGCATAGGCCAGCCGCGAGGTCCCGACCGTCCCGGACTCGTCGGCCCCGGTGATCGAAAGCAGGGCGCCCAGACCAACGACGATCACGACGGCGTTCGTCAGAAGGATCGGGGCACCGAACATCGCGTGCGCGGCGTCGATCAACGGACTCGTGGAGAGGCCGAGAGCCGTTCCACCCACCGCTCCCATGACGACGAAGTTCGTGAAGAGATAGAACGCGATCACGATGAGCATGCCGATGACGATGGCCCGCGGGATCGTCTTCCCAGGCCGATCGACTTCATCGGTCGGGAGCGTCGAGAGCTCGAACCCGGCGTACGCCCAGAAGATCAGGACGAGTGCGCGCCCGAACGCGGACAGATCGCCCGTGACGAACGGGGAGAGGTTCGATGCAAACGTTCCCGGTTGCAGGCCCAGAAAGGCGATTCCTCCGACCACGATGAGGAGCAACGGCGTGAGCTTCGCGATTGTCAAGGCGTCGTTCACGCGTCCGGCCGTCTTGATCCCGACCAGGTTCGTGAAGAGGATGATCGCGATGAACACCCCCTTCAACAGAGCCTTGCCGAGTTCGTCGATGCCCGGAACGAGGGACAGGAAGTACTGGGTGAAGGCCACCGGAAAGACCGCGAGCGAGAACCATTCCGCCAGGAGGAGGCCCCAACCCACGAGGAAACCGACGAACGGGTTGACGGCGGACCGGACGTATGCGTACGGCCCGCCGACCCTCGGCAGCATCATGACGCAATAGGCAAAACAAAGGGCGATCGTCATGGCCATCGCACCCGCGAGGACCCAGACAACGAGGGAGGCCGGACCGACGAGCCTCGCCCCGATCGCGGTCGCGACGTACACATCGGCGCCGATGATCGATCCGACGACCAGGCTCGTCACATCGAACGTGCTTAGTTTTGTTCCCCGATCCCGGACATGCCCCCGTTCTTTGTGTCTCACGGGCAGGCAAGTCCGCTCGAAGCTTAAGACACGCCGCGAATCGGATGTTTCATCCGACGACGAACGGTGTTTCGACCGTGCGTCGGTTCAGCGGCGCGGCGGACCCCGACGCGGCCGTCGACCTTGGACCTGGGGGCGCCAAGATCGTTGCGGGCGACCGCCCTCCCGCCCGCGGCTCTTCGGAGGCGGTGCCGCGTTGTAGTCGAAGTCGGGCAACGTCACGCGGGGGATCGTCTTGCCGAGGGTCCGTTCGATCGCCCGGAGGTCCCCTTCGTCCTCGTGCGTCACGAATGTGATCGCCTCGCCTTCGGCCTCCATGCGGGCCGTCCGCCCAACTCGATGGACGTAATCCGTGGGGATGGTCGGCACGTCGTAGTTGATCACGTGGGAGATCCCTTCGACGTCGATCCCTCGGGCCGCGACGTCCGTCGCGATCAGGACCTGGTGGCGCCCGCTTCGGAAGCCCGCGAGCGCGGTCTCCCGCTGACTCTGACTCCGGTCTCCGTGGATCCGAGCGACGTCGAAGCCCGCCTGCTCCACCTGGCGAGCCACACGATCCGCCCGTCGTTTCGTGCGGACGAAGACGAGGACGGACATCATATCCTCTCGGCCGAGGAGGCGGACCAGGAGCGACGTCTTGAGGTGCTGCGGGACCGGATAGACCTCGTGACGGATCGTCGACGGAGGCCGATGCGGCGGCGAGACGGAGATGCGGACGGGATTGCGCATGATCGTCCGGGAAAGGGACTCGATCTCTGAGGCCATGGTCGCCGAGAAGAGAAGGGTCTGTCGCTCCCGCGGGAGGGCGTCGACAATCCTCCGGACATCGGGAAGGAAGCCCATGTCGAGCATGCGGTCGGCCTCGTCGAGGACGAGGACCTGAAGGCCGCGGAAGTCCACGTTCCGACGGGACATGTGATCGAGGAGTCGGCCCGGGGTCGCGACGACCACGTCGACGCCGGAGCGGAGGGCGTGCTCCTGGGCGGCCATGCCGACGCCGCCGTAGACCGCGTGGCCGCGGATCTTCGTGCCCTTGGCGAGGCCGCGGAGGGCGACCTCGATCTGGGCCGCGAGTTCGCGGGTCGGCGAGAGGACGAGGGCCCGAGTTCGGCCGGGCGACTGTTTCAGGAGTCGGTGGAGGATCGGCAGAAGGAACGCGGCGGTCTTGCCGGACCCCGTCTGTGCCGTCCCGATCACGTCGCGGCCCGAGAGGATGGCGGGGATCGCCTCCTTCTGGATCGGCGTCGGCGCCTCGTATCCGAGGCCGTAGACAGCTCGGAGGAGGACCGGGTCGAGACCGAGATGGTCGAACGGATTCTTCGTGTGCGTCGCTTGCATCGCGAGTCCTACGGGTTCATCGGCTTAAGGATTCGGGTGGAAAAAGAGGGAATTCCTCCCGTCATCCGCCCTCGGGAATGCTTAAACCAGCCGCTCCCCATGCAGAGCCTCGAGGGAAGCTATGCTCTACATGACAAGTTTCAGCACGAAAGAAGGCAGGCTTAGGGAATTTCAGGACTGGGTAAAGAAGAACGAGGACGTGATCAAGAAGTCGGCGCCTCGCGGTTGGACGTATCGAGGCACCTACGGCTATGTCCTCGGATTCGGTCGGTTCGCCGGCGCGCAGATGTGGGAGTGCAACCGGTACGGCGACTTCGACGCGTGGCGGGAACACAACGATCCCGCATGGGTTCGGATCGCGGAGGAGTTCCAGGAGTTCATGACCGAGGACGTGGGAGAGTCCGTCCTGCTCCGCGAAATGAGTGACGTCAGGGTTTTCGAACAGAAGAAGTCCAAGAAGTAGTCCGTCGAGAAACCCCCCTGCGGGCCGCGCTCTCGGTCCGCGGGACGTTTAAGATTGGAATCTCGTTCCATGCCGGCGAATCGGGATGGAGCGAGAGGGGCACCGCCGGGTCGGGATGGCGCCAGGCCGCCTCCTGACGTTGGCGGACGGCATCTTCGCAATCGCGATGACGCTCCTCGTCCTGGATCTCCGATTGCCCGACGCGCCCGCGGGAGACCTTGCTACTCGCCTGCGGTCGCTCATCCCACGCTTCGGGACGTTTGTAGTCAGCTTCGTCGTCCTCGGCGTCTTCTGGTTCGCGCACCATCAGACGTTTCACTTCGTCGTCCGCGTGAACCGGACCCTGGTCTGGTTGAGCGTCCTGTTCTTCATGGGCGTTGCCCTGATCCCGTTCGTCGCATCCGTCCTCGGCGCGAACTACGACGATCCCATCGCCCTCACTCTCTATGGCGGTGTGATCGGCCTCTTGACCGTCCTAGGGTACGTCGTTTGGTGGTACCTGACAGGGGACCGTGGGCTCGTCGTCGCTGGACTCGATCCCGATCTGGTCCGGAAGGTGAGTCGGTGGATCGCGGTCGGACCATCGATCGCCCTCGTGGCCATCGCGCTTGCGTTCGTGAATCCGCTGGTCTCCCTGCTCATCTACCTCGCGCTCCCGGTCCTGTTCATCGCCTTCAATCCGGTCGACAGTTACTTCGAGCGGCTCCGTGATGGCGAGGCCTGACGGTCCCTTTTCGACGATTGTCGTGCGCGAAATCGGTCACTCGCGGCCTCAATGGCGCGTTTTGTCAATGGCCCCAGTCTCCGCCCGCGGAAGATTAAAGGTACATCAACGAATCGGTTCGCGGCATGCGGGGGAGCGTACTCGGACTACCATTATGGCTCATCGTGGCGGTGTGCGTCGTGCCACCGATGGCCTACTCCCTCTCGCGGGCCGCCGGCGTCCCGGTCGAGCTGATCCTTCCGACGGCGGTGGCGATGGAGGTCGTCTTCCTCACGCAAACGGTCCAACAGACCTTGCGACGGGCCGAGGTCCGCCGCCATTTCGGCTTCGCCCTCTGGGAGCTCCACCAGGAGATGTCCCAGCATCTGGAGACCCTCGATGACCGGTTGGCCCTGGTCCGCCAGGGGGTCACGGGGGAGCTGAGCCGGGACGGGCTGCGCACCTGGGCCTCGTCCGTCGACGCCTTTCCCGACGATGCTTGGGATCGGTTCCTCACGATCGGCGGGCTGCACCGCCTCCTCGACAGCGCGCCGGATCAAGTCGCGGGGAACTTGTACCGGTATTACGACGGCGTCCGGACGTTCAACAATGAGGCGGCCCTGCGGGATCGGATGCTCGAGAGGCTCTTCACCGTCACGGGCCCGGCGACGGCCGGCATTTTCGAGTCGGTGAAGTCGAGCGACAAGCGCCTCGAGTCATGGTTGAGCGAAGTGCCGCCGAGGCTGGCGATCCTGATGCGGGACATCCAGCACGTGCTCGGGGGCCTTAGGCACATGCCCGGGGTGATCGTGTCCGCGGACGACGAACGAAGGCTCCAGGCGGTCAACCAACAGGCCAACGAGGCCTATGTCCGCTGGAGGGCGAAGCATGGCGACGTGCGACGTGCCTTGGACCAGGTCGATTGGGACATGCAGGTGCAGGACGACCTCGTGCAATGAGTCGAGGCCCAATCGATCCTCCGGAACGGTCCGCAAACTTATGCCTCGGGCCCGATTCCCGCCCTCATGCTGAAATTCGCGACGGTGGCGGTCGTCGTACGGAGTGAGAAAAGGGCGATGAAGTGGTGGAAGGAGAAGCTCGGTTTCCGGGTCGTGACCTCGTTCCCTCACTGGGTCACGGTCGCGCCGCGAGGTGCGAACGTCCACCTCCATCTCTGCCCCGACTCCCGCCCGGAGAAAGGGAACACGGGATTCATGTTCTCCACGCCGGACGCCGCGAAAGAGGAAGCCCGACTCCGGAAGAAGGGCGTCAAGATCACGCACCCGGTCAAGAAAGAGGACTGGGGCACGATCTTCTGGTTCGCCGACCCCGATGGAAATGAGTTCCAAGTGCTCGAATACTGAGCAAAGACGAGCCCTTGCCGCAACGTTCATCGACCCCAAGGCATAATCGCGAAACGCCGCGAGTCCGATGCTGATCCGCTCGACCGACCTTGGGCAACAAGTGAGGAAGTACGTCCTCGACCATTTCCTCGAATTTTCGGTCCCTCCCGTCGTGGAACAGATCATGAAGCGATTCCGCCTCGGCCGAGCCCAGGCGGTCGAGGTCTTGCAATGGCTCGAGACGGCGCGCCATCTGCGGTTGGTGCCTGGGACCCAGCGAATCCTGATGGCGTTCCCCTTCTCCGCGGTCGCCACCCCGTTCATCGTAACGCTGCGGAACCGACGATGGTACTTCGCGAACTGCGCATGGGACGCCGTGGCGTTCCATGCCATGCTGAACGAGGAGATCCGAATCGGATCGCAGTGCCATCATTGCGCGGAATCGATCTCGATCACCCTCGCGAACGGGCGGGCGACGGCCTCGCCCCGGGAAACGCGCGTGTACCTGTCCCTCCCCGCCGCGCGATGGTGGAACGACATTCTGAACACCTGTTCGAACCACATGGTCTTCTTCCGCGGTACGTCCCACATCGACGATTGGCGATCAGAAAATCCCGCCTCGCTAGACGCGGCGCTTACAATCGAGCAGACGCACGCGCTGAGCGTGCCCCTCTACCGCGACCGTCTGAAGCTCGAGTACGTTCGGCCGTCGAAGGACGAGCTGGTCGCTCACTTCGCCGCCCTCGGACTCACGGGTCCGTTCTGGGCTCTCTGAGCTTGGCACCGCGTCAGATCCTCAATGACGTCGAACGCAGGCCGATTTCGCGACGGGAATAACCGCATTCTCCCGGCTTTGACAGCCGTGGCCGCATTCCCCGCCCTAGGAGGCACGTGGTGCGATTGAACCGCACGATTCAGGCGTCCAGAGCTCCCGCTGAGTCATCGCTGTCAGGTCCGAGACACGGCCTGCATCACGGTTTCCGTTGCGACGGTTGCGACGGGGCCAACCCAAGCTGCGCTAGCATCGCCGCCTGGTCGAAATAGAGGTTGACCTCTGCAAACTTTCCGCCTTCGAGCTTCGCAATGTAGGCGAACGGAAGTCGGATCGCCTTGTTGGTCGCCGGGATGCTCGGTACGCCAGGGGCTTCCAGCGCGCCCTTGTGGGTGCCAATCATGTGGCCTCGGACCGCAATCCAGTCCCCTTGGCCGAACGCGCTTTCCGTCGTCGCCCGGAGATCCGGGAATGCATTGAACATCGGCTCGAGCCCGGCGCGAATCGCCTTCGGCCCTTTGATCGCGTCGGGGTGCTGTGGGTCCCGCTGAATGACCGAGTTCAGATGATAGCTCTCGAACCGGTCGAGGTCGTGGTCGTTCAAGGCCTTTGTCGTCGCGTCGGCTATTTTCAGATTCTCTTCTACGCTCATCAATCCACCTCCTCCTTCCGCAAAGGCCTTGGGTACTCTAAACGCGCCCCTCCTCGGCTCCCATCCCAATGCCGCATCCCTGTCCTCTCGTAATAACCATTGCACCGGCCCCCGCGACGGGCGGTTTGCCATACCACCGCACGAATCCACAAATACCCCTCAAATCAATCGCTCCCCGGTGGAGGGGGAGTCTTGCGAAGCAGTAGCGCCGTTTTCGTAGCCGCCGCACTCGTTGCATTTCTGTTGATCCCGACCGCGTCGGCGTCGCCGGCGGTGCAATACGGGCACACGTTGGGTGGCACCGGCAACGAAGGGGGTCGCATCATTGGCGTCGATGGATCCGGGAACGTCTACCAATTCGGCACGACGAGTGCCTACACGGCCGGCGCGTTCCTGGCGAAACGGAATCCCCAAGGGGACGTGTTGTGGCAGCGACTGCTCGCCTTCGGCGGGACGTTGACTCCCGTCGGAATGGCCGTGGCACCCGACGGCACCGTGTATTTCACGGGCCAGCTCGGAGCGAACTACAGCGGCGGCACCGTGGTTGGAAAGGTCCTCTCCGACGGCGCCCTCGCATTCTCGAAGTTCACAAGCGCCTTCGTCGCGCCGAACGCGATCGCGTACGACCCGGTTTCGGGCGGCGCGCTCGTCACGGGGACCGTGAACTGGTCACCTCCCACGGGCGGGATCTTTGCGGTCGACGCGAACGGGAGTTTCCGTTGGGGCGCGTTCGCGAACGGCACCGCGGTCCCGTACGATGCGGCGTTCGACGGAAACGGCACGGCGTTCATCGCGACGACCCGGCTCACGAACGGTCGATTGGACGCCGGGTTCGTCGCCTTCGACGAATCCGGGGCGCTCCTCCATGAGAGACGCCTGGACCTGCCGAACGACGAATACGGGTGGTCCGTCACGCTCGGTCCCGACGGAAACCTCTACTACCTCGGCTTCTCGTACCAGAACTACGACCCCATCTCTGCCCGTTTCGCGCCGGACCTGGTCCCCCAATGGACCGAATACGTCGGGAGTCCGACCCTCTACGAGTACGGCTGGCGCATCGTATCCGCCGGCGACGCGACGTTCTTCGTTCAAGGGGATTATTACAATTACCAGAACGGCGAAAGTGGCAGCGTCACCTATCGACTCGACTCGTCCGGGGCGCTCGTCGACAGCGGTCTCCTTCCCAGCCAAGGGGCCGGCGGGGCCGCCCTCTCCGTCCAGGACATCGCGGTGGGACCGGACGGCAGCGTGCTCCTCTCCGGATCCAGCTACCGCTCTCCACCGCGAAACGAAACGCCGGTGGGCGACGCGCGCACCGCGCCAATCACCGCATCTTGGCTCACTGATTCGGCCGGCTGGCACGCGCAGTCCGTAGCGCTGACGGATCTCGCGGGCACCCTGACCGACCCGAGTTTTCCCGCCGACGACTTCCGGGTGGAGGCGGGGAACCAGGCGTGGTACGGCGCGCTCACGCTTCCCGCGTCTTCCGTGCATGCGGTCGCCAACGCGAACATCACAGATCGCGACCACCGAGTCGTGGCCTTCTCTGCGAACGTGAGCGGCGGCACGCCGCCGTATACGTACCGCTGGTCCTTCGGGGACGCCAACAGTTCGACGGAGGCGAATCCGAACCACACGTATTCGGAGGGAGGCCGGTATCCGGTCCAACTAATCGTCGAGGACAGCGCCGCGAACCGCGCCTATTCGATCGTGGACGTGGTCCTCGGCGGGCCTCCAGTCATCACGAACGTCAGCATCTACCCGAATCCCACCTACGTGGGTCAGTACACCTACTTCAACGCGGTTGGAGACGACCCGGATGGCTCGATCGTGAACTGGCATTGGAACTTCGGGGACGGCTCGACCTGGGACGCGTCCTACAGCAGCGCATACCACTACTACTACGCCCTCGGCACGTACAATGTGACGGTGACCGCCCGGGACAACGACGGGCTCGAGACGAGCGCCTCCAGGCTCGTACAGGTCCTCGACCAGCCGCCGTACGCTTGTTTCTACTTCAGCCCGAACCCGACCGCCGTCGGATATCCGACGTCCTTCCAGGACTGCTCGTACGACCCGGACGGGTACATCGCCTCCTCTTCGTGGGACTTCGGGGACGGGACGAACGACACTGGAAGGTATGTGTCCCACACGTTCGCGGCGGCCGGGAGTTACCTCGTGCGATTGACCGTCGTCGACAACGCCGGCATGACCTCGTTCCTGAACCAGACCGTGTCGGTGAATGTGAACCAATTGCCGGTCGCGCGCTTCAGCTACTCCCCATCCGATCCGATCGCGGGACAATGGATCTACTTCAACGGCGCGGGTTCCTACGATCCCGACGGGTACATCACCTATTGGACCTGGGACTTCGGGGACGGGACGAACACGACGACGTATTACAGCGACATGTATCATTACTACGCGCAGGGCGGGCCCTACAGCGTCACCTTGACGGTGACGGACAACTTCAACGGGAGGAACCACACGTCGGCGTCCCTGTACGTGGACATCCCGCCCACGGCGAACTTCACGACCGCACGGACGTTCGGGAAAGTCGGCACGCCCCTCGTCTTCGATGCGTCCGCGTCGAACGACTCAGACGGACGGATCGTCCGCTACGAGTGGACGTTCGGGGACGGCGGGAATGGGACGGGGGCGGGCCCCATCGTCAGCCATGTCTTCGCCGCGACCCGGACCTATACAGTGACACTGGTCGTGTGGGACGACCACAACGCGACCGCGTCTTTCCAGCGGACGATCTCTGTGGTCCCGCCGAAGCCGCCGTTCGCCACACTGTCCTTCACGCCCTCCCGTCCATTCGTCGGCGACGCCGTCTCCTTCAACGGAAGCCTGAGTGCGGACCCCGACGGGACGATCGTCCGCTATGTGTGGCAGTTCGGGGACGGCGCCGTGGGAGAAGGCGCCGCGTTGACCCATCGGTACACCTATCCAGGGAAGTACACGGTCCGCCTCGCAGTCGTGGACGAAGACGGGCTCGCCGCTACGACCTCCTCCGATATCACCGCGGTCTCCCAACCGATCGCCGCCTTCAGCGTGTCCCCGAACTCGATCCACGCGTCCGAGAACGCGACGTTCACGGCGAACGGAAGTTGGGACCTGACGGGCTCCCTCGTGTACCACTGGGACTTCGGCGATGGTACCTACGGAGCGGGATGGCAGACTTCGAAGCAGTACACCGCACCGGGGACGTACCACGTCACCCTGAACGTCACGAACTCCTTCGGCGTCTCCACGATCGTCGTGCACGACATCGTCGTGCAGGCCTCCTCGCAGGGCGTGACCGCAGCCGGCATCCCGGTCGGCATGATGGCGGTCTGGGCGATCGTTGCGGTCGGAGCGGCCGTCGTAGCCGTCGGCATCTACGTCCGCCGCCGGGCGCACCGTCCGAAGCCGTAGCGAGGGTCCGCCCGCGGAGGGCACCTAGGGGAGCCAGGCGACCTTCCACACCCTCCAGAGGGCCGACGCGTCATGGAGCGGATCTCCATGCACGAGGAAGAAGTCCGCGGGACCGCCTTCGCCGATTCGACCGGCTTCCGCCTCCCCCAGGAGCTCACCGCCCCGGATCGTCGCGGACGTCAGCGCCTCCGCCGGATTCAGTCCGGCCTCGACGAGCGCCTCGACCTCCCATGCGAGGTGGTTCGCGCGAAGCGACCCGCCGCCGAAATCCGTCCCCGTCGCGATCCGCACGCCGGCGCGGTGGGCCAGTTGGACGCTCTCGATCGCCCGTTCCCGCCGACGCGCGATGCGTTCCTTCCCCTCGTCGCCGATGAACCGTGGCAACGTCGTCGTCTGCGCGAAGGTGGCCCAGGATCGGAAGATCGCCAAGGTGCTCACGAGGAACGTCCCCTGACGAGCCATCTTCGCGACCGCTTCCGAATCGAGTTCGAAGCCGTGTTCGAGGGAGTCCACTCCGGCATCGATCCCGGCCCGGGCCCCCACCAGGAAACCGGAGTGCGCGGTGACCTTCGCACCGCGACCATGCGCCATTTCGACCACGGCTCGCAGACGCGGACCCTCGGCCGAGCGGGGTCTGATTTCCACCGTTCTCGCACGCGGAGCGCGAGGGCCCGCCTCTGGCCGTCTCGGGGATCCGGGGCGAGAGGCGACCCGACATCGCGGGCCCACCGCACGCCCGCGCGGCCCAGCATATCCGCGTTGTTTTCCGCGACCTCAAGGAGTTCGTCTGGAGGATCGGCAGCGCGGTCGATCCAATGCGAACCTCCGGGAAGCGTGAGGTGGCTATGGGCATCGACCATCCCCGGAACGATCGTCGAGCCTCCGGCGTCGATGATGCGGACGTTGGGAGGCAGCGCCGGTTCGTCGGATGTCGGGCGCAACCACGTGATGCGGCAATCTGCGACGAGAACGCTCACGCCCTTTCGCAAGGACGGACCGGCCATGTCCACCAGGGCCGCGTCCCGATAAAGGGTCGGTCGAGGAGGGGCCATCGGTGCCCGGGATGCGTTGCCTCGTTTAAGAGGTGCGCCGGGCCGCCGCGGCGACCGATTGATCGGGAGAGATCCCTTTGGGTCCGTGGGGTCGAAACGCGATGACCTCGATCTCCACGAGGAACTCGGGACGAGCGAGGTGCGCCTCGAGGGTCGAGCGTGCCGGGAAGTCTGGAGCGAACGCGGCCCGATACACCTCGT
>WNGN01002759.1_pt1 | contig 11828 bp, 14 predicted proteins | sample 5400561 | NCBI WGS metagenome assembly WNGN01 (sample SAMN13153379, study PRJNA577476) | soil metagenome | isolation source: 115 cm soil or saprolite under Garry oak tree replicate 2 | place: USA:California | collected 2016-06-15
GTTTTTCCACCACCAGGATCCCACATCAGCATCGCGGCTTTCGAGCATTTCGACCGCGTTGGCGAGTGACTCAAACAGGGAACGGGAGTCACGGAACCATCCCGGCCTGAAGTCACTTGATGGCGGTTATTCGGCGTCCCCAACTCTCGGCCTATCTGGCGCATCCGAGCCAGTCCGAACGCACTGCCATGGAACTCGAGCTGCTTCGGTGGTGCCGGAGGAAGACCGACTACTTTGAGATTCAGATGTTGAACGACAAAGGGGTAGAGATAGCTCGGGTGAACTACAACCACGGCGCACCGGTTGTGGTCCCTATGGATGAACTTCGGGACGTCTCGGAGCGGACATACTTTGTTCGGACACTTACTCTGGATCGCCAAGAAGTCTTTGTCTCGCCGTTCGAGTTGAATGTGAACGAAGGGAGGGTCGAGCAGCCGCCCCATCCCATGGTCCTGTTTTCCACGCCCGTGTTTGACCAGGAGGGATACAAGCGCGGCGTCCTGATCTTCAGTTATGAAGGGCAAAAAATCCTCGACAAGATCAAGGCGGAAACCGGCGGATCGGTCGGGGAAATCATCCTTCTTAATGCCAACGGATATTGGTTGAAAGGCCCGAACCCCCAAGACGAGTGGGGGTTCATGGATGAACAGAAGAAAAACCGAACGTTCGCACGATCCTCTCCCGGCGCTTGGAAGAAGATAGTTGCTGCGGAAGCCGGGAAATTCTACGACGAGAATGGATTCTACGCCTTCGGTACGCTTTCCCCAATTGCAGCCGCGGACCGGTTTGTCTACGACAAGGTGATGAACGAGATGTCCTCACAATCGCCGGTTCCATCCTATGCGTGGAAGGTCGTGTCCTCCGTTCCGAACAGGATCATACGAATGCAGGCATGGAGTACCCTGTTACAAGCGGGACTCCTAGGAGCATTTGGCCTTTCGATTCTCGCGATCTTTACCACACTACAGGCGCGGGGCCAAGCGTATCGCCGGCGAGAGGAGGAACGAGTTGCGGTTCAGGAACTTCTGGAGAAACAACTCCGCCAAGCGCAGAAGATGGAAGCCATTGGCCAACTCTCGGGTGGAATCGCTCATGACTTCAATAATCTGCTTGGAGTCATCATCGGTTACACCGAGGATTTGGAGGAACGCCTAGCTCAAGGCGACCCTTTGCGCAAGAACGCAAGGGAAATCAGGAAGGCCGGTGAAAGAGCGGCCTCCCTGACTCGCCAACTCTTGGCCTTCAGCCGCCAGCAAGTGCTCGCGCCCAGAGTTTTGGACCTCAATTCTGTTGTATGCGAAGTGGAGACGATGCTTCGCCGCCTGATTGGCGAGCATATCGATTTGGCCACAGCGTTAGACCCGGCATTGGAACGCGTCAAGGCGGATCAAGGCCAAATCGAGCAGGTCATCATCAACTTGGCCGTGAACGCCCGGGATGCGATGCCGCACGGTGGAAAGCTGACGATCGAAACGGCCAACGTCGATTTGGACGAGGACTACGCTAGCCGGCATCGCCCGCAGCCGCCAGGCCCATACGTACTGCTGGCAGTCTCTGATACGGGCGAAGGGATGGATGCTAAGACCAAGGCCCGCATTTTCGAGCCGTTCTTTACGACCAAGGAACTTGGCAAGGGCACTGGGTTGGGTCTGTCCACCGTCTATGGAGTTGTCAGGCAGAGCGGTGGCCATATCTGGGTCTATAGCGAACCTGGGCAAGGCTCGACCTTCAAGATTTACTTGCCACAGACCAGCGACACGGTCCGCGCTGCGAAACCAACCGCCGGGCTACCTGCATCCTTGAGCGGCACGGAAACTATATTGCTCGTCGAAGACGAGAAGGCACTCCGAGAGTTGACGCGTACTTTGTTGGCAGACGCCGGCTACACGGTACTCGTAGCGGAACACCCTGACCGGGCCATGGAAATTGCTCTTCAGCGAAGCGGTCCTATCCACCTTCTGCTGACAGATGTGGTGATGCCAGGAATGAAAGGGCGCGCGTTGGCCCAGTATTTGGTTCGAAAGAGGCCGGAGATGAGGGTCCTCTACATGTCCGGTTACACAGGCTTTGCTCATCCCGGGCTTCTTGATTCCGAAGCGTTGGTACTCCAGAAGCCATTCACGCGGGAGGCGCTACTTCGCAAACTGCATGAGATACTAGATTTGCAAAAAGAATCGAAGCCAACCTCGTAGACCGCGGCTCCCAGGGGTAGAAGAGTCGAGATCTTGCGTTTCACGACAGTTCACGGACCGCTGCCGAATTCATTAGGCGCAAGCGCGAATTCATGATAAGGTGCAGTTGCGTTTGTTGCTCTTGTAACACCTTTAGATTCGATTAAAGGGGCTGCAAGTAACACTTGCTGCCCTTTTTTTGTTGTACGGCTGGAGGCGGTCGAGAAGCACCAAATAGCTTAAAAAGTGAAAAGGAAATACCGTGAAAGAACAAGGAACAGTAAAGTGGTTCAATGCCAGCAAGGGATTCGGGTTCATCCAGCGCCAGTCCGGCGAGGACATTTTTGTCCATTTCTCCGCGATTCAAGCTGAGGGATACAAGTCGCTGAACGAAGGCCAAGCGGTTGAGTTCGAAGTGACCTCCGGCCCCAAGGGTCTGCAGGCAGCGAACGTCACCAGCCTGTAAGGAATCGGGGCGAGACGGCGACCGCCGTGTCGCCCCATTTTTCTCTGTGCTTGACAGTCAGAAGGAGGCAATATTTTGAAAGCCCTCGCGGAAGGTCTCTACATCAAGCACTTTCAATACGGCCTGGGAGTCGTCACCGACTCGGATGCCGAGCGTACCTCGATTGATTTTGACCTGCACGGCCCAAAAAAGTTCGTCACCAGCATCATGGTTGTCGAGCCCGCCGAAGGCACTCCTCCCAAGCGTTCGCGCTCCAAGCGCAAGAAGAAGGTCACGGTCGCCATTCTCGTACCCGTTCTCGCCGCCGCCGAACCTAAAACTGTAGCCGCTCGATGAGCGATAGCCTCATCGTTCAGTTTGTGGGCTATGAAGTCAGTCCTCTCGTTCGCGAGTACCGATTTAGCGTGCGCGAGTCCAAGAGCGAAGCCCGCGAGTTTACGCTGACGATTGCCAATGCGGCGTTCAATTGCCGGCGCGCGCGGTTTCAGGACGCGCCCGACATCTGTTCCCTTCGGCTTCGCCGGGAACTCGCCGCGGACGCCAATCATCCCGCGAATACTCATTTCCAGATCACCGACGAAGAGTTGGACGACTACCGCGGCCGTCACTCGCCCAAATCCTCCCAAAGTCCGTACAAGAAAAAAGTCACGGAAGAATACTGAACCCGAATATCTTTGCGACTGGACTCCGATGTGGTTTCTTCATTATGATGAGCCCACTCGATTCGGATCGCATGAGGGGCATTCGGTGTACGGAGGTGCGCTTATGAGTGCACTGGGAGTGATTTCGACCCACGACGTTCGGCCAGGCGAGAAACTCGGGCTTTGGCAAGACAGTTTGTGGCAATTGTGCGGGAGGCTTCGCTCCGAGACCCAGACGGACGCTTCGTTCTGGGGAAAAATTGAATATGCCACGATCGGTGACGTCAGGATCGCGAAGCTCACGGGAAGCCGTCATCGTGTTGTGCGGACGCCGAATTATGCCAGGCGGGATAACGATGGATTCTTGAAAGTTGCTCTGCAGCTGCGAGGATCGAGCTGCTTCGAACAGAAAGGCCGCAAAGTCGTCCTGTCGCCGGACGAATGGAGCATCTACGACACGACGCAGCCCTATACCGTCACGGTCCCGCAAGACACCGAGATGCTGATTTTGTTGGTTCCTCGCGACAATATTTCCACGCAGCGGCTTCACCTCGAGGACCTTATGGTTCTGAAGTTTGCCGGGCGAGTCGGCATGGGAAGGCTGGCGTACCAGTTCATGATTTCTGCCTTCGACGAAATCCCGATCATTACTCCCGAGGCGGAATGGGAGATCGCCGGAGCCATTTCCCATCTGATCCGGTTGACCATGCTCGATGCGTCCGAAGTGCAGAATCAGGTATCGCTCCGGGAGGTCTGGCGGGACCGGATTAAGGCTTACATAGGAACCCACCTGCGTGACCCCGAGCTCTCCATCGATCGAATCGCGGGGGCCATGAATTGTACCAAGCGGTACGTGCACAAGGTTTTTCAGCCCGAAGCCACATCTGTTTCCGAGTCGATTTTGCGAATGAGGCTTAACCGGTGCCGGGAAGATCTTCGCAATCCTGCTCGTTCGCAAAGCTCGATCACCGAAATTGCGTATTCCTGGGGATTCAACAATCCCGCGCACTTTAGCAAGGCTTTCAAGGACGAATTCAATGTTTCCCCGCGTTTTTTCCGGATGGAGACGCAGTTGGGCTGCGTTTCTCCGCAAGGGCCTGCGACAAAGAAGCTGGGTGCGGCAACGCGGTTCTTGAAATTGCGGGCAGGCCAGATTTCATCGTACTCCTGATCGCCCGCCGCGCCTTGCCCACGCCGTTCGCAATCTGCTAGATCATCGCTGCCAACTCCATCTTAGCGAAGGTGAAGGGCTTGCCAGCTCTCGCCTGTTAGTGCGCAGTTCTCGCACGAACTCTGTGGAAGTTCCCAGCCGGATTTACCGCAAGCAGTTTCGAGGCGGGTCCGGCGCGGTCCCGTAGCACAGGCTTCAGCCTGTGTACTGTCGATTTGCCACCACTCAAACCACACAGGCTGAAGCCTGTGCTACTCAAGGCCTGCATACACAGCGGCGCAATTCTACTCAGCAAATTGACATAGCAGAGGAGATCCATCCCGCACTCGTGAGAAATCCGGGTTTGTTCCCTGCAGAATAAGCGTTGCGTTCGCTGTGGGAAAAGAAAGACGGCCGGGCTGCGACATAATCCGACCACTACACATCGCGGTTACGCGAGCAGGGTGAGATTTAACTGCCTGTGCCTATAAATTGTCAGAATAATTACAAGGGAATGCGAGGAGTTCTCGCGAAGGCCGTCTAGCAGGCACTCAATGCGTCGAATTCCAGGTGTTTACAAACACGGAGGTTCGCCATGTTCCTAGGTCTGAACGCCAGCCCAATTTCCGAACGGTTCCCCCGGCGGGTTCTCAAGTGTCTCTTCCTATTTCTTGCCTACTGGATGGTGTTGGGTCCGGCCCGGACAGCGCAAGCCCAGGTCGGCAGCACGCTGGCTCAGCTGAACGGTACTGTCCGGGACGAGAGTGGCGGCTCCGTGGGCAAAGCCACCATAACCTTGCGCGATGTGAACACGAATCAGGCCTACACGGCTACATCCACCGATAGCGGATTCTATCTGGTGCCCAACATCACCCCCGGCCAATTCGAACTGACCATTGAATATTCGGGCTTCGCGAAATACACGCAGACCGGAATCGCTTTGAGGGTCGGCCAAACCGCGACGATCGACGTCACCCTGAAAGTGGCGTCGATTGGGTCCAGCGTCGTCGTGAGCAATGAAGCGCCAGTCATCGAACCCACTCGGACCGAAGTCAGCCAGGTGATTGACACGAACCAGATTCAATCACTGCCCATCAGCGGCCGGCTCTTCACCGATTTTGCGCTCTTGACTCCCGGAGTTGCCACGGGGCGGACCAGTCTGCAATCCACGTTTACAGAGTTTGAAACGACGCGAATCTCCTTTGGCGGGATGCGGGATTTGAGCAACGCCGTCACCGTGGACGGCGCGGACACCGTCAATACGGCGACCGGATCGCAGCGGGCCACGCCTTCACAGGAAGCCGTCAGTGAATTTCGGGTGGTGAACAATAGTTTCGGATCGGAATACGGCCGGGCGCTCGGCGGGATCGTCAACATCATCACGAAGTCCGGGACCAATAATCTCCACGGATCCGTTTACGACTACCTGCAAAACAATGCCGTCAACGCCCGGTCTCTCCTACTGCCGGCGCCGCAACCAAATACGCTGCGGCAAAACCAGTTCGGCGGAACTCTGGGCGGCCCAATCAAGAAAGACCGCACGTTCTTCTTCATGAATTATGAAGGCCAGCGGCGCGGCGAGTCCCCCACGTACCCCAGCGTTCTGGTGCAAAACATCGATGCATTCGATGCCGCGAAGGCGTATGTGGGAATTGCGCCGGAAGGCGGCATATTGGGCATCGCAGGTCTCAATTCCGTCCTGAAGACCCGGGATACCGACAACGGGATCGTCAAATTGGATCATGAAATTAACAAAAACAATCGCTTGTCGATTCGCTACAACATTTTTGATGCGCGCGAGTTGAATCTGCTGGTGGGCGACACGTTGGACGGAGGCGGCCTAGGCGCACCCAGCAGCGGGCACAACGCCTTCATTCGCGACCAGTCTGCTGTCGCCAGTCTCACCACGCAGTTGGGTTCTACTCTCGTAAACTCCGCCCTCGTTCAATACGCGAGGCGGCACAATACATTCCCTGGGACCACGGGCGAGCCCAACCTGGACATTCCTAACACTCTTCTGTTTGGGCACAACTTCGGAACCTTCGATGCGACGTACGAGAGCCGAGTGCAGGCTTCGGACTCGGTGGCTTGGGTCAAAGGGCCGCACTTCGCCAAATTCGGCGTCGATTTCAACTACATCGACAATTTCGTGATCTGGCCGGGCTTCAACCCCGCGCGAATCATCCTGCCATTTCCCAACTGCATGATTGACTTTGCAAACTTTGTCAATATCAATTCCGGGGCGGCCCTGCCGGACTCCCTCGGCCCCCCGTGCCCGCTTCCACCTTCCTTCAATGGTGTGCCGATTGTGTTCTGGGGCGCTCCGATCGGGACTGCACCCGCTTCAAGCCTCCCACTGCCTCCGGTTCTCTGTCCATCAACTGGTTGCATTCCAGACGTTTGGAAGAACGTTTACTACGACTCGACTTTCCCTGACTTGGCGAAGGATTTCTTTGTGCAATTCAACCACAGCTACTACGGATTCTTTGCGCAGGATCAGTGGAGGGTCACTCCTAAGCTGACGCTGAACTATGGCCTGCGGTATGACTTCGAGAAGGGCTTATCGCGCCAAATCAATCCCGACTACCGGGGTTTTCAACCTAGACTCGGACTCGCCTATTCCATAAACAAGAAAACTGTGGTCCGTGCAGGCTTTGGGATGTTCGACGATCGTTTCAATCTCACTTTCGCGTTCGTAACCTTCCCGCAGCGTCCGACGCCTCTTCCTGGAGCAAATGTTCCGCCCGGCCGCATTGGCTCCGACACCGCTACTTGGGCTCTGAACCAATTGCCGTTCGGCTTTCCTGGCCATCCTGATCCTTCCGTCGTAGCCAAGAACTTGCTGACAAAGGGCACGTATGAGCCAAACAGTCTCGCGCTACCGAGTACTGTGGGCGGCACCGGCCTGGACCATAACAGCCGCATCCCCTACTCGGAGCAGGCCAGCCTGGAGATTGACCGTGAGATCGGAAAGGGGCTCGCGGTCAATGTCGGATATCTCTTCGTGGCCGCGCACAAACAGGTCCGGCCAGAGAACCTGAACGTTTGCCCCTCCGCTGGCATCAGTAGCGGTCCCTATCAATGCCCTTCCGCATATGATGCTTTTCTCGCGAAGAAAAACGCTGGCGTCCTTCCGGTTGCTCCCGATAACACCATTGCACTCCCGGGCTTACAAGGCGTTAAGCCCGCATTCAGGGGGCCCCTGTATCCCGCTGGCCTGCTCTACTATTTGGACGACAGTGGCAACAGCGTCTATCACGGCGTGACTCTCTCGGTTACGGAGCGTGCAGGGAACTACCTCCGGCTGAACGCGAATTACACATTTTCGAAGACGCTCGATGACGGCACCTTCACCACCTTTGTCAGCACTCCTCAGAATCTCTACGATCGTGCTGGCGAACGCGCCAACTCAAACCAGGACATTCGGCACCGGTTGGTAGCCAATTTTGTCGCGGACGGCCCCAAGAAGACGTTTTTCAGAAACTCGGAATTCAGCAGCATCATTACGGTTCAGTCCGCGCGCCCTTTCACGATGTTCTTTGGCGCCGATGGCAATGGGGATACGAACCCGGTGACAGATCGCGTAGGGCTCTCCACACGAAATGCGTTTTGGGGCGACAAATTGGCAACGTGGGATCTCAGGGTGACCCAATTCATCAAAGTGCATGAACAACAAAAAGTCGAGGTTGCCTTCGATATCTTCAATGCGCTCAATCGGGCGAACGTGAACGAGGTAACCTCCGTCTATGGCGCCCCCGTCTTCATCGGCTCGGCTCCTAACCACTACAAGGATGGCGTTGCGGATCCCGCAAATCCAGGTTTCGGCTCCCCGCGGACGATGTTCAACCCGCGGCAATTGCAGCTTTCGCTCAAGTATTCATTTTGAAGGGCGTAATCCCCAAGGGATGAAAACCGTGGCTATCGTGAGCGGCGGCCCGTCAGGCGCTTGAGCAGGGAAGACTCAACACAACGCCGGTCCTATGCAACGAGGTGGGCTTCAGACGTACAAGCTTCTTTGGGGCTGCTTAACCACCTTGCCAGCAACGTTACTTCGCCAGTGATTGGTGAAATGTGGATATAAAAGCTGTGGCCGCCATTTTCAAGCTCATAAAAATTCGCGCGGCGCGGATCGCTTTGAGCAAATCCACCCACGGTTAGGAAGCTGCGAAGGTCGTTCACGACATCAGCGCCGTACTTACGAGGGTCCTCGATCCTCGTTCGTTCATTCATTTGGAGCACCATAGGTCCCATTCCTCGCTTTCACCACTTGACCATCCCCTCATTCATTCCGTTACTAGTACTACGTTGCCGAGCATCAATAAGTTTCGATCGTCGGCCATTTCACCATCCATTGCAGTCCCTTGCCTGTCTGCATTCCCAAGTAATGCTGCCCATCTATAAGCCATTAGATGTTGGCGTATCGAGAATATGAAATCCATTATATGGATGGTTTCCATTCGCAAAACGTTGGGTCCCACCTGCGGACCTGTCCTAGAACTGGCCCTTCGATGAGTAGGCATGACTCTGGCGTCGGAATAGCCTTGATTCATGATTGCGGCAGGCAAAACGGGCCTCTTCAAACGGTTGCGAGTGTTTGCCTGGACATTGGCCACGATGGGGGCTTGTTCATCTTCTGTGCCTGCCCAGAGTCTGATACCTTCGCAAATCGTCAGGTTTTCGCCTTCTGTTTCGATGCCGGCAAGACCTGTGCCCGCGGCGGTGATGCCAGTTGCAAGACCGGTCGCAACGATTGGGGTGGCACCTGTTTCAGTTCGGAACACCGTGGTTTGGAGACCTTCCGGCGGCTATCATCATGACCAACACAATTCTACGATTGAAAACGCGGTCGAATTTTCGGAGACGGCCTTCGGTCAGCAATATCGAATGACGATTGGTTCGTTGTTTGGTGGCCGTATCCGTCTTGGGGGCTTTGGCAATGTGACCCCCATGGAAAATATTTTGCGGGGGCTGCCGGGCAGCGGAAGTCTTCTCGCTTTGTCTTCCACGCCGATGGGGCACGCCGGTCTGAATACACCCAAAGACGACAACAGTTACGGATTGAGTTTGACGCTGCACCGCTCTGGGAACGCACAGGGCGCGCAGAGTGTGAACCTGGTCCGGTGTCTAGGCCGGCTGGTGGGGCGAGGCTGCCGGTAGCCTTGTGGGGATCTCCTGCCTTGCGGAAGTGACTTCTTGCGGGTTTCCCTTTCCTTGAAAAGTATTGCTCGAAACGGTACTTGTGCGGGCCCATTTCAACTGAGATAGTATGGCCCGGGGAGACACTTTGAAAAAAAGAAAACGCACCAAGCTGGGGAAGGATAGACGGCGCAAGCATAAACACTGGCAGGTTACGGTTTTTTACAAGGACGGAGAGAGGTTTGCCCGTGTTTATACTGACCGCGTCAAAGCTACCAAATTTGCTGAACGGCAGAGGAAGTCGCCCGTCGTTAAGACAGCGCGCGTGCTTCAAGTCAGCTAAACCACACAGCGCAGGGCTTCATGGGATACAGAGTGAGGAACCCAATGGTCCTGTTTCTGAATGCGGGTTGCGTGCTATTCTTTTCTACGTCGATACAATCTTGTCGCCGCAAGGATGACGTGATAAAGTTTTCCTGTTCCGGGGCGGTCGTAGTATAGGGGTAGTACGGGACCTTGCCAAGGTCCAGGCGTGGGTTCGAGTCCCATCGACCGCTCCATTCCTTCATGTAACGGTCCTTACTGATCCTCATGCTGGCATATTTGTGCGGTCCGATTGAGTTCGCGGCGGACGGCGGCAAAATGTGGCGCCGCAAGCTTACGCCGTTTCTGCACAATGAACTCGGACACCGCGTCTACGATCCCGCCGAAGATGAGAAGAAAAGCCTGACCAACGAAGAGGCCGCGCATTTCCGCGAATGGAAACGGACCGATGTCGAGCGCTTTCGCCGCGTCGTGCGCAAGATCATCCATTACGACCTCGACATCATCGAAAACAAGGCTGACTACGTCATTTGTTATTTGACCGGGGATGGCGCCGCGGCGGCTGGTGGAGGAACTTCCTCCGAGCTTACATTTGCCTACCGCCAGGGCATTCCCGTGTACCTGACGACGGATGCCGGCATCGAGCAAGTCAGCGGATGGATGCTGGCATGCGCCGACCGCGTCTTTTCCAACGTCGATGAACTGAAGAAATTCCTGCTCGAACGCTATGGCAAGGAAAAACAGGCGCCGCTGTGGCGGGTGCAAGACTCTTGAAACCCCAGATGAACACAGATGGACACTGATGCATACGACCTCAGATCACTTGCATTCCTGCTCGTGGACTACGGCTACCGGGATTTCCCCTCGGAAATATTAAATAAATTAAAGCTTCCCTTTGTGCTTTTCTGAGGTCTCGTATACTTTCCTCAGGTGAAGATGATTCACATCGCGGTGGGGAGTCTGCGCGCCCCGAAGCTCGACGGCGTGAGGGAAGCGATCGCTGCCGTCGGCTCTTTGCTCGATTCGGCTGCGGTGTTTGAGGTCGTGGGAGTAGAGGTGCAGAGTGGTGTGGGGCACACGCCCGTTTCGCGCGCCGAATCCATGGCCGGGGCGCGCAACCGCGCTGAAGCTCTGCGTGAGCTTGGGCACGAGCGCAACGAGCCGTGGAGTTACTTCGTGGGCCTGGAGGGGGGTCTCGACGTCGTCCCTGAAAATGGACGTCTCGCCAGGAATGCTCGCCGTGAACAGCGAATCGTATTTCTCGAAAGCTGGGCGTACGTCCTCGACGGTTCAGGTGTAGGGGCGTTCGGCCGTTCAGGAGGAGTCGAAATGCCGGATGCCCTCGCCGCCGAAGTGCTGGAGGGCGGCATGGAACTGAGCGCGGCCGTGGATGCCCTGACCGGAGAACACGGGGTTCGGAACGCGCAAGGAGCTTGGGGCGTCCTGACAAGGAACAAGATGACGCGGCAGGATGCATTTCGGACCGCTGCAATCGCCGCCTTCGCGAGATTTTTCAATGCTCCGGTTTATTCTAGTGAGTAGCGCGCCGGTATTTTCACAATGATGTGTGCTACTCTGCGACGTGAGGGGAGAGAACGTGGACATTGTGAAGGGAAACATGGGCTGGATCGAAGTCATTGTGGGTCCCATGTTTTCAGGGAAGAGCGAAGAACTGATTCGGCGGCTGAAGCGCGCCGAAATCGCGCGCCAGCGCGTGCAAATTTTCAAGCCCGTCATCGACCAGCGCTACGCGCACAGCGACATCGTCTCGCACTCCGGATTCGAGCTTGCCTCTGAGGTCGCGAAAAACGCGGCGGACGTGTTCGAGAAAGTGCAAGCGCGCACCGAAGTCGTGGGCATCGATGAAGGACAATTCCTCGGCGAGGGGTTGGTCGACATTTGCATGCGCATGGCCGACGCCGGCAAGCGCGTGATCGTCA
>WNGN01008252.1_pt1 | contig 11828 bp, 13 predicted proteins | sample 5400561 | NCBI WGS metagenome assembly WNGN01 (sample SAMN13153379, study PRJNA577476) | soil metagenome | isolation source: 115 cm soil or saprolite under Garry oak tree replicate 2 | place: USA:California | collected 2016-06-15
AACCCGACCAACCGCTGCTTCTACTGCAAGACCGAGCTGTGGAACCGACTGGTGCCGCTGGCGCGCGAGCGCGGGCTCGCGATCGTCTGCGACGGCACCAATGCCGACGACCTGCACGAGCATCGGCCGGGTAAGGCCGCCGGCCTAAGGGCGGGCGTGCGTTCACCGCTCGCGGAAGTGGGACTGACGAAGGCGGAAATCCGCGCCGCATCGCGCGAGCTCGGGTTGCCGACCTGGGATGCCCCCGCAGCGCCATGCCTTTCGAGCCGCGTGCAATACGGTCTCTCGATCACGCCGTCGCGCTTACGGCAGGTGGAGCAGAGTGAGGCGTTTCTCCGCGAGCTCGGCGTGGACGGCGACCTGCGGGTCCGGCATCACGGAGACGTCGCGCGCATCGAAGTGGAGCCGTCCTGGATTGCCTGGATCGAGGTGCGACGCGCCGCGATCACCGATCATCTCACGAACCTTGGGTTCGCGCGGGTGGAGATTGACCAGCGCGGGTATCGCCGGGGGAGCCTGTTAGAGCGTTCGTCGCCCTGAATTTTCCGCAGGGCGTACGCCAGGAGCTCTGGGACGTGCTCGCGCCGCTGCGCCAGCGTCGTGAGAAACTCCCGGTGAAGTGGGTTCGTCCCGAGAACATACACCTCAGTCTCAAGTTTCTCGGTGAAGTCGAGGAAGCGCGGGAGCCGGAGCTCCGGGCTGCGCTAAAACAAGCGGCCGGGGGTGGCAGTGAGCCACGCCCCTTAACGCTGCAGATAACCGGCTTTGGCGTGTTTCCCGATTATCGCCGCCCGCACGTTCTGTGGGCGGGCATAACACCTGACCCCGGGCTTGAGCTGTTGCAGCATGGCGTGGAGCAGGCCTTTGCGCCGCTCGGGTTTCCGACGGAGGCGCGCGCGTTTCGGCCACACGTCACCCTGGCGCGGACCGCGCGCGACGCACGGCCGCGCGACTTCCAAGGCCTCGAAGAGATCCTCGCGGCGCTGGACTTCGACGAGACGGTCACCATAGCTGAGGTGGACCTGATGCAAAGCACACTCCAACAGGATGGCCCGGTGTATCAGGTCAGATATCATGGACGGCTGTCTTAAGGGCGTGCTCAAACTCGGCTGCGCGATCGCCATCATCGGCGCGCTCGCGCTGGCGTGGTGGTTCCGCGAGCCGATCATGTCCAATTTCGCACGCTGGTTCGGCCGTTCTACAGCGTTGCCGCCCGTTGCCGACACGGCAGTCGGCGCGCCGACGCCCAAGGCCATCGCGTCCGGCAAGGCAAAAGTCGGAACGCTGCGGACTGCCACCGGCCCCGATTCCGTCGTGTTGAACCCGAACGAAATGGCGTCACTGATCGGTGCCGGAATCGACTGGAATGTTCGCAAGATGTACGACTCATTGCGCGTCGAGCTCCAGGAAGGAACGCTGATCCTGCATGCACGTCTCGACACACGCGCTTTGCCGCCGGGAACGCTCGGACCGTTCGCCGGGATGTTCGGTGACCACGAGCCGTTGCGGATGGCGGGCACGGTCTCGATCGGGCGCCCTGGGACCGCGCTCTACGACATCACCGAAATCACCCTCCGCGGAATCGAGATTCCGGGGCCGTTTGTGAAGCAGCTCACGAAACAGATGGCGGGAGCGTCGCCCAACGGCGCGGTACCGGTCAAGGTGGATCCCGCCGTGACGGTCGTGAAGGTGCACACGACCGGCGTGGTGCTGTACAAGCGACCGAGGTCTGGCCCATGAGCCCGCGCCGCGTGATGATCGTCGACGATGAGAAAGGGATTCGCGAGGCCCTGAAGCAGGTCCTCGAGTACGAGGAGATCGAGGTGCAGGCATGCGCATCGGGGCACGAGGCCATCCGGGTCTACGCGGAATTCAAGCCGCATCTCGTGTTTCTCGACGTCAAAATGGAAGGGATGGACGGCCTGGAGACGCTGAAGCGGATCCGTCAGCTCGATGCCCAGGCGCAAGTCGTCATGATCTCGGGCCACGGGACGATCCAGACCGCAGTCGAGGCGACGCAGCTGGGCGCGTACGACTTCCTGGAGAAGCCGCTCGACACCGATCGCATCCTGCTGACGCTTCGCAATGCGCTGCAGCATGTCGTGCTGGTCAGCGAAAACGTGCGGCTCAAGCAGGAAGTGCGGGCACAGTACGAGATCGTGGGGTCGAGCAAGGCGATTCGCCAGGTCATCGGGTTGATCGAGAAGGTCGCGCCCACGCCGGCGCGCGTGCTGATCACGGGCGAGAACGGCACCGGCAAGGAGCTCGTAGCGCGCGCGATTCACGCGCTCAGCCCGCGTGCGTCGGGTCCATTCATCGAAGTCAACTGCGCGGCCATCCCCACCGAGCTGATCGAGAGCGAGCTCTTCGGCCACATGAAAGGGAGCTTCACCGGCGCGTTCGCGGACCGTGCCGGCAAGTTCGAGCTCGCCGACGGCGGCACGCTGTTTCTCGACGAAATCGGCGACATGAGTCTCTCGGCGCAGGCGAAGGTGCTCCGCGCCCTGCAGGAGGGCGTGATCTCGCGCGTGGGCTCCGGGAAGGCGCTGCCGGTCGACGTCCGCGTGATCGCCGCGACGAACAAGAACCTCAGCGCCGAGATTGAGCAGGGACGTTTCCGCGAAGACCTGCTGCATCGGCTCAATGTCATTCCGATCCAGGTACCGCCGCTCAGGGAACGCCGCGCCGATGTCGGGCAGCTCATCGCCCACTTCACCGCGGAGCTCACGAAGGAAGGGTTGGCAACGAAGGAGTTCGAGGCGGCCGCGGTGGAACGGCTGACGGCCCACGACTGGCCCGGCAATATCCGCGAGCTCAAGAACGCCGTCGAACGGTTACTCATTCTTGCATCGGGCCCCACCGTTACCCAGAGCGATGTCGAGCGACTTGTGGGGAAGGGAAACGCGGGACGGGGGAAGGGCACGGCCTCCGGCGCGGCAGGCGATGCGGCCTGGCTGCGTGCCGCGACATTCGAGGAGTTCAAGCAGTCGGCCGAGCGCGCCTTCCTGCTCGGCAAATTGCACGAGAATGACTGGAACGTGTCGGAGACGGCGCGCACATTGCAGATGCCACGCAGCAATCTGTACAAGAAAATCGAGCGTTACGGCCTGTCGCGCGGTGGCGAAGGAGGAGTCCAGTGAAGGAGAAGGAGAAGGATCTGAAAGAGCGCGACTGGGATCGCGAGATGCGCGAGGTCGACAGGCTCCTCTCGAAGTTGCCGGAGGCTGATCCGACGCTCGGTCGTGGCGTCCCGACCGTCCCGGTCTCGCCACGCCCCGGCGTAGGTGTCGGAGGAGGTCCCGTGCGCGGGCGAGCCTGGATCACGACGTGGATGCGCGTGGGTCTCGGACTCGCGTTGGCTATTGGGATGCTCGTGTGGCCGTACTCCCATGCGTGCGGTCTCAAGCTCGTTTTCTATCTTATTGGAGCGACTGCGGTGACAGTCGCCGGCGTGTGGAGTGCGCTGACGTCGTGGAAACGGCGCCTGGGCATCGCACACACACTATCGATCGTCCTGATGATTTGGGGGCTCGCGCTCGCTGGCCGCCAGCTGTTGCCGCGACTCTACGGGAAGACACCCATACCATTCTTCTGTCCCGAACCCTGAGATCCATGCCTCCTGAATTCAAGAATTTCATCGCCGGTGATTGGGTCGCCCCGTCCACAGGCGAATACTTCGACAATCGCAACCCCGCCGACTGGAACGACGTCATCGGTCGCTTTCCGCGCTCGGGACCAGATGACCTGAAGCGCGCGATCGCGTCGGCCAGGCGCGGCTTCGCCGTGTGGTCCAAGACACCTGCACCGATCCGTGGGCAGGTGCTGCAGCGCGTGGGCCAGCTGCTCGCCGAGCGCAAGGACGCGGTCGCACGGGCCATGACGCGCGAAATGGGAAAAGTGGTCGCGGAGACGGGCGGCGATGTCCAGGAGGGGATCGATACGGCGTTTTACGCCGCCACCGAGGGCCGGCGCCTGTTCGGCCGCGTCGTGCCGTCGGAGCTGCGGAACAAATGGGCGATGAGTTATCGCCGGCCGATCGGGATCGCGGGGCTGATTACGCCGTTCAACTTCCCGCTCGCCATTCCGACCTGGAAGATGTTTCCGGCGCTGCTGTGCGGAAACGCCGTGATCTTCAAGCCCGCCGAGGATGTGCCGCACACCGCCCATCTGCTCGTGGAGATTCTGCTCGAAGCAGGGCTGCCACCTGAAGTGATCCAGCTCGTGCATGGGCAGGGCTCGGTCGTCGGTCGCGCGCTCGTCGAGCATCCGGACGTGCCGGTGATCTCGTTTACCGGCTCGACGGAGACCGGGTCCGCCATCGGCGCGACGTGCGGCAAGATGCACAAGCGGCTGTCGCTCGAAATGGGCGGGAAGAACGCGATGATCGTGATGGACGACGCCGATCTCGATCTCGCGCTCGATGGTGTGCTGTGGGGCGCGTTCGGCACGACGGGGCAGCGCTGCACCGCGACGAGCCGGCTGATCTTGCACGAAAAGATCCACGACCGGTTCGTGCAGATGCTGACCGATCGCGCCGGCAAGCTGCGGCTCGGTCCTGGGCTCGACGCCAAGACCGAAGTTGGTCCACTGATCCACGAAGAGGCGCGGCAGAAGGTGGCCGAGTACGTCGCGATCGCGAAGAAAGAAGGCGCCAGCGTCGCGCTCGGCGGGCGCATTCCGCAGGGCGACAAGCGGCTCGAGTGTGGCTGGTTCTACGAGCCCACGGTGCTGACCGGGGTGAAGCCGGGGATGCGGGTCGAGCAGGAAGAGATTTTCGGCCCCGTCCTCGCGGTTTTCGGCCCCGTCCTCGCGGTCCTCAAGGCGAAGGACCTGCCCGAGGCGATCCGCATCAACAACGGCGTGAAATATGGACTGTCGAGCTCGCTGTACACGCGCGACATCAATGGGGCGTTCCAGGCGATGACCGAGCTCGAGACCGGCATCACCTACGTCAATGCGCCGACGATCGGCGCGGAGGCGCACCTGCCGTTTGGGGGGGTCAAGCAGACAGGGAATGGCCATCGCGAGGGTGGGTGGGAGGTCTACGATTTCTATTCGGAGACCAAGACGATTTACGTCGATTTCTCGGGCACGCTGCAGCGGGCGCAGATCGATACGGAATTCAGTCCGTGAGTCTTCCAATGATTTGACCAATTTGGTCAAATTGGGTAGATTGCCGTATGGGAAAAAAGAAGCCGCGTCGGGTGCGCGAGACCGTGAGCCTGTACGAGGCGAAGACGCATCTCTCCGACCTGGTCGAGCAGGCCGCTCAGGGGCGGGAGATCGTGATCGCCAAGTCTGGCAAGCCCAAGGCGCGCCTGGTCCCGCTGGCGCCCAGGGATACGCGCCACCTCCGCAAGCCGGGGCTGGGGAAGGGCAGGGGCTGGATCGCCGATGACTTCGATGCCCCCTTGCCGCCCGAGATTTTACGGCTGTTCTACGGCGAGTCCGGGTGAGGCTGCTCCTCGACACGAATGCCCTGGTGCGGTGGCACCTCGGCAAGCTTCGGCCCGCTGCAGTGCGTGTCGTGCAGCGGGCCGAACTTGTCGTGGTCAGTGCGATCAGCGCCTGGGAGATCGCTGTCAAGCGGGCGCTCGACAAACTGGACCTTAAGGACACGGTCGAGGCGATCGTGGATCGCTATCGGTTTCTGCCGCTTGCGGTGACCATCCGACACGGCGATCTGTTGCGGGACCTGCCGCGACACCACGCGGATCCGTTCGACCGCTTGCTCATCGCGCAGGCGCTGGAAGAGGGCCTGACCATCCTGACGTCGGACCGCGTCTTCGAGCTGTATCGGGTCCCGCTGGAGTGGTTGTGAAGTCCGAACTCAGCGCCGCCAGTTCAGACCATGCCTGCTCGAGACAGGCCCGGACCGCCGCGAGAGCTCGATACACGTGGTTGTAGACCGTCTTGACGTTGGGATATCCCAGGGCCCGCGCCACCTGTTCGGCTGTCATCTCGTCGACGACATACAGCTGTACGGCCAACCGATCATCGGGGGGAAGGGTCTCGAGGACCCGGGCGAGCAGGGTTTGGCGCTCCACCAGCTCCGCGGGATCCGTCGGGCGATTCGCGGCGTCGGGTGGCGGGGGCGTGAGCTCTCCCGTCACCCGGCCGCGCCGGTCGGCGGAGGCGGCAGCATAGGTCGCGGTCAGTTCTTTGAGGAAGTCACCGAACGAGAGTCTCGCGCCATCGCGGGACCACAGTAATTCGTAGGCCTCGATGTGCGAGCGCTGGTCGAGAAACACGTACTGGTAGATGCGCTGCTGGAGTGGCGGGAGCCTCGCTGCGACCGCGGAGACGCGCGCGCGGCCGTCGCGGTGGCGGAACCAATCGATGGTGCGATTATGAACGACCGCCACGAGCCACGTGGAAAGCGGGCGCGTCGGTTCCCAGCGGGCGGCGCACCGGCGCAGCCGCGCGAAGTCGTTCTCGCGAAAGGCCGCGCACACGTGGGCGAACACGTCCATCACGTCGTCGGGTTCGGCGGTGTAGTGGCGGATCGCGCCGAAGATCAGCCGGCGGTAGCGCTCGACGAAAAGGTCCCAAGCCCGCTCCGGGTCACCTGAGTCGAGCGGAGCGATCCACGATTCCACCATCGTCCCTCGATCCGAGCGAGGTGCCGGATATAGCGTTGGGGACGATGACGGTCAACGGCTGCGCGAATTCAGCCCTTGACGGCATAGGGACCGGAGGGGTAGAGTACCCTTACAACTGACGACCCGTGGTGATTTGCCGCGTATTGCCGCCACGTTAAACAAGGTGCTAAAAAGCGACTCGCCCGCGGCTCTTATTGGTCCGGGCGATGATTGTTTCAGGGAGTCGCTTCCCGCGGCCGCTCAGCTGAGCGGCCGTTTTCGTTCCGGGGGTGGACCATGCCCGTCGTTCCTGCCAGTCGAGTCACCGCTCTCTCGGGCGAAGGCGCGTTCGAGGTGTTGGTGGCGGCGCGCCGCCTCGAGGACGCCGGCCGCCACGTGGTCCACCTCCAGATCGGCGAGCCCGACGGCGCGACCCCGCCGCACGTAGTCGAGGCAGCCGTCCGCGCCCTGCACGATGGCCAGACTCGCTATGTGAACCCGGCCGGCCTGCCCCTTCTGCGCCATGCGATTGCCGCTTCGCTCGCGTGGCGCGGCGTACGCAGCGCGGCGTCAGAGAATATCGTCGTCGTTCCGGGCGCCAAGCCGATGGTGTTCTACGCGCTCCTGGCGGTGCTCGAGGCAGGCGACGAAGTGCTCGTGCCGGACCCCGGCTTCCCGATCTACCCGTCGGTCGTGCGGTTCGCGGGGGCGGTCCCGGTCCGCTACCCGCTCGATGCACTGGGCGGGGTAGATGCGGAGCGGCTCGCCGCTCTGATCGGACCGCGCACTCGTGCGGTGGTCGTGAACCTGCCGGGGAATCCCACCGGCGGCGTCGCAACCCCTGATGCTCTTCATGCCATCGCAGAGCTCGTGCTGCGTCACGATCTGGTCGTGATCTCGGACGAAGTGTACGGCCGGATTCGGTACGACGGGCGCGAAGATAGCATCGCGGCGCTGCCGGGCATGCTCGAACGCACAGTCATCGTGGACAGCTTCTCAAAGAGCTACGCCATGACCGGCTGGCGGCTCGGCTTCGGCGTGCTGCCGGGGGCGCTGGTCGAGCGCGTGACGACGCTGGTGGTCAACGGCACATCCTGTACGCCGCCATTCGTGCAGCTGGCGGGGCTCGCCGCGCTCACGGGGCCACAGGATGCCGTGACCGCCGCAGTAGCGCGCTTCGAGCGCCGCAGGGATTGGCTGGTCGACGGGCTGAACGGCCTGCCTGGCATCCGCTGCACGCGGCCTGACGGGGCGTTTTACGCATTCCCTGACGTGCGACAGGTCGAGGAGCGATCGGGGCTCTCGACGCGCGAGCTCGCCGCGCGCCTGCTCGACGAGTACGGCGTGGCGGTGCTGCCCGGCACCGACTTCGGACCGGGTGGGGCCGGTCATTTGCGCCTGTCGTTCGCCGTGTCGCCGGCCGATCTCGACCTCGCGCTCGACCGGATCCGCGAATGCGTCAGCGACCTCGCGGTCGCTTCTCTGACCGATGGAGGCATCCATGTCGGTTCGTAAAGTCACCGTTGCCACCCTGGCCGCGTTGAAGGCGCACAACGAGAAGGCCGTCTTCGTCACCGCGTACGATTACCCCACGGCCACGTTCGCCGACCGGGCGGGCGTCGACATGATTCTGGTGGGTGATTCCGCGGCGATGACGATGCTGGGCCTGCCGAGCACGCTCCAGATCGGACTCGACGAAATGCTGGTGTTCATCCGGGCAGTGACGCGCGCGGCGCGGCACGCGTTCGTGATTGGGGACCTGCCGTTCCTGTCCTACCAGCCATCCGACGAGACTGCAGTGCGCAGCGCTGGTGCTTTTGTTGCGGCCGGCTGCGACGCGGTGAAGTGTGAAGGGGGAAGCCGCGTCGCACGCCGTGTCCGCGCGATGGTGGATGCCGGCATCGCGGTGATGGGGCACCTGGGCCTGACGCCGCAGAACATCGGCCAGCTCGGTGGCTACCGCGTCCAGGGAAAATCGTTGGCGGCGGCGGAGCGGCTGCTCCGCGACGCGGAGGCTCTCGAGCGAGCCGGCGTCTTCGCGATTCTCCTGGAAGCGGTTCCCGCCGAAACAGCAGCCTACGTTCGGGAACGGGTCAACGTCCTTGTCTACGGCATCGGCGCCGGGCCCCACGTCGACGGGCAGCTCGTCATCTCGCACGATATGCTCGGCAACTTCGTCGGCGACATCGCGCCCCGTTTCGTGAAGCGCTACGCCGAGGTCGGTGCCGTGGTCGAGGGCGCCTTCCGGGACTACGCGCGCGACGTGCGGAGTGGAGCATTCCCGGGTCCCGAGCACTGCTATCCGCTCGATCCCGCCGATGAGGCGCTGATCCGCTCCGCTCGCCAGCGCAAGCCGGCGCGCGCCGTGGAGGCTGCCACGTGACGACAACCCTTGCGCCGTCCGACACACTGCGACCGCGGCCGCAGGTGTGCCGCGCCTGCGGAACGTTGCACGCCCCCGCTCCCATCGCCGTGTGCGAACAGTGTCTCGGACCCCTCGACCCCGTACTCGAGGCGGGACGAGTGCTTCCCACGCGTGATGCGATCGCGGCACGTCCCTGGTCCCTGTGGCGCTACCGCGAGTGGCTACCGTTCGATGGTGAGCCCGTCCTGTCGCTCGATACCGGCGGCACGCCGCTCGTCGAGGCGCCGCGACTCGCCACGCTGCTCGGCGTAGCGCACGTCTGGGTCAAGAACGACGCGGTCTCACATCCGTCGTTGTCCTTCAAGGATCGCGTCGTCGCGACGGCGATCAATGCGGCCGCTGCCTTCGGGCTCGACACGATCGGCTGCGCCTCCACCGGCAATCTGGCAAACGCCGTCGCTGCACAGGCAGCCCGCGCCGGTCTCAAAGCGTGGGTCTTCATTCCGGAGGACCTTGAGACCGCCAAGATCGTCGGGACCGCGGTATATGGCGTGCGATTGGTCCGTGTGCGTGGTCACTACGACGACGTGAATCGTCTGTGCGCCCAGGTGGCGGATCTGTTCGGCTGGGGCATCGTGAACGTCAACCTGCGCGGCTACTACGGCGAAGGGTCCAAGACGATGGCGTTCGAGATTGCGGAGCAGCTCGGGTGGCGGCTGCCGACCGCGGTCGTCGCCCCGATGGCGGGCGGTTCGCTCGTCACGAAGCTGCGCAAGGGGTTCCGGGAGTTCGCCGCGGCGGGACTGGTGAGCGGCGGCGCCCCCCGCATCTTCGGCGCCCAGGCGTCGGGTTGCGCGCCGATCGTTCGGCTTGTGCGAGAAAACAGCGACGCGGTGACGCCAGTGGTCCCGCAGACGATCGCCCGGTCGATCGCGATCGGGAATCCCGCCGATGGGCTGTTCGCCAAGCGTGCAATTCTCGAATCGGGCGGCTGGGCTGCCGCAGTCTCGGATGCCGAGCTGGTCGCGGGAATCCGACTGCTGGCCGAAGCGGCCGGGATCTTCACCGAGACGGCCGGCGGCGTCACGGTCGCTGCCGCTCTCGCGCTGGCGGGCGAAGGCCGGTTCTCCGCGGATGACGAAGTGGTGCTGTGCATCACGGGAAACGGCTTGAAGACGGTCGATGCCGTGGCGCCCGCGTTACCCGCGGCGCCCGTAATCGCGCCGCGTGTGGCCGAGGTGCGCGCGCTCGTGAAGGAGGCATCATGACGGCGCGCGTTCGCGTGCCGGCCAGCTCGAGCAATCTCGGCTCGGGCTTCGATTGCGTCGGCGTCGCGATCGACCGGTGGCTCGTCGCGTCTGTGACGCTGGGGGGTACCGGTATCTCGATCCGTCGCCGCGGGACGCTGAGCGCTGTACGCGCACGGGCGGACCAGGATCTCTTCACGCGCGGGTTCCGCGCCGCGTGCGCTGCCGGTGGTGCATCGCCCACCGGCGCGTCCATCGAGGCGGCCTCGGACATTCCGGTCGGCTGTGGGCTGGGGTCATCTGCGGCGGCGATCGTCGCAGGCGCATTGCTGGCCGATGCGGTGCTCGGGCTGGGTCTGTCTCGCGTCCAGATTCTCGAGATCGGCACAACAATCGAAGGTCATCCCGACAACGTGGCGCCGGCGATTTACGGTGGCGCGGTGTTGAGTGTTCACACGCGGACCGGATTGGTCTCGTCGTCGCTGCGTGTCGCACCCGCGATTGAGCTGTTGATTGCGGTGCCGCCATTCCCGAATGACACGAAAGCCGCACGTGCCGCGCTGCCACACACGTTGTCGCACGCCGATGCGGTGGTCGCCGCCAGCCGGGCCGCGGCGCTGGTGCAGGGTTTGGCGACCGGCGATGGCGCGCTGCTCGCCGCCGCGCTCGACGACGTGCTGCACGTGCCGTTCCGGCGCGGGGGCATTCGCGGGTACGATGCCGTCGTCGCTGCCGCGAAGCAGGCCGGCGCGCACGGGGCGACGCTGTCGGGCGCGGGATCCGCGATTCTGGCGATCGCGCCGCGCGAGCGCGCCGCCGCGGTCGGAACCGCATTGCTCGATGCCTGGCGATCGGCGGGCGTCACCGCCGAGCTGATTCGCTGTACCCAGCCCGTCTCAGGGGCGGTGGTCAGCGAAATTTCTCAGACGATTCATCCTGTTGCCACGGAGCTCTCATGAGTGTCACCCTACAACTGCCCGCCGTACTCGCGAAGCTCGCTGACGGCCGGCGTTCCCTCGAAGCGCAAGGTTCAACGCTGGGTGATGTCGTGGCCGACGTCGCGGCGCGATTCCCCGGCTTGGCGCCGCGGCTGCGCGACGCCGCCGGCCAGCCGTATCCCTTCGTGACGTTTTACGTGAACGACGACGACGCCAGACTCCAAGGCGGGTTTGCGGCGAGCGTGCGCGACGGCGATGAGATCATCGTCGTGCCAGCGATCGCAGGAGGTTGAGTGATGACGACTCTCGCCCAAGCCGAGCTGCTGCGCTATAGCCGGCACCTCATCCTGCCCGACGTGGGCGTTCCCGGTCAGGAAAAGCTGAAAGCCGCTCGCGTCCTACTCATCGGCGCGGGTGGGCTTGGATCGCCCGCGGCGCTCTATCTCGCCGCGGCCGGCGTCGGCACGCTCGGTCTCGTGGACTTCGACAACGTCGATGTCACGAACCTGCAGCGGCAGATCCTGCACGGCACCAAGGACGTCGGCCGGCCCAAGCTGGTGTCGGCGCGCGAGCGCATCGCCGACGTAAACCCGCACGTGCGGCTCGAGACCTACGAGACGGCGCTGACGTCGAAAAACGCGCTCGACATCCTCAGCGGCTACGACATCGTCGTGGACGGCACCGACAACTTCGCGAC
>WNGN01005456.1_pt1 | contig 11823 bp, 9 predicted proteins | sample 5400561 | NCBI WGS metagenome assembly WNGN01 (sample SAMN13153379, study PRJNA577476) | soil metagenome | isolation source: 115 cm soil or saprolite under Garry oak tree replicate 2 | place: USA:California | collected 2016-06-15
ATAACTTACCGGCGCTGCTCACCGTAACCGTGCGCTCAAACATACCAGGCAGGGTAGCGATGGGAATATGCCGTGCAGGAGCAAAGATCAGGTGTTCATACACTTCATCGGCAATGACTGTCACATCGTATTCGCGGCATAACTCGGCGATCACAGTCAGTTCCTGGTGCGTAAACACCCGTCCACTTGGATTTTGCGGCGTGTTCAGGATCAGCGCACGAGTCTTCTTGCCAAAAGCAGCGCGTAATTCACCGGCATCGAACGTCCAGGCCGGGGGATGCAATGGCACGTATACCGGTACCGCGTTAGCCATGATGATGCCTGGCAGATACGAATCGTAATACGGCTCGATGATAATCACCTCGTCACCGGGATCAACGAGCCCCAGAAGTGCGGCAAAAATACCCTCCGTTGCCCCTGAAGTGACGATGACGCCGTTTGCCGGGCTAATCTCCAGTTTATAAAAGCGTTTTGCATGATCGACAATCGCCTGGCGCAAAGATGAGGTTCCAGGACCTGGCGCGTACTGGTTATATTGCCCGGATTGCGCTGCCTGTACCAGGTGCATGATCACATCCGGTGGCGCATCGAAGTCAGGTTTTCCCTGCCCCAGGTTCAGCGCATCGTACTGCTGCGCAAGCATATTGATTTCCGTAAAAATAGTTGTACCAAATGTCGCCACACGGCGAGACGGGGTAGACATGTGCAATACTCCATATACTCAACTTCATCGCCTACAGTTTGACGAGGTCGATGTCCACAAACTTGCCCATCGTAAGCCCTCCCATTATAATACAGGAGAAGCGGTCATACGAAAAGGCCCACTTCTTAAGTAAATGTGAGGTCCACTTGGAGTCACCCCTATTGCCTTTGCAAGGGCTTTTCTCTACACTGAGCATAGTCCGTCTCATAGTAGTGGCACCCCTTGCGGGTGCCATGAAGCCTGCGGGTGCCATGAAGCCTCACGCGATAATATGAACCTCACCCAAACAAGGTAAAGCGTGGATTCAGCATCGTACTGGCAGAGCACCAGTAACCAGATAACACTTTCCGCCGACCTGCCGCCCACGACAGATGTGGCCGTCGTCGGTGCCGGGCTATTGGGCGCAGCAACCTCTTACTGGCTTGCGCGAGCAGGCCTGGCAGTTGTGCTGCTAGAGCGCACAACGCCTGCTTATGGTGCAACCGGGCGCAATGGTGGTATTGTCTCAGTTGGTCCTGCCGAGGCCTATCCTGCTGCGATCATGCGGCTTGGTCACGAAACCGCGCGTGCCATCTGGACGTTGACACTCGAAAATCGCGCGCTCCTCCGCCAGGTGCTCGCCGGGGAAGGCATCACTTGTGACTATCGCGAGCCTGGTCACTTGAGCCTGGCATTGGGCGAAGATCAACTCGCGGGCCAGTCAGAGATCGTGGCAGCCTTGCAGGCCGATGACTTCACCGCCGCTCTCCTTGATCGCGCACAGGCGCAGGCTCTGATCGACACACCTCTCGGAGCCGAGATAGCCGGTGGAAAATTCATACCTGAGAATGGCCTCGTCCACTCTGCCCGCCTGGTCCAGGGGCTCGTGGGTGCGGCTCAACGTCATGGAGCGCGGGCCTGCCTGGCGACAGTAATGCAGGTCTTACCTGCTGGCTCGGGTGTACTCGTTCGCACCCCGCAAGGTGACCTGCACGCGGCTACCGTGGTCATCGCCACCAACGCCTGGATAGGCGAGTTAATACCTGCCCTGGCCGGATTGATTACCCCGGTTCGCGGTCAAGCTCTCGCCTACGCGCCAATCGCTCCGGTATTCACAACAGGCTTGTCCGTTGCCATCACTCCCACTGGAGAGTACTGGCAGCAGACCGTAGATGGCTCTATTGTGCTGGGTGGATGTCGCGCGCTTGCACCAGGACAGGATGTTGGTATGCGCGAGAGCCAGCCAACCACAGAGGTGCAGGCAGCGCTGGAGCAAGTTATTCCACGGCTTTTTCCCCGACTGGGCGGGCTGCGTGTCCAGCAGAGATGGGCCGGGTTGATGGCCTTCACCCCGGATTATCTCCCTATTGCAGACCGTGCGCCAGGTATGTCTGGCGTCTGGGTCGCTGGTGGCTTCTCTGGGCACGGTATGCCGTTTGGCATGCGTTTAGGCCAGCTCATGTGCGAAGCAGTCACAAGCGGTGTGGCACCGGACACCCTTGCACATCTTCGCCTACACCGCCCAACGCTCATACAAGCGTGGGCAGGTAATGCCTCCTGGTCATGAGATGGTGTTGCGACATGTAGTTAACCACGCGTCGCAACACCGCACATATTTGAGGCTGCTACGCCCGCCTCACTGGGTGATTACGAGCGTTACCTGACGGTCAGTAGGCTTGACTTTCCCCGTCTCCGTGCAGGAAGCAGTGTGTCCAGTGCCCACCACCAAGATCGGTGCGCTTGGGAAAACGCTCCCTGCATACCGGCATGGCGTGCGGGCAGCGCGGGTGGAAGCGACACCCCGTGGGGGGATGGATTAGGCTGGGTATCTCTCCACGTGCTGGTGGGGTGGCAGTGCTCTTACCATCTGGACTGAGCCGGTCAGGGTCTGGAGCAGCCGGCTGGATAATCTCTTCGCTTGGTCCTCCCTCGACCATCTGGCCAGCGTACATCACCTGGGTATCCTCTGCAAAGTAACGCGCGCTTGCAATGTCATGAGTGATAAAGAGGAGTGCAAGCTGCTCTTCATCTTTCAGGCGCAGCAGTAAATTGAGAATATCCAGGCGGATGGAGACGTCCAGCATAGAAACGGGCTCATCAGCCAGGAGTACTTCGGGCTGCGCCGCGAGTGCGCGTGCTATGGCGACACGCTGGCGCTGCCCGCCGCTGAGCTGGTGCGGGTACTTCTGGATAAACTGCTCAGCAGGACTTAGACTGACCCGGTTTAGCAGAGCCAGCGCCTGCTGCGTTTCTTGAGCAGCGTTGTGAGCATGTCCATGAATATACAAAGGTCGAGCGAGATGATAACGGACAGTATGCACGGGGTTGAGCGAGGAGAATGGATCCTGGAAAATCAGTTGTACATGACGGCGATACCGTCGCAAAACCTGGCTGCCCGTCAACTTGATTGGCTCACCACGAAAGCGAATGGTCCCGCCACTGGGTTCATACAGACCTGCCAAGATACGCGCAACGGTGGTCTTCCCACTCCCACTTTCCCCTACCAGAGCCGTGGCGCGACCCGGATAGAGAGCAAGCGAAGCGTCTTCAACGGCCTGTACGGCGAGCTTTTGTCCCAGAGGATTCCAGTTCCGTACAGGGAAAAATTTGCGCAGGTGTTCAGCTTCCAGGATGGCCACCGGGCGATCTTGTGTGCCTGGCATTGTTGTCGACTGCTCGAGAATATCCATTACATTCTGCTCCTTTCTAGCAGAGCCTCGTACTTCTCGGCCAGAACTGAAGTATCTGGTGGTTCCTCGCTGAACCTGGAATCATAGAGATGGCAAGCAACGACCTGCCCGGGATGATCAACATTAGGTGACAGAAGCGCCGGCACAACAGTGTTACAAGGATGAAAGGCCAGGGGACAGCGAGGATGAAAAGCGCAGCCTGGCGGTAAATCTCGTAAATCCGGCGGTGAGCCAGGGATACCAGTCATCCTGCTGCGTGGCCCATGCAAGCTTGGGAACGAATGGAGCAATCCATAGCTGTATGGATGGCGAGGATGATTGTGGAGTTCCTTACTTGTAGTTTTTTCGACCACCTTCCCCGCGTACATAATAGCGATGTTGTCGGCGAGTTCGAGCAGTAGAGAGAGATCATGCGTGATAAAGATCAAAGCGGTGTTGAATTCCTTGCAAAGCGCACTCACCAGGTTGAGAATTTCGCGCTGCACCACGACATCAAGGGCAGTCGTCGGCTCGTCCATAATGATCAAGTCTGGGTTGAGCGCGAGAGCGATAGCGATGACCGCACGCTGCCGCATCCCTCCACTTAGTTCGTGAGGATAGCTGCGCAGGCGGTCGGCGTTGATGCCGACAAGCTTGAGCAGTTCCAGGGCACGCTGTTTGCGGCTGTCCGGCCCCATATCAGGTCGATGTGTCTGGAGCGCGTCCATAATCTGTGTGCCAATATTCATAACCGGGTTGAGCGAATTCATGGCGCTCTGGAAGACGATGGAAATCTCACTCCAGCGAAAAGCGCGCAATTCCGCTGGGGATAACTGCAAAATATCAATCGGTTGTGTCGTATCCTCGATCTTCTTGTGGTTGCCTCTCTCGCTCCTTGAGAGACGCGTCAGCGAAATATCTTTGCCATATTCATAAGAACGTGAATAGAGCACCTCGCCGCCCGTAATAACTGCGGGTGGACGCAGCAGGCGAGTAATAGCATAGGCAAGAGTCGATTTGCCGCTCCCGCTCTCGCCCGCCAGGCCAAGTATCTCACCGCGCTGCAATGTGAGACTCACATCGCTTACAGCGTGAACAGTGCCACTGGCGGCATAATAATCTACACTGAGGTGGTTGACCTCGAGGAGCATATCTTTGCGTATATTTGTTACCATTACGCCACAGCTTCCTTCGTTTTCACTATCGTGTCCTTCATTTTCAAGGCCTTTTTCATACCAGGTTCAATGTGTAGGCGTGGGTCTGCGACCTCGTCGATACCGAAGTTGATGAGCGATAGACCCGCGCCAAGCACGGCAATACAGGCGCCAGGAGGAATAAACCACCACCAGAGTCCCAGCGCGCCGGCCTGCTGTGCCCAGTAGAGCATGCCCCCCCAACTGGGAATAGTCCCATCGCCCAGTCCCAGAAATTCCAGGCCGGCCCAGGCCAGCACAACATAAATGGTGGTGCTCACGAAACCCGCCACTACCAGCGCAATCTCATTGGGGAAAATCTCATAGAAGACGATCCGCCAGGCGCTTTCACCGCTCGTACGTGCCGCTGTTACAAACTCGCGGCTCCGCACCGACAGTGTTTGCGCACGCAAAACACGCGCCTGCCATGCCCAGTTCGTACCCATAATCACCAGGGAAATCGTCAATGGTCCGCGCGGGAAATAGGCTGCTAACACAATCGCCAGTGGTAGAGCAGGCAGCACCAACGAGACATTAGTCAGCAGTGTCAGCACATCATCCACCCAGCCACCAGAGTAGCCGGCCACCAGGCCTACCAGCACCGATAGGATTGTCAACAGCAATCCAGTTCCCAGGCCCCAGAAGACGCTGGTTCGTGTGCCATAGACCAGCTGGCTGAAGATATCCTCCCCCACGACCGTCGTCCCTAGCAAATGCTGCCACGAAGGAGGAGCCAGGAACAGGTGCGATGTCGCATTGGGGTCATACGCCATAAAGAACGGCCCGATGAGTCCAACCACGATGAAAAAGCCGACAATCGCGCTCCCAAGCGCAGCCCTGCGGCTCATCGTCAGTGCTTTCCAAATGACCAGCATCACACCGACGATACGCATACGGGGAGGCTTACTCGGCGCAAGTGCAAGCGCAACGGCATCTACAGAGCCGACTCGTTGATCAATGGCCATTTTAGATACTCCTTTCCTGGCGCACGCGAGGATCGAGGAGGGCATAGAGCATATCGGCCAGAAAGTTCGCCCCCAGTACGGCTAGCGTAATGATCAGAAAGATACTCTGTACCATCGCGTAGTCTTGCCCGGTCACGGCCTGCAGCAGCGCGTAGCCAATGCCGGGATACGAAAACACCATCTCCGTCAACAGTTGACCGCCGACAATCGTGCCAAAGGCAATTGCAAAACCAGTAATGTTGGGTAACACCGCGTTACGAGCTGCATACCAGAACATCACGCGCCGTTCCTTCAGCCCCTTGGCCCGCGCCATCAACACGTAATCTTCTGAGAGGGTTGTTAACATCGAATTGCGCATCGTCAGCATCCAACCCGCCAGCGATGAGATTACCAGCGTCAGGGCAGGCAAAAAAGCATAATATATCACACTGCTGATAAATTCAAATGACAATCCTGGATTGATATTCGCTTCATCGTAGCCCCCAGATAGTGGAAACCAGTAAAGAGAATATGCAAAGACATAAATACTGAGCAGCGCCAACCAGAAGTATGGAATAGCAGATAGGAAATTCATCACAGGAGAAAGAAAAGTATCGAGCGCGGTGCCACGCTTCCAGGCAGCGATAATTCCAACGAAGCAGCCAAGGACAAAACTAATGATGACAGCGACCCCGCCCAACATCACCGACCACCAGATGTTTTGCGCAATGATCTGACTGACGGGAGTGGGAAAGTACTGCAGTGAATTCCCAAAATTGCCGTGCAACAGATTGCCGAGATACTTGAAGTATTGAACCCATAAAGGATCACCTGTATCCAGGCCAAACATGGCTGCGAGTGTGGCCCTTATTTGAGGGGTGACGTGCCCTTTCAAAGACATTTTACCAACAATTGCTGCCACAGGATCACCAGGAGCCAGTCGCGGGATGAAAAAATCCAGGGTAACGGCTACCCAGACGGCAAAAGCATAGAACACAAAGCGACGGATCAAGTGACGCATCGGGTCACTCCTTCCAACGTGTCAGCTGGTACGATGTATAGGAAGGTGAGTATTACTAGGCACGCTTCTCCTATTACTGAAGAGCGTATCATACCCCGGCTGGAAAGACAAGCATAGGGCATATTCTAGGTATCTGTGTTGACCAGTGAGGATGATCACTCAGATCATCCAATGGGCGTCACGTAAAGGAGCGATGTATGATTTACTGACACGAGGTTGGGAAACCATACAGGGCGTAGCCGCGACATTTATGGCGCCTGGGGAGGGGGACGACCTCGCCTGGGATACTTCCCCGCCCCGGCGCGATCAATCGCGCGGCTACGCCTTCCTTTCGTTCCGTTAGCTTGACCTGACCAGGCCGAATCCCAGGCTTCCCCAGTGCTTTAAACTAAGCGACGGGCTGCAGGTGCAGGATCACTACCTCGTAATCAGGGGAAGTATTCGGGCTGCCACTGGCATACGGGTTGTTCTGGTCGGGCCATCCCGTGAAGAACTTGGTGGAATACTCGTCGTAGTCCGCGCCAGTCCACAGCGGGATGAATGGTTGGTTCGCGACAAAAATCTGCTGGATGCCCTGAATAGCCTGGTGTTGCACAGTCGTATCAGATGTCGAGGCAAACTGGTTCAACAGCTTGTCGGTCTGGGGATCATTCCAGGCCACGAAATTGGTCTTATTCAGGCCAATCTGAGAGCTATTGAGATAGGTGTTGTAAAGGTAGAATGGGGAGGGACCACCAACCATACCACAGAACATCAATTGGTAGTCATACTTCCCATCCACGCGCAGGGTGTAGTAGTCGTTCTCAGCAACCGTCGTGTTCTTGATTTCGATGCCAGCGGCCTTCGCTTCGTCCGCGATCAACTTTGCTCCAGCATTCCAGTCGGAATAGCTGTCAACGCTTCTCAGGGTGAGAGACAGGCGCTTGCCGTTCTTCTGGAAGATGCCGTCTGAACCCTTGGTATAGCCGGCATCGGTCAAGTACTTCTGGGCCTTAGCGACATCAGCGGTCAACGGCAGGCTCGCGAATTGCGGGTCTAGCCAGCTCTTCTGAGTCGGGAGCACCAGGCCAGTTGGGCTGCCAGGGGGTTCCAGGCCAGCCGTAGCCTGCTGGGCAATTGAGTTGCGGTCAATTGCAGCACTCAAAGCCAGGCGCACCGGCAGGCCCGCCTGACCACCAACCACCGGGTCCTTCTGGTTCACACAGATTGAATAGAGGTTGACAGCATCCATGAAGAGGTGGTTGTGCGCTGGATCCCTGGCAACAAAGTCTGACTGTAGCGTCGCCGAGAAGTAGCCAGCCCAGTCAACATCGCCCCGCGCCAGGGCCAGACTGAGCGTAGTGTTGTCTTTGTACTCTGGCCAGCGGATCTCGTCAACTTTCACAGGCTGCCAGTAGTTCGGATTCTTATCAAAGACGGCCAGGTCGGGTTGGAATTTGGTCAGCACGTAAGGACCGGTACCCACAGGCTTGTTGGTGACGTACTGCGTGGGGTCACCAACGCTCTGAAAGACATGTTTCGGGATGATTACCACCTTCCCGGCGATGATGGCCAGTGCAGGCGGATAGGCCTTCTGGAAGGTCATCACAACCGAATTGGCGTCAGGTGCGCTCACGTCTTTGAGAAAACTCCACGCACCCTGGACATCTGCTGCCGGGTATTGTTTCATCGCGTTGAAGGTAAACACAACATCATCCGACGAGAACGGTTGTCCATCGTTCCATTTTACGCCCTGGCGAAGGTTGAACGTTACCTGTGTGTTATCACTGTTCCATTGATAGCTTGTTGCCAACCACGGGGTGAACCCGCCGCCATTGACATTCACAAAGTACAGCGTCTCATATAGCAGGCCGATACCTGCATCCGCGTGGGTGTTATAGGGATTAAAGCCGGCCTGGGTGAAGTCACTCGATTGAGCGGCAACCCTGAGAACAGACTTTTGAGCAGGTGTCGGCTGGGTGGTACCACCTCCACAAGCCGCCAGTGCCAGCGTGAAGAGGAGCAGGAGGCTGAGCAAGACTGTACTGGTCTTGGCTTTATCCTGAAACACCGATGAGCGAGAGTCGGGAGACATAACAAAACCTCCAAACATCGGATAAACGGATCTTTTCACCGATCCATAAATATATTCGATCCACTGAACTGGGGGTACCTGACCTCCAGAGTAGCACTTGCGCTGCAACAGGCTCCGAACGCCCATTACAATGCTACGATACGACAACCTTACGCAGGAAAGCGGATTAATCCAATAGGGCGAGAGTAGTCCATACGGCTTGTCGTCTGCTAGTGGCTCACGCTCCTTTCTGAAGAGAAAATCTATGTGTTATTGACATCTCGATCAATCCACGTAAATACTGTACATTCTCTTCTTTGATTTGTCAAGACATCTAGACCACTAGACAAGATTGTTGTAAAATTTATATGAAATCTGCTAACCTCAGTAGGATAACAGGAAGTGAAAGGAGCAGTCATGTCCTCAATTCTTGAACAAGAAATTTACAGTCAACCGGCTATTATGGCCCATCTGCTGGAGCGTGAAACAAAACATATCGAGCAGATTATCAAACAGCTTCCTCCCTTCAACTATGTATTGATTGCTGCTCGTGGTTCGTCAGACCATGCTGCCACGTATGCTAAGTATGTGTGGGCGACTCTTGCCAGTTATCCCGTGGCCCTCGCAGCTCCATCGCTACAAACGCTGTATAAAACCTCTCCTCGTATGGCTGGCGCCCTGCTGGTCGGTATCTCGCAATCAGGCCAGTCACCCGATATCATTGCCGTGCTGGAAGAGGGCAAGCGGCAGGGACGGCCGACATTGGCGATTACCAACGATGGCACGTCGCCCCTGGCTGCTACAGCAGATCATGTGGTCGAATTGCACGCTGGCCCTGAGCGTAGTATCGCCGCCACAAAAACATATACTGCGCAACTCGCCGTGATGGCATTGTTCGCCGCTTTCTGGAGCGGTGACAGGGACCGCCTCGCCTCAATTCAATCGTTGCCGCAAGCGCTTGAAACCACCCTACAGGGAGCTTCGGAAATAGCTCAACGTGTAGAGCGCTATAGATACATGGATCGCTGTGTCATTATCGGGCGCGGCTATAACTATGCCACCTCTTTTGAGCTTGCGCTCAAGCTGAAAGAACTCACCTATGTTATGGCTTCCTCCTACTCTTCGGCCGATTTCCGCCATGGTCCCATCGCTACCGTCGAGAATGGGCTACCTGTCTTCCTGATCATGCCTGCTGGCGCTACCTTCAATGATATGCTCGACCTGTCCGTAGAACTACGGCAGCGGAGCGCCGAATTACTGGTGATATCCGAGTCCGCGCAAGCACTTGCGCTGGCAAAGACGATGTTGCCAGTAGCGGCCTCGCTTCCAGAGTGGCTCAGCCCCATCACTGCCATCGTCCCTGGTCAACTGCTGGCGCTTCACCTGGCCCTCACGAAGGGATTGGACCCCGATGTTCCGCGTGGCCTCCACAAGGTAACGCGTACTTTCTGAAGAGTGCCTCAAATGAAGTTTCAACCTCTTTTGAGGCGCTCACGCCATGTGTCTGTCGCAAATACAAGCGTTCCCCGGCAAAATGTGGCCTGCAGGTTCAGCGTGCTATCGAAGAGGAGCACATCAGCATCGTAGCCGCTTTGTAACAACCCTTTCCGTTCAGATGCCTGCACAGCCTGGGCCGGATTGAGTGTTAACATGCCTATCGCCTCCTGGAGCGAGACCTCTGTCATCTGAAGCATGTTGCGCAGTGCCTGGTCCATTGTCAGGATGCTTCCAGCAAGTGTACCGTCGGATAAACGTGCAGCGCCACGAATAACCTTCGCTGGCTGTCCGGCAAAGTTGAACGTGGCATTGGGAATGCCTGCTCCAGCCTGGGCATCCGTTATCACAACTATTCGCTTCGGTCCTAATATCCTGACCAGGATATTCATCGTCGCCGGGTGGACGTGGATACCATCTGCGATCAATTCTCCTCGCACCTGCTCTACCTGGGCAATTGCTTCGATGGGTCCTGGCGTGCGATGGTGTATGGGACGCATGGCGTTGAAGCAATGGGTCATATGGGTAATACCAAGCGGAATCGCTTCCAGTGCCTGTTGATAGGTTGCATCCGTATGACCGATGCTCACGGTTACTCCTGCATCGACAAGTTGCCGGATCATAGCCGGAGCCCCCGGTAACTCAGGCGCCAGTGCAATTAACCGGAGATGCCCTTTCGCCAGCGCAAGCACTCGCTCCATCTCAGCTACATTAGGCATGCGCAGCCATTCAGGTGGATGTGCCCCTCGTCGTATGACGCTTATATAGGGACCTTCCATATGAATGCCCAGCGGCTCGGCTCCGGTACCCATGTCCTCAATTGCATCGACCGCCACGCTCAATTGCTCCTCGGGTAGTGAACCCGCTACACCGACCACGCCTATCAGGAAAGAGGTTACGCCCGTTGTCGCTACCCAGCGTGCATATGCTCGAATCTCCTCGGTGTCGACTGTGTGCAGGTTAAATCCGCCGCCTCCATGCGTATGAATATCGATGAACCCCGGCATGGCTATCATATCCGTGGCATTTGATTTCTCTCCTTTGCAATATTGACTGACAGCCAATCAAGTTGAAAGTCTCTGTTTTGCCTCCTTCTTGCTGGATATTGGAAAAGCTCCCTGCATGCTCAAGGCTCTCTGTTGAGATCCACTCAGAACTAGGGGTGCAGGGGACGCAGTCCCCTGCCGGAGCGCGAGGTGTCCTCGCTCACTCTCTCCTCCCCAAGCGGGCCGCAGGCCCGCCAGAAGCAACAAGAGTGGATATCGGTCTCTGTACTTGACATACACCAAATTTTATGCGATTATATGATCACAAGAGTGGTCTATACAACATACCAATTATACCATCTGTCCTTACTACTACTACTACCATATTGGAGAAAAGGAAGCAAGTCCCCCACAGGGCATAGTCTCCAGGTGTGGTATTCGTGGTAAAGCATTGTAGTGCCATTGAAGAGGATTGGAACGAGTCGTATGAGTGCTATTTACAGGAATAGCCCTTTACCTCGCTATTACCAGTTGAAAGAGATCATGCGGGAAAGGATTCGTAGTGGCGAATGGAAGCCGGGCGATCTCATTCCATCTGAACGAGAATTAGGCGAGAAATACGGGATCAGTCGCATGACGGCTCGCCAGGCCATTACAGACCTGGTCAATGAAGGGCTGTTTTACCGGGAACAGGGCAAGGGCACCTTTGTGAGCCGGCATAAGATCACCCAGCAGCTGATCAACCTCACTGGCTTTACTGAGGATATCCAGGCACGCGGAC
>WNGN01006336.1_pt1 | contig 11821 bp, 11 predicted proteins | sample 5400561 | NCBI WGS metagenome assembly WNGN01 (sample SAMN13153379, study PRJNA577476) | soil metagenome | isolation source: 115 cm soil or saprolite under Garry oak tree replicate 2 | place: USA:California | collected 2016-06-15
GACGCCCGAGCTGGGATTCGAACCCAGGTCTGAAGCTCCGCAGGCTTCTAGGATGTCCAAGCTACCCCACTCGGGCGCAGCGGTCGCATCGCGACGCCGATATAACAGTTATCGCTCCCGAGACGGGACTGACTCCTTCAACACCTCGATCGCCCGGAGGAAAATCTCCTCGATCAGGCCGCTCGCGTACACCTCGCGCAGCAGCCCGCGGTCCCGGTAGTACTTAATCAGGGGCGCCGTCTGCCTCTCGTACGTCTCGATCCGCTTGCGAACGACGTCCTCGCGGTCGTCCGCGCGGATGACGAGCGGGGTGCCGCACTTGTCGCAGACGCTGGCTTTCTTCGGCGGGTTCGTGAGGACGTGGTACACCGTGTCGTCCTTCGGACACACCCGGCGGCCCGTGTTCCGCTTGATCAGCTCCTCCGGTTCCAGGAAGAAGTTCACCGCAGCGTCCAGCGTCGTCATCTTGGACAGCGCCTCCGCCTGCGCGATCGTCCGTGGGAAGCCGTCGAGGATGAAGCCTTTCTTCGCGTCCGGCTCCTTGAGCCGCCGCTCCGTCATCGCGATCACGATGTCGTCGGGCACGAGCTGACCCGCGTCCATGTACGCCTTCGCCTTCTTCCCGAGGTCCGTGCCCTGCGCGACGTTGTGCCGCAAGATGTTGCCGGTCGAGATGTGCGGCACGCCGAGGTACGCCGCGAGCTTCGCGGCCTGGGTTCCTTTGCCCGCGCCGGGCGGGCCGAGTAAGACGAGTCTCATGTCGCGGCGAGAACGAATTCACCGGTCAAAAGACTTTGGTCCGCACGGAACCGTGGCTCAGCCGCTCGGCCGAACGCTTCGGAACACGACGTAGAAGGACGCGATCGAGGCAACGTAGAACGCGGTCGCGAGGAAGATTGGGATGTCATAGAAGCCCCCGGCCATCAAGATCCCGCCGAGGATCGTCGTCACGCTGTTCGGCAAGCGCCAGACGATCGAGTTCACCGCACTGGCGAGGCCACGCTGCTCCGGCGCGACGATCCCCATGAGGAACGAGTCCCCAATCGGCGCGGACATGTTCATCAAGGCCGCTCGGACCATATACAGACCCGCCGCGGCGAGGGCATTCGTCACGAACGCGAGGCTGAACATGAAGACGGTTGAGAGGCCCTGGGCCATGACGATCGCCCGGACCGGGCCGTACCGCTTCGCGAGGGACGCGCTGACGGTCGCGGCCAAGCCGATCGTGACGTTGGACAGGGCGAGGAGCGGGCCGCTCCAGGTGTCCGGCACCGCGAACTTGAGGAAGAGCCACGTCGGCACGAGCGGGATGAAGAAGCCGGCGCCGAGTCCGATGAGGCCGTTGATCCCCGAGAACTTGAGGAGCGGCTTCCAATCCATCCCCTTCGGGCGGGCCTCGCGGGTTCGGATCGTTTCTCGGTAGTCCCGCAGGAGGAAGTAGAAGGCGACGGGCATAACGAATCCGAGTCCGTCGGTGAGGACGAGCGCCGCGACGTGAACCGTTTGGCTGCCGAGTCCGGTCTGCGCCTGAATGAACGGGAACGAGAAGGGCAAGGCGAGGCCGACGCCTGAGAATACGTTGTTGAGGACGAACGACAGGGCGAACGCCACGTTCCGTTGCTCGACCGTCGTCTGGTCCGCAATGATCGCGTTCCACGACGACAGGAAAGCGCCTTCGCCGACGCCGGCGGCGAGGGCTGCGAGGACCATCCACCTCACATCCGTCGTGACGGCGAACACCAGAATGGACGGCGGCAGGATCGCGCTCCCGATCAGCAAGAGGCCTTTCCGTCCGCGGCGGTCCGAGTAGATGCCCAGGGGCGCCGCGCTCACGACCATCGCGACGCCGACCGCGCCGAGGAGGAGGCCGACGACTTGCGACGAGACCCCGGTCTCCGGGAAGTACGCCGTGATGAAGACGATGAGGTAGCCGAACCCAACCGCGCCAAACGCGTTCGAAAAGACAATCCATCGGACCTTGCGTGGGACCACAGAGAAGCCGAAGCGGCTGCGTCGCGCGGGCGAGCGGGGCTCGGGCGTCTCCATCGTGAGTCCGTTCCAAGGGGTTCCGGGGCATCCGTGGCCGTGGCTTGTAGTTTCCGGTAGACAAAGCAAATGTAATTCGGAATCCGAAAATCCATAGCCCTCGGACGTCTTCGTCGGTCCGGATTAGAGGATGACGGAATGCGAATCGGAATCGTGGGAGCGGGCCACATCGGCGGCACGGCCGCGAAGCTCTTCGCAAAGGCAGGGCACCAGGTCGCGGTGAGCAATTCTCGCGGACCGGCCACGTTGGCTTCTCTGGTGACCTCGATCGGTCCGAACGCGAAGGCCACGTCCGTCGTCGAGGCTGTCAAGTTCGGCGAGGCGGTCCTCCTGGCGCTCCCGTACCGGAAGATGGACGCGCTTCCCCCGGCGGAATCGTTTGCCGGAAAGATCGTGATCGACGCGATGAATCCCTACAGCGCCGTCGGCCGCGTCATGGACCTCGGCGAGAGCACGTCGAGCGAGGAAGTTGCGAAGCGAATGCCCGCGTCTCGCCTCGTGAAGGCATTCAACACGATGGGTTGGAACACCTTGGGGAGCGGCTCTCGACCGGCAAAAGAGGAACGATTCGTCGTCTTCATCGCGGGAGACGATGCCGCCGCGAAGGCCGCGGTGGCCAAGCTCATCGACGAGATCGGGTTTGCGTCGATCGACACGGGCACGCTCCGGGACGGCGGGCGGCGCCAGCAACCGGGATCCCCCATCTACGGCCGGCCGATGACCGTCCGCGAGGCGAAGAAGATCCTGGGATGACCTCACGGGAGGTCGGGCGACGTCGTGACGGCCTCGGCGAACAACACACCGCGAACCGCCTTGAGGCGGTCGGTGAGCTTCTGGATTTCCTGTGGGCTCCCCTCCATGATGACGACCTCCAGGCACGTCTCCTCGCCGAGGTGCGCATGCGCGCTCGCCCGGATCGAGCGGAGGAACGCATGCTGGCCATGCAAGATGCGATGTGTGACCATGCCGACGTCATGCCGATAGAGAAAGGTGACCGTGCCCACCGCCCGTCCTCCGGCCTCGACCTTCCGACGGGCAAGCGACGTTCGGATCAGGTTTCGCAAGGCCTCTGAACGGCTCCGGTACCCTCCGTCCCGTACGAGTCGGTCGAATGCTTTCAGGAGTGGGCCTTCGAGAGAGACGCCGATCCTTGCAACAGGCATAGTAGACCCCAGTCCCGCAAGACGCCACGCCACAAGAAGGACACGGTCCATTCGGGGCGTGGCCCGCAAGTCTTAATGCGGTATGAGTGTTACTTCTGAAACGTGCGTCATACCGCCTCCGCCGCCCTCTCGGACAACACCGCCGCTTCCGAGTTCGGCGTTTCTCGGAAGGAGCGGATCCGAATCGGGATATTGTATGCGCTGATCCTCGGCACCACGGCCATCGGTTTCATTCTGGCCTTCATCATCGGCCAGATCTCCCCCATCCTCGCAGGTCTCGGGCTCGTCGCCTACGCGTTCGGCCTGCGTCACGGGGTGGATGCGGATCATATCGTGGCCATCGACAACACGACGCGGAAACTGCTCCAGGACGGGCAGCGCCCGTTCACTGTCGGCACGTGGTTCTCCCTCGGGCACTCGGCGATCGTCTTCATCTTGACCGTTGCGCTGGTCGTCGCGACGCGGGTGGTCGTCGCCGAGCTCCCGGCGGTCCAGAGCGCGGGCACGATCATCGGGCTCGCGGTCTCCGGCACGTTCCTCATCGTCATCGGCCTGGTCAACGTCCTGATCGTCGTCGGCATCTACCGGGTGTTCGTCGAACTGAAGGAAGGGGATCAGAAGCTCAACGCGGCCGAACTGGAGGAGCTCCTGAACAAACGGGGCGTCCTGAACCGCTTGTTTCGCCCGCTCTTCGGCCTCATCCGGAAACCGTGGCACATCTTCCCCGTCGGCGTCCTGTTCGGCCTCGGCTTCGACACCGCGACCGAGGTCGCCCTGATCGCGATCAGCGTGGGCGTTGGAGTGTCGTCCTCCGTCCCGATCTGGACGATCCTGATCTTGCCGCTGATGTTCACGTGCGGGATGGTCTTCGTCGACACGACGGACGGCGTGATCATGCGATCGGCGTACGGCTGGGCGCTCATCAACCCGATCCGCAAAGTGTACTACAACCTCACGGTGACGATCGTCTCCGTGGCGGTCGCGTTCGGGGTCGGAGGCATCGAAATCCTCACCTTGGTCGGGGCTCAGCTCCAGTTAAGCGGTCCCTTCTGGGACGCGCTCGCCGGATTGAACTTCGAGACGATCGGGTTGTCGATCATCGTCTTGTTCGTCGTCGCTTGGGTGCTGTCTGTGGCCTATTGGAAGTACAAGCGGTTCGACGAGCGGGTCATTGCGGGCGAGCGGACGTGAACCGCGACCTGCAGACCCTAATCGGAACGAGCACGAAATCTAGAAGAGCGGCGAAGGCCTCGAACATCGCACGAGTCCCGCCCCGACCAGGTCGGTGTTCACCCCGCGAGAACGATCGATCATCGAAGCCGCCGATACGCCGGAAAAGGTGCAACGGTGGCTCGAGTCGTTGCCCTATAATCGTGAAGAGCATGGGGAAACCCTCCACACATTCCGGGGCGTCGTCCGGGCGAACAAGGTGCATTGCCTGGAGGGCGCACTGTGCGCCGCGACGATCCTCGAGCAGCACGGATACCCGCCGATGCTCGCCGACATGGAATCCCAGGATGACCTCGACCATGTCGTCCTGCTGTTCCGCCGCGGTTCCAAGTACGGCACCGTGGCCCGATCGCGGGACCCGGGACTGCACGGACGGAAACCGGTCTTCCGCTCCGTCCGGGATCTCGTCTTCTCATACGTCGATCCGTTCGTGGATCTCACGGGTCGCGTCGAGGGGTATGGAGTCCTCGACTTGCGCACGCTCCGGGTGGACTGGCGGCTCTCGACCGGGAACGTGTGGTCGGTCCAGGAAGCTTTGATTCGGATGCCGCATCACCCATTGCGGACGTCGGATCAACGGTATCGGCGATGGCACGAGAGATACGTCCGGTACAAGCAGCGACATCCGGAGGGGAGACCGGTCTTCTACCCGGACCGGCACCGATGGCTCTAGTTCCGACTCCGGTTCGGCCCATTCCTAACCATTTCCTCGGGGTCATCTGTGTGGTCTGCGATGCCGTGACATGCCCGACCCGGGAGCGAACGACCTCCGAATCCTCGGATCCGAGGGTCCGACGTTGAATGCTACTGCATTGCGATCGACGAAAGCCGGGCTCCTGGCCCTCGGCATCGTGTCGTTCGCGCTCGCGACCTTCGGTCCGTGGTTCAATCTTCTCCTAGGATATGGGCTCATGGCTGCTTCCATGGCGGTGGCGGTCCTCGGCATCTGGTGGGCGGATCGCTCTGCCCATGAAACCAGAAGGACCCGCGCGATGACCAATGGGATTTACGCGAAGTCGGGCGCCGCCCTTTCAGCCGTGGCGTTGATTCTTTCGACATACTACACTGGTCTCCTGCTCCTCATCCTCGTCTTCTGGCCTCTTTGGTTCATCGCCCTCTTGCTGACCTGGGCATTCCATCGGGCTTGGATCGATTCGGGCGTCGGCTCGGAGGTGCGCGCATGAAGGCCGCGCGGTTCGTGTTCGCGATCGGCCTCGTCGTGGTCGCATTGCTGTCCGTGCCCGGCCCCGCGGCCGCGTTCTGTGTGATCGTCGAGCCGCCGACCCCGCTGCCGACCCAGGTGAACGGGACGCAGGTCGAGATCCAGCTAACCGAAGGCTTCGCACGGGTCGTGATCATCAAGGAGTTCTACAACCCGAGCGACGAACCGAAGCAAGGACAGATCGCCTTCCCGCTCGAGAAGGGCCACGAGCTGATTACGGATCTTCGCATGAAAATCGGAAACGTCACGTACGGCTCCTCGACGCAGAACCGCACGGACGCCCTGAACGCGTTTCTCGAGGCGATCGCGAGGGGCCAGGACGCAGCCCTCGTCCAATACGATCCGCCGCGAGACGTCTACTGGATCGCGGTGACGATTCCACCGAAAGAGGCCCGAACGACGATCACGACCCTGGAGATGCCGCTCACGAAGAAGGACGGCTTCTACGAATACACATACCGCCTGTCCATCGACGCGCGAGACAGCCTCTCGTACCTCCGCGTGCACGCCCGCGTGGAGACCGCGGCGCCCCTCGGCGAGGTCCTGATCCCGAGCCACCCCGATCTCCCTGTGATCCGGGGTGGGTTGCACTTCGCCGACGCGTACATCAACGAGACCCGACCCGCCGCCACGGGGGACCTCCACATCCGGTTCCGCGCCGCAGGGACTTCCTTGAGCCAGTTCGCGGACCCGAGTGGGGATCGATACATCCGCTTCTCCCTGGACGCCGCCGACCCGACGTTCGCCTCTTCTCTCCGGCCGACTCCGCGGGCCCTCGTCATCCTGGTCGACGCGTCCGGGAGCATGGGGTTCCTCGACCGATGGTCGCTCGCGAAAGACGCGGTTCGGCGGATCGCCAGCGACCTCGGCGTGGGCGAGTCGTACGGTGTCGCCGTTTTCCAGGGGGCCAGCGTCGCGCCCCTTTCCCCCAATCTCCAACCCTGGTCGCCCGCGGGAGAGGCCGACCTCGTCCGCTTCCTGGATTCGTTCCGACCCCACGGGAGCACGAGCCTCGTGGCCCCGCTCGCTCAGGCCGCCTCCTGGGCCGCCGATGCTCGCCGCGCGGGTCAGCAGCCCATCCTGATCCTCGTCTCCGACGGACGGCCGACGCGGGCCCCCTTGGACCCGGACCTGGAGCCGACCTACGCCCGGATCTCGTACGAACAGGCGATGCCCATCTTCGCGATGGCCGTGCGACCGGCCGACCACGATGACGAGACGGTCCTCCACAACCTCTCTGCGTATCATCGGGGAGAGCTCGCGACGGTCCGCGGCGATGTGCCGGGCCCCGTGGCCGATCTCCTCGACTCGATCCGCGTGCCGGTTCTGGCGGGCTTGCGTGCGGACATCACGAACGCGGCCAACCTGAGCCTGGCCAGCGCGGATCCCCAAGTGGTCTGGCAGGGCGGCGAGGCCTTCGTGATCGCGAAGATGCGAGGGACCGCGAACGATTCCCTCGATCTGCGAATGACGTGGCCCGATGCTTCCGGGGCCCCGCGCGCACTGGATGTCCGATCCGCCGGTCCCGAGATCCCCGTCCAGCCCCTGCTGAAGCGGCAGTGGGTCTTGACGCGAATCCATGCGCTCCTGGAAGCCGCCCGCGCCCGGGCGGATCCGGCCGTCGTCGCGGAACTGACGACCCTTGCGACAGAGAACCGCGTCGCGACGCCGTACACGTCGTTGCTCGTCCTCCTTCCGCAACCGAATCAAGGCGGGGACCGTTCCGCGCTGGAGACCTCCTTGCCGGGTTCTGGTCTATTCGCTGCACCCGCGCTTGCATCCGGCTCAGGCTCCGGCTTCTCACCGATCTTCGTCCCGCCGCTCGTGGTAGAAGGGCGGAAGATGGACGCGCTGAGGCGGGACGTCAGGACTTCGCTCGTCGCACAAGACGAGGTCGACCGCTACGTGGTCTTGGGCTCTCCCGAATACGCGAAGCTCGACCTGTCGGCGGCGAACACCCGCTACGAGGGCACGTACCTCCGGATCCTCGATGTCGGCGGGGAGCTCGTCGGCGTCCATCGGGGCCTGCCCGATTCCTCGCAGCTCGTCGCGAACGTCATCGGATTCGCCGGCATCTTCCTCGCCGTCGTCGGGTTCGCGCGACTCTCTCGTCGCGGCAGCCGGTCTCACCGCGACGAGAAGATGGCCGATTCGAAGACGCAACCGTTGCCGATCTCGGAGTTTGAGGCGCCTGGCGAACGGTCGGAACGTCCGGAGTAAAGATCGTGCCGCAGCTGCGAGGCCGACGCAGCAACGCGTGACGAAGGCGTTATACGCCGGGTTCGGTTCCCTGGCTCCCGTCTAGTTCGGTGGAGCGCGGGATTTGGCGCTGGACTCCGGGGACATCGCGTGGGTCATCGCGGCCACGGCCCTCGTCATGATCATGACGCCCGCGCTGGGCTTCTTCTACGGCGGGCTTCGGGAGCCTGACCGATTTCGGGCTGAACAACGTCGGGACCGCTCCGAACATCGGGTACTCCTCGACGATCCCGGAGCTCCTGTACTTCGCCTTTCAGCTGAAGTTCGCCGCCATCACGCCGGCCCTGATCATCGGCGCGTTCGCGGAGCGGATCCGGTTCAAGGCCCTCCTGATCTACATCGTCCTCTGGACGACGTTCGTCTATGTGCCGATCGCTCACTGGAACTGGGGCATCGGCGGTTTCCTCAAGTCCCTTGGGGTCATCGACTTCGCGGGAGGCCTGGTCGTCCACACCGCGGCCGGCGTCTCGGCGGTGGCGGCCGCGCTCGTCATCGGACGACGAAGAGGCGTCGAACGCCTGGACAGCCGGCCGAATAACATCCCGTACGTCATCCTCGGGGCCTCCGTCCTCTGGTTCGGATGGTTCGGATTCAACGCGGGAAGCGCCTTGGCGGCCAACGCCCTCGCGGTGAACGCCCTGGTCGTCACGAACTTGGCGGCCGCGGGAGCGGCGGTCAGCTGGATGCTCACGGACTGGGTGAGAAAGAAGAAGCCGTCCGCCGTTGGAATCGCCGTCGGCGCGGTCTGCGGTCTGGTGGCCATCACGCCCGCCTCGGGTTATGTCGGCCCCATGCCTTCGATCATCATCGGGCTCGTCGCCGGGGTCCTCTGCAACTACGTCGGGAGCTGGCGGGCTCGGACGACGCTCGATGACTCGCTCGACGTCTTCGCATGCCACGGGGCCGGGGGGATCTGGGGGACGCTCGCCACAGGCCTGTTCGCTTCTTCGCTCATCAACCCCAGCGGACCGAACGGCTTGTTCTTCGGGAACCCCGGGCAACTCGGGATTCAGGCCCTGGCCTGCGTCATCGTGGCGGTCTTCGCGTTCGTCGGGTCCTACGTGATCCTGCGCGTCATCAACCTCTTCACACCGGTGCGGGTCAGCCCGGCCGAGGAAGACGCGGGCCTTGACATCTCGGGATTCGGCGAGGAAGCCTATGTGGGCGAGGCGGAGGAGGCTCGTTCGACCGGAGTGAAATCCGAGCCATAATGCATGGCGTTTTGCGGCCGATAGGCTCCGCTCGTCCGTTGAGGACACCGCCGCCTTGGCGGCCGCCTCACCACTGTTCGCCGCGCATCGCGGCTTTCAGGTTCTTCAGGAGCCAGCGCAAGCGGCGCCGGATCCCAAGGGTCCGTTTCTTCCGGAATCAAATCACCTCCTGTTCGCCTCTTGCCATCATGTCGGGAGCGATCGGGGCCGAGCGAATCGAACGCCCACCTCGAGGTCTACGGCCTCGGATGCTGCCCTTACACCATGCCCCGCCAATTCTTCCGAGGCGCAGAACACGAGAGCCTTCGCTCTCAGAAGGCCGGGGAGCCCGCCACGGGCTGCGTCGGTTTGTTATTCGTGGCGACACGCGTCATGGTGTGCCCGTCCCTACAACCCGCACGTATTTCAAAGTGGTGCCGTTCGTCGTCCAGTTCCCTTGGACGGCTTGATCGACCAAACGGCCATCACGGCGTCCCTGTGAGTGGGATCGCCGTTATGGAGCGATCCAAGTTACGGGCTGATCCGGAACGAGAGACCGCGCCCAGCTGGGCGCGCCGCTTGGAAAAACCTTCACGGTGAAGGCGACCTCAGACCAGTGACCTGTGACGCTTGTGCTCTCCGAGAACGATCGTGTCTCCCCCGGATTGAGCTGGACATTCGTATGGCTAAACGTGTCGAAGAGGGTCCCGTGGACAGGATCGGATGCGAAGAGGGTGAACAGTTCGAAATGCACCACCGACCGCCCTACGTTCTGCAGGACCAAAAAGGCCTTGACTTCCGTCATGCCACTCGCCGGAGAGTCGGAGACGAGACCGACGTCGGTAACGGAGATTTGGGCGGACGCATGCTGTACCGAGAGAGTCGCGCCCGCGGCGATGCTCACGACGACGGCTGCGGACAGCGCGATGGCGAACCCTACTCGGCGATCGCGTGTAGGCATCGATAACGAGAGCTGTTCGATCATGATTTCAAAGTTACGTTTCGTCCGGCGCTGGAACGTGTTTAGCGTCCCGTGGTAGTCGGCTACTACAGCTTCCGCTTCTCCTGCGTCTTCTTCAGGGAGGCGCCGCGGTTCGCCCCATTCCTAGCCGAATCGCTTGGTGGCGTGCCTTCCGTCGGCGTGTGGCAGTCACTGCGCGTTTCCTAGTAAGATGGCCGCCGGTCCGTCGTTTCCCAACGTCTTCCCGATGGTTTTGACGGGTGTTAGGAATACAGTTTCGGCTTCGCTTGCGGCTCGTTCCAATAGGGTCGAGTGGTGACGTACTTGAGTTTCGCCTCGAACAAATCATTCAGGAACTCCTTTTCGGTATCCTGCATCTTCGCGAGGATCTTGCTCGCGGTCGTCGGGCCAACGCCGTAGACCGAGTTCGCATAGACGGCTCGCTTCCCGTACACCGCCACAAGGTCCGCGACCTGTTTCGAGCGGGTGAGCAGCTTCTTCTCTCCCTCCGTCAGGTCCAGTTTCCTCATCCGCTTCGCATACGCGTCTCGCACGGTCCACGCCGCCCACCCGAGGACGGTTAGAAGACGAGACTTGCAGTTCGCGCATTCCGGATGGTCGGGCATCTGACCGATCCGAACCTCTTCGTGGAAATGACCGCACTCGAAGCAAAGGAGATGCACCGGCTCGGATGAAAGATGCAGCCGCATCCGGTCCAAAATCTCCTCTCGTTCGGCCTCCGGGGAGAAGAGTTCCGGCGCCTCGACATAGCGACGGAGGATCGGATAGGCCAGCGGCGTCGGCGTCTCCTCGGAGCGGTGGATCACGACCTCGATCTCGCCCGATCGGATCTTGTGGACGATCTCCCGGACCCGGGCGAAGTCGGCGTGGAGGAGCAGCGCCTCCCGAACCGCCTCGTCGTAGATCGGCGTGTTCGCGAATCGGATCTCGAACGAGCGAAGGTCGCCCTCGCCGACCGTGAGCCCGCGGCGAATCGCCCCGAACCGCTCCGCGATGCCCTTCATGTAATAGCCCAGGGGGAGGTGGTCCGTCAGGAGGGCCTGGAGGCCGCCCTCGAGCGTCTCCTCATCGAGCCTCAGCAGGCCGTCCACGAGCGCCTCCACGTCGAGCTCGCGGGTGTCGGCCACGAGTTCGTACAGGATCCGGTACGGGTCCGTCCACCAGAACCGGACGAGGTGCTTGCGGGCGAGGAGCTCCTCGATCAGGTCGCCGAGGGTGACGTTCACGACCTCGCCGAACGATGCGTGAACAATCAGGAACCGGTCGAACGCCTCGACGACGATCCGGTCGTCCGTCGGGACGGGGGCGCCCGACTTGCGGTGGTTCGCGTGCTCCTCGACGAGCCGCTTCGCGCCGGTCTTGTTGATCGGCCACGCTTTCTCGAAGTGCTCGACGGTCTTCGCGACACTCTCTCGCTCGAGCCGCGCATCAATCTCCTTGCGGATCCGCCCGACGCGCTGCGCGAGGCCGAACGGCACAGGCAGCATCTCGCCGTCCCAGCCGGGGATCATCGCGTTCGGGTCGGACACCGGGGTCACGTAGACCATGCCGTCCTTCCCGATCTTCTCGATTTTCCAGGGGCGTCCGCGAACGATGAAGTGCAATCCCTCGCGGGCCTGGATGATCATGAACTCCTCGCCGAGGATGCCGACCTGCCGCTGCGTCGTGAGGTCCATGACCGGATAGCGGCGTTCGTCGCGAATCGTCGAGAGGTTCTCGAAGTAATAGC
>WNGN01010661.1_pt1 | contig 11821 bp, 10 predicted proteins | sample 5400561 | NCBI WGS metagenome assembly WNGN01 (sample SAMN13153379, study PRJNA577476) | soil metagenome | isolation source: 115 cm soil or saprolite under Garry oak tree replicate 2 | place: USA:California | collected 2016-06-15
ATGCACAGCCGCAGGTCGCACAAAATGCCCGGGCACAGGTCCGGCACGTGCAAAAGCAGCGACAGGTCCGGCCGGTGCAAAATGCCCGAGCAAAGGTCGTGAGAAATGCCCGAGCAAAAATGCGGCGCGCGCAAGATGCACGAGCACAGGTCCGGCCCGAGCAAAATGCCCAGCCACAGGACCGGTCCGTACAAGATGCCCGGGCACCGGCCCGGCCCGTACAGGATGCCCAGCCACCTGCCCAGCCACCGGGGTTCCTGCAAAGCCTCGGTTGGAGCAATTAGATCATGATCCGATTAGATTGACGCGATGCCCCCGCGCGTCGTTTTCGGGAGGAGTTTCCTTCACCGTTACGCTCGTCAGATCGCGCGCTTGTGCGTTGAACTTAACCGCCGTCGCAGGAGCGAACTCCAGTACCGGTCTGCCCGCGGCGTCATGGGCGAAGCGTGGCCCTGAGCGTCGGCTCAGGGCCACGATCGGCCGCGTCGATCCGCCTTTTTGCCGCGGCGCGTTTTTCTCGAATGTCGGATTCCATTTTCGGGTTGTGCATCAGGACCCGCAAGCCGGATGGCAGCAAAAGGATACGCCCGCCGACGGACCGCAAACGTGAACGGCCTCACATTTCGCCGAATTTCGGATTCAGGCTTCGTGCCCAATCCCAAAAATCCCGCCGCGTCACTCGATGACTTCGTCGGCCGTGGCCAGCAGCGAAGGCGGAACAGTGAGGCCGAGGGCTTTGGCGGTCTTGAGGTTGATGACCAGCTTGAAGCGCGTCGGCTGCTCGATCGGCAGATCGCCGGGTTTTCCACCTTTCAGGATCTTGTCGACGTAGCCGACCGCGCGGCGGAAATAATCGAGGAAATCCGGTCCATACGAGAGAAGCATGCCGTAGGGAACCTGTTCGGCGTTTCCCGCAAGCGTCGGCACCTTGTGCGCCATGGCCGATGCGCCGACGCGCACCCGCTCATTGTACATCGGCGGTCCAATCACCCATGCGCCATCGAAACCGTCACGGGCAATGGATGAAAACGCCTGCTCGATGTCATCTGGCGTCGTCACGTCGAATATCTGCATCGAAAGGCCCAAGGCCTTTGCCGCCCGCTCACAGGCGGCGCCGCTCGCCTTGGAAAACGGGTCACGCGGATCGAGCACGACGGCAAAGCGGGCCAATTTCGGAACAGCTTCCTTGAACAGCGCGAGGCGCTTGCCGGACGTGTCACTCGCCATCAGCGAGAGGCCGGTGACATTGCCGCCGGGGCGCGCCAGGCTCTCGGCGAACCCATTACCGACCGGATCCGGATCGGCGACAAGCACGATGGGGATGGTGCCGGTGGCCTGCTTGGCCGCCTTGGCGCCGAGACCGGTCACCGCGACAATCATGTCGACTTTGCTTTCGACGAGTTCCTGCGCCAGCGTGCGAAACCGCTCAGGCTGTTCGGCAGGAAAGCGGTGGTCCAGTTCGATATTCTCGCCTTCGACATAGCCAAGCTCGTGAAACGCTTTGGTCAGGGCGCCCAGATATTCCGCTTCCTCCCTGGCGTTGGCGGCGTGCCACAGCACACCGACGCGCGGCATCGCCTTGCGCTGTTGCGCGCGCGAGGGATGCGGCCACGCCGCGGCGGTGCCACCAAGAAGCGTGAGGAATTCGCGGCGTCTCATGCAATCGCCTCGCCGATCTGGCTGAGCTGCCGACCGCAGTAGAGCACGGTCCAGCCAACGATGTAACCGGGTGCGGAGATCTTGCGCCGGCATGAGGAAGCGGCGGCTTGGCTCGCCAGTCGCGAAGATTTGCTATGGCGAGGGCTGAGATTGGAATGGACTTTTCGGCCGTTCGATTTCAGATTTCACGGATGGGACAATCCGACCAGACCAGGTTTTGTCCGCAGTGCGGCTCGCCGATGGTGCTTGCCCTCCCGCCCGGAGGTGAGGGTCCGCGCCAGCTCCAGTGCTTCGAATGCACCCGCCCCGACCCCCTCAAATCCGATGCGATTCAATGGCTCAAGGGTGAGCTGCAGCCCCCGAAATAACAGCGCCTGGCCAGCACCTGCCGAATCGTTAAGTTCACAAGTGGACATACCTGGCAGCCGTTTTGGCGTATGTCGCGCTCCGCTCATGGGCGGACGCATGTCATGGAATACAAGGGAGTAGAATACTCCGTCGTTCAATTGACCGAAGACAGGGTTTGGCGATGGGAGGTCAGGTTTGGCGATGGCAAGCACAAATCCGGTGTGACTTCGGTCAGTCGGGCGGTGGCCATCAAACAGGCTAAATATGAGATCGATCGCGCCCTCAAGGACGGGGCGTAAAGGTCGCGTTGGTTGGCGGCCTTTTTTTGTGAGCCGCCGACCTCTTGAGTCCGGTGCCGAACAGACACCGCTATAAATCCATGAGTGAGATGCGGATTCCACCACGGGGGCCTGGTGTTTCAAAAACACCGATGGTGGAAGGGCGCGGGGATGGCAGAGTACCGGGCGTACACCGTAGGGCGCGACGGTCATTTTATAGCAGTCAAGGCGCTGACCTGCGCCGATGATGCCGAGGCGATCGACACGGCAAAGCCGCTTGTCGATGGCCACGATATTGAGCTGTGGAGCGGCGATAGGCTCGTTACCAGGCTGGAAGCCAACACAAAGTAATCACGCGCGGTGAGCCGTTTTGAAAAGGGCCTATCGCGGGCCGTGCTCTGGAATCACGCCGGCCGGGCCGCTCCCACGCTCCATTGCCGCTTGGCTCCCAAGCCTGCCTTCTGATATCGAAGACCCCCGAAGACGAGACTGGATTGCCGATGAACCAATTTGCCGGGCTCAACCTTTCGCGAAAATGGCTCGCCCCCGTTGTCGCCGGGCTGTTCTGTCTCGCGTCGCAGCCAGGCCTTGCCGCCGAGGAGCCCGATGTGCCCAAGGATGGCCCCAAGGGCGCCGCCGTCACCGTGCTCAAGGCCGCAAAGTCGTGCTTCTCCAACATCGTCGAGGTTTCCGGCACTCTGATTCCGAAAGAGGAAACTTCGGTGCGGCCGGAGCGGCCGGGGCTGAAGGTCGCGGAAATCCTGGCCGATGCCGGCGACACCGTGACCGCCGGCCAGACGCTGGCCCGGCTGACGCTGCCCGAAGGCGGCACGCAGCAGGTGCAGGCGCCGGTGGCGGGGCTGATCTCCGCCTCCTCGGCGGTGGTGGGCGCGCAGGCCTCGGGCAAGGGCGAAGCGCTGTTTTCGATCATCGCGCGCAGCGAATTCGATCTGGTTGGGCTGGTGCCGGTGCGGGATATTTCAAAACTCGCGGTCAACCAGACCGCGCGGATCAAGATCATCGGCGCCGGCGAAGTCGACGGCAAGGTGCGCCGGGTGGCGACCACGATCGAGCCCAACAGCCAGCTCGGCCAGGTGTTCGTCGCGGTGACCACCAACCGGCGCCTCCTGGTAAACTCGTCGGCGCGGGCGCTGATCAAGACCGGGCAAAGCTGCGGCGTGTCGGTGCCGCTCACCGCCATTCTCTATGGCAGCGCCGGCACCGTGGTTCAGGTGGTGCGGCGGCAACGGGTCGAGACCCGGCGGGTCGAGGTCGGGTTGATGTCCGGCGGCCAGGTCGAAGTCCGCGAGGGCCTGCAGGAAGGCGACATCGTGGTCGCCCGCGCCGGCGCATTGCTGCGCGAAGGCGATCCGGTGCGCCCGGTGACCGCGAGCGCCGAGGGGAAATAGCGGCGGGTAACCTATCGTCGTCCCTGCGGTTCGCAGGGACGACGAGCTGAACGGCAGTGAATCAGACTTTAGCCGCCCGCAGCAGCTTCGTTCTTTCCAAAACTCACGTCTTCGGAGAGCGACGACGACACCGAGGGGACCTGTTCGCCTTCGGAGGCGCGGGAGACGGCGGCGCGGGTCTTGTTGAAGACGGTCTCGATCCCGGCGGCTGGCGCGTTGAGGTTGTTGAGCAGCTCGGTCATCAGCACGCTGTACTGGCCGCTGGAATCGTCAGCGACCTTGCCCGGCGTCGCCGAGGCCAGGATCAGCGCGTTGTCGGGCGCGCTGATCGGCGCGAGGCCATGGGAGTATTTGCGGAAGCGGCGCTCGTAAGGGTTACGCCGGGAGGCATCGACCACGACCAGCTTGGTGCGGGCGCCCTGCTCCTTCATCACGTCGAGCACGGATTCAACGCTGAAGCCGTTGCGGCGGATGTCGGATTCCTTCCAGATCACCGCGTCGACCGGCAGCATGTAGCTCTCGCGGCCGACCTGAACGCCATAGCCGCCGAAAAACAGCATGACCACGGAATCGCGCTTGATCTTGGATTTCAGCCGGTCGATCGCCCGGCTCATGTCGTCCTTGCTGGCGTCCTCCACCACGTCGACGTCGAAGCCGTTGCGGCGCAGCGCGCCGGTCAAGGCCCGGGCGTCGTTGATCGGCTGCACCAGCGGCGCTGCGGCGTCGGGATAATTGCCGTTGCCGATCACCAGAGCGAGCCGCGACGCCCCCTTCAGGGCGCCGGCCTGCTCAGCTTCGATGGCCTTGGCCGCATCCAGCGCGCGCTTGTTCAGCGCGGCATGGGCGCCGATCGCCAGCGACAGCACGCATGCGAAGGCGGCGGCCAGGGTGACCGAGCGGCGGGAGATCCGAAGCTGATCTACATTCATCGCGTTCGTTCCTGCTCATTGTCCCGGCTTGCTCAATCGTCCAAGCCGGACCGTTGTCAAAGGCGCGCAGAGTTTGTCGCGCCAAAGCCACCGGGGGTTTGAGGGGGTGGCTGATCGTGTGCCGCCCAATTGCGCTTGATTTGCGGCACCGCTACTTCAATTTGTCGCAGCGCAGCAAACAAACCGTTAACCGGCAATGGCTTTGTCGGCAATGCCGGCAGCCACTTTCCGGCCATCGGAACTCCTCACTTGTGGCATCCGGGCAACGCCCAATGGAACTCGGCGTCTGTAATCCATATCACACCGGTATTTTCTTACTAATGATATCAATTTCAATGACTTGCAGGTGTCCGGCGAGCGCGGCAGCCATGGGTAGTGGATTTGGCGGGCCCGGCGAGACGTGAGACAACGGACTGGATAGAAAGAAACTGTAATGAATCTTCATCGCCTCGCCGGGACCGCCTACCGTGCCGTGACGGCCCGCAAGGACGGCCCATCGCTCTACGACGTCTGCGACCCCCTGCTTCTGAACCATGCCGGCGGCGACCCGCACCTCGGCAAGTTCTACAAGACCGCGCTCGCCAATCCGGCGCTACGGCCCCTGCTGCGCCGGACCGGGCTTTCCGAACTGCGCGACGAGGCGCGCTTGCAGTCGCTTCGCGAGGCGCTGATCCGGGCGCGCGACGACGCGGAGCCGGACTGGGCCGCGGTCGGCCAGCCGGTCGCGGACCTCTTGGACACCATCGATCTGCAGCACCCAAAGCCTGCGTCGGCGGCGGCACCGGCGCGCGCGCCCGACCTTGGCGAGATCGAAAGCGTCATCCGCACCTCTGCTGCGCATCTGTTGCGATCGTTCGGCAAGAACGGCTTCATCCCCACCTATGCCGCCTTCAACCTGATCGGCGACCCCGATATCGGCGGCCGGGAACTATTGATGGCGCTGACCGGGCTGAATGCGCGCGGCTACAAGAACTCCACGCTGCTGTTCAACCTGGCGCGGATCTTCATCGCCCGCTCGCCGGCGGCGGCGCTGATCAACCCCTCCTGGACCGGCATTGCCGAGCCGATGTGGGAGCCGATGCAGATCCGCCATCGCTCCGCCTATTACGACGCGTTTTTCACCGAGGCGCTGTTGAGCTTCGTCGAAACCGGGCTCGCCTCGCCCGACCAGACCGCGGCGTCGCGCCGCGCCATCGCCGAGATGGTCGATTTCTGCCTCACCACCAGCCGCGAGGACGTGCTGGCGCAGGACGGCCAGGCGGTCAGCGTCGTCACCGCGCTGGCGCCGCTGCCGCATCCGCGCTTTTCGCGGTTCTTCGCCCAGATCAAGCAGGACCTCGGCTTCGGCGTCTACGTGCCGGATTGCGACACCACCGCCTGTTCAGTCTCGGCGGCGACCCAGGCCGGCTCCGATAACCCGATCCTGGCGCAGCCGCTGCTCGACTTCTACGCCGGCTTGCAGGTCGGCCCCGGCGACAACGCGCCGCGGGTGACGGTGCCGCTCAACGACAACATCGACTACGAAGGCGGCGTCGTCACCTGGATCGACAACCTCGCCGGCGAACGGCCGTTCGGCAACGATCTCGATCCGACGCTCAACCTCGACATCCTCGAAGTCAGCTTCCGCAACTTGAGCCGGTGGAAAGTGCTGGAGACCCCGCAGCGGCTCGACACCGTGCATCGTATCCTCGGCTTTCAGAAACGCCTCGCCGGCCGCCTTCATCGCGTTGCCGCCGGCGGCGCGTCAGGCGATCGACCCCGACGGCGCGTTCGAATTCATCCGTGCCAGGGTGCTCGCCTACGTGCAGGACGAATTGATCGCGGGCGAGATGAATGCCTTCGACGCGGCGCTGGCGCTGATCGCGCTCGGCCATCTCGGCGCGGACGTCAAAACCTTCACCCCGGCGCTGCACTGCATCGTCAGCTCGCTCGGCGAAGGCGGCCGGCATGGACCGTTCAAAGGCTATGAATGGAATAAGATGAAGACCCCGACGCGCATCCTGGTCGGCGGTCCCGAGGTCACCTCGGCCTTCGTGCTGATGGGCCTCGCGCTGGCGCGCCGGGCCATGATGCAGGGGACGGGGATTAGTTGAGGTTTTTGCGCTGCTCCAATGTTGGCTGTCATACCCCGCGAAAGCGGGGTACCCAGTACGCCGCAGCGCTGCGATCTATCACCGGCGCCCTGGAATACTGGATCACCCGCTGGAGCCTGTCATCGGGCGCGCATTCGCGCGACCCGTTGGCGGGTGACGACGGCTGTGGGCGTTGCTTCTCGCGTTAAGTTGAAAGCGGGCGACCTGCCGCGCGCTGGTGCACGGATCAAATCCACCGCACAATCCGGCGATATTTGTCACGATTCATCCTTGAATATGGCCCCCGCATGCGCATGAAATTCCTGTCGGCGATTGCGGTCATGCTGCTGCCGGCGTTTGCGCAAGCCGCCGACATCACCGGCGTTCCCAAAATCCGCGAGGGCGACCATATCCAGATCGGCAACACCCGCATCCGGCTCGGCGGCATCGATGCGCCCTCGGTCGATCAGCTCTGCCTCAACACCAACGGCGAGCGCTGGACCTGCGGCGTCGCCGCGCGCGACGAACTGATCAAGCACGCCGACAACAAGACCTGGATCTGTCGCAGCCGTCAGGTCGTCGACCGTCGCGGCCGTCTGGTGGCGAGATGCGACGTCGACGGCGAGGACATCCAGAAATGGCTGGTGCAAAACGGATGGGCGCTGTCCGCCGTGCGTTTTTCCCATGACTATGACGCCGACGAACAAGCCGCGCGCGACGCCAAGGCCGGGCTATGGCAGGGCGCCTTCATCGCGCCGTGGGACTGGCGCTTCCGCGACAAGAAGACCGCGATTCTCGGGTCCGTCAAACCGCCCGAGAACGCCAACGCGATCCTGCTGGCGTCGGCGTCGGGACCGGTCGCGCCCTCGCCCGACTGCACCATCAAGGGCAACGTCAACCGGTCCGGCGAATGCATCTATCATCAGCCCAGCCCGACTGCACCATCAAGGGCAACGTCAACCGGTCCGGCGAATGCATCTATCATCAGCCCACCAGCCGCTGGTATGCGAAGATCAAGATGCAAATCATCAAGGGCACGCGCTGGTTCTGTTCGGTCGATGAGGCCGAGGCCGCGGGCTGCCGCGAAACCAAGCGATAGCAGCCTTGCCATGTGCGACGTCATTGCCAGGAGCCAACGGAGCCTGTCATCGGGCGCGCTTCCGCGCGACCGGTTGGCCCGCCAGGCCGGCTTCAATTTATTATCATGATGTTCTGGCTTGAAAATCCCGTCATTCCCCTGCATCCCTTCCCCCCAGCATAGCCAAAGGAACAAGAACAATGACCGTTCGCGCGGGCCGGGAATTTCTGGCAATCCCCGGACCCACCACAATGCCCGACGAAGTGCTGCGGGCGATGCATCGCCCGGCGCTGGACATCTATTCCGATCAGATGATTGGCATGACCGACAGCCTGCTGCGCGATCTCAGCCGGTTGTTTGCCACCAAGGGCCAATCTTATATCTATATCGCCAACGGCCATGGCGCCTGGGAAGCCACCCTCAGCAACGTGCTGTCGCGTGGCGACAAGGTGCTGGTGCTGGAAAGCGGCCGCTTCGCCATCGGCTGGGGCAACGCCGCGGCCGCGATGGGCGCCGAGGTCGAAGTGCTGAAAGGCGACTGGCGCCGCGCGATACGCCCGGCCGAAGTCGAAGCCCGCCTGCGGCTGGATAAAGATCACACCATCAAGGCGATCCTCGCGGTGCAGGTCGACACCGCGTCGGGCGCCATCAACGACATCGAAGCCATCGGCAAGGCCATCAAGGCCGCGGGTCACCCGGCGCTGTTCATGGTCGATGCGGTGGCGTCACTCGGCTGCATGCCGTTCGAGATGGATGCCTGGGGCATCGATGTCGCCATGTCCGGATCGCAGAAGGGCCTGATGGCGCCGCCGGGCTTAGGCTTCGTCGCCGCCAACGACCGCGCCCGCGAGGTGCACAAGACCGCGGGATTGCGGACGCCCTATTGGGACTGGACCGAACGCGAAGGCGAGGAGCACTACCGGAAATATTCCGGCACCGCACCGGTGCATCTGTTGTTCGCGCAGCGCCAGGCGATCGACATGCTGCTCGACGAGCAGCTTCCGAACGTGTTTCTGCGCCATCGCCTGCTGGCCGAAGCGGTTCGCCGCGCGGTCGCGGTCTGGGCCGAAGGCCAGGTGCTCGGCTTCAACATCGCCGAACCGGCCGAGCGCTCCGACACGGTCACGACCGTCGTGATGTCCAACGGCCACGATCCGCTGGCGCTGCAACGCTATTGCAAGGAGAAATGCGGCGTGGTGCTCGGGGTCGGGATCGGCGAACTCAGCGGCCAGGCATTCCGGATCGCCCATATGGGACACGTCAACGCCCCGATGATTCTGGGCACCCTGGGTGTCATTGAAGTCGGCCTCAAGGCGCTCGAGATCCCGCACGGCAACGGCGGCGTTGAAGCCGCGATCGAATGGCTCGGCGAAAGTGTAAGTGCCTGAGGGCCGGCTGAAAAGGGTCTAAGGTCGTCGTTGCGAGCGAAGCGAAGCAATCCATGGACGCGAGCAGGTCTGGATTCCTTCGTCGCTTCGCAATGACAAATAGTCTTCGAAGCCTTTCCGCTGGCTCTTCATTCGTGCTTATATTGATCCAACGATAAATTAAGAGGCCGACAACGGCGCGGCATAGGGAGTGATGTGATTGGCGTCCGTTGAATTGCGCGGCCTCACCAAGCGATTTGGATCGCTTGCGGTGGTCGATGATATCTCGCTGCGGATCGACCATGGGCAGCTGGTTTGCCTGTTAGGCCCCTCGGGCTGCGGCAAGACCACGACGCTGCGGCTGATCGCCGGGTTCCTCGAACCCTCGGAGGGCGAGATCCACGTCGGCGATCGCCTGGTGTCATCGAAGCCACGCACCTTGCCGCCCGAGCAGCGCAAGATGTCGATGATCTTCCAGAGCTACGCGCTGTGGCCGCACATGACGGTCACCGAAAATATCGTCTACGGGCTGCGCTTGCGGAAGATCGACCGCGCGACCATCGCCAAAAAACTCGACGTGATCCTGAAAGCCACCAAGCTCGAAATCCTCGCGCAGCGTTATCCCGGCGAATTGTCGGGCGGACAGCAGCAGCGCGTGGCGCTGGCGCGGGCGTTGATCGTCGAGCCGGAAACCCTGCTGCTCGACGAACCCTTGTCCAACCTCGACGCCAATCTGCGCGAAGAGATGCGGTTTGAAATCCGCAGGCTGCATGACGAATACCGCTACACCACGGTTTACGTCACCCACGACCAGTCCGAGGCGATGACCACCGCCGACCTGATCGCGGTCATGAACGCCGGCAAGATCGACCAGCTCGGCACGCCCGAGGATATCTACGACCGGCCGCAATCGGAATTCGTCGCGCGCTTCATCGGCGCCAGCAATGTGATCAAGGGCGCCGCCCGCGACGAAAATCATGTCGAATTTGCCGGCGCGACCTTGCAGGTGGTGGGCGCGAAACTCAGCCGCGGCAAAAGTGCCGCGGTGGCGATACGCCAGCACGACGTCCAGCTTTCGACGCAGGCGCCGCAAACCCCGCAGAATGCGGTCAGGGCCACCGTGACACGCCAGGTGTTTCTCGGGGCAAGCCGCGACTACATGGTCGAAACCTCGGATGGCACGACATTGCGCGTCGTCACCGCCACCGAAAATGCGGTTGCGCGGGGAACCGAGGTCTGGCTCACCTTGCCGCCGGAACGCTGCCGGGCGCTCGACCGATGACAAGACGCGAACAGGAGAACGCGATGCCAAAGCGACTTTCCCGGCGTGACCTGATCAAGGGCTCGGCCGCGCTCGGGCTCACCGCGTTCGCCGCACCCCTGAAGGCGGCAGCGCCGGAACCGGTGGCGATCACATCGGCACTGGTCGAAGCCGCGCGCAAGGAGGCAAAAGTGATCCTGTACTCGTCCATGGATCTTCCGGTGGGCGAGAAGCTGGGCAAATCTTTCGAGGCGCAATATCCCGGGATTTCCGTACAGATCGAGCGTTCCGGTTCGGAGCGATTGTTTCAGCGGGTCGATCAGGAATTTTCCTCAGGCATCCGCGCGGTGGATGTGATCAACAGCTCGGATGCCTCGCACTTTATCACGTGGAAGAAGAACGGCTGGCTGGCGCCGTTCGTGACCGAAGACGTCGCGCAGCATTTTCTGCCCGAGTATCGCGATCCCGACGGCATGTTCGCCACCACGCGGATCTGGCTGTCGTCGATCGCCTACAACACCAGCCTGGTGAAGCCGGAAGACGCGCCGAAAAGTTTTGCGGATCTGCTCGATCCGAAATGGGCCGGAAAAATGGTCAAAGGCCATCCCGCCTATAGCGGCACCATCATGACCGCGACCTATCAGGTGATCCGCGAGCTGGGCTGGGACTATCTGGAGAAGCTGTCGAAACAGCGCGTCATGCAGGTGCAGTCATCGACCGATCCACCGAAGAAGCTTTCGCTCGGCGAGCGCGCTGTGATGGCCGACGGCAACGAATACGGCATCGTGTTGCTGAAGGAAGCCGGCCAGCCGGTCGAACCGGTGTATCCGGCCGAAGGCACGCCGACGATCTCGGGTCCGACCGGAATATTCACGACCGCGCCGCATCCCAACGCCGCCCGGCTGTTTCAGGCGTGGCTGCATACGCGCGAGACCCAGCAATTCTTCATCGACTTCACCGCGCAATATTCGGTTCACGCGCAGGTGCAATCGAAGCCGGGACGCCGGAGGATTTCCGATATCAAGCTGATGAAGGAAGATGCCGCCGGGGTCGAGAGAATGACCGAAGAGATCAAGACGCGCTACGCGCGGCTGTTTCGGGTGTAGCGCATGGAAATTGCGCTCCCTTGCTTTCACCTCGCCCCGCCTGCGGGGAGAGGTCGGCGCGCATCGCCAGATGCGCGACGGGTGAGGGGGCGTTTCTCCATGCCCGAGCTTGTTGAAACGCCCCCTCACCCCGGCCCTCTCCCCGCACGCGGGGAGAGGGAGTTCGCCACGCCCGCTGCAAGCGCAGATCTGTCAACATTGTAAACAACATGACCATCACCACCATCGCCGAAACGAAACCCAAGATCGACTGGACCAAGCCGGTGCTGGCGCTGTTCGCGGTGTGCCTGGTCCTGCTGATCGTACTGCCGCTG
>WNGN01002762.1_pt1 | contig 11818 bp, 13 predicted proteins | sample 5400561 | NCBI WGS metagenome assembly WNGN01 (sample SAMN13153379, study PRJNA577476) | soil metagenome | isolation source: 115 cm soil or saprolite under Garry oak tree replicate 2 | place: USA:California | collected 2016-06-15
CGCAAGCAGCCGGTAGCGGACCCGTCCAACGGATTGTCACGACCTTCGGTCTAAACTGGCCTCAGCTGCTCGCCCAAATAGCCAGCTTCTGCATCGTGTGCCTTATCCTTTACCGCTTCGCCTATCGACCAGTCCTCAAGATGCTGGAAGTGCGGCGTCAACAAATCGCTCAGGGCTTGGCCAATGCCGAGCAAGTAAAGGCCGAACTGGCCCGGACCGAAGCCCAGCGCCAGGAAGTAATGGCGCAAGCGAATGCCCAGGCGAGTAAGTTCATCGAGGAAGGCCGGGCCGCAGCCGCCCGCGTGCGGGAGCAGGAAACCGTGAAGGCCATCGCGGCCGCGGAACAGATTATGATCAAGGCACGCGAAGCCGCCGCTCAGGAACATGACCACATGCTCGCCGAACTCAAACGCGAGGTCGGCCGGTTGGTAGTGCAGGCCGCCACCACGGTGACGGGAAAGATTCTGACGTCGGAAGATCAGCGCCGACTGGCCGAAGAGACCGCGAAGCAAGTTGCGGAGTAGCCATGAAAATCAACAAACAGGCGAAACGCGAAGCCAAGCAACTGTTCCGCTATTGTTTGGTGAACGACATACTCGATGAGAACCGTGTCCGGAACGTGGTCCAACACGTCGTCGCTGCCGGTCGCCGTGATTGTCCTGCCATTCTTTCGCATTTTAGGCGGTTGGTGAAACTCGATCTTGCCCGGCATACGGCGACCGTCGAGAGCGCCGCGCCCTTGCCGCCGGATTTGCAGGCTGGCATCGAGGCCGGTCTGACACGCCGGTATGGCCCGGGACTCAGCACCGCCTTCGCCCACCGCCCGGCGCTGATCGGCGGGATGCGCATCCAGGTGGGGAGCGATGTGTATGACGGCAGCGTGCGGGCCGGGCTGGCGGCGCTGGAGAAGAGTTTTTGAAGCGAGGTATCCATGGAGAACCTGTTACAGGAAATCGAAGCGCAAATAGCTGGCGCGAAGACGGCTGCCGCCAAGCAGAACGTGGGCATCATCCGTGAGCTTGGCGACGGCGTCGCCAAGATCGAAGGACTGACCGACGCCATGCTCAATGAGATGATCGACCTAGGCAACGGCGTTACCGGCTTGGTGTTGAATCTGGAAGAGACCGAAGTCGGCGTGATCATCCTCGGGGATTACACCCAACTCAAAGAAGGCGGTGAAGCCCGCACCACCGGCAAGCTCCTGCAAGTGCCCGTAGGCAAGGGCCTGCTAGGACGCGTGGTGAACGTGCTGGGCCAACCCATCGATGGCAAAGGACTCATCAAAAGTGACGGCACCTATCCGGTTGAGAAGATCGCGCCCGGCATCGCCCACCGCCGGTCGGTTGACCAACCGGTACAGACGGGCATCATGCCGATTGATGCGATGATCCCGATTGGCCGCGGCCAGCGGGAATTGATCATCGGCGACCGCGCGACCGGCAAGACGACCATCTGCATAGACACGATCATCAACCAGGCCCGCCTCAACAAAGCGGCTGAAGTGGTCGGCGACAAGGCGTATCGTCCGCTCTACTGCATCTATGTCGCGATCAGCCAGAAGCAGTCCACCGTTGCCCGGGTCATATCGGTACTCGAAGAAGCCGGCGCGATGCCGTACACCATCATCGTGGATTCCCCGGCCTCGGATTCCGCCGCCAACCAGTATATCGCGCCGTATGCCGGCGCAGCGATGGGCGAGTGGTTCATGGACAACGGCATGGATGCGCTGATTGTATATGACGACCTGTCCAAGCACGCGGTGGCCTACCGGCAGGTGTCGCTCGTGTTGAAGCGGCCTTCGGGTCGTGAGGCCTATCCCGGCGATGTGTTTTACCTGCACAGCCGGTTGCTCGAACGAGCGGCGCGGGTTGGCGAGAAGTATGGCAACGGCTCGCTTACGGCCCTGCCCGTCATCGAAACGCAAGCCGGCGACGTTTCGGCGTACATCCCGACCAACGTCATCTCGATCACGGACGGGCAAATTTATCTGGAAACGGATTTGTTTTACCAGGGCGTGCGTCCGGCGATTTCTGTCGGGCTGTCGGTTTCACGCGTTGGTTCGGCGGCGCAGCTCAAAGCCATGAAGCAGGTGGCCGGACAACTCAAGGGCGACCTCGCTCAATTCCGGGAACTGGCCGCGTTCGCCCAATTCGGCTCGGAGCTCGACGCGAAGACCTTGGCGCAGATCGACCGCGGCAAGCGCATCATGGAGATCTTCAAGCAGCCGCAGTACGACCCGATTCCCGTCGACGTCCAGGTGGCCGTGATCTGGGCAATGCAAAACGGGTACTTGGATCAAGTACCGGTGGAGCGGGTCAAAGAGTTCCAGACCAAGTTCACCGAATTCCTGACCACCCGGAAAGTCGATTTGCTCGCCAAAATCGATAAGGAAAAGGCGTTGAGCGACGCGTTGACGGCCGAACTGAAGACCGTTGCCGACGAATTCAAACAGACGTGGAAGTGAACACCGACTCGGTGGCCTATGCCCAGCACTCATGACCTCCGCCGGCGCATTAAATCGGTCAGCAGCACATCGCAGATCACCAAAGCGATGCAGATGGTGGCGGCTTCGAAGATGCGCAAAGCGCAAGAAGCCGCGCTCACCACGCGGCCCTTCGCTCAATTGCTGTACCGCATCCAACGCCACGCGACGACTCATGCCCGCGATTTCACCCATCCGCTGCTGCAGGTGCGCGAAGTTCGCAAACGTGGCGTGATCTTGGTCGGCACGGATAAAGGTTTGTGCGGGGCGCTCAACAGCAACCTGTTTCGCCTGGTCGCCCAATTTGATCCCGCGACGACCCTGTTCATCGCCGCCGGGAAACGGGCGGCACAGTTCATCGCGCACACCGGCCGGCAGTTGGTCGCGGAGTTCACGTTCAGTGACACGCCGCGCTTCGACGAGGCGCGTCCGATTGCGTCTTTTGCCCGCGAGCTTTTTTTGAAGGGCGAAGTGGATCAGGTCCAGGTTGTCGCGACGCGGTTCATCAACACGATGACCCAGGAACCCGTCGTAGTTGAGTATCTGCCGATTGGGGCAATCAAAGGGCTGAAGATTCCAGGCGCGGAATCCGAGGCGGACCCAGCCGCTAATGCACGCGAGTTCCTCTTTGAATTCAGCGCAACGGCGGTGCTCGAATATCTTTTCGGCCACTACCTCAACATTTACATTTACCGCGTCCTGCTCGAGGCCAAGGCCAGCGAACAGAGCGCCCGTATGGTGGCGATGAAGAGCGCCACGGACAACGCCGCCGGCCTGATCCGGGACCTGACGCTCCATTACAACAATCTGCGTCAGGGCAATATCACCAAGGAACTCTTGGAAATTGCCGGCGGCCAACTGGGCAACGATTGAGAGCAAAGGAAACCAGGTGGGAAAATGAATAAAGGCAAAATTGTTCAAGTCGTCGGTCCGGTGGTAGACGTCGAATTCACGGAAAAATTGCCGGGCATCTACCACGCGCTGACCGTCGAATACAAAGTTCATGACCAGCCCTTCAACGTGACGCTCGAAGTGCAGCAGCACCTGGCCGACAACTGGGTCCGGACCGTGTCCATGTCGGGCACGGAGGGTCTCAAACGCGGTTACGAGGTCATCGATACTGAGGCGCCGATTTCCGTGCCCGTCGGGGAAGGAGTGATGGGGCGAGTCTTCGATGTGTGCGGTAGGCCGGTAGACGAACGCGGGCCGGTCAAGGCGGAGAAATATTATCCCATCCACCGCCCGCCACCCCGACTCGTGGATCAATCGACGTCTCCCGAGGTGCTCCCCACCGGCATCAAGGTCATCGATTTGATCTGTCCCTTCTTGAAGGGCGGCAAAGTCGGGGCCTTTGGCGGTGCCGGCGTGGGCAAGACCGTCGTCATCATGGAACTGATCAACAACATCGCCAAACTCCATGGCGGCGTGTCGGTTTTCGCTGGAGTCGGCGAGCGCACCCGGGAAGGCAGCGACCTCTACAAGGAAATGTCCGAAGCGGGAGTCATCAACCAGAACGACCTGGGCGCGTCGAAAATTGCCCTCGTGTACGGCCAGATGAATGAGCCGCCCGGCGCTCGCCTGCGCGTTGCCCTGGCCGGCCTCGCGATCACCGAATACTTCCGGGACGAAAAGAATCAGGACGTACTATTGTTCATTGACAACATCTTCCGGTTCTCGCAGGCCGGTTCCGAAGTGTCCGCGTTGCTCGGCCGCACCGCCAGCGCCGTCGGTTACCAGCCGACCCTCGCCGCGGAAATGGGCGCGCTCCAGGAACGCATTACCTCGACCAAGAAGGGCTCGATCACTTCGTTTCAGGCCGTGTACGTGCCGGCCGACGATCTGACCGACCCGGCACCCGCCACGACCTTCGCGCACCTGGACGCGACCATCGTTTTGGAGCGGTCGATTGCCGAAATGGGGATCTATCCGGCGGTGGATCCGCTCGCCTCGACCTCCCGTGCCCTCGCGCCGGAAATCGTCGGCCAAGAGCACTACAACGTCGCGCGTGGAGTGCAGAAGGTGCTGCAGCGACTCAAAGACCTGCAGGATATCATTGCAATTCTCGGCATGGACGAGCTTGCGCCGGAGGACAAGCTCACGGTACTCCGTGCCCGCAAGATTCAACGCTTTCTGAGCCAGCCGTTCAGCGTGGCGCAAGTATTCAGCGGGCGGGAGGGCAAGCAAGTCCCGGTGGCCGAAACGGTGCGGGGCTTCAAGGAGATCCTCGAAGGCAAGCACGACGCTGTGGCGGAAGGCGACTTCTATATGAAGGGCGGGATCGATGAAGTCAAACCGAATTGAGGGATCGCGCTGAACATGGCCAACACGCTGAAATTGGAGGTCGTCACACCAGAGGGCACGGCGTACTCCGAAGACGTGGAGATGGTCACCTTGCCAGGCGTGGCCGGCCAGATGGGGATTCTGCCGCAGCACGTTCCGCTGATTTCACAAATGGTGCCGGGCGAAATGATCGTGCGCAAGGACGGCCGTGATCTGTTCGTTGCGACGGGCGAAGGACTCATCGAAGTCACCGCCAACCGCGTCGCCATCCTGACGGATCTCGCCGTTCCGGCCGACCGGATTGACGAGGCGAAATCAGAAGAAGCGCGGCGACGCGCCGAAGCCCGTCTCCACGAAAAACTCTCGGCCGAAGAAGTCGCTTCCGTCAACGCCTCGCTCACTCGCTCCCTCGTCCAGTTGCGCGTCAAGCGACGACGACGCGTGTGATATGGAGCCGCGGCGATTCCAGCGAATAATTTTGCGATCAGCGAACCTAAAGTTTGGAGGACTACCGTGAATACTAAGACTGTTGACTCGATGCTGCGGCGATCACCGAGGGCTGCGCAAATCCTGGTTGCCCCTGCGGGGGGTCCGCGCGAAGCGACTATGGCATGCCCGAACGGCTAGGGCGCCAAGTGGCGCCGACGCCGAGTGCGCCTTGGAGCGTCCCCCGGATCTGAAGTGGAGGATCGACAATGACGAAATCTGGGAACTTGTGGGCAATTGGGTACGACGACATGGGACGGGCCAATCAGGTCCGTGACGAAATCATCAGCCTGGGGTGGCACAAGCATTACCTCATACTCGATGATGTGGCAGTGGTCGTGCGGCACCCCGACGGATCGTTCACGCTAAACCGAGAAGCGTTCCCGGCCGCGTCCAACGTCCTCGGCTGTAGCGTGGTGGGGTTCCTCGCGGGGCTGGTGCTCGGCGCGCCACTGAGTGGCGCGACCATCGGCGCCATGGTCGGAGGCGCTGGCACCGCCATCTCGGCCTCGGTTGTAATCGGCGACGACTTCGTCAGGGAAGTGAAGGAGCTGATGAAGCCAGGGACGTCCGCCATTTTCGTCCTCGACGATGAGGGGGATATGGACGTGATATTGCACAGGATCCGCGGCCTGGGCGGAACGGTGTTGAAGACCAACGTGGATCTGGAGCGGGCACGGCTGATCCAGTCCACACTGGCTGCGCCTTCGGCACAAACGAGCAAACCGGACGTCAAGTAGTAGGTTCAGCAAGTCAAACTATGCCTTGGTGTCTCATGCCGAACAGCTTTGCGATGTCTGCTCTGGGGCAATATCCTCATGACCGCCCTAGGTCCTGTCACTGCTTCACCAGGGCTTCAGTAAACGAGTTTTAACCCGAATGCGTTCAACTCTTTATCCCGTTGTCGCCGTCGTTCGAGTCGTTGACGTCCTGCTCGCCCTGTCCGTGTGTTTCCTGCTCGCGGGTTGCCAGACTCTCGGACCCGCGGCCCTAGGCGCGGGTCGTGGCGCCTACAACGAGGTCATTGCGCGCACAAGTTCCGAGCAGACTCTCGGACTGCTCGTTCGGTTGCGCTACTCGGATCCCATTGGTCTACTCATGGTCTCTAGCGTCACGGCGGGCCTTAAGTTCAGTGCCGCAGCCAAGGGCGAGGCGGGGTTCGGGCCGCGCGCGAATTACGCGGGGAACCTGGTTCCGTTCTCGGCGGGAATCGGCTACGAGGACAGTCCCACGATCTCCTACACACCCGTCGACGGACAGGCGTTTCTGCGCGAGTGGCTCGCGCCAGTCACGCTGGAGACACTAGCGCTGGTGATGCAGGCTGCCGCGCGCCAAGACGCTCTCATCGTGCTCCTCATCGAACGCATGAATGGACTGCGCAATAGTGCAAGCGCGACGGCCGAAGAACAGATCGCGTTCCAACGCGCGGCGACACTCCTGGCGGAGTTTCGCGACCTCGGCGTGGCGTCGTGGGCGCACCAGAGCGGCGCGGCCGGGCGTTTCGAACTGATCCTATCGCACTATTCGCCGGGCCACCTTACCGAGGCACAGGAACTCCTCGGTCTCCTTGAACTGAAGGGCGACCCGGCGCGCGAGAGTATGATCCGTATCCCGGTTGCCTTAGGCGTTAGGGAAGCAGCCTTCGACGGCCTGGCTGTGCAAACTCGGTCGGTCGCGGAGATCATGCTTACTGCGGCAGCTTCGATCGAGGTGCCTAGCGAGGATGTCAATACCGGCCTCGTGGAGGCTGGGGCGGACTCTCCTGGGACCTTGGGAGCCATGCGGCCGATCCTGAAAATACATTCGAGCAGGAACGCGCCGGATCGAGCCAACGTTGCCGTGCAGCATCGCGGCTGGTGGTTCTATGTGGACGACACGGACCTGACGAGCAAGCGGATGTTTCAGCGGATCCAGATGCTGTTTCTCACCCGGCTCTCCGAGGCGACCCGGGGAACACAGACCACACCGCTTTTGACCATCCCAGTCAAGTGACGACAAGCAGGTGAGAGACGCCGGGAAATCCGATGTTGAAAGTTTTGAGAGGAAAAACATCGAAGCGATGATTAACAGCGACCAGAGAGAAATACTGGCGGGCCGCGGACGCTGCTAAGCGCAATTCTATTCAGGAAAAGGCGAGCAACCATCGGGAGGTTCTATGGCGAAACAACAGAACAACGACGACCAGCCAAAGCTCAAGCGTAAGCAGTACGAAAAAGAACTACGCCGGCTGCAGGCGGAACTTTGTCATCTCCAGGAATGGGTCAAAGCGGAAGGCCGGCGGATCATGCTTGTGTTTGAAGGGCGCGATGGCGCCGGCAAGGGGGGAACCATCAAAGCGATTACAGAGCGCGTGAGCCCGCGGGTGTTTCGCGTCGTAGCTCTGCCCGCTCCGACAGACCGCGAGAAGTCGCAGCTATACATCCAGCGTTATATGGAGCATTTTCCAGCGGCGGGGGAGATCATCATTTTTGACCGCAGTTGGTACAACCGCGCCGGCGTGGAGTATGTCATGGGGTTCTGCAGTAAAGCAGAGCACCGCGACTTCCTCGAACTTTGCCCGCAGATCGAAAAAGTCGTTGTCGACCAGGGCGTCCAGCTCATCAAGTATTGGTTGGAAGTAAGCAACGCGGAACAAAAGCGCCGTTTTGAAGCGCGTATCACCGATCCGCTGCGCCAGTGGAAGTTGAGCCCTACGGACCTGCCATCGCGCAGCCGCTGGTACGACTATTCTCACGCGCGCGACATGATGCTGAAGGCCACCGATACGAAGGTTGCGCCCTGGTACATCCTCCGTTCAGACGACAAGAAGCGGGCGCGCCTTAACTGCATCTCGCATCTCCTGAAGCTCATTCCCTACAAGAAGGTAAAGCGGCAAAAAGTGAAACTGCTCAAGCGCAAAAACAAGGGCGCTTACGACGACCAGGCCACGCTGAAGGGGCGAAACTTCGTGCCCGAGAAGTACTAATATGAGCCTCTTGTAAAGTGACCAAAGCCGAGTAATAAAGTATTTAGTTTTCTCATGAACTTAGCGGTGACGATGAATTGTTTTTGCATGTCCCGGCTCGATAACTGAATGAAACGCGAAGTTGTAAAAGCTGTCGGCTGGGGGCTTTTCTTCACGGCGATTCTAGCTCTGCTGATTATCGTCGGATCGCGCAATCTCTCGCGCTTCGATGCGGCCCTGGTGGCTTACACCTTCGCCTCGCTCTTTGCCGTGTTCGGCATCACCTACCGCTATGCGATGTGGCTGCAACGTCCGCCCACCGCGCTCTATTGGAGGCGCGGCTGGCAGGTTTTCTTCCGGCGCAGCCACTTCGCCGCGAACTTTTGCTCGTGGATCGAGCGGGTGACCAACGACTTTGCCCTGAATCGATTCATCTGGAAGCGTGATCCGCTGCGCGGTTTAGCGCATTCGCTCATCATGTGGGGCTGTATCATTGCAGCGGCGATTACCTTCTCTTTGGTCTTCGGTTGGGCGTCGTTCGAATCTTTGCCCGATCAACTGCAACGGTATCGCGCGGTTGTTTTCGGATTTCCAACGATCTCCTTTTCCAGCGAATCATGGTTCGGTTTTTTGGTTTTCCACGGTCTGGTGTGGGCTGCTTTGCTGGTGATACCTGGCGTAATGCTCGCCATGCGCCGGCGCATGCGCGACGAAGGAGCGGCGGCTGTGCAATTGTTTGCGGAAGATTTTCTTCCGCTTGTGCTCCTCTTCGCTATAAGCGTTACGGGGCTTTTGCTCACTGGCAGCGCCGAACCCCTGAAGAGCAGACGGAGTTTATAAAGGTCTTTAGCGACCTGTTGGAGCAAACCTATGTGGATAAGATCGAGTCCTACAACAACGAGAAATTCATCTATGCGAATGAGAGAATAGACGGACCCTATGCTGAGGTGGGTAGTAAGATGCAGACCTCTAAGGGAGAGGAATTTACTATCAACTACAAACTTCATCGCGTGGGAGAGGATTGGAGAGTCTACGACCTAGTCATTGAAAACATCAGCTTTATAAACAATTACCGCTCCCAGTTTAACCGCATCCTCACCGGTTCTGGCTTTAACGAGCTGGTCTCGAGGATAAAGGCTAAACTTTCCGACAAAAGCGACCAGCTAGAATGACCCAAATGCATCTCCTGCTGGCAGAACCAGGGTCGCTACCGGCGCATCGCGTGGTTAAAGCAAGATCCAGCGGTGTTGGGCAGAGGTTTATGAAGGCTGGCAGAGGAGTTGGCGAGCAAACCGGACTAGCGTGATGTCATGGAAACGCTCTACGACAATGACCGTGATGCCCGGATGGTCGGCGAAATGGAACTTTATTGACGTTCGGGCTGAGCTTTGTCGAAGCACGAACAAACTTTCCTGCGGAAAATGAAACAAAAAGGAGGCTCTATGGCATCAAAGAAACGCGCCATTGTTGTCATGGCCTTGGCCGTGGGGTTAGTGGCCGGCTGCAGCACAGGATCGGTCACCAAGGAAGAAGGAGACGCGCTCTTCAAGAAGGCCCAGGCTTCCAGACAGGAATGGAACACAGTGGATCCACAGTTTGAAGCCTTTGCCAAGAAGGGTTACGGCTACGCTTTCTTCCCTGAGATCACCAAGGGCGGCTTGGTCTTTGGCGGCGCCCGCGGTCGGGGTGTCGTCTACGAGAAAGGCCAACACATCGGTTACGCGGACTTGACCCAAATATCGGCGGGGTTTCAGGCCGGGCTTCAGGACTATAGCCAGCTGATTGTGTTCGAGAATCAAGCGGCGATGGACAAATTCAAACGAAACGAGATTGATTTCGGTGCCAACGCCTCCGCAGTATATGCGGATACAGGTGCCGCCAGGAGTGCCCAGTTCGTTGACGGCGTGGCGGTGTTTGTCAGGCCCACGAGAGGTGCGATGGCGGAGGCTTCCCTTGGCGGCCAGCAAATAACTTATCTGCCGAAGTGATCGGCGGCCCTCGAAGAGTCGCCTTCCGCCACGGCGTCGTGCTTGCCTTCGATCGATTCTTTGGCGCTGGCGCAGAGGAACAGAGTACGGACATCGATCAAATACTGTTGGCTGCTGCGGTGATGATCACAGCGACCGTTGTCGCAGGCAGCGTGGCGAAGCAACTGAACCTGGGCTCGATCGTGGCGCTGCTCGTCGTCGGAATGGCGCTCGGGCCCCATTCCCCGAGGCCGCTGTTGACCGGTCACGTCGAAGAGCTGCAGACTGTCGGCGAGATCGGTGTGATATTGCTGCTCTTCCTCGTTGGGCTTGAAACCAAACCTGAGAGCCTGTCTTCTATGCGCCGCCTCCTCCTCGGGGCGAGAGCGGATGCATTTTAATCTAGAGCTGGCCGTCGCGAAGTATCTGGCAGCTCCTGTGAGCGAGATTGCGGTGTCATAATAGATACATCGTTTGTGTCTTGACGATCCACCCCATTCTTACCTGCTCGAACAGAACGAATTTGATGCTCGACAAGCCCCCATTAATTGTCAGTACGCAATACCCGATCGGCCGCTCTGCCTCAAGCCTGGAGGCCGATAAGGCAACCGTGTTTGATGGTCTTCAGGTCGAGATCGGCGAGCTCACGCACCGCCTTTCGACAGATCGCTTCTTCTGGCTCGACATAGATGGCGCGTCGGCGGAAGAGCTCCAAACAGTGACGTCCGTTCTCCAAATTGCTGAGCCGGCGAATTCCTAGCTCCCGCGCTTCGGACAGCGGGCCAGGTTCGAGGTGGACGGACAGCAAATTCGGATTTCAACATTTGCCCCTGGAGTTTCCGGTCTGCCGATTGAGGGACACATTCTATACGCACGGTCGTGGCTCCTAACCGTGCACGCCGGTGCCACAGCAACTCACCAAGCGGCAGCAGGCATTTCGAACTCCGGTGCCAACTAAATAGTGCTAACGGGCTGGCAGTTGCCAGCGGATTGGCACCCGGCTTCAGAGCAAGCCAAATTTCGGTAGTGCTGATATCGCGTCACTGATCGGCAAATGTTTAACTCCTGAAACAGGAGAGGTTTTCTTACCGAATACAAAAAACTACTGGTGTGCGTTTCTTCGATGCAGAGGAACGTTCAGGATTTTCCACCCGTGGTGTGCTGAAATTTAGTCAGAATACGATCTTTCGACACGATATCTTCCTCTGACCAATGCAGGACCACAGACGATTGCGCGAATTCTGAACTGAAAAGTCGGTCAATCGTGTTTTTACTTCGTTGGCATCATCGTTGCTCACTGAATGAAAACACAGCGAGATGAAAATGATCCAACCACTATTTCTTTTCGAACTTTTTCTAACGGGAACACTTGTGTGGGCTTGGGGCCGATATCATGGTATTGCCACGACAGCAATTTCTGCGAAGGCCCGGATCATGAAACGAGCCCGGAACCGATCATGAACGAAGTGGCGATGTGTGCCGCGCGCTCGCGCAGGACTGAGATACGTATGTCGGTGATTGTATTTGGTGTTGCTGGGCAAGATCGTCGTGAGCAAACGAGAGGAGTGAACCGATGAGCGAAGTGCTTCCGATCGTTTACCTCGCCAGGCACGGGGAAACCGCGTGGACCCTCTCGGGCCAACACACTGGACTTACCGA
>WNGN01002763.1_pt1 | contig 11817 bp, 10 predicted proteins | sample 5400561 | NCBI WGS metagenome assembly WNGN01 (sample SAMN13153379, study PRJNA577476) | soil metagenome | isolation source: 115 cm soil or saprolite under Garry oak tree replicate 2 | place: USA:California | collected 2016-06-15
AGAAAATCCACCGCCCTTGAGCCGTGAACAACACACATGAGCGCGCCCAATCTTCTATCCATAGTTGGCGTCACGTATGACATTGTCGGGGCGATTCTCCTCGCTCAAGCAATCGTTCGCACACGTCATGAGACTCTCGTGCGCCAGGCGCGCCACGGTGGACAATTCTCCGGCGGAAACTTGCCTCTCTTCGCCGCCCTGGAGGAACAACGACACGATGCGCGGTTTGGGCTTGCATTCCTCGTCGGCGGATTCCTGCTTCAGTTGATTACCGCCTTCGGAAGCGCGCTTGCAATTGATTGGGGTTGGAGTTTGTTCTTTGGTTTGGTGTTGGTTTTGGGTCTGACTTGGTGGCGAATGTTGGCCAAGCGCCTGTCGCGATCGAGAAGAATGCGATTTGCAAACTCTCTCGAAGGAATGGATAGACTGAATTTCCTTTCGCACAATCCCTTGGCTAATCAAAACTTAGAACAGTAAAAAAACCCATCGACCAACCAGCACAAGCCGTCAGCGGAGAGGGGTAATTTCGATGCAACCCTGGCGCGAGTTTGTCGATGCCGGCCAGAAAATCACTTGAGCGATGCGGCGAACAAGTCGATGGCGTTTTTGACGGCTGAGGATTTGACGACGCGACCGAGTCCAAGGTAGGCGTTACCTGTCGCCTCTGTCCGGAGCATCGTTGATGTAATAACCCCGAGAAACCACAACCGCGTCCCAACGACTAGCCCTCCCTTCGTTGCGTATGACCCCTGATTCATAATGAACACCGGGCTGCCACTCGAGCCTGGATAGACGCCGGCGTCAATCAAGAAGACGGGATCGTTGCCAAAGTCATTCCAGACTGGACTCGCCGTGATCCCCCGCCGGACGAGAGGCATTGAGTTGTGCTCGTCGCGCAAACCGCTCGGGTAACCAATGAAGACAATCTCCTCAACGGCCGCAAGTTCGCTAACGACATCGAACGCAGGCACGATTTCGGGACCGATCGATCGGAAAAACACGGGACGGCCACTTGAGTCCAGTTGGTTGAGAAGGGGACCGAGCGGAATCAAGGCAATGTCGAGACGGGAGTCAGTTCTCGCGTGGAGCACTGTCGCATCAATTTGGGCACGCACACGCTTCTGCAGCAACGGCTGATCGCCGCTGCGCTCGACGAGTTCGATTACCCCGTCGAGCGCGCCCTCCACGACGTGGAAGTTCGTGATCAGCAGCGGTATGGATCGCGCTGGGTCGTCGGGGACCGGAACATTGTAAATGAAGCCTGTCCCCGTGACCGTGCCCTGCGCCTTTCGCACCCAGATCGGGACGGTTGTGAAGAGTAGCTGGGTGCTGAGATCGTTCAGATTCACCGAGTTTCCTATTCCGTGCGGTTAGGGTCCGGAAGCTCGTCGAGCAACTCTTGCGCGACGATCGATGCGCTATGGCTCGTAAAATGACGTAGGCAGAAGTAACCGACCGCCGCACCGACTCCGATGATCGGAAATACGACGTAGAAGAGGATCGCACGCGGGTTAGCTACGGCCGCCCCATTCTCCAAGATCGCCCACGGGATAGTCGAACCGAGCGCGCCAAGGGTAGCACCGAGCAAGAGCGTGGCAACTCCGAGCAACATCTCGGGCCACGGAAATCCACCTGAAACGAGCGCCAAAAGGCGCTTGCGTACACGTCGGAGGGTACTACCCCTCACCTGAACCACGATCTCGTTCGCCTCTTCCACGGGCCGGCGTAACGGGTAGGACTGGTGGACAATTGACCCGGCATCGACGGGCGGTGCCGTAACGTCGGCTGCGGGCACTGTAGTGACCGACGGCGCAGGCAATTGAGGGTCAGTCATTCGCTAGAGCCTACGCGCGCTCGGCGAGATTTCCAACTTTCCACGCGGTGGTCTATGCCGCTCCACGTTTAAGACTTGTTCCCGGATCTCCTGCATCGCGCCTCGCAGTGGAAGATCCCGCGGTCGGAGTCAGGTAAGACCTGATCGGTCCCGTAGTGGTAAACCCTCCGCTTTACCGTATTCCTTGCGAGGGCCACAATTCTTCCGAACGTCATCGGGAGGAGCTATGGTCAGAAATCGCCGGCTGCTATTTGCGCTTGCCCTGTTTGCCGCTTCGGCACTCACCCGGGAATTGCCGGACAGGACGAGAACTCCCGGCGTTGCCAATCCTGATGTGACCCGGGACAACATCGACCAGACGATTTGCGTTTCCGGATGGACAAAGACGATTCGACCGCCGTCGAGCTATACGTCGAAACTCAAGGTCGAGCAGATCAAGGAGTACGGCTACACGGACAAGAGGCCGGGCGACTACGAGGAAGACCATCTCATCAGCCTACAGCTCGGCGGTCACCCGACCGACCCCGAAGAACCTCTGGCCGGAGCCCTACAACCAGGCGTGTGGGGCGCGCATCAAAGACGTGCTTGAAACCCGCCTCAAGCGGCTGGTGTGCGATCGTAAGCTTCCCCTCGCTGACGCACAGAAGGCAATCGCAACAAACTGGGTCGCAGCCTACAAGAAGTACGTGAACAGGGAAGGCTGCCCTCCTCTCGAGAACGAGCAGTGAACGAGGGGGCTACGCGCCCAAGCGTCGCGTCGAGGGGCGCTCAAGAAGTCCAATAGAATACGGCACGAAGCTGCCTCGGGCGGCCTGCCGAGGTGGGCGAAGAAACCACAAATGAGCCAGCTCCTCATCCAGCAATACCTGAACCAGCTTCAGATTCTCAAGAGGGTTTCCGGCACTACGCGCGAGAGCGTGGTGCGCGAGGCGTTTAAGGATCTGCTGAAGAACTGGGCGCGGTCGCTCGACCTGATCTTCATTCCCGAGTACGAATTCGAGACCAAGACTAAGGAGCGCCGTTACATCGACGGTGCGCTGCTGCACACGCTGCGCGTGCCCTTCGGCTATTGGGAAGCCAAGGACGAGAAGGACGATATCGACGCGGAGATCGAGGCCAAGTTCCGGCGTGGCTACCCCAAGACCAACATCGTCTTTGAGGACTCCCGTGAAGCTGTGCTGATCCAGCATGGCGAAGAAGTCATGCGATGTGGGGTTGAGGAAGTTGATAAGCTCGAGAAGCTGCTCACCCGCTTTTTCAGCTATGAGCGGCCTGAGGTCGAGGCCTTCCGCAAGGCGGTCGAGCAATTCAAGACTGACCTGCCCGCCGTGCTGGAGGCGTTGAGGTCCCTGATCGATCGGGCATACCGCGAAGTGCCCGTATTCCGAAAGGCAGCGGGCGAGTTCCTCAAGCACGCCCAGGAGGTCATCAACCCCAGCCTCACCGAAGCGGACGTGCGCGAGATGTTGATCCAGCACATCCTGACCGGCGAGGTATTCGCGGCCGTGTTCCCGGGCACCACCTATCACGAGGACAACAGCGTCGCGCGCGAGCTACACAAGCTGGAGGAAACCTTTTTCACCGGCAATACCAGGCATCAGTCGCTCAAAGGTCTGGAGCCGTACTACGCCGCCATCCGCAAGGCGGCGGCCGATATCGTCACCCACCATCAGAAGCAAACCTTCCTCAAGTCGATCTACGAGAACTTCTACAAGGTCTACAACCCCAAAGCGGCCGACCGACTGGGCGTCGTCTACACGCCCAATGAGATCGTGCGCTTCATGATCGACAGCGCCGACTGGTTGTGCGAGCAGCACTTCGGCCGCAATCTGATCGACAAGGACGTAGACATCCTCGACCCGGCCACTGGCACCGGCACCTTCATCTGCGAGCTGATCGAGCATTTCGCCGGCCAGCGCGAGAAGCTCGCAAAGAAATACCGGCACGAACTGCACGCCAACGAGGTAGCGATACTGCCGTACTATGTGGCCAACCTGAACATCGAGGCTACCTACGCCGCCGCCACCGGCCGCTACGAAGAGTTTCCGGGCCTGTGTTTCGTAGATACGCTGGACAACACGTATGCGCTGCGCAAGCACCGTGGTCACATGGACGACATGTTCGGCTCGGTGTCAGACGACAACGTCAAGCGCATCCGCCAGCAGAACAGCCGCCGTATCAGCGTGATTATCGGCAACCCACCGTACAACGCCAACCAGCTTAACGAGAACGAGAACAACAAGAACCGCGAATACCCTGAGATCGACAAACGGATCAAGGAGACCTACATCGCTGCGAGCACCGCGCAGAAGACCAAGCTTTACGATATGTATGCGCGGTTCTTCCGTTGGGCGACCGACCGGCTCGATGAAAACGGCGTGCTTGCGTTTGTCACCAACAGCAGCTTCATTGAGAAGAAGACGTTCGATGGTTTTCGCCGCTTCTTGTCCACAGAATTTGACAGCGTTTATATCGTCGATCTCGGGGGCGAAATGCGGGACAACGACGCTCTCGGAAACGTCTTCGGCATCACGGTTGGTGTCGCTATCTCATTCTGGGTCCGTAAAGCCGCGAAGAACGCTCGCCAGCGAAAGGCCAACCTGCGCTACCATCAAGTCTCCCGATCGTTGAACAGTAGCGAACGATTGGGTTGGCTTCAAACGCCCTTTAGCGATATCGGTTTCACGCAGATCGAGCAACCCGAGCTCGGGGAATGGCTGAAAATAGGCGACAACGACTTCGCCGCGCTAGTTCCGATCGCGTCCAAGAGGGCGAAGGCAGGAGCAAAAGGCCGCGGGTCTCAGACGATCTTCCAAACTTTCAGCCTCGGGCTTTCCACCAATCGAGATGAGTGGGTCTACGCGGAATCGGCCGACAGCGTTCGTCGGAAAGCCACGTTCTTGCACGGAGTCTTCGAGACGGAGAAACGAAAGCCAGCCGGCTTCGCTCCAGAAATCAAATGGTCACGCAATCTCAAACGGCGGCTCAGTCAGGGAAGGTCCGAGTCGATTGAGAGCATTCAGGTTTCCACGGCCGTCTATCGCCCGTTTACCCGGAAATGGTTTTTCGACTCTAGCCTATTCATAGACGAACGTGGGCGACTCGACATTTTCTTTCCTCGCACCGCAAAGGACACCCCTTGCATTGTCGTTTCCGATCCCACTTCCCAAAAGAAGACAATTGTTCTAGCCGTCGACGGTTGTTTTGATTTACATCTTGTAGGGGCGGCTTCAGGTGCTGTCGGCTTCCCGCTCTGGCGGGGACATTCAACTCAAGGTGCGGAGTCCAACGTCACCGATTGGGCCCTTGAGCAGTTCAGAAAGCAGTACCGACCCGGCCGCGGCAAGAAGGATCGTCCGGTCACCAAAGAAGCGATCTTTCACTACGTCTACGGCGTCCTGCACGACCCCACGTACCGTGAGAAATACGCGCTTAACCTCAAGCGCGAATTCCCGCGTATCCCCTTCTACGCGGACTTCTGGCAGTGGGCTGACTGGGGAGGCACCCTGATGGACCTGCACATTGGCTACGAGGCCGTTGAGCCGTGGAAGCTCAAGCGCCGCGACGTGACCGACGAGAAGGCCAGGAAGGCGAGCCTGGCGCCCAAGGCCACGCTCAAGGCCGACAAGGAGGGCGGCCGCATCGTGCTCGATTCCGAAACGGTACTGGAGGGCATCCCGCCCGAGGCGTGGGAATACAAGCTCGGCAACCGCTCGGCGCTCGAGTGGATTCTCGACCAGTACAAGGAAAAGAAATCCAAGGACCCGACCATCCGCGAGAAGTTCAACACCTACCGCTTTGCCGACTACAAGGAAAAGGTAATCGACCTGCTCGCGCGCACCACGCGCGTGAGCGTGGAAACACGGAAGATTGTCGAGGCAATGCGGCGCGCAAGACAATAGAAGAGAGCTTTCGCCCGATGTCAGCAGAAAAGACGAAAGTTCGCGAGTTTGTCCTGTTCGTTGATACGAACGTCATCTGGACCAAGGAGGAGGACTTACAGCTCCTACCGGGTGAGTTCAGGCGGCAATGGGATCTCATATCTGCTCCCGGTGACGTGAAGCTTGTCATTCCAGACGTGGTTCTCCTCGAGCTGGCGTATCAGAAACAGCGCCAGATGCTCAGCACGCATCAGAAAGCGCGCGCCGATCTCACAAGGATAGAAGCCGCCTTGGCGCTCGGTATTCCCGCAATCCCCGAGGTCGATTGGGGGCAAATCGGCCACGCCGTAATGTGGAAGCTGCAAGAGCAAGTCAAGACGACGCCACATTGTCAGTCTGTGGCGATCCCCTACGAAGCTGTTGCATTGCGCATCCGAGGTATCGTTGACGCATCGCTCTGGCGGCTCGCTCCATTCAAACACGGCAAGACAGAAGCCGGATTCCGGGACGCTTTGATCCTAGAGACAGTCCGTAACTTCCACACCGGCTTGATCCACAGTGATATAGGGTTCTTGTCCAAGGATGATCGCCTCCGAGAGGCCGCGAAGAAGGAATTCGCTGGCGCCACAAACTTCGGGCTGTTTGGCGAGCTGGAAGAGTACGGGAAGTTCCTCGAACTCGCGCGAACAAGATTTGCAGCGGAGTTTCTGCATACAGTTAGGGAAAAGGCTGACCTTGTGCTCCATGGAGTGGGTTGGGCAAAGCTGGATATTGAGAATGTTCTTGGAAAGCGATTCGATCTGCAGGTAGGAAAACTGGCAATCGAGAAGAACGAGCAAGTAAATACACTGGCAGGGCTTCTCGCACTCGACCCCCGAGAGTGCGTAGGCGCCCCTTCCTTCCATGCTTCACCAACCAGACTTCGTTCCGTCGTCGGCGACAATGAATTCCACTGGGAGACAACCGTAGTGGCTAGTGCGCCGTACCGTAAAAGAAAAGCGTCAGCTGGTCTTATCGCCGGCGCAATGGGCACACAGAACGTCAGCTTTCGGGCTCTGGTTGTTTCCGTGGAATGGTCCAGTATCGTAACGGCGGCGCAGGAATTCGAGGGGCTACGGTTGCTTCGCGAGCAGCTAGTTTACGAGGTGTTCCTCAACACTGAAGACGAGCTATCTAATTTAAGGGACGTGGCCGAATTGCTTTGATGCTGCGTTCTCTCGAAGTCAGGACCAGGGCGATGTCGGACGTTATCCCGGTCCTGCCTGACCAGCGGATTCGGGTTAGAAAGCGGGCAGCGCACGTCGCGGCAATCGAAGCGGTAGCCGTAGGCCCCAGCAGCATGACCCTCTTGCGAAGGCGCAGCCTAGACGTCTGCCCAGCTTGCGGTTCCGCTATGAAGCAGTTTACGCCAAGCTCCGTCGACGGCCGTGTTCAAAAGAGCCGATAATGGAGGTGTGGCCGATCCTCTGAAGGACGAACTCGATGAGGCGCTCTCGGATCTGAGCGCCTGGGCGGAGCGCAATGTCCTGCCCGCCAGTCCCCAGGAGAAGGCTCCCGACGATCAGAACTGGCTGTTGAACGCGATCGCCTTGAATGTCGCTCGGCGAAAGGAAGAGTTTGCCGAGTTCAGAGCGACCGGCGCAGCTTGGATGCTGGAGTGCCAGGACCTTTGGGACTTTCACGATGAAGATGCAGGGGTGTATTTCCTCCCCCGCGAAACCGCGGCAGAAGTTGACGACTACCTGGGCCAGCTAGACGAGGAAAACTATCGGGTCCTGGGCATCTACAGTTTGGCGAGACCACTCGAAGAACAGGAACTGGGTCTCACCGCAGCCCGATGGTTCGCCGGCGGGGATCACGGATCTGTCGATCCCAACTACTACGGCATGACATTCCTCCCGTGGAGCGGTGTGAAGTTGGCCACGGTGAGGGCGCTACAAAGCCAGCCATTGCGAGTGCAGCAGATCGCGGACAGATGGGCCTCGGGTTCAAAGGAGCAGGTGTGGGTCCTGGAGGCGAGGGGCCAACTGCTCGAGCGCCTGAAGGAGCAAGCCGCCCTCGAGGGGAAGGTACTCGCGGACGCGAGGATGTCTGGGGCGTTCTCGGACGTGCCGGACCACGAGATACTGGCGATGAACGAGATCGAGGCCCTTCCCTAGCTGGACGAATAGCGGCACCGCAAGACCAAGGAGGAGAAAAAGTGAGCCTCATCGCCTGCGCCGAATGCGGCCGCCAGGTCAGCGACAAGGCCGCGAGCTGCCCGCAGTGCGGCGCGCCGATCCTGACCGGCAAGACTGAGGCGACCGTCACCACGCAGGTCACCTCGCGCAAGTTCAAGCTCCACCAGATCATCGCGGTCATGGCGCTCATCGTCGGTTTCGTGACCATGATCGTCGCCGAGACGAACGGGGGCCGAGGATTCGGCGGCGCGCTCGCCGCGGCGGGTCTCGTCCTTTTCATCGTCGCCCGCGCCCGCGCCTGGTGGCATAGCGGCTAAAGCCCGTCCGTCATGCCGTGAGGCGCAGATGCAAGGTATGGGAGCGGGTACCGGACAAATATATCAATGCTGACTAACTAGAACACTAGGCGGGACGCTCCCCGATTGGCCCGGCATTAGCGAGACTCCTCTCAGACTCGGTCCGGTCCCGAGCTGGTCTCCTTGATTCTTCAAGCTCTTAAGACCCGACCGTCCCCTTACCACCCCTTGGAAGTTGGTGTCTTCTTGTAGACAACCGTTTACAAACTGTCGTGTTTACCCGGACATCAATTGTCGGACTTGCCTGACAGCAATTCCCGGTATCTCCTGATTAGATTCCCTCTCGGGCGCGACGCAAAGTCGGCCCGCGCCTCGTACCTCGTGCGAGACGGAAACGCGGCCGGCCACGACGTCATCACGAAGGATGTGATCGCGCGCCCAGTCACGGCTTTTGACGCCGTGATATTGGGGGAGATCGTGACTGCTGAATCGTCGCAATCGTCTAGCAAGTTTTCCTTCCGGGTTTCCAGAGACGTTCTTTCGGCGAATCGTCGCCGGGAGAGGAGGTCATCCGCCTTTTCAAATTGACTACTCAAGACCAGTGTTGAATGCAAACAAGGTCGCGGTAATGGATCGAAGCGGTTCTTTCGCTTCCGCCTGTGTGCCGCGTGTTCACAAACTTTAAAGCAGAGGAACAATGAAAACGAAATTGACGAACCGACCCGTTGAAGAGGTGATCGCTGCGATACACGCTCTTGATCTCGAATCCGTAAAAATCAGGATGATGGACCCAGAGCTAGGGGAAGGCTGGACGCGCGAGTACGCGGAGGGAATCGAACAAGGCTACAGGAACTATCTCACCATGCTCGCGAAGTACCAGGATCACGCCGAAGACATTCTTCTCAGCAAGGACGTGGATGAGTTCTGGCATACGCACATCCTGCAGACGATGAAGTATTCCGAAGACTGCGAAAGCGTGTTCGGTACATACTTGCACCATAGTCCTCATGTCGGCGAGCGGAAGCCCGAAGACTTGCAGAAGAGAGCCGCACTGGCGGAAAAAACCCGCCGCCTGTATCGGCAAGAGTTTGGGAACGCCGATAGTATCGCTTGGGTTGGCGGCATAGCTAAAGATGCGGGATGGTCCTCGGCTGCTGTCCGGCCTGAAAATGCTGCCTGGTCTTCCGCGCTGATCAAGGCTGGGGATGCTGCGTGGTCCTCGGCTACGATCGCGGTCAAAGATGCGGCATGGTCCTCGGCTGCTGTCCGGACTGAGAATGCTGCGTGGTCCTCGGCCGCTATCCGGGCTGAAAATGCTGCTTGGTCCTCGGCTGCGATCAAGTCCAGTACCTCGGCGCGGTCCGAGGTTCGTGCGACTGCCTGACTAGTGGGATTCTTCGGTTAGGGAAAGACCGGGTGAACCCGGTCTTTCCTATTGCAATCTACGTGGATGACTCTCGGATCGAGAAGTCCGGCGATATGCGGCGGCGGGAGAGATTAATTCAGAAGCAGGTGCGATTGCAGTAGACTTCGAACTAGAGGTGCTTGGCCAGTCAGATCATGATGAACTCCGCAGGCACGGCTGCTCCGCGCGCACGCAACAGCGCGGTATCGCCTTGGGCAGTGCTAGGCGTCGGGATGCTCGCGTCGTACCTGCTGTTTTCAACGACTAAGGACAATATTGAAAGCTCCGCCTTAGAACGTTTCGATCATCAAACCATCGAGGCGAAGCGAGTCATCGAGACGCGCATCCAATCCTACGCCGACGTTCTGTACAGCGTGAAGGCGCTGTTTGACACCGACGCTTCGGTCAGCCGCGCTGAATTTCACCGCTTCGTCGAATCTCTGAATCTAAAAAGCCGCTTTCCCGGCATTGAGGTGGTGAACTATGCGATTCATGTCCCGGCCGAAGATAAGCGGCGCTTCGAGGAAGCGGTGCGTCGCGACACAAGTCTCGAGCCGGGAGGCTATCCCAGCTTCGCGATAAAGCCCCCTGGGGAGCGGCCCGAATATCACGTGCTCGTATATCTGGAGCCCATGACGGACAACGAGTTCGCATTCGGTCTCGACCTTGCGATTAATCCGGCGATCAGCAACCCGAGGGCAGCGGAACTTGCGCAGCATTCGGCTCGGGATTCCGGGAAATTGACCGCGTCCGGACTGTTGATTCGAGTCCTGCGCGCGAAGGAGTTCGTCGGGCTGGCCATGCGCCTCCCGGTATACAGGAGCGCAATGCCAACAACGACAGTGGATGAGCGACGCACTGCGTATCTCGGATCGGTCGGCGCCGGCTTTAACATCGAAGACCTCATGAGAGGTGCCGTCAATGAAACGGTGCTGAAGTCCTTGCGGTTCAAGCTCCTCGACACCGGACCTACCACTGACCGCCTCGGGGCAAGTCCTCCTAATGCCCGGTTGCTTTTTGACAGCAACCAGCTGATCCAGGCGCCGACTTCACCATCGCTAGCGCAAGATCCGGGATCAATTCTCTCCCGTACTCTTACGATGGACGTCGGCGGCCGGACTTGGGAGATCCAGTTTAGCGCCTCGAGAGGGGCGTTCATCGATCGCCTTGACAGATACTTTCCGTCGATGGTGCTCGCGGGGGGATTGCTCTCGAGCCTGCTCCTTTTCGGCGTACTTTATTCCTTGTCGTTGTCGCGCAATCGCGCCCTCAAACTCGCCGCGCAGATGACGAAAGATCTGCGCGAAACCGAGGAGCGCTTCCGCTTGATCGCCGAGACCGCCTCCGACCTTATCATCCTGATCGATCCGCAGGGCCGGCGGATTTACGCGAACCCCGCCTACAGCCGGCTGTTCGGAGACAAGAAGGATCTCGTCGGGACCGATGCATTTCAGGAGATTCACCCCGAGGACAAGGAACAGGTCGAGAAGGCGTTCTTCGACACCGTCCAGGACGGCCAGAACCGGGACGTGGAGTTTCGGTTTCTGCTTCCGGGTGGTGAGGTACGCTGGATCGAGAGCCATCGCAGCGCCGTGTTCGATTCGCAAGGTCGTGTCGCGCATATCGTCGCGGTGGCGCGCGACGTCACGGAGCGGCGGCGGCAGGACGAGGTCTTGCGGGCGCGCGACGTTCAGCTCCAGGAGGCGCAGGCGCTCGCCAATCTCGGCAGCTGGGAATGGGACGTGCGGACCAACTCGCGAAGGTGGTCGGACCAGCTCGCCAGGATCTTCGGCCTTCGCCACGATCAGGTGCCTTCGACTTTCGACGGCTTTTACCCGCTCGTCCATCCGGAGGACCGGGACCGCACGGCGAGGATTGCGAGCGAGGCGCTGCGGAGCGGCACCGATTATGAAAACCAGTTCCGCATCGTGCGCCCGGACGGTGTCGTCCGAACGGTGCACAATCAGGCGCGCGTGGACCGCGACGAATCGGGCAAGCCGGTGCGGGTGATCGGCATCTGCCAGGACATCACCGACAGGAAGCTGGCCGAAGAGCAGGTGCGCGCGAGCCAGGAGCGGTTCCGCATGATGGTGGAGAACGTGCGCGACTACGCCATCTACATTCTGGACATGAACGGCTACGTCACCAGCTGGAACCTCGGAGCCGAGCGCATCGAGGGATATCGCGCCGACGAGATCATCGGCAGGCATTACTCCTGCTT
>WNGN01012881.1_pt1 | contig 11812 bp, 10 predicted proteins | sample 5400561 | NCBI WGS metagenome assembly WNGN01 (sample SAMN13153379, study PRJNA577476) | soil metagenome | isolation source: 115 cm soil or saprolite under Garry oak tree replicate 2 | place: USA:California | collected 2016-06-15
CTTCGACCTTATGCGCAGCCTCTTTGCCGCGAAGTCTTGCGACGCTACCTGCAGTGTGGACAGCCCGCTCAAATCGTGGCATGCCTCGAAACAATCGAAGCCTGGCGCGTGGCTTTGGCCGTGCCCGAAGTGCGTGTCTTGCTGCGCCATGTTTGTCCCACCGTTCGGGAGCACGCCTTCCGCGTAGTGCCTTATCTCGCGAGCGCTGAAAACCTGCAAAACGAAATTCTGGTCGGCATCGCAGACCCTGAAGAGGACGTACGCCGAGTAGCGATCGTTGTGGCCAGCCGCCTGAAAATTGCGGCTGCACTTCCGTTACTCGAACAAGCGTTGAAAGCTTCACGCGGATCCATCGCGCTAACGTCCGCATTTTCCCTCGCGGAGATGGGCAGAGCCGGCGTCGATCTACTCGAACAAACGGTCACATCCGGCAATGCCTCGATGGCATCGGCGCTGGAAGCGTTGGAAAGATTTCGAGTCGGACGGCTCGAGCACGCCAACCTTTGAGGATCTGTGGACCATTTAATCCGGGATTGTTTCCAGTACTGCCTATACCTTCTCATCGCTTATGTAGGTACTGTCAACGCCCTCTACTTTCTGTTGATGGTGCTGGGATACTTTGCTCTTCGTCATGACCACCTGTCGCTGGACCGTACCGAACGGGCGGCGCTGCTCAAGTCACGGCTGTTGCCTCCTGTTTCCGTTCTCGCGCCCGCATTCAATGAGTCGGCAACGATCCGCGAAAGCGTGCACGCCATGCTCGGGTTGGAATATCCACGTCTGGAAGTGATTGTGATCAACGACGGTTCTCAGGATGATACGCTGGACATACTCATCCGGGAGTTCAAGCTCTATCGATCCAGCCGTCAACTCCTCGGCAACCTTCGAACTAAACCGATCCGTGCAGTTTATAAAGCGCCCGATCACAGCCTTGTGGTAATCGACAAGGAGAACGGCGGCAAGGCGGATTCGCTCAATGCGGGTTTGAATGCCGCTCGCACACCGTTTGTGGCTGCGGTGGATTCGGATTCACTACTGGAACAAGACGCCCTCTACTACGTGGCCGCGCCGTTTTTGCGAGATGAAAATGTGGTGGCGGCGGGGGGCCTGATCCGGGTCGTCAATGGGTGCGATGTCAAGCACGGCCGCGTCTGCAGCGTGCGCGTACCACGACCAATGTTGGCTCGTTTCCAGGTCGTGGAATATTTTCGAGCGTTTCTAGGCGGCCGCATTGCATTCAGCCTCATAAATTCGTTGATGCTCATTTCCGGAGCATTCGGACTTTTCCGCAGAGACGCCGTCCTTGAAGTTGGTGGTTTCCGCACTTCCACGGTCGGTGAAGACATGGAACTCGTGGTCCGGCTTCATCGCCATTACCGGAAACAGAGAAAGCAGTACCGAATCGTGTTCGTCCCGGACCCGGTCTGCTGGACCGAGGTTCCTGAAACGTTCAAGACCCTCCGGCGCCAACGAAACCGCTGGCAACGCGGCACGGTCGAAAGCCTTCGTGCCAACATGGGAATGCTGTTCAATCCCCGCTATGGTTCGGTCGGGATGTTCGGATTTCCCTATTTCTTTGCCGTCGAATTGATTGGTCCGTTCGTTGAACTGCTTGGCTACCCTCTCACGATCGCCGGTCTGGCGACCGGGGTCGTTTCCTGGCAGAGCGCGCTTCTTTTCTTTGTAGTCTCGGTGTTGTTCGGAATTCTTCTCTCGATGAGCGCTGTGCTCCTGGAAGAATTCACGCTCCGGCGATATCCATCGCTGCAGGATGTCTTCCGGCTCTTTTGGGCAGCCTTTGCCGAAAATTTTGGTTTTCGCCAGCTCCTGACGCTCTGGCGCGTCGAGGGACTTATCGATGGTGTTCGCCGGAAGCAAGGTTGGGGCGCCATGGAACGAAAAGGTTTTCAAGGTTCGAGCTAGAGGTCCTGAGTATGGATAATGGTTCTAGGCGGAAACCTGCGCATTCGCCGAACAGGGGAATTGGGTCGTGGCAAGATCGAAGAGCTACAGCGTCGTCCGGCTTGAATCATGGGAACAGTATCTCTCCATCATCAGCGATTCGCCGTATCAGAACTGGGCGTTTCGCGGCCAGCGTGACGCGTCGGCACCATTGTTCAGCGCTCTTTCGCGATATTTGATGACGTTTCGCGTCGACCCGCGAGCCTGGCCGGACCAGGAGGAGCGCATCCTCCGAATCTTCAAACGCAAAGCCATCCATTTTCTCGATCATGTACCGGAACGCGACGACGATTTCCAGTGGCTCGCCCTCATGCAGGATCATGGCGCACCGACACGGCTCCTGGACTTCACATGGTCTCCCTATGTCGCGGCGTTTTTCGCGCTGCATAACTCGACCGAAGAGGGTGTAATTTGGGCGTGCAATCCCGTTGAGATCGAGAAAGAAAACCGGTTGGATCTCGAAAAACCGGGAAGTTTCCGGAAGCACTTTCTTTCCGCATCGCGATCGTTCGTATGGATGGGCGAGCCTTATGCGATGAATCGACGGCTGATTGCGCAGTCTGGGACGTTCTTGGTACCGGGAATTCTGGATAAATCGATTGAAGCGATCCTGAAAGAGTACCCGAGTCCCAGGAATACGCTGATCAAATTCATCGTGCCGGTCGGCAAAATTCGCGATAAGGGCATGCGCGAACTTTATCGGATGAATGTGACGCAGGCGACGTTGTTTCCCGACCTCGATGGCCTGGCCCGCTCGCTGGCCTACGAACTCGAATTCCATTGGGCCTACGACCCGCGCACCATGAGGCCGATGAGGAAGTGAGCGCCACAGGGACCCTCAATTAGCCTCACAATCACCCCGCCGGAAGGAATTGCTGTCCATTCTCGGCATTCCTTTTTCGGTCGTGCCTTCATCTATCGGCGAGGCTCCCGCGGCAGAGGAAAAACCGGAGGAATTCGTCGTCAGGCTGGCCCGGGAGAAGGGAGTGGAAGTGGCTTCGAGAGTTTCGCACTCGGTGATTTTGTCGGCCGACACTGTGGTCACTCTGGATGGCGAGATTCTCGGCAAGCCGGCTGACGAGCAAGATGCCGTTCGCATGCTGAGAAAACTGTCCGGCCGCGATCATTGGGTCTACACGGCGGTGTGCGTGGTGAACCAACTGAAACAGGAAACCCTGGAAGGGATGGATCGCACGCGCGTTTGGTTCAACCCGCTCCATGAAGTGCAGATTCTCGACTACATCCGCCGTGAAAATGTTCTCGACAAGGCTGGGGCTTACGCCATTCAGGGTTATGCTGGAATTTATATTCCAAAAATTGAAGGGAATTACTTCAACGTAATGGGGCTGCCTCTGCCGCTCGTGCATGATTTGTTATGCCGCACATTATCGTAGGAACGGCTGGACATATCGATCACGGCAAGACCGCGCTCGTCAAGGCGCTCACCGGCATCGACGCCGACCGCCTGAAGGAAGAGAAGGACCGCGGAATCACAATCGATATCGGATTTGCCAATCTTGTTCTCGATGCGGATACGACCATCGGCTTCATCGACGTTCCTGGCCACGAACGATTCATTAAGAACATGCTGGCCGGCGTGGGCGGAATCGACATGGTCATGCTTGTCATCGCGGCTGATGAATCCGTGATGCCCCAAACTCGCGAGCACCTCGATATCTGTTCGCTTCTGCACATCAAGCACGGACTCACCGTCCTCACCAAAATCGACAATGTCGAACGAGACATTGCGGACCTGGCCGAGATTGAAGTGCGCGAGTTTCTCAAGGGGTCGTTCCTCGAGCACTCGCCGATACTGCGCGTAAGTTCCCTTACGAGTGAAGGCATTCCGCAACTCATCGATACGCTTCGGGAGTTCTCAAGAAAGATCGAGCCGAAGGACGCAACCCGGATTTTCCGGCTTCCCATCGATCGGTGTTTCACAATGAAAGGTTTCGGAACCGTCATTACCGGTACACTCATCGCGGGGCAAGTCCATAAGGAGGAAGAGGTCGAAATTTTTCCGCAACAACGAACCACTCGGGTTCGAGGCATTCAAGTTCATGGCCGCGCTTCGAATGTAGCGCGCGCCGGACAACGTACAGCACTCAACCTGCTGGGCGTGGAAGTGTCCGATATCGAGCGCGGCATGGTGCTCACCGTTCCGGGTGTGTTCAAGCCGACGTCCATGTTCGACTGCCATCTCGAATTGCTCCTGTCTGCGCCGAATGCTATAGAAACGCGCAAGAGGATTCGATTCCACATCGGAACGGCGGAGCTGATGGGCTATGCGGTTCTCCTTGGACAGGAACGTTTGGAGCCCGGAGAATCCGCATTTGCGCAAATCCGGCTCGAGCAGCCGACTTTCGCGCTTCCGGATGATCGCTTCATCATCCGGCAATACTCTCCGATGATCACCATCGGTGGCGGCGAAATCCTCGACGCGATGCCGTTGAAACACCGGCGCACCGATAGGACCATCGTTGAAAAACTGAGAGTCTTCAAGGAGGGTGCCATCGACGACCGGCTTATGGCGGTCGTCGAAGAGGCCCGGTTGCAAACAACGGAGCTCTTGCAGGTGGTTGCGCGGCTAGGTCTTGCACCCGCTCTCGCGCGCGAACGATGCACCGGACTGGCTAAAACTGGCCGCATCCGTGTGCTTGGGGAAAATCCTTTCGTTGCGGTTTCAGCCGGCGCCCTCAAAAATGCGGCCGATTCTACGGCCAAGGCCATCCGGGAATTCCATCAGGCTAATCCTCTGGTTCAAGGAATTGGGCGGGAAGAGCTAAAGGCCCGCGTGTTCAGCGATGCTTCGAATCTCTTCTTTCAGGCGGTTCTCGACAAACTTGCCTCAGAGAAAACAATTGCCCTCTCCCAGGACATCATTTACGAGTTCGGCCGCAAGGTGACGCTGAAAGCGGACGAAGAGCGCATGCGAGTGCAGCTCGCCGACCGGTTTCGCTCGCTCGGGCTGCAGGCGCCCGCGCCCGACGAAATGATCGATAGCCTCAAACTCGATCGGAATACGGCGCGAAAGATCATTCAACTCATGGTCAAGGAAAATGTCCTGATCAAAATCACGGAAGACATGTTCGTGGAACGAGCAGCCGTGGAGAAATTAGTTAGCGACATCAAGGCGCTCAAGTCCAAGAAACCAAAGCTCGGTGTCAGTGAGTTTAAGGACCTGGCCGGTGTGTCTAGAAAGTATGCGATCCCGCTGCTCGAATATTTAGATCGGCAGCGGGTGACAAGGAGAGTTGGAGACGAGCGATTGATCTTATGACGTCAGGCGTGTTTTTCTTTTTCGCCGCTGTCGTCGCTCCCTTTTATCGATTTCTTGAAATTCCTGATACCTTCGCTGATACCTTTTCCCATCTCGGGCAAACGCTTTGCTCCAAATAAGAAGAAGACAATTAGAAGAACGACAGCAAGTTCCGGGAGTCCTAGCCTAAACATTTCAATCCTCCAGAATGGCAAACGCCGGAGCCAGTATATCGGATGCTTCCTAGTTCGTCCATGTGTAATCCCAGAGATAACGGTGCCTTCGACTCATTGGAACTTCAGGAATGACCACACGAAACCGGCGATCGATCTCTGTTGCGACGAGTGCAAAGACCCGCCCATCCGGCTCACGATAAACCAGATAGTAGTAGTCTCGGGTCTTCCCCTCCCGCTTCCGTTGATCCAGGATTCGACCCCGCTGGAAATGCTCGGACAAGAGCGCTCGTAAGTCCCGGTCCTCCGGTTCGCGGAGGTTCCCATCGTCGATGTCGCTGCTCACGATGACATCCGAGCGCAAGGCCTGTTCGTCCTTCGCCTCCATCGCATCCATGAAGTGCGCGGCGGCCTTCAGTGGCGGGCTGTAGACGAAGTAATAGTAATAGCCGAGCGCCGTCGACCCGGCAGCAAAGATACCAATAAAGAACAAAAAAGAGACTCGAGTGGGAAGCTTCATCGAATAACTGTGCGGCCCCGCTGCCGTATTTCTTCAATCTTGTGGTTGTAGCCGGAGAACCCCGGACGTCCCATCATGGCGAATGTCAGCTTTTTACCATATTCTACGCCCGGTTGATCGAAGGCGTCGATATCGTAAAACTCGCCGGCGTATGCTGTGAGGTACTGCGAGAACATGATCAGACGGCCTAAAGCTTCTTCATTGAGGCGGTCCACCGTGACTGTAACATTGGGCGGTCCTGCTTCGGTCGAGGCAAAATTTCCCTCTACTGCCGCCATTGCATAATTCGGCTCTACTTTAATCGATTTGAACTCCAGTAGTCGTACCAAACCCGCCTTGGCGCGCCGCGGTTTCGTGACGTGTTTTCGCTTGGTATAGTGGACTTCAACCTTCGATGAATTTCTAGCCTGCGAAAAATATGCCGCCAGCTGAGCGGCCTTTACGAGGACGGACTCATCCAACTCCTTCTCTTTTCCCGGATTCCGCACGACGACATGCGACCCACTGTACTCGGCCACGTGAAACCACAAGTCTTCTGGCTCCGCCACATTGAAGGTCAATTCGTCGTTGTCGCGTCCGCTTCGGCCAATGAGCACTTCCCGGTTCTCAATCTTGATTAAACGAAAACGCTTAGGATGTGCGCCCTCTTCCTCTGGGGGAGGGTGGCCGAAGGACGGGTTTGGATTCCGGGCCTGCGGCAGCTTACTCGCAATTGCCAGCCACGTATCCCAATCTTTGATCGCGTGTAACCTTCTGGTCTGTTCCTCCAGCAACGCTCTCCGATTCCTGGTTTGGGCCATTTGTTGCGCTACGATTTCCTTTCCTCGCCCGGCCTTTTGATATCGCTTGAACATCTTATCGATGTTCTCCCTCAGAGTAATTGTCGAATCCAATGGCACATCGACCGGTGCGGGCTCCTCTCGGAAATAATCCGTTACCGTCACGGATTCATAATGCTGATCCATCTTCATTCCGCTGGAAGTCAACATCTGTGCGGTTTTCTGCAGCCCTTCGGCGTCTTCATATTTCTTCTGCTCTCGCACAAGACGTTTCTCTCGACCCGCCAACCGTTTTCCGGCATCACGAAAATCTCGCAAAATGGGCGTTTTTGAGTGTTCCAGGAGCATTCGCCGTTCCAGTTCATCAAAATGAAATTTGGCCGCTTCGATAATGTTCGGGAACACGCGCGAACTGTGTGTGCGTTCCAGTGATTCCAATTCGATTGGGCTCAGGATCGCCTTGTTCAAGCGCTTCAAATCGTTCTGCTCCAGAATATGACCCAGTGGCAGATCCGTATAGAGCCATCCCGCGCGTGACGATCCGCGCACCTGTTGGACGAGTGAGCGAATTTCCTCGATCATCGGATGGTTGCTCTTTTTTTGGCGATGCACGATCTCGCCCGCGAATACCGGACCAAGGCCCGCAATCCGTGATATCAGCCAGGACTGCGGATTGGACTGAGCTCGAAGGTCATTCAGGTCGAGAGCGTCTGTGTCCATAACTCGCTGCAGGTCCAGCTTGTCTCCGGCCTTCGGATACGAATACGTTTCATATTCGCGGATGCCGTGCTGAGGGGTGATCGGCAGAAACGAGGAGAGCACACGCCGCTCGGCGTCCAGCAGGATGATATTCGGCGCATTGGGCAACAATTCCACGACCAACGACATCGTCTCCAGTTCTTTCGTCGGTACGGCTGTCTTGAAAACAAATTCGACGATTCGCTCCGAAAGCGGCTTGAAGATGCTTACCAGTTCCGCGGACGTCAGGTGCTTGCGAAGCACCATCTGAAAATCGATGCCCGAGGTCTCCACGGGCGTCCGCGCTTCAGACGGATACAGGGCGGGATTCTGCGGCTCGACCACAATTTTTAATGCGGGCATCCTTGCGGATCGGGTCTGAAAGATGAATCCGTTCGGGTGATGTTGAATCACACGCCGGACGACGAGATCCGTCATTGCCGGGCGGAGATTCTCCACCATCGCGATTAGCGCGAAATTTTCCATGTCCTTATTCTAAGGCCGATTTAGATCTTCTTTACGTAGGTCCCCGAAACTTTATCGGCCCAGGTGAGGTGTTCGGGATCAAGCAGCGCCCATACTAGCCCCAACATCACTGGCAGGATGGATATCAGATACCCGAACCCGCGCATACACGCCTGGCGCGGATCCAGCGGAGAACCTTCCCTTGTAACAACCGTGAGCCGCCGGTGTTTCATCCCGGGCGTCTGACTGGAGCTGAGCATGAAGAGGAAAAAGTAAATCGCCAACAGGATGAAGAAACCAGCGCCGTATATTCCGAGAACACGCCGGTCGGGCGAAAAAGTGTCCGGCATCTGCAGATACGTGGTGATGACGAAGATGCAATAGACGAGTGCTGCGATGCCGAAGTCCGTGAGACCAGCCATGATTCTCGGCAGAAGCAGTTCGCCCTGATATTCCGGGAATGTAAAAGATGGCGACTGTTCCGCTTCGTCAAAATCGAATTCCGGCTGGTGCTTCTGTATGGAGATGACTGTTCGTTTTGTTCCCTGGTCCATTTTTTTCGAATTCTAGCTCGGATTTTTCCGGCGTGGCATACTCAAATCCCTCTAACTGGGGCCGCGGGCTAAAGCCTGCGCCCGCAGCAAAAGGGCTGTTCACGAACATGATTCCATTCGTCGTTGCCATTCTCCTGTTTGCGGGGTCAGAACAGGGCCAGATTGAGATTACAGCCGACAAGCAGGAGCGGGACAAGAACATTTTCCGCTATACCGGCAATGTTCTCGCTACATATCAGGACATGCGTGTCGAGGCCGGCATCATCACTTACGACGAGGCAACAAAAGAGCTCACCGCGGGCGACCATGTTCGCTTCGTGCGAGGCGAGGAACACCTCGAAGCCGACCACATCACGCTCAACGTTGAGACCAAGGCCAGTATTCTCACGAATGCGAAAGGCGAACTTGGACCGGGACTCTTCATTACCGCCGCCGAGGTCCAGAGATCCGAGGGTGGACGCTATTACTTGAAGAACGCAACCATCACGACATGCGACGGGCCGCGGCCCGGCTGGACATTGGCGCTGGCTCGAGCCGTCCTTGATACGAACAAGCAAGTGACGGCGCGGAATTCGATATTCAGATTGGAAAGTGTTCCGCTTTTCTACTTGCCGTACGTGATGGTTCCAACGTCAGACAGAGCGCGCTCCACGGGATTTCTCATTCCATCGACTTCGAGTTCGACAGCAAAGGGCCGCAGCCTTCGCGAGGAGTTCTTTTGGGCAATCAATCGCAGTGCCGATGCGACGTTCACAGGCGAGTACTTCACAAAGCGAGGTCCTGCCGGGGCCATTCGGTTTCGCGCCGTTCCCGGAGCCAACTCGAACATCGACATGGATTCGCTATTCGCGAAAGACCGCAGAGGACAGGGAGGCCAGAGCCTTCGCATTCTCACGTTTGGCCAATTTGGCAGGGGTTTTCGCGGCGTGGCCGACATGAACCTCGTCAGTTCGTTACCGTTCCGTCAGGTCTACGAAGAAGGTTTCAATGTCATTTCTTCCCCGCTAGAGCACTCGCTGGCTTTTCTGACACGGAACGATCCGGCTGTGAGCGTCAACATGCTCTATGGCCGCACTGGAATTTTCTTCAAAAGAACCGACCAGCCCGAGGTCACGCTGCGGAAATTTCCGGCGCTGGAAGCTTCTGTGGCAGAGCAGCCCCTCGGCACATTGCCGCTCTATTGGAGTCTCGACACCGGGCTGGCGGGTATAGCGAGGCGTGATGCATCCATCAAGACGCCGATTTTTGTGGAGCGCTACGATCTTCATCCTGCCTTCGAATTTCCTGTTTTGCGCTCGAACGCTTTTGACTGGAGCCAAAGGTTGGGGCTTCGGGAGACGATCTACACACATTCGCTTCAAGCTCAGGTTGTGAGCGATCCTCTCAATCGATTTGCTTTCGAGTACGCCTCCAGCTTTGCGGGCCCTCAGTTCGAACGCGACTTCGGCGTGTGGAAACACGTCATCGAGCCCAGCATCGACTATCGATATCTCAGCGGAGCTGACCGGTTTCGCAGAACGATCCCGGTCGATGACGTCGATCTCGTCACCAACACGAATGAAGTGGAGTACGGGATTACGAATCGCTTCTTCACCAAGAGAGAAATTTTTTCCTGGCGCCTTTCTCAAAAGTATTTTTTCGATCCTACATTCGGTGGCGCGATCATTGCCGGCCGGCGAAATGTCTTTGCGCCTGTGCTTGATATTACCGGATTCGCTTTCGCAGACGGGGTCCGGCGATTTTCGCCGATCGTGTCGACGATGCGGCTGTCGACGAGCGCCTCGACCTCTACGGACCTTCAGGTCGACTACGACACACGCGACCATCTCTTTCGAAGCGCCGGTGTTAGCGGAGGTGTGAATCGAGGACAATTCTTCGGAGGTATTTCCTATTTCTTCACACGCCGCAGCGCTATCCAGATACCCAACAACCAGCTTCGCGGAACATTCGGTTATGGCAACCAGCAGAAACCCGGGCTGAGCGCCGCTTTCAGCTTCTCCTATGACGTGGAGCACTCACTTTTCCAGGGGTCGGTCGCCCAGGTTGGCTATAATACGGACTGTTACGGCCTGAGCTTCGAACTGAGTCAATTCAATATCGGCGCCCGTAAAGAGAGCCGATTTCGCTTCGCGTTTTCTCTGAAGAATGTCGGCTCTTACGGCACGCTCAGGCGGCAGGAGAGACTTTTTTAGGATTTCGGATTTCGGATTTCGGATTTCGGATTGCGGGGAACACTTCATTGAGTAGGTTCCTTAAATCCGAAATCCGCAATCCGAAATCCGCAATTTCCTCTTATGCCTTTTCCAACACATCGGATGCGCCGGCTCCGGCGTCGTGAGCGCTTGCGGAATTTGGTCCGGGAGACGAGGTTGTCACCGGAATCCATGATCTATCCGATTTTTGTTTGTCCGGGCGACAAGGTGCGCAACGAAATTGGATCGATGCCGGGCCAATACAATCTTTCCATCGACAACGCCGTCCAGGTTGCCCGAGAGGTGGAGCAGGCGGGCATTGCTGGAATTCTTCTATTTGGGATTCCCGAGGAGAAGGATGATTTGGCGTCCGACGCCTACGACGAGAATGGCATCGTTCAGAAGGCGCTTCGTGCAATACGCGAGAACGTTCGTGACCTTCTTCTGATCACCGACGTATGCTTGTGTGAATACACGGTTCACGGTCACTGCGGCGTCATCAAACATAATGACGTCCAGAATGATCCCACCCTGAAGCTGCTTGCGGACACGGCCGTCAGTCACGTGCGGGCCGGCGCAGATATGGTCGCGCCGTCGGACATGATGGACGGACGCGTTGCGGCGATCCGGCGCGCTCTGGACTCCGAAGGTTTCTTGAATGCGCCGCTCATGTCCTACGCAGCCAAATATGCGTCGGGCTTCTACGGGCCGTTTCGCGAAGCCGCAGGCTCTACGCCAAAGTTCGGCGACCGGCGTAGTTATCAAATGGACCCGCCGAATGCACGCGAAGCTCTGCGGGAAATTGAGCTCGATATCGAAGAAGGCGCGGACATTGTCATGGTCAAACCAGCCCTTGCTTATCTCGATATCATTGCAAGAGCCCGTGATCAGTTTGATGTGCCCCTCGCTGCTTACCAGGTCAGCGGTGAGTATGCCATGATCGAAGCCGCGGCTCGCGCAGGTTGGATCGAGCGCGAACGAATAATTCTCGAAGCAACGACAGCCATCAAGCGGGCGGGGGCGGATATCCTGATTACGTATTACGCTCTGGAATTGGCGAAAATACTCTAGCCGCGGATTGCACGGAATACGCGGATGGTCATCCATGAATCGTTCCGAAGATCTCTTCCAGCGCGCACAGCGCGTGATTCCGGGAGGCGTGAACTCGCC
>WNGN01002764.1_pt1 | contig 11808 bp, 11 predicted proteins | sample 5400561 | NCBI WGS metagenome assembly WNGN01 (sample SAMN13153379, study PRJNA577476) | soil metagenome | isolation source: 115 cm soil or saprolite under Garry oak tree replicate 2 | place: USA:California | collected 2016-06-15
CGTTTCCGGGGCGCCGGTGTGGCAGAGCCGGCTTTCGATTTGGCCGCCGGGGGCGTTGTTAGCGCTGGCAGGTAATGGCGACGTAGTCGTTGCAGCCGGCATGGGTGCAGTTAGCAGCGGCAGTCGTGGGAATCGACCCGGTTATTTCATCCGGGTCGACATGCCGGTAGGACAAGGCCTGGGCGAAATCCCGCGACTGGCAATAGGACCGGGCAGCGTGGGCGCCGCATTTTTCGCCCATGGCGAGGCACTGGTCGACGCCGTAGCCGTCCGCCTGGTTGGCGATGATGAAGACCCGGCTGTCGGCCGATGCCGCCGAGGCGGCGAGCACGAACATGAGGGCCAAAAACGCGGGGAGGGATCGCATGCTGCACCGAAAAAATGAGGGGACCGCCCCTCATTCGATAGACTCAAAATGTTAATAATGATTAACCATGGCAGCCGGGGCGGATTGATGGCCGAAATCGACTTTTTGACGGCTCTTGACGCCGTCACCCGAGCTGGCCCATGGTATTTGGCATGAACGGTTCTCTCGCCATCTGTGGCATTTGCCGCGAGATTATGAGCTAGCGATTCGCTGGCTGAGGCCGTCTTTTCTCACACGAGATCACTGGACGCCCGGCCGCAAGGGACGGGATATCCATGGACCTGCGACTCTACGATACCTTGACCAAGGAAAAGCGCGCCTTCGTGCCGCTCGATCCCTTGAACGTGCGCATGTATGTCTGCGGGCCGACGGTCTACGACTTCGCCCATATCGGTAACGCGCGCCCGGTGATCGTGTTCGACGTGCTGTTCCGGCTGCTGCGGCATCGCTACGGCGCCGATCACGTCACCTATGTCCGCAACATCACCGACGTCGACGACAAGATCAACGATCGCGCCGCGCGGGATTTCCCCGGCATGCCGCTGAACGAGGCGATCCGCAAGGTCACCGAAATCACCGAAAAGCAGTTTCACGACGATGTCGATGCGCTCGGCTGCCTGCGCCCGACCGTCGAGCCGCGCGCCACCGAACATATCGCCGAGATGCGGACCATTATCGAGAAACTGGTGCAGGGCGGTTTCGCTTACGTTGCGGAAGACCACGTGCTGTTCTCGCCGCAGGCGATGAACGCGGCGAATTCCATTCTGCCGCGCTACGGCGCGCTCTCCAACCGCTCGCTGGACGAGATGATCGCGGGCGCCCGCGTCGACGTCGCGCCCTACAAGCGCGATACGACCGACTTCGTGCTGTGGAAGCCGGCGAAGCCGGACGAGCCGTCATGGCCGTCGCCCTCAGGCATCACGGTGGAAGGCCGTCCGGGCTGGCACATCGAGTGCTCGGCAATGGCGTGGAAGCATCTCGGCGAACAATTCGACATCCATGGCGGCGGTATCGATCTGGTGTTTCCGCACCACGAGAACGAACTCGCGCAAAGCGCCTGCGCGTTTCACGCCGACCGCATGGCCAATATCTGGATGCACAACGGTTTCCTGCAGGTCGAAGGCGACAAGATGTCGAAGTCCGAAGGCAACTTCGTCACCATCAGGGAGTTGCTGGCGGACTGGCCGGGTGAAGTGCTGCGGCTCAGCATGTTGAAGACGCACTACCGATCGCCGATCGATTGGACGCTAAAAGGCATGGAAGAAAGCGCGAAGACGCTCGACGATTGGTACTGGATCGCTGCGGACGCCAAGGGGGAGACACCTTCGGATGCCGTCATCGAGGCATTGTCCGACGACTTGAATACGCCGCAAATGATCACCTCGCTGCACAGCCTGCGCAACAGGGCCGCGTCCGGAGCAGAACGAGATCGCAAGGAGTTTGCCGCTTCGTTGCGGCTTCTCGGTTTCCTGTCCGAAAGTGCGGCGGAATGGAAGGGCCGAAAACAGCAAGCGAGCGGTATCGATCCGAAACAAATCGATGGTTTGATTTCAGATCGCACCGCCGCGCGTGCGCGAAAAGACTTCAAGGAATCCGATCGCATCCGCGACGAACTCGCCGCGATGGGCGTGGTCATCAAGGATTCCAAGGACGGCACCACCTGGGAGATCGCGCGATGACGAAGCCCGACACGCCGTTTCCAAGACATTGGCGCTACTACATCGCGATCAAATGGGCGGTGATCGCCGCGGCCATCGTGCTCGCCCTGAAGCTATTGGGAGTATTTTGAGGCAATGGGACAGGCTCTCCCCAAACCCGCGCTGCGGCCGTTTCTCGCTGCGGATACCCCCGTGCTGGCCGCAATCTTTGTTGCCGCGATCGAGGAGTTGACCGGCGACGACTACAGCGAAGCGCAGCAGCAGGCGTGGGCCAGCGCCGCCGACGACGAAGAGCAATTCGGCAAGCGCTTGGGCAGTGAACTCACGCTGATCGCCACGCTGCAGAATTCTCCGGTCGGCTTTGCCTCGCTGAAGGGCGCCGATCATATCGACATGCTCTACGTTCACCCCAGCGCGGTCGGGCAGGGCGTGGCCTCGATGCTGTGCGAGGCGCTGGAAAAACTCGCCGGCGGCCGCGGCGCCAAGAGTCTCACGGTTGACGCCAGCGACAACGCGCAGGAATTTTTCGAGAAGCGCGGCTACGTCGGCAAACAACGCAACACCGTGACGGTCAACGGCGAATGGCTCGCCAACACCACGATGCAGAAGACGCTTGTCAACGACACGTCGCCAGGAGTTCCGACATGACTCGCGAACGCCTCTATCTGTTCGACACCACGCTGCGCGATGGCGCGCAGACCAACGGCGTCGATTTTACGCTGCATGACAAGCAGCTGATCGCGCAGATGCTCGATGAACTCGGCATCGATTATGTCGAGGGCGGCTATCCCGGCGCCAATCCCACCGACACCGAATTTTTTGCGCAGAGCCCGAAGCTCGATCACGCCAGCTTCACGGCGTTCGGCATGACCCGCCGTCCCGGCCGTTCGGCGTCGAACGATCCAGGTCTCGCGGCGCTGCTGGAGGCCAAGGCGGATGCGATCTGTTTTGTCGCGAAATCGTCGGCCTATCAGGTGCGGGTGGCGCTCGAGACCACCAACGAGGAAAACCTGGCATCGATCCGCGACAGCGTGAAGGCGGCCAAGGCCGCCGGCCGCGAAGTCATGCTCGACTGCGAGCATTTTTTCGACGGCTATAAGGAAAATGCCGAATTCGCGCTGGCCTGCGCCAAGGCCGCGTATGATTCCGGCGCCCGCTGGGTGGTGTTGTGCGACACCAATGGCGGCACCATGCCGCACGAGGTCGAGACCATCGTCACCGAGGTGGTGAAGCATATCCCCGGCGACCACGTCGGCATTCACGCCCATAACGATACCGAGCAGGCCGTCGCCAATTCGCTGGCCGCGGTGCGCGCCGGGGCGCGGCAGATCCAGGGCACGTTGAACGGGCTCGGCGAACGCTGCGGCAACGCCAATCTGTGTTCGCTGATTCCGACCTTGCGGCTGAAGCGCGAGTTTGCCGATTGCTTCGAGATCGGCGTGTCGCCGGACAAGATGGCGACGTTGATGAAGGTTTCGCGGACGCTGGACGACATGCTCAATCGCGCGCCCGATCGCCACGCGCCCTATGTCGGCGAAAGTGCATTCGTGACCAAAACCGGCATTCATGCCTCGGCGGTGCTCAAGGATCCGCAGACCTATGAACATGTGTCGCCCGAGGCGGTCGGCAATCACCGCAAGGTGCTGGTATCCGATCAGGCCGGCCGCTCCAACGTGATCGCCGAACTGGAACGGGCAGGCATTGCCTACGACAAGAAAGACCCGAAGCTGGTCCGTCTGGTCGAGGAACTCAAGGAGCGCGAGGCCGCGGGCTATGCCTACGAGTCCGCCAACGCGTCGTTCGATCTGTTGGCACGGCGCACGCTTGGCAAGGTGCCGGAATATTTCCGGGTCGAACAGTTCGATGTCAATGTCGAACAGCGCTACAACGCCAATGGCCAGCGCGTCACGGTGGCAATGGCGGTGGTGAAGGTCGACGTCGACGGCGAGAAACTGATCTCGGCGGCGGAGGGCAACGGTCCCGTCAACGCGCTCGACGTGGCGCTGCGCAAGGATCTCGGCAAATACCAGAAATACATCGAAGGCTTGAAGCTGATCGACTACCGCGTCCGTATCCTCAACGGCGGCACCGAGGCGGTAACGCGGGTGCTGATCGAGAGCGAAGACGAGCAGGGCGAGCGCTGGACCACCATCGGCGTGTCGCCCAACATCATCGACGCGTCGTTTCAGGCGCTGATGGATTCGGTTGTTTACAAGCTGGTGAAATCCAACGCGCCGGCTTGAGCATTTGATGACTTTCGCCGTCATTGCGAGGAGCGAAGCGACGAAGCAATCCATACTGTCGCCTCGGCGGAATGGATTGCTTCGCTTCGCTCGCAATGACGGCAAAAACCGGCGGAGCACTTCATGATCGATCATGTCTCCGTTGGCGTCAGCGACCTCGAACGCGCCGCGCGATTTTATGAACTGGCGCTGGCGCCGCTCGGGCTTTCGCGGCTGGTGGCGCGGCCGGCGACTATCGGTTTCGGCAAGAGCTATCCCGAGTTCTGGATCAACCTGCGCACCGGTATGCCGCCGGTTCAGCCGGGGAGCGGCGTCCATATCTGCCTGCGGGCGAAATCGGCCGGCGACGTCGATGCGTTCCACACCGCGGCGTTGATGGCCGGAGGCCGCTCCGACGGCGCGCCGGGTTTACGTCCGCACGATCGGGTACGCTATTACGCAGCGTTCGTGTTTGATCCCGATGGCAACCGCATTGAAGCGGTGACGTTCCCGAAGGATGATGCAGAGGTACCGCCACGATAGTTAGAACCGCTAGCGCATATTCCGCAAAAGCACGCCCCGGACCTGATCCGGGGGCGCAAGATATTCAAGATATTAAAGCCGTTGCACGATTTCCGGCGCCATCTGCTCGGTACCTTCAGGCGCCAGGGCCGCGGCAGCACGCAAGCTCGGCAAGATATCCTGGACCCGTTCCGCCTTGAGAATTTCCACGGCCAGAGAGGGGCGAATGAATTCCGTCGCACGCATATGTGCGAGCAGTGCGAGCAGTGGTTCCCAGAAACCATCGATGTTCGCGAGCAGGACCGGCTTGGTGTGACGGCCGAGTTGCTGCCAGGTCAATTGCTCGACCAGTTCCTCCAGCGTGCCGACCCCGCCGGGCAGCGCCACGAACGCGTCGGAACGCTCGAACATCAGCCGCTTGCGGTCGTGCATGTCGGGCGTGACGATCAGTTCCTGAACGCGCGCCAGGGCGTTTTCGCGGGCAATGAGAAAGTCCGGAATAATACCGATAACGTTACCGCCGTGATCCAGCGTGGATTTGGCGATGGCGCCCATCAATCCGTTCGAGCCCCCGCCATAGACCAGGCTCACGCCATTCTCGGCGAAGATCTTTCCGAGCGTGGTCGCGCCTTCAACAAAGTGGGGATTGGTGCCTGGGCCGGAGCCGCAGTAGACACAGACAGTTTTGATCTTGTTCATGATTGGCATGTGGCATTGCAGCGTAAATCGGTCAAGTCCATTGAATTGGCGACGGTAGCTGAATTAATCCGCAAGTGTCTGAAAATACCGAAAGAATTGCTCCGCGAGGGTGCAAGCGGCGTTCAAACGCTCTATATGACGGGCAGAATGCAGATCAACCAAGAACAGGCGCGACAGTGATTCCTCAGGCTCTTATTGATGGCTCATACTGATTTGTCCAGAGGCGCCGGCGAAGCGCAGGCTTCTTCCGACAGGTCCATCGAACAGGCGACCCTGATCGGGACGCTGCTGCACCTGTGGCCGTACATCTGGCCCGGCGATCGCGTCGATCTCAAGATGCGCGTGGTCTGGTCGATGGTGCTGCTGCTGGTCGCAAAGCTCGCGACGCTCTCGGTGCCGTTTACCTTCAAATGGGCGATCGATGCTCTGAACGGCGCGGGTAGCGCCCCGGTGCAGCCATCGAACTGGACGATGTGGCTGATCGCGTCACCCCTGATCATGACCGGCAGCTACGGCGCCATCCGCGTGCTGATGGCGATCCTGACCCAATGGCGCGACGGAATCTTCGCCCGGGTGGCGATGCACGCGGTGCGCAAGCTGGCTTATCTCACCTTCGTTCACATGCACGAACTGTCGCTGCGCTTTCACCTGGAGCGCAAGACCGGAGGATTGACGCGCGTGCTGGAGCGTGGGCGGCTCGGCATCGAAGTGATTGTGCGGATGGTGATCCTGCAACTCGCTCCGACCATTGTCGAGGTTTCGCTGCTGATGGGCGTGCTGCTGTGGCAGTTCGACTGGCGCTATGTGCTCGTTACCATGATTACCGTCGTGATATTCATGTACTACACCTACGTCGCGACCGAATGGCGAATCGAAATTCGCCGCAAGATGAACGACTCCGACACCGAAGCGAACACCAAGGCGATCGATTCGCTTCTGAACTACGAGACGGTCAAATATTTCAGCGCCGAGGAGCGCGAAGCCACGCGCTACGACCGTTCGATGGAGCGCTACGAACGCAACAGCGTGAAAACCTATACATCGCTGGCGGTGCTCAATACCGGGCAGGCCGTCATCTTCACCGCCGGCTTGACAGCGACAATGCTGATGTGCGCCATCGGAGTCCGCAACGGAACCAATACGGTCGGCGATTTTGTCATGGTCAACGCCATGATGATCCAGCTTTACCAGCCGCTGAATTTCATGGGCATGGTCTATCGCGAGATCAAGCAGGCGGTGATCGACATCGAGAAGATGTTCAGCGTGCTGTCGCGGAATCCGGAGATCAAGGATGTTCCCGGCGCCAAACCGTTGATCGTGACCACAGGCAATGTGCGTTTCGAGGATGTGCGATTTTCGTACGATCCCGAGCGTCCAATCCTGAAGGGTCTCAGTTTCGAAGTGCCGGCCGGCAAGACGGTCGCGATTGTGGGGCCGTCCGGCGCCGGAAAATCGACCATTTCGCGGCTGCTGTTTCGTCTCTATGACGTCTCCAGCGGCAAGATCCTGATCGACGGCCAGGATATCCGAAACGTCACGCAGTCGTCGTTGCGGGCGGCGATCGGGATGGTGCCGCAGGACACCGTGTTGTTCAACGACACCATCCGTTACAACATTCGCTACGGGCGCTGGGACGCTGATGATGCCGAGGTGGAACAGGCGGCGCAGCTGGCGCAAATCGACGGTTTCATCCGGATGTCGCCGAAGGGATATGAGACCCAGGTTGGAGAGCGGGGCCTGAAATTATCCGGGGGCGAGAAGCAGCGCGTCGCGATCGCGCGCACGGTTCTCAAGGCGCCGCCCATCCTGGTGCTCGATGAGGCGACATCGGCGCTCGACAGCCATACCGAACAGGAAATTCAGGATGCGCTGGAACGGGTTTCGCGGAACCGCACGTCTCTGGTGATCGCGCACCGGCTGTCCACGATCGTGGGCGCCGACGAAATCATCGTGCTGGATCAGGGCCGTATCGCCGAGCGTGGAACTCATTCCCAGCTTTTGGCAACGGACGGACTTTATGCCAGTATGTGGAACCGGCAGCGTGAGGCCCAGGAGGCGCGGGAAAGACTGGCGCGGATCGCCGACGAGAATGAAGCGCCGAACCGGACGCCGCCGCCGGTCGACGACGTGCTGGTGACGCCGGCTGCGGCGGAATGAGAATTGCGCTCGAAGTCATTGTTTAGGTCGAGCGCCCGAGGGATGATCCCCTCTCCCCTTGTGGGAGAGGGTGGCTCGACGTTAGTCGAGCCGGGAGAGGGGTATGACACTCAGTCACGCCAAAGCCCTTCGCGCCAATATGACAGAGGCGGAGCGAAGGCTTTGGTATTTCCTTCGTGCCCATCGCTTCAAGGGAATGAAGTTCAAGCGACAGGCACTGATTGGCCGATACATCGTGGACTTCGTGTCCTTTCAGAGGCGTCTCGTCGTCGAGGTAGATGGCGGTCAACACGCTGATAGCGAAGTCGATTTGCGGCGTACGCGATGGCTGGAAGATCAGGGGTTTCGCGTCTTAAGGTTCTGGAATAATGAGGTGCTGAGCAACACTGATGGCGTTCTTGACGCTATCATGCTCGCTTGCACCGACCCCTCTCCCGGCACGCCGCTTCGCGGCGCGCCACCCTCTCCCACAAGGGGAGAGGGGAAGAATGACAAGTGAAACTTGATGTCCATCACCAATTCCATCCGCGCGCAAATTCCGCCGATCCATCCCGAGGGCTATCCGTTTATCGGCGGCTTTGCGCTTGCGAGTCTGATTCTATTCTGGATCTGGACGCCGCTTGGCTGGATCGGCACGTTGCTGACAGTCTGGTGCGCGCTGTTTTTCCGCGATCCGGTGCGGGTCACGCCGGTGCGCGAGGGCATTGTCGTGGCGCCGGCCGACGGGCGCGTCTCGATGGTGACCCAGGTGTTGCCGCCGGCCGAACTCGGTCTCGGCGACAGGCCGCTGCCGCGCATTTCGATATTCATGAGCGTGTTCAACTGCCATGTGAACCGCAGTCCGGTAGCCGGGCGGATCGATCGGATTGCGTATCGGCCGGGCATCTTTATCAACGCCGAGCTTGATAAGGCGAGTGAGGACAACGAGCGCAATTCGCTCGTTATCTCGACACCGAATGGACGCATCGGCGTGATCCAGATCGCGGGGCTAATAGCGCGCCGGATTGTGTCGTTCGTGCGCGAAGGCCAGTCGATCGGCGCAGGCGAGCGGTTCGGATTGATACGTTTCGGGTCGCGTCTCGACGTATATCTGCCCGAAGGTACCAAGTCGCTGGTCTCCGAAGGTCAGACCGCGGTGGCCGGGGAGACCATTCTGGCCGATTTCAAGCTTGGCGACGGCGGCCGGACTTACCGCGCCGATTAACCATTGAGCTGCGGAACCGGCGGCTTATAGCCGCGATGGCGGAACAGGCCCGCGCTTGCTATATGTGGACCATGCAGATGCCCGCTGATCCCAAATCTCCGGAAATGCGACGCCGCCGGTTTCGGCCGATTCCGGTGCGTATGCTGGTGCCCAACGTCATCACCTTGCTCGCGATCTGCGCGGGACTGACGGCGATCCGCCTGTCCACCGAGGGACGGATGGAATTGGCGGTGGCGGCGATCGTGTTCGCTGCCGTGCTCGATGGCGTCGACGGCCGCGTGGCACGGATGATCAAGGGCCAGTCGAAATTCGGCGCAGAGCTCGACAGCCTCGCGGATTTCGTCAATTTCGGCGTCGCACCGGGTCTGATCCTGTATTTCTGGCAGCTGCATGACCTGAACAATGGCGGCTGGATTGCGTCGATGGTGTTCGCGATCAGCGGCGGCCTGCGGCTGGCACGTTTCAACGCGACCATGGACGATCCGAACAAGCCCGCGTTTGCGGCGAATTACTTCACCGGCGTTCCGGCACCTGCCGGCGCGATCCTCGTGCTGCTTCCGATCTACCTCGCATTCCTGGGCATGCCGACACCCCCGGCCACGCTGACCGCGCTCTATACGCTGCTGATTGCATTCCTGATGGTGTCGCGGCTGCCGGTGTTTTCAGGCAAGACGGTGCGTTTGCGGGTACCGCCGGAAATGGTGCTGCCGGTGTTTGTCGCGGTGATCTTCTTCATCGCGCTGTTGATCGGATATCCCTGGCATATTCTGTCCGCCTGCACCGTGCTGTATCTGCTGAGCCTGCCGGCCGGATGGAAGTCCTACCGCGACCACCAGCGCAACGCTGCCGCCGTCGCCGAGGCCGCCGCAACGCCGGCCGATGCCGCCCCGTCAAATCCTGTTCCGCCACTCGCATCGGTGGTCGCAGATCCGGAACAGGACAATCGGCCGGCCCGGCTGAACTGAGCGGCCTTGCGCGAAGTGCCGGCAACTCATTTTCCGCTTTTGCCGATCGCGCTTTTGTCGGGTATAGCCAGACCAATGGACGGCTTCAAAATGGCCGTCTTCAAAAAAGCCGTCTTCAAAAAAGTCCTGCTGGAAATCTGGAGAAAATGCCGTGACCAATTCCGCATCCGCGCTGCTGCCTGCATCGGTCCTTGAAGCGCTGGCGCGCTATGACACGCCGACGATCTGCAATGCGATGGAGATTGTCGCGCCGGAGCGCCGCCTGATCGGCTACACGACAAAGCCATTGGTTTGTCCGTTCCCCGATCTGCCGCCAATCGTCGGCTATGCGCGCACGGTGACGATCCGCTCGGTTGTCGCTTCCGGGCTTCCGGCCGCCGAGCAGCAGAAGCGGCGGACCGCCTATTACGAATATGTCGGCACCGGCCACGGTCCGCGCATCAGCGTGATTCAGGATATCGACGGCCCCGACGCAGGCTATGGTGCGTTCTGGGGCGAGGTTCAAAGTTCGGTCCACAAGGCGCTGGGCTGTCTCGGTGTCGTCACCGACGGATCTATCCGCGACATCCCGCAATGGGCGCCGGGCTTTCAGGCTCTCGCGGGCTCGATCGGGCCGTCTCACGCCTGGGTTCACGCCGAAAGTTTTGGCGGCGAAGTGCGCGTGGCCGGAATGACGGTGCGCTCGGATGATCTCATTCACGCCGACTGTCACGGCGCCATTGTCATTCCGCACGACATCGCCGCGAAACTGCCGGACGCGGCCGAACTCTGCGCCCGCCGCGAGACGCCGATTCTTGAAATCGCCCGCAGCCCGTCATTCACGCTTGAGAAGCTGAAGGAAGCTCTGGCTCGTTCGGCCGAAATTCACTGACGGTTCTAGGGCGCTCGGCGGATCAGGGGCCCGCGAACTGTCCCAACCCATTGAAGCGCGCCTTCTGCTCGCTGCTCAGCGTGGCATAGAAGTCATCCAATGCCGGCTGCACCAGTTTGGCGGCCTGCAGCATGGCCGCGAGCCGCTTCTCCATCGCCTCCAATCGTCCGACCGGCGTGAGCGGCACGCTGTCCGGGCAGGCGGCTTGCAGCGCTTGAACCGCCTTGTCCGTCGCCCCGCTTAGGCGGTCGAGCGCGTCCTTTTGTGTGCTTGCCGGGCGTATCACGGCCTCAATCCGCGCGATCGGCAGGTTGGTCAGGCCAGACTTCGGCTCGCCACAGGTATCGGGCTGCGCGTTTGCTTCCTGCTGTGGCTGGCCCTGCGAACGCTCGCCGATATTGGGGCCGAGCGCATTGAAACGTGCCTGTTGCTCGTCGCTGAGCGAGTTATAGAACTTCTCCAGTACGGGCCGCACGATCCGCACAGCCTCGAGCGTGGCGCTGATGCGGTTCGTCATCGCCCGCAAGCGGCCGGGCGGAGTCATTGCATATGAATCGCCGCAGGATTCCTTGAACGCATCGGCAGCCTTTGCGGCCGCGCTCTTCAGCTCGTCGAGCAATGCGCGCTGCTCGGGCGTCGGCCGCACCGCCTGCACGATTGAAGCAAATGGCCAGGCGGTGATGCCCTTTTCCGGATCCCCGCACAGTTGCCTGAGAGTCTGTGGGCTCACGCTTGCACGTTCGCGCGGGCGAGAGCCGGTGATCGCGTCGCCGGATTCCGGATCGCCCGGGCCGAGTCTGGCGTAGGCAGAATAGCGGCCATCCACGCCCCAGAACACGGTATCGACGAAGTCGTCGTAAGCGTAAGCCCAATAGCCGGGGTCGTAGGCGTAGGGCCAGAACGTGTATTCAAAAATGTCGGAATAGGCATAAGGCCAGAACACGTGGCCGGCCCACGGCACAAACGCCGCGCGCAGGCCGCGCCGCCAGGCGTGGCGGGGAGCCCAGCCTTGATGCCAACCCGCGCGAGCTGCCTCGGCCTGCCGGTCGGCACTGGCGAAGCGCGTTGCAAATCGCCCCCGTGCGGCAGCTTGCGCCGCGGCAGCATCGGCAGGGCGCGCAGCCGAAGGCGGTATTCCCAGGT
>WNGN01005124.1_pt1 | contig 11806 bp, 10 predicted proteins | sample 5400561 | NCBI WGS metagenome assembly WNGN01 (sample SAMN13153379, study PRJNA577476) | soil metagenome | isolation source: 115 cm soil or saprolite under Garry oak tree replicate 2 | place: USA:California | collected 2016-06-15
TCAACAGCCCGAGACTGGCCGCGACCTCGTAGGTGGGCAGGATCCGCACTTCCACCGGCAGCATCAGGGTGGCGAAAATGATCCAGAACGCCAGCATCCGGAACGGAAAGCGGAAGAACACGACGGCGAAGGCGGACAGAATGGACACCGCGATCTTGCCGAAGGTGATGACGAGCGCCACCAGGATGCTGTTGACGAGCATCGGCCAGATCGGCGGCAGGCCGTAGTTGCGCAAGCCCTCGCTGAGCACCTGCCGGTAATTGTCGATCAGGCGATATCCCGGGATGAGCGGCAGGCCGGTCAGGGTCTGCGTCAAGGTATGGGTCGAGGCGACGAAGGCCATGTAGATCGGGAACGCCATCAGGCCCGCGCCGAGGATCAGCACCGCGTGCGCCAGCAGATCGCGGGTCGTCTTGTTCGTCCATTTGACCGATATCGACCTCGGCCTGACCGCAGCCGCGATACCTCCCCCTGGAGGGGGCAGGTCGGCGAGCCTCGCAAGAGGCGAGCCGGGCGGGGGTGAAACGGCGTCACCCCACCCCGCTGCCTCGCTGCGCTCGGCAGCGGCCCTCCCCCTCCAGGGGAGGGTGGGGAGTTGCCATTTCGAGGTCATCCAAATTTCTCCTGACGAGTACAGCACTCAATAATGAATCTTGCGCTCGATATAGCGGAACTGCGCGATGGTGAGCGCGCCGACGATCAGCATCAGCACCACCGATTGCGCGGCCGAGCCGCCCAGATCGAGAGCCTCGAAGCCGTCGCGGAACACCTTGTAGACCAGCGTCGTCGTTGCGGTGCCGGGCCCGCCGGCGCTGGTGGCATGAATCACCGCGAACGTGTCGCACAAGGCATAGACCAGGTTGACGACGGCGAGAAAGAAGGTGGTGGGCATCAACAGCGGAAATACGATTGCGCGAAACCGCGCGAACGCACCGGCGCCGTCGATCTCGGCGGCTTCGAGCAGCGACGGCGGGATCGTCTGCAGCCCGGCGAGAAAGAACAGGAAATTATAGCTCACCTGCTTCCAGGCCGACGCGATGATGACGAGCAGCAATGCCTGATTGCCGTTGAGAAAATGATTCCAGACGACGCCCAGCGGCGCGAGCAGCCGCGGCAGCACCCCGATCGTCGGATTGAACAGGAACCACCACAGCACGCCGGCGATCGCCGGCGCGATCGCATAGGGCCAGACGATCAGCGCCTTGTAGACCGCCGAGCCCCGCACCGCGCGGTCGGCCACCGTCGCCAGCGCGAGCGCCACGCTCATGGCCAGTGCCGTGGTCGCCACCGCAAACACCAGCGTGACGCCGAGCGAGGACAGATAGCCCGGATCCGAGAGGATGCGCGCGAAATTGCCGAACCCGACGAAGCGCTCGGACAGCCCGAACGCGTCCTGCTCGAACAGGGAACCCTGCAGCGACCGCAAGCTCGGCCAGACGAAGAACGCGAACGTGATCGCCAGCTGCGGGACGACCGCAAGCTCGGCCAGACGAAGAACGCGAACGTGATCGCCAGCTGCGGGACGAGCAGGAGCAGCGGCACGATCATGCCCGGGAAGGTGACGCGCTTATCCTGCATACCAGGTATCAGTGGTCAGTAGTCAGATATCAGAAACGCGATCATTCGCCGCCGTTCTGATTGCTGATTACTGACTTCTGTCCCCCGCTACATGTTGGCCCGCTCGAACTGCCGCAGCAGATCGTTGCCGCGAGTCACCGCGCTGTCGAGCGCTTCCTGGGCGCTCTTGTTGCCTTGCAGCGCCGATTCCATCTCTTCCTCGATGATGTTGCGGATCTGCACGAAACTGCCGAGCCTCAATCCCTTCGAGTTGTCGGTCGGCGGATTGAGCGTCATCTGCTTGATGGAGACGTCGGTTCCGGGATTCTTGTCGTAGAAGCCCTGCTGCCGCGACAGCTCGTAGGCCGCCTGGGTGATCGGCAGGTAGCCGGTCTGCTGATGCCACCACGCCTGCACCTCCGGCTTCGACAGGTAGCTGAAGAATTTCGCGACGCCCTTGTAATCTTCCGCCTTCTGTCCCTTCAGCACCCACAGCGTCGCCCCGCCGATGATCGAATTCTGCGGCGTACCTTTGACGTCGGGCCAGTACGGCATCATGGCGATGCCGACCTCGCTCTTCAGATTGGTGATGATGGTGAGCCGGGTAGCGGAGGAGGCGAGAATCATCCCGCATTCGCTCGCATTGAATTTCGGCTCCGCCGAATTGACGCGCCCTCCATAGTCGAACAGCTTGGTCTTCTGCCATTCGGCGAGCTGGGCGAGGTGCTTGACCTGGACCGGCCCGTTGATCTTCAGCTCGGTATTGAATCCGCCGAACCCGTTCGCCTGGGTGGCGATCGGCACATTGTGCCAGGCCGACAAATTCTCGATGTTGATCCAGGACGGCCATTCGCTGGTGAAGCCGCAGGGCACGCCTGCCGCCTGCAGCTTCGCGGCCGCCGCGCCGACCTCGGGCCAGGTTTTCGGCGGCGAATTCGGATCGAGCCCGGCCTTCTTGAACAGGTCCTTGTTGTAATAGAGTACCGGGGTCGAGGAATTGAACGGGAAGGACAACATGTTGCCCTGGGTGTCGGTGTAATAGCCGACCACCGCCGGTAGGTAGGCCTTCGGATCGAACGGCTCCGCGGCGTCCTTCATCAGCTCGTAGACCGGATAGACCGCGCCCCTGGCCGCCATCATCGTCGCGGTGCCGACCTCGAACACCTGAATGATGTGTGGCGGCTGCTTGGCGCGGAACGCTGCGATCGCGCCGGTCATCACCTCGGGATAGGTGCCCTTGTAGACCGGAACGACCTTGAAGTCCTTCTGCGAATTGTTGAAATCGGTGGCGATCTTCTCGAGTTTCTGCCCGAGCTCGCCGGCCATGGCATGCCACCATTGCAGCTCGGTCTGCGCCGAGGCCGGTGCGGAAAAACCGATCGCGGCAAGCGCCGCAAGCCCTGCGAACGGCTTGTACATGTGAGATCCTCCCCATCGCCTGGTTCGTCGTGCCGGCCATCCTATACGAGTGACGGGAGAAGGACGATCCTGGCCGCGTGGTTCGTGGGGCGGCCGTCATCCTGAGGTGCGAGGCGCGAAGTGCCGAGCCTCGAAGGACGGCCGCCCTCCTCACCATGGTTCTCCAGGTCTTTGGGGAACCGGCACAGGCCGGGTATGCGTTGGCGTGCTAGGCTGGGTGCCGCGGCTCGGTCCGGAGGACGCCGGGACCGCGTGCTCGCCGATCGGAGGGAAATCGATGCCGGGCGTCAAAGAAATGATCGCTGCCGCCAATGCGGTCGTGCCGAAGCTCGATCCCGCCCGGGTTCGCGAGATGGCGAACCGGGAGGACGTGGTCATCCTCGACGTTCGCGATGCGCCCGAGCTCGAGGCGAGCGGCAAGATCAAGGGTGCGGTCCATGTCCCGCGCGGCATGCTGGAGTTCCGGGCAGATCCCGCGAGCCCCTCGCGCCATCCGGCGTTGCAACCGGACCGCACGGTTCTGGTCTATTGCGGCTCCGGCGGTCGCGCCGCGCTGAGCGGCAAGACCTTGAAGGAACTCGGCTATCCGTCCGTCTATAACGCCGGCGGGTTCAAGGAATTGGCAGAAGCCGGGCTGGAGACCGAGCCGGCACGCTGACCGCCAGGGGTTCTGCAACGGCAAGATAACTGCAAAACCCCGGAAAATCTGCGCGAAAAATCCGGCTTCATGCAAACCCCGGCTAAACCGCGCTCACAAGATTTGGGCCGGCTCCAACGCGTATGCGCCTGCAAGCCCGCCCGCGGGCGGTGGGCAGGTGTCCCGCTGACCTCGCCCCACGGCTCGATCGATAAATTCCGAGCGAAGATATTCAGGCGAACGCAACAGGCCCGAACCTTACAATCCTGCTTCGGCCGGCCTCCCGCCTCGGGTGGCGGCCGGTTTGCTCTGGCTGCGGCCCGCGAGAACCAGCGCTCACATGTATCGCTTCGTGCCGGATACGACCAAAACCGTCCGAGCGCTCGGAACGGACCTGCTTGCCCGGTTTTTCCGGGACGAGTCCGGCGGGTATCTCGTCCTCGCCGGGCTGGCGTTACCGGCCGCGCTCGGCATGGTCAGTCTCGGGACCGAGGCGGGGCTGTGGTATTACAAGCATCAAGCGATGCAGGGCGCCGCCGATTCCGGCGCGGTCAGCGCGGCCGTGGATTATTACCTCGAGAGCAACGGCAGTGTGCTCCAGCTGCAGGCTGAATCTGCGATCGCCACGTACGGTTTCGTCAACGGCTCGAACGGCGTCACCGTCACGGTGAACCGGCCGCCGCAATCCGGCAACTACACGACCGCGGCAGGCGCGGTGGAGGTGATCATAACGCAGCCGCAAGCCCGGCTGTTGTCGGCGATGTGGCACGCGCAGCCAATATCGATCTCCGCGCGTGCGGTCGCCCGCGGCACCGGCGGCAAGGGTTGCGTGCTGGCGCTCGATCGGAGTGCGAGCGGTGCTGTCACCTTGCAGGGCAACGCGCAGGTCACCCTCACGGGCTGCAGCCTGTTCGACGATTCCAACAATACGAGCGCGCTCACAGTCGGTGGAACTTCCCGGCTCTCTGCATACTCGACCTATGTCGTCGGCGGATGCGGCACGAGCACGTGCTCATCGATATCCAATATCTCGGTGACGAACGGTATCGAGACCGGCACGACCCCGATGGCCGATCCTTACGCCGGCACTGCATCAGGGTCCTACTCGGGCTGCGCCCAGCACAACTTCAGCGCCAAGAGCGCAGTGACCATAGATCCCGGCGTCTATTGCGGTGGGATGGCGCTCAACGCCGGGGCGAACGTGACCTTGAACCCGGGCGTCTATTACCTCGATCAGGGCAATCTCCAAGTGAACGGCGGCGCCACCATGACGGGAAGCGGCGTGACTCTCGTGTTCACTTCGAGCAATGGCCACAATTACGCCAACGCCACCATCAACGGCGGCGCCACCATCGATCTGACAGCACCGGATTCGGGCGCTACGAAGGGGATCGTCATGTACGGTGATCCCAACATGACTGCCGGCACTACGTTCAAGTTCGAAGGCGGCGCTACGCAGACCTTGGGCGGCGCCATTTACCTGCCGGAAGGCGCCGTCACCTTCGCGGGCGGCGCCAATACGACCACGGGATGCACGCAGCTCATCGGCAACACGATCACGTTCACCGGCAATTCCAATTTCGCCATCAACTGCAAGAACTACGGCACCAAACCGATTGGTTCCGCGCTGGCGAGCTTGGTGGAATAGGCTCGCGGAGCCGGCGTTCCCCAACCCGGATCCGCAGTTTGCTTTTTCCCGAGATCGCCTCAGCGCATCAAGTCCCGTCGAACGACAACCTGGCAGCTTAACGGGAATGCTCGCGTCCTCTATCAATTTGCTCGGTATTTTACGCAGTTCGACCACATGCCGATCTCACCAGCATGCTGGCCGGAGGCAACGCTTCAACCGAGCACGTTTCCTCACTGGTTGCTTAAAAGCTCGTTCACGCGGCGGATGCGATGCGATCGGTCATATTGACGAATTGAAGATGCGATGGCGGTAGCGTGTAGCCCAATTCCGGCAAAGGCTCACCGCGTGATATCCGCCGGCCTTGCTGGTGCACGGTGAAAGTCCAGAGCGCGACGCCCTAACGGATCTTGTATTCTGCACGAAAGCATCGGCTCATGCTTGAAACCATCTCAGCAGTATTCGTGGCACAGTGCAATCTGTGGATTCGTTTCGGCCGGGATCAATCGGGCAATTACGCCGTCCTGACGGCCCTGACTGCACCCGTTTTGCTGGGAATCGCGGGGTTGGGTACTGAAGTCGGTGTGTGGTCGGTCAAGCATCAGACGATGCAAAGCGCGGCCGATTCCGGCGCCGTCAGCGCGGCCGTGGCCTATTATATTCAAGGCAACAACAGCAATCTATCCGTACAGGCAAATGCCGTCGCCTCTCCGTACGGCTTTGTCAACGGCTCGAACGGCGTCACGGTCACCGTGAATCAGCCGCCGAAATCGGGAACCCACACCACGACGGCGGGCGCGGTCGAAGTGATCATCACCCAGCCGCAGACTCGGCTGTTCTCCGCGATGTGGGACTCGCAATCGATGACGCTATCGGCGCGTGCCGTGGCGATTCCGGCCTCCTCCTGGGGCGGCACCGGCTGCGTAGCCGCACTCAGCGGCAGCGCCAGCGGCGCGATCGGGACTCAAGGAAACGCGCAAATCGCCCTCAACAACTGCAGCATGTTCGATAATTCCAGCAATGCGAGCGCGCTCACGGCCGGTGGAACATCCGGCATCTCTGCGTACTCGGTCAATGTCGTCGGTCAGGTACCTAGCGCATCGGCTGCCAACATCTCGGTGACGAACGGCATCCAGACCGGTGGGCCGCCGATGATCGATCCTTATGGCAATACTTCGCCCGGGTCCTTCTCCGGCTGCGATCAGCACAATTACTCCGCAAAAACCACGGTGACCATAAGCCCGGGCGTCTACTGCGGTGGAATCAATCTCAATGCAGGTGCTAACGTGACGTTGAGTCCGGGCATCTACTACCTGGATCAGGGAAACCTTCAGGTGAACGGCGGCGCTACGATGACCGGCACAGGCGTCACGCTGGTATTTACGTCCAGCACGGGCCACAACTATGCGAACGCGACCATCGGTGGAGGGGCCACCATCAATTTGACGGCTCCGACAACCGGCGATACCGCCGGCATCGTGATCTTCGGCGATCGAAACATGCCGGCCGGTACCACGTTCAAGTTCGAAGGCGGCGCCTCCCAGATCTTCGGAGGCGCACTCTATTTGCCTAAAGCAGCCGTCAGCTTTTCGGGAGGCGCCGGTACCAGCACCGGATGCACGCAGCTCATAGCCAACACGGTTAGCTTCACGGGCACGTCAAACTTCGCGATCGACTGCAGCGGCTACGGCACCAAGCCGTTCGGGTTCGGACTTGCGCTGCTGGTTGAGTGAAATGATATCGATTCTTCGCATCTATGTGAGATCGCCAATTGGACGCGCCGTCCGGAACCTCGCTCGTGACATCCGCGGCGTTGCGGCAATCGAGTTTGCCATTGTTGCGCCCATGCTCGTACTCGCCATGGTCTGCACCGCGGATCTCGGACTGGGGATCTATCGCAAGATGCAGGTGCAGAACGCGGCACAGGCCGGCGCCGAATACGCCATTGTGCACGGCTACGTCAGCGCTTCCATCACGACCGCGGTGAGCAATGCCACTACGTTTTCCGGCATTAGCGCCACGCCGGCACCTTCCCAATTCTGCGGATGTCCGTCATCGACGGGAGTTACCACCACGGACTGCGGCGGTACCTGCTCCGGGGGCTCCAGCCCCGGCACTTACGTCAGCGTCGGGGCTCAGGCGACGTACACGACGATCCTGCCCTATCCGATCATGCCCAGCAGCTTCACGTTCAACGCGCAATCCACGGTGAGAATTCAGTGAGATTTCCGCAGATATGGCGAAATCGCGAGGGTGCGGCAGCGGTGGAATTCGCGCTGACCGCGCCGGCTTTCTTCGCGATGCTCGTCGGCGTGATCGAGTGCGGATTGTTGCTGTGGACCCAGATCGGCCTGCAGCACGGGGCCGAGATGGCGGCGCGTTGTGCCAGCATCAACACGACACTGTGCGGAACTACGAGCGCCGTCCAGCAATACGCCGCTCAACAAGCATTCGGGCTCAATCCGCCAAGCTCGACGTTCACGGCAGACCCATCGCCCGCGTCGGGATGCGGCTACAAAGTCAGCGCCAGCTACGCATTCAATTTCCTCACGGCATATTTCCCGAACCCCGCGGTGACGATCAGCGCGCAATCCTGCTTTCCGAAATGAACGGGAGTGCGGCCTGAAAAACCGGACGGGCGGCCGGTTGTGGCTTCATGCATAGCCGGCCATAACCCGCTGAACTGCAAGCAGATTCCCGTGCAGTCGACCGCCAGTCCGGCGCTCGGATCACCCCGTGGGAAATTTTGGCGAAACTGTGACCTCGGTCACAGGTACCTTGATAGCGCCGGTGCATATTGGCACCAGAGACAGAAGCCCGGCGATCCTCGAATCGGGCTCTGCCACCGGGGGCGTATCATGACTTCTTCGCTCATAGGCGCCGACAAAGGCACCCACGGCAAGATCGTGGGGACGGCGCTGGTTGCGGTGCTGGTATTCGTCGCGGTGGGGTTCTGGGCGCATCTGACCGACGAGGCGAATTCCGGCAGACCCGTCGTGGTCAAGGCCTCGACGCCCACCACCTACACCAGTCGCGACGGCGTGGCGGTTCGCTGAGAGAGTTCCCAAGTCCGGCTGATGAAGCTCGTGCTCTACGGCAGCTTTCCGGCCTCGGAAGCCGGCCGGATCGCCCGGCATTTGACCTCGGACTGGGAGGTGGTGCCGGTATTCAATGAGGCGCCGGCGCAAGACAAGCGGGAACGCCTCGCCGACGCCGAGGTGATGGTCACCAGCGTCTATCGCTCCCGCGATCCGCCGGCGCCGAGACTGCGCCTGTTGCAGTGCTCGAGCACGGGCACCGAGCGGATCGATCTCGAGCATCTGCCGCGCGGCTGCATCGTCTGCAACGTGCACGGCCACGAGATCGCCATTGCCGAATACGCGATCTGCGCGGTGCTCGATTGGGCGATCGGCTATCGCTCGCTCGCCGCCGCGTTCCATGACGGCTCCTGGACGCTTGCGGAATGGGTCGACGGGCCCAATCACGGCGAGGCGTTCGGCAAGACGCTCGCCCTGCTCGGGTTCGGGCGCATCGGGCGCGAGATCGCGATCCGCGCCAAGGCGCTGGGCATGAGCATTGCGGCGCTCTCGGCGTGGCGGAGCGCGCCGCCCGATCCAACGCTCGTCGATCGCGCCTATCGCGCCGGAGAGTGGCGGGCTTTCGCCGAAGCCGCCGATTTCCTCGTGGTCAGCTGCCCCTTGACGGCGCAAACCCGCGGCATGATCGACGCGGCATGGTTTGCCGCCATGAAGCCGGGCGCGGTCGTCATCAACGTGGGGCGGGGTCCGATCATCGACGAGGCGGCGCTCCATGCGGCTTTGGCCGAGCGCCGCATTCGCGGCGCGACGATCGACGTTTGGTACAAATATCCACCGGCCTCGGGCGAACGGGTGCGTGCCGCGCAATTTGCATTTCACGAGTTGCCGAATGTGGTCATGACCCGGCACGCCTCGGCCCATACCGAGGAGACCTGGGAACGTCGTTTCCGGGCCATTGCGCGAAATCTCGAAGCGTTCGCACAAGGCCGACCGCTGGCGAACGTGATCTCGCAGGAAGACCGCTAGGCGAACGTGATCTGGGAAGGAACGACGATAGAGCAGGGGATGGCGGAGCGAGGGTCAGTGGGCGAATCGCCGCTCATCCGGCATGATCCCCGCGGGGAACCTTCTACAACCTTGTCGCGTTGTCGTTTGCTCCGGCGGACCCAGGACGCGGTCATGCGGCGAACCAGGATTTCGATCCTTTGCGTGGCGGTGCTTGCCGCGATGCCGGCTAGCGCGGAGGCGGGAGGCCTCGGGTCCGTGGTGGGTGCGGTAGCGAGCGCGCCTCGAGCCCTCCTGGGCGGGCTGTTGGGCGGCGGGCGCGGCGGAAGAGCGAGCCACCACCGCCACCATGCTCGTCACGCAGCTCCCGAACGATCCGTGGCCCGTGCCGGTCCCGAACGTGCCGGTCCCGAACGGTCCGTTGTCCGGGCCGCTCCCGCAATTCCAGCCGAACCCAGGCCCACCGATCACGGGCCCGCCCCGTTCTGGGCCTCGGCGTACGACGATGCCTTCGGCTACGTCCTGGCCTCGGCCGGCTATGAGGCCGCGTTCTGGGGGCGCGGCTATGCGGACGTGATCGACGCCATGTTCGTGCCGAATGCGGCCAATGCCGCCGGCAGCAAACACGGGCAGGCCGGCCCCTCTCCGGAGGCCGACAAATCTGCGGGTTTCGCCTCCGCCCCCGCCTGCGCCGAACCTCAAAATGCCGACGCGGTGAGCGAGCGAATCGAGCGCACGGTGCAGCCCACCGAGGCGCAACGCGCGGCGCTCGACGGACTCCGCAACGCTCTCCGAGCGGCGGCCGAGCGCGTGGGAGCGGCGTGCACGATGGATGCGCCCGCCGGCCCGGGTGCGCGGCTCGAGGGGACGTGGCGGCGTCTGCGCGCATTGCGCCAGGCGGTCATCATGGTTCGGGCTCCGCTCAGGAATTTCTACGACGTGCTCAATGACGAGCAAAAGGCGCGTCTCGATACCGCGGCACGCGAGGGTGCCGGCCTGCGGACAGGCGCGGCACGCGAAACCCGCCCGGCATCGTTGCGCGCCTGCGGCGAGAGTGCGCGCATGCCCGAATGGCCGGTGGCATCGATCGCGCAGGCGACCCAGCCCACCGAGGAGCAGCGCCCGATGTTGGAGCTGTTGATGGGCACTTCGCTGCATTACGCGCACGAGTTGCGGGCCTCGTGTCTTGCCGGACCGGCGCCGCTCACGCCGATGGCGCGGCTCGAGGCGGTCGACGAGCGACTCACCGCGATCGTGTATGCGGTGACGGTCCTGCGCGGGACGCTGAACCGATTCTACGTTTCTTTGACCGAGGAGCAGCGGGTAAGATTCGATGCCATGAGCCCGCCGCGACCTGCCGCGGGTCGCCGGGTCGAGCTGCACTAGCGCGCGGAGGCGGCGGAGGGCGGGCTGGGCGTCCGCTCGATATCGATCGTTCGACTTCCCTCCTCAGACGGCGAGCGGTGCCAGCGCCTCGATGTCGGTGACGACGTCGAGCACGACCGGGCGGTCGGCTTCGACGGCGCGGTAGAGCGCCGGCGACAGCTCGCTCGGCCGCTCGATCCGGATCCCCAACGCGCCGATCTCCTCGGCGATTCGCGCGAAATTGACGGGACGAAACGTCCACAGCTCGCGGGCCTGCTCGGTCTGCTGCCCGCCATAGGCGCGATCGAACCCGCGCTTCGACTGGTTGCCGCCGCCGTTGTTGTTCACCACGGTCACGGCGTTGATGTTCCATCGCACCGCGGTTTCGATCTCGGCGATGTGATACCAAAAACCGGAATCCCCGGTGAAGACCACCACAGGGCGCTGCGGTGCCGCGCATTTGGCGCCGAGCGCGGCCGGGAACGCCCAGCCGAGGTGCCCGGCGCTGCGCAGGTAGCTTTGGTTTTCGCGGTTCAGATCGAACATGCCGCCCATCCACATGCCGGCATGTCCGGTGTCGGCGAGCACGATGGCGTTGTCCGGCATATGCTGGGTGAGCTCGTTGCACAGCCGTTCGGGACGGATCGGCACGGCATTGGATTCGAGCATCGGTCGGTATTTCTCGCGCCAATCCCGGCACAGCGTACGCGCCGTTGCGATCCAGGCCGATCGCCGCTTGGCGGTCGCGGCATCGGCGTGCTCGACCATGCGCGCGAGCACGGCCTTCGCGTCGCCGAGCACGGCGGCGCGGAGCGGGTAGTTGCGCCCGAGCGCTTCGGGATCGATGTCGATCTGGATCGCTGCCACCCCCACCTTCGGGCAATTCCAGACGTTGGTGGTCATGCCGCCGGTCGCCGTGCCGATGAAGCACACGAGATCCGCTTGCGCGACCAGGAGGTTCGCGCTCTCGCGCGAATAGGTCCCGACGACGCCGGCCGCGAGCGGATGATCGCCCCGGATGACGTCCTTGCCGTTGAGCGAGGTCGCGACCGGGACGGCAAGCTTTTCCGCAAGCGCGACCAGTTCCGCCGCGGCGCCGGAAGCCCGCACGCCGCCGCCGGCGACCAGGACGGGGCGCTCGGCTTGCTCGAGCAGGGC
>WNGN01009287.1_pt1 | contig 11802 bp, 6 predicted proteins | sample 5400561 | NCBI WGS metagenome assembly WNGN01 (sample SAMN13153379, study PRJNA577476) | soil metagenome | isolation source: 115 cm soil or saprolite under Garry oak tree replicate 2 | place: USA:California | collected 2016-06-15
TAGTCCTTCTTGCCGAAAATCGCCGTGTGGGGCCGCACCATGTTGAACAATTTCAGCACGACGGTGGCCACGCCGCGGAAGTGGCCGGGCCGGAACGCGCCTTCGAGGATATGCTGGAGGTCGGACGGCTCGACGACGAAGGTCTGCGGTTCCGGATAGATTTCGGCTTCGTCCGGCGCGAACACCACGTCCACTCCCACGTCTTTCATCTTCTCCGAATCGCTCTGCAGGGTGCGCGGATAGCGCTCGAAATCCTCCTTGGGCCCGAACTGCAGCCGGTTGACGAAGATGCTGACCACGGTGCACGCGGCGGCGCGCCGCTTCGCGAGGCGCATGAGCTGGATGTGCCCCTGGTGCAGGTTGCCCATCGTCGGCACGAACACGTTGTCGGGCTCGCGCTCCAGCCGCTCGCGCAACGCGGCCACGGACGTGATGATGTCCATCTAGAAACTGTGTTCCGCGGTCGGGAAGCTTCCATCCCTGACGGCGCGCACGTAGCGCTCGACGGCGTCGTGAATGCTTGAGGCGCCGCGCATGAAATTGCGGACGAAGCGCGCCTTCTTCCCGGGAAAGACGTCGAGCATGTCGTGCAGGACCAGCACCTGGCCCGAGCAGTCGGGTCCCGCGCCGATGCCGATCGTGGGAATGCGCAGGCGTTTGGTCACCTGCGCGCCGAGCTTCGCCGGAATGGCTTCGAGCACGATCATGCCCGCTCCCGCGCCTTCCAGCTCCGCCGCGTCCTCGATCAGGCGCTGCTCGGCGTCTGCGCCCTTGCCCTGGACGCGATAGCCCCCGAATGCGTGCACCGACTGGGGCGTCAGGCCAAGGTGCGCGCATACCGGAACTCCGCGCGCGGTGAGAAAGCGCACCGTCTCGGCGAACTCCGCCCCGCCTTCGAGCTTCACCATCTGCGCGCCCGCTGCCATCAGCTCCGCGGCGCTGCGGAACGCCTGCGGCGGCGACTCCTGATAGCTGCCGAACGGCATGTCGCTGATGAGAAAGGCGCGCTGGCTGCCGCGCGCGACGCAGCGCGTGTGATAGGCCATCTCCGCCAGGGTGACGGCAAGGTGGTGTCGTGCCCTTGCAGCGCCATGCCGAGGGAGTCACCGACCAGAAGCGAGTCGACGCCGGCGGCGTCGAGCGCCGCGGCGAAGCTCGCGTCGTAGCAGGTGAGCACGGCGATCCGGGTTCCGTCGTCGCGCAGCTTCTGCATCGCTGTAATGCCGAGCCTCGCCATGTCATTCCCCCCAGTTGAAGAACTCGCGGCTCCCGCGCATCGCGCCGACGCGCTCGATGAGCAGATCGAGGTCGCGGTCGTCGTTCACGAAGTCGAGCTTCTCGGAATTCACGATCAAGACGGGACTCCCGTTGAAGTGATAGAAGAAACGGCTGTAGCTGTCGGCGAGCAAGGCAAGATATTCCGCGCTGATCGGACGCTCGAATTCTACGCCCCGCCGGCGCACGCGCTCATAGAGCGTGGCCGGCTGCGCCTGCAGGTAGACGACCAGGTCGGGCCGCGGGGCCTGGGGCTTGAGCGCGTCGAATATCTGCTGGTACAGGTGCAGCTCGTCCCCCGAGAGCGTCAGGCGCGCGAAAAGCGGGTCCTTTTCCAGGAGGAAATCGCACACGGTCAGCCGGTTGAACAGGTCCATCTGCGCGAGCTCGCGCAGCTGGCCGATCCGCTGGAACAGGAAAAAAAGCTGCGTCGGCAGGGCGAAGCGCGGCATGTCCTGGTAAAAGCGCGGCAGGAACGGATTCTGCGCTCGTGATGGACCGCGCCCATGATACACAACACGCGCTTGAGGTCGTGCGCGCGGTCGTGTGCGCGGATAACAATCCCCGGCCGCCGCGCGGGCCACCCCCTTTGCATCGAAACAGGCAACCTAAACAAAACACCCGCCAGGAGCGGGTGTCAGGGGATTACCGTTACTGTACATTCTATCTCAATCTGGTCTGATCCTTTTGCTCTTATTTTGGGGATTGACCTTTTCGACCCAAGTGGAAACCATCTCTTGGAGATCGGCTGATGACTTCGAACCAGAAAGAATGCGTCCAAATACATTTTCGAGAACAAGCATAGGAGCCAATTCCATTTGATAGCGAAATCCAGTAACAACTGGCATATTTTTCACAGCTGTATCGGGATTGCCCGTTGCCCATGAAAGAGTAGGGAAAGACCTGACGAGGCTCTCACCCAAATAGTATGCGCTACGCAGAATAAGGACTTTCGACGATTCATCAAAATCAAAGAGGTTGGATTGGTAAGATGTGCTTCTACGTATCCACTCCGGGAGCGACAGGTCTGGGGAACGAGGAGTAGTTTTTAGTTTTCCCAAAACCCAAGACAAGAAAGGTACAACTGATTCAATTAAAAAATCAGCCGAAACGCCACTCTTTTTTGCATCACTGATCATTTCTTGGACAGCCGACCTTTCCGTTTCTAGAAATCGTCGCAAATACGTGTCGGCTTCTTGGGGCGTTAATGATTCAAAAAAACTCATAGTCCATATTGACCCGAAGAACACATGTTCATACACAGCTCAGTGAACTGTAGCTTCTATCCCATGTAGATGAGAAAACGTACGCTGCTTTACCGCTTATCTGCAAGGAACACGTGCTTCGTCACATAGCCTAATCGGCGTGCCCGAGGGTTGCGTGACGATGTCGCTCTGATTCTTCGACAGGATGTTGTGGATCGAGTCGTAGGCTAGATCCACGCCATAGGTGCGCGTCTTGCTCGGGTTGAAGCTGAAGGTCCCCGACGCCTGCGTCACGCGGTCGGACCGCCGAACTGGCTCGGTTGTGGCACCGGGATGCTGTTCGCGAGCCCGAGGATATTCCCCACCCTGTCGTACACGTAGAGCAGGTTCTGGATGCCGTTCTGCACCGGCGTTCGAATTGAACGCGAAGTCGCAGGCTACCGTCTTTCGTTTTTCTTTTTCTCTTTATTGCAGGCGCTCGTTAGCGACAAATCTCACCAAGTCCCGCCCTTTTGACTCCATGTCGTCTAACAGGGAGACCAAGCCTTGGCTCCGTTTTATTTGGTATTCGGACGAGTCCAGGAAAACGACGAGATGTGTCTGGTAGCGCTTTCCGTCGATAGTTATCGTCTCGGGCACGCGCGATAGCGACTTGGCAGCGTCGACTCTGAGCAACAGAGTAGCCACACGCCCACATTCCTGCAGGTACGGTTCTTCCTCGAGCTGAAAAGTGTGACCGAACGCAATGGCGTGCGAGCGACTGTAATCGACAAGCCTTGCAATACTATTGGCAACTTTGTCTGGATCTCCGTCGGTAATCGTTACCAGAATTTGCTCATCAGAATCCGACGGTAGATTGAACATCCCGTAAATATCTTGCTCCTCTTTTGTATCTAGCTGCGCAATTGCAAGGCAAATCGGCTCTCTGCTATCCGGTTCAAACTTGTAGTCCACGAAGCGGGCTGACGGTTTGAACGGCCCCCGCTCCAGAAAATACGCCAATATCTTTGCCTGCTGGGCGCTAATCTTTGGTCGCATCTCTCTGGGCTTACGTTCATGGCGTCGCCGGAAAATGATTCTGCCACTCTACAGCGACGCCAGAAGCCAGCGCCGAAAGTAATCGTTACCTACTTCTTAGCACGGTCGACGCGTGCTCGCAAGCGACCGATCCATTCGTTTCCGGAATCCGCCAAGCAATCCGCCAGCGGCCACCCGGGGGCCGATTCGATCAAATGAAGCACGGACCACGCGAGTCCAAAGCAGGAGCGGTCGTCTTCGGCAGCGTGGTACGCCAGCGTTCAAAGCGTTTTCGATGATCGGCCAGGCTGCCCCTCCCGTTGCAGCGCTTGCCGCTCCTGCCGCTGGGCCCGATAGGCGTCACTGAGACTCCCTGGCCCGCAAACAGCTTAGGAAAAGACGTTAGTGCTCTCTCGTTCAGCGGTTCGTTGTAGCTCTCGTGCGAGCAGATCGACTCCAGCGCCCGAAGCGACACCAGAGCGAAGCGTCTCGAGATCACGCGACTGGCGAAGAAGTTCCTTTTGAACAAGAGGGTGGTTCAACACGGCCTGCTCGTCGAGCTTATCTTGAGGCTTCGTCGTGGAGTTGATCACATAGTGATCCAGCGCCCCATACACACGCTGCGCGGCCCACATGGCGTCCTCGCCGGACCCGCTAACTCGTTCCCGGAAAGCGTAAGCCACCGCTGCGACGGCATCCTCTGCGTATGGTTCGCCAGCCTCATAGGCTTCATCTTCGGTCGGAATTGCAGCGGTTAGGACTGTCGCCAGCTCTTGCAGCTCCGATTTCCCCATTTCTTCGCCGCCGATGTCACCCCAAAGCCTGGAGAGTGCATCGGACGCAAGCGGGGGCTTGGCGCAGGCATGATCTGGAACCTTCGCGCAAAAGGATTTGTACGAAGGTATCAGCCTTTGAGCGCAAGCAGCGGCAAATGCCACCCGGCAAGCGACTGGCAGACCCTTCAGCGAGGCCACTAGCCGCTTGTCATTGAAGTCTGCCATGCGTCACAGTTTATCTCAATGTCCCTTTCGCGATTACTCCCAGACTGCGGACCTGGGTCCCGTTATCTGCGCTCCTTTGGATTCAAGGTAAGCTCTACAGGCTGGACAGAAATCTCGTGTCGCCTCGAGAGCCTTTGGAGTCAAACCAGCGCTCTCCGCATGCTCTACAACGGTGACTTCCGCGTGCGCCCCGGGCAACCTCGCCGGAGTCATCCCCTGACGCAGGGCTGCAGCGCGTTGTGCCGGGTTAAGATCTCTCGCGCCACCCCCTACAATGTCCCCCGCCTCCGTTCTAAGAGCTGCGGTCGTTCTCATCCTCTGTGCGATGGGATCCAGCACTTCATGAACCTGCTGAGCTTGACTAGCCAGGCCGGGTTTTGCCAGCCTGTCGATTGCCGCCCCAGCCAATTTCCCGACACCCACGCCGATAAGAGCACCTGCCGCTCCTACTGCCGCATCCGTCACCACAGCTCCAGCACTTTGTTGGTCACCCGAGATCGCACGGCCCACCACTCCGCCTGCGGCATTGCCCACCGCACCGGCCGCGACGATGAGGCCCAGCGAGGCCCCGCCCGTGTCGATTACCGACCCGGCGATCGCTCCGGCGATAGCTCCCTGCGCAGCCGCCCCGGCGACGTGTCTGAGGTCCTCACCGCGGTATATCGCAATACCTGCGCCGATTGCGCCCCCGACGATTGCGCCGATCAGTGTCGCGGACTGACCGTTCGGGTCGCTTGCCTTGATCGGGTTCAGGTGGCCGTAGCTGTAGACGCCAAGGTTGTTGCTGTTGTAAACCCCACCCAGGCCGGGAAGATGTTCTTCACCATTCTTGGGTAGATACTTCCCGAGCACCGGATCTGCGCTTTGCCACACGCTCGTGCGCGGGTCGTAGTAACGCGCCCCGAAGTAGTAGAGGTTGGTCTCCTCGTCGAACTCTTTGCCGGTAAAGAGATAAGGCGTTCTCTGGGTGTTAGTAGACTCCTCGACCCATGTCTCGCCGTACGGGAAGTACTCCAGATGCTCGAAAATCTGCCCTTGCGTGTCGGTGATGTAGTTCGACGATCCCAAGTGATCCGGATGGAAGAAGAAGAGATCCTTCTCCACCGGGGTCTTGCCTTGCGGGTTCGCCCCGGGCTTGTCCTGCTTCATGAGCTTCGATACCAGACGCGTGGAGCCGGCAAACACATGCTTCGTCCCGATCTCCTTGTTGCGGATCGTGAAGTACTGGTTCACGTAGACGGTCTCACCTTGCGGCCCGCGCTTGATGATTCTTTGCCCCGCGTCGTCGTACTTGTAGGTCTTCTCATGCCCGTTGTCGAAGAGCGACTGGATCCGGTTCTCCTCGTCCCAGACGATCGTCCTCCTCGTGCCGTTGTCGTCGTTGTCCCAGCCTAGCTGGTTGCCGTTTGCATCGTATGAGAACGTGCGGTTGCCGATATGTGTCGCCGCGTGCGGGTGGGTCGAACCGTAAGCGTAGTTGAAGAGATAGCTCGTCTTCTTCTGCGTAATCGGCGTGCCCGAGGGCTGCGTGATGATGTCGCTCTGGTTCTTAGACGCGATGTTGTGGATCGAGTCGTAAGCCAGTATCACCGAGTAAGTCTGCGTCTTGTTCGGGTTGAAGCTGAAAGTCCCCGAGGCCTGCGTCAGCCGATACAGGTCGTCATAGACGAAGGTTTGCTTGGTCGGCCCTCCAAACTGATTCGGGGGCGGCACCGGGATGCTGTTCGCGATACCCCGAATGTTGCCAACGTTGTCGTACGCGTAGAGCAGGTTCTGAATGTTGTTTTGCACCGGCAGCATGACATCGAGCGAAGGCACGCAAGTCGGCGTTCCCCCGGTGCCCTTGGCGCTGGTGAGGCTGCACAGGCGCCGCGTCCTGTCGTCGTAAGCGTAGCGCGTCCTCACGTTGTTTCCGGCTTCGATGAAGGCACGGCTCTCGAACTTGTCGTACTCCAGCCGGTTGATGTAGCTGTAGGTGAAGTTGTTCTTCTGCCCTTGCGCGAAGTTGACGAACCCCCCTGAGTTATACCCGTAGGTCAGCACTTCTCCATCCGGATAGGTGAGCCGCATGAGGCGGTTCCACGTGTCGTACTGGTAGAGCGTCGTGTACACCTCGGGGGCGTTGGGCGTGGTGAAGGTGACCACCGTCTTCACTTCCTTGGTCACTTCACCCAAAGGCCCGTAGAACCGTTCCTCGGCCCCCATTTGCGAGCTGATCGTGGTGATTCGGCCCGCGCGGTTACCGTTGGCATCCCCCGCCGCAGAGGGCGCCCCGTAGGCGTAGGTGACGTTGTTCCCCGGGAAGTTCGGGTAGGTAATCGCGGTCAGCCGGTCGAAATCGTAGTTGTAGCTGACCTGCTGGCTGGCCGAGCGCAGGTTCGCCGTGATCTTGGCTATAACGTTGGAAGCCAAGTCATACTGGGTCTCGGTCCGCCCGCTGTCGGGGTTGTCGATGACGGTACGACGGCCCAAATTGTCGTAGGCGACATTGGTCGTGTTGTTCCTGTCGTCGACGACCTGGACGATTTGCCTCAGCGGATCGTAGGCGTAGGAGGTGGAGAGCGCCGTCCCCTGGTTGAAATCCTTGACCGTGGTGACGAGTTCTCGCACATCGCGGAAGGTCTGTTTCACCTGGCCGTTGGCGTCCGTAACCGCAGTCTGGAACTGAGTCAGGCCCTGCCGATCGGCGCCGAACCCATAGGTGATCGTCGTGAAGGTTCCGTCGGGAATCGTCGTCCGAGTGTTGCGATCGAGCACGTCGTAAGTCATCGCCGTCGGCGTGACGGTGTCGAAACTCGGGTTGAACAAGGTGTTCGCGCCCTTGGGTTCGGTTATCGGGTAGAACTGCGCCGCCGTCCTGCCGAACGCATCGAAGCTCACCTGCCCTGAAACGGTCATCACTTCCAGCGGCGTGCTGTCCGGACCCATGTGCAGCGCGTCGTCCTTCTTCGTCTGTATCACCCGCTTCAGGCCGTCGGTGAAGAGAATCGTGTCGATCGTGCCGCTGCTCTTGAGAACCTTGTCGGCGTCCTTGTCGATGTGCTTCGTGAACGCAAACGGCACTTGCGTGAGAGGGATGGTGTTGCCATCCGGATCGCTCGTCGGCGTCTGCACTGCCGCGTAATCGAAGTCGATCGTGATTTGGCCCGTGTTCTGCTCGTACGGCCCCACGATCGTGTCCACCCGGCCCACCGGGTCATAGGCGAAGGTTGTCCTCTGCCCGTTTATGTCGGTAGTCACGGTCGGTCTCCCAAAGCGCAAGTCGTAATCCGCCGTGGAGAAGAGCCCGAAGCTATCGCTGACCCGGGTAATCTGGGTCGCGACCGTTGGGTCATAGACGTAATCCAGCCGGTAGCGCTGGCCGTTCCTGTTCGCCGCCCCTGCCACAGACTGCAGGTTGCCATCGGAAAAGTACGTCAAATCCGTGATCGCCACCTGACCCGTCTCAAGGAACTGGCGCAGTTGTGTCACGTCGCCGGTCGCGCAGTCGATCGTCGACTCGCGGTTCCTCATCACAGTGCCGTTTCCGGTCACCACGATCTTGTTCGGCTTGCCGACGATGTAGCTCGATTGGCAGGCCGGATCCGAAGAGGTGTAGTTGATCACCGCGAAGACGTCATCAGCCGCCCCCACGTCGCCGGTGTCGGTGAAGCGGCTCACATTCCCGAACATGTCGTATTCGTGCAATGTAGCGGTCGCCTTTTGCGCCACCGCGCCTCCCTCGAAGAAGCGCTTGTCGGTCCGCGTCAACTGCGGGAAGATCGTCGCCGTCGTGCTCGTGCCGTCCGCCGGCTCCAAGCCCGTGTCCACGTCGCGCAGCACGTAGGTGTTCTGCGTCTCGAGGAACGGACGCGCGAGGGCATCCGAGGTGAGCTCGTGCGGAAGAGCGCGTTCGAGGCCTGCGTGTCGAGGTGCTGCTCGATCACGGTGCCGTAGCCGTAAAACTCGCGCTCCAGGCGGTTGTACTTGGGCGCCGTGTAGCCAAAGGTCGTGACCTGGCGGTCCGCGCCCTCACCCACGTGGCCGTCGAACACGGTGACCTTGGTCATCACCCAGCGCGATTGCGGCAGGTCGAAGGTGTTGCCGTCGCGCGTGTATTCGACGTCGAACGTCGCACCGAGCGGCCGGTGCACTTTCTTCAGCAGGTTGGTACGCCCGATCGGGTTGAGCGCCACACTCAGTTGGCTGTCGCGCTCGGTGAGCACGTGATCGGCAAAGCCGTCCCCGTCGACGTCGCGGAAGGTGACTTCGGGCCGCCCCATGTTGGTGGAGAGGTTCACCCCGGGGTTGAACACGATCTTGATGCCGGCGATCGGGATGGCGATGCCGAAGGTGAAATAGAAGCCGCCGCCGAGCGAGACGTGCTTCTCCATCGACACTTTGTCGTGGCCGCCCGGCCAGGGAATCTCGCCGGTAAAGCCCGTGCCGGTGTTCAGGCGCACCGAGCCCGTCTTGACCTTGTCGGGCAGGCCGTCGCCGTTGATGTCGACGTAGGTCTCGTCGCTCTTGGACAGGCCGATGGTGAGGCTCAAGCCCCCGGCCAGACTGTAGAAGTCGCGGTTGAAGCCGAGATTCACCCCACCGCCCGCGTCCAGGCTCACGCCCTTGTTGATATCGCCCCCGCCCCAGCCTTCAGGCGCGCCGAAGCTGTAGCCTAGGTTGAGCGCGACTCTGCCGTCTCGGAACACTTTGTCGGGCAGGCCGTCGCCGTTGATGTCGATCAGCTCGTGATCGGTGTCGGAGCTGCCGACGCCGATGTTGGCGCTGAAGCCGAGCGGGGACATGTCCATCCCCTGCTGGCCGGTCTCGCCGCTCTTCTTGCCGTCGCCGATCACGTGGCCGCGCGCAGCGGCGATCGCGCGCGCGATGTTGCCCGCGCCGTCGGTGCTCGCCCCGGCGGTCGCGTTGTCGGCGCTGCGCGCCGAACCGGCGCCGCCGCCGCGGCGCGCTCCTTCCAGGCCGCCCACCGCGCGCGTGTACTGCACCCCGCCCGAGCTGCTGATCACGTCGGGGAAGCGGTCGCCGTTCAGGTCCTGAAACTCGAGCTTGCTTTCGCTGGAGCCTATGCTCGCGGTGATCCCCAACGAAACCGAGGTGTTTTCCGAGCGCGAAATGCGCGACGGGGCCGAGGCTCCGGCAAACTGCTCGGAAGTCGCCATGCGGATGTCGTCCAGGCCCAGGCGCGAGGAGCTGGCGGAGGCCGCCTTCACCCAGGCAAGCTCGTCCACCCCGCCCCACAATGCATCGGCCGGCCGTGCAAAGAAGACGTAGGCGCGCGCGTTGGTCGCGTCGAAGGATGAATTCACCACCAGGAGCGTCTGGTCGATCGGCTGCGCGTCGCGCGGCGGATTGCCGTTGTAGCCGGCCGCGCCCCAGCCCCGGTACGGCTGCGGGAACAGGCCGTCTGCGGCGCGCGTGTGCGACGCCGAGGGCACCACGTTGCCGTCGAAGGTGACTTCGAGGAAAGTCAGCCGCGAAGCGAAGAACGGATCGCGCGAGCTGACGTCGAAGAAGAGCTGGTCGCCCGCGGTTACAGTGACGTCCGCCATGACGACGACTTCGACGGGCGCACCTGTCCCTGTGACCGCGATCGGCCGCTTCGCGAGCAGCGCTCCACGGCGCTTGACCGTGAATACCGCATTCGTGGTTTCGCCCGAATTGAGGCCGCTCACCTGCACGCGCGCCTGCACCGGGAACGTCCCGGTCGTGGGCACGGTGAAGAAGTCCTGCGGCGTGGTCGCCGAGCTGACCGGATACAGATCCATGTCGTACGGCGGGTTCACCTGCAGCACGAAGTTGCCGTTCTCGTCGATCACGCGGTCCACGCCTTCGGCCGCGGTGTAGAAGGCGCGCGGGGTGAGCCGCACGCGCGTGGCGTCGATCGGCGAATCGACGAAGATCTGCCACTGGAGCACGTCCAACTTCGTCACCATCAGGTCCTGCGAGAGCTCCACCGTCGCCGTTTCGGCAAAGCCGAGCGTGCGGCGGAACACCTCCATACCGTTTTTCGTGATGACCAAGGCCACGTCGTCGGTGGTGACCGCGGTCTTCTCGAAAGTGCCCGCCAGGTGCAGGGTGCCGGTGACCGGCACGGTCACGCTGCCTGCGCGCCCGGCCAGGGTGAAGTCGCCGGAGGCCCGGTAGCGGAACTCGGCGAGCTCGTTCACGTCGGTGCGCGTGACATCGGCCCCGACGTAGGTGATCTGCGGATCCCAGGCGACCTGGTCGAAGGCGCCGTCGAAGACCGATTGCACGCGGAAATAGAGCCGGTCGCCGCGGTGCACCGGCACCGCAGTAACGCCGGTCGGATTCTTGGTATCGAAGTCGTTGGGGCCTATCGTGGTGAACCACAGCTCCGCGCCTTCCAACTGGATCGCCACGCGCACACCGTCCGCTCCGGTGTACTGCGCGCGCTCGGGGCTCGTGTCCTGGATAAGCTGCACCGGCGCCTGGATCTCGATCACCCCGTCGAAGGGCGCCACCCAGCGCCGCAGCGTGTCAAGGAGCGGGAAGTTCTTCGCGCGCTCGGCTTCGATCGCCGCGCCGTTCTCCAGCAGATCGGCGGTGATGATCGCTCCGGCGCCGATCGCGACCGGAGTGTCGGCGCTGTTCGCGCTGAAGGTCGGCACTCCTGCGGCGTTGATGAAGCCGAAAAGCACCTGTCCGCCGCTCACCACATCGGTCAGACCGTCGCCGTTCACGTCGGTGAAGTAGGTGTCGGCGGTGGTCGTCGCCAGGTTGAAGTCGAGCATCACGGGCAGGACGAAATAGGCTTCGGCACCGATGGTGGTGGAGGTGACCTGCTCGCGCGAGATCGCCGGCAGCGTCGGCAGCGACACGCGCTCACCGAACGCGCTCGTGCCGCGCGGCCCGGAGAGGTTCTTGCGGTAGAAGAAGCCGCCGCCGTCCTTGAACACCTTGTCGGGGAGCCCGTCGCCGTCCATGTCGGCCATGGTGATCAGCGATTCGCTCCTCGACTGGCTGAAGCCGACCTTCAAACCGCCGGTCTCCTGCTTGGAGCTCACATCGCAGCAGACTCCCACCCCGACGTACAGATGGCCGCCCGCGCTCAGGCTCTGGCTGCCGCCGATGGCGCTCGCCGTGCCTTGGCCCAGGAGACTCAGGCCCACCCCGTCCGAGCCGATGCCCCAGTCGGTCGCCCCGGCGAAGCCGCGGTAGTTGCCGGCCGTATCGCGCGCCTCGTCGTTGTAGGTGAAGGTGTGCTTGTTGAAGAGCGTCGCCCCGTCCGCCGCGAACTGGCCGATCGAGGTCAAGAGCGTCTTGTTGAACGCCGTGTCCGGGCG